>Ga0082207_1000251_pt1 | contig 31518 bp, 30 predicted proteins | sample LakMenEpi10Aug09_FD_71540 | JGI IMG/M metagenome (GOLD analysis project Ga0082207, IMG submission 71540)
ACTGATATAAGACAAAGAATATTAAGTGCTTGGCAAAATAAAGAAGGCACGCAAAGAGAGTTAGCAGCGAGATTTAAAGTGAGCCTATCATTTATCAGTGAATTTTTCCGCTAATATAGAGAAACGGGGAAAATAGAACCCAAAACGCTTAGATTTAAGACGTAAAAAAAACTTTAGTAGCCAGTGAGCAAAAAACACAAAGAGTACAAGAAATGCGTTATGAATTTCGACGTTGGCTAGATACAATAGATGTCAAAAACCTTGTATTCAATAATGACTGTTCCTACTGAAAATATTTTAATACAAAATATAGATCCCCGACTTCTTCAATACGTCGAGGATCTCATACAGCGTTTTCCGCTGAACATGAGGTACAAAGTTGAAGTATCAAACTCTTGTGGTGCGGGCCTCTTGCCCGCTAGATATGTACCTCATAACACCGGGAAGTGCTGTATAATTACTAATTAGTAAATAAATCCAAATCTGTCACTGCACCCACACTACTAGATGATACCAGTTTGGCATATTTTGCCAGTACCCCTTTAGTATATCGGGGTGGAAGTGGTTGCCAATTTGCGCGACGAATCCCTAATTCTGCTTCGGATACATTCAGTTGCAACAAACGTCCCTTAGCATCAATAGTAATGCTATCACCTTCCACTACTAAAGCTATATTACCACCTACAGCCGCTTCTGGGGCAACATGACCGACCACCATACCGTAAGTACCACCAGAAAACCGTCCGTCGGTAATTAATCCTACAGAGTCACCTAACCCAGCCCCAATAATGGCCGAAGTCGGGGCCAGCATTTCTCTCATACCAGGTCCCCCCTTTGGTCCTTCATAGCGGATAACAATCACATCCCCGGCTTTGATATTTCCAGCTAAAATAGCATCTAAACAGGATTCTTCTGATTCAAATACTCTTGCCGGTCCTGTAATCACAGGTTTTTTAACTCCGGTAATTTTTGCTACTGCCCCTTCTGTAGCTAGGTTGCCCTTGAGAATAGCTAAGTGTCCTTGAGCATACATCGGATTATTCCAGGGACGAATTACGTCTTGGTCTGTCCGTGGTTCTGCGGGGATATCGGCTAAAACTTCGGCGACGGTTTGCCCGGAAATTGTCATACAATCCCCATGGAGTAAATCACGCGCTAATAGCATTTTCATGACTTGGGGAATACCGCCAGCTTTGTGTAAATCCGTGGCCACATATCTACCACTAGGTTTTAAATCACACAAAACGGGAACACGTCCGCGAATGGTTTCAAAGTCGTCTATTATTAATTCTACACCAGCAGCGCGGGCGATCGCTAGAAAATGTAATACTGCATTAGTAGAACCACCCACAGCCATAATAATGGAAATGGCGTTTTCTATAGATTTGCGGGTGATAATTTGTCGGGGTAATATCTGCTTGCGAATGGCTTCGACAAGGACAACGGCTGATTGTTCGGTGCTGTCGGCTTTTTCTGGGTCTTCAGCAGCCATTGTGGAGGAGTAGGGTAAACTCATGCCCATTGCTTCAAATGCTGAGGACATGGTATTAGCCGTAAACATCCCTCCACATGAACCAGCACCAGGGCAAGCACCCCGTTCAACTGCTAACAGTTCATTTTCGTCAATTTTTCCCGCGCTGTACTGGCCAACAGCTTCAAAGGAACTAACAACAGTTAAATCTTTACCGTCATAATGTCCGGGTTTGATTGTGCCACCATAAACAAAGATAGCAGGGATATTCATCCGCGCCATAGCTAACATTGCCCCTGGCATATTTTTATCACAACCACCAATGGCTAATACACCGTCCATACTTTGCCCTGTACAGACTGTTTCAATGGAATCAGCAATTACTTCCCGTGATACTAGGGAGCATTTCATGCCTTCTGTTCCCATGGAAATACCGTCACTAATGGTAATTGTCCCGAAAACTTGGGGCATGGCACCAGCGGTTTTAATCGCACTTTGCGCCTTTTGTGCCAGTTCATTAATCCCCATGTTACAAGGGGTAATGGTGCTATAAGCATTGGCTACACCAACAATGGCTTTGTTGAAATCTGCATCTTCAAAACCTACAGCCCTTAGCATAGCACGATTGGGCGATCGCTGTACCCCTTGTGTGATAGCTTTACTCTTAAAATTGTCTGACATCTATTTTTTCCCTTGTTTACGATTATTTATGAGTATTCCTTGTACTAAATTTAATCAGATTTCTAGAATAATTAACCGCAGATGAACGCAGATGAACACAGATAGAAAATCATGATTGAATGGGTTTGAGATTAGAAGGGTAGAAACTGTAATAGGACTGAACCTAAACTTCCCACAAAATCCATAAAGCTAGGTTTACCCGTATTCACTGTTTCGGTATAGGGTGTTTTTAATTCTATAATGAAAGCTTGCGCTGTTTTTAGTCCTTCGGCATTTTTGGTTTTTTCAAATAATTCTGCTGCCTTTTGAGCATCTTTTAAGGCATTATTTCTGTCTAAACTTTGATAACTAGCGACACCACGGGCTAAATATGCCCCTGCATAGTCTGGTTGTAGGGCAATAGCTCGACTAAAATAATCAATAGCTGGGTTCAGATTCCCCTTTTCTGCGGCCGCTACACCCCAAGCATAAAAATCTTCTGATTTGGCAATTTGTGAAGGTATTCCGACGGCACCTTGAAAATTTGTCCCTGTAATATTAGCACCTTTTAATTCAGCATTCATTAAAAAGGTATTTCTTAAATCAGCACCTGTTAAATTTGCCCCACTAAGTTTAGCTTCACTTAAATTTACACCAAATAAACTTGCACCGCTTAAATTTGCCCCCCGTAAATCAGCACCAGCTAAATTTGCTCGACTTAAATTTGCACCTACAAGATTAGCACCGCTTAAATTTGCCCCAGATAAGTCAGCCATTACCAACCCAGCATTACTGAGAAGACATTTTGGGCATTGTTTACTTGCTAATAACTGTCTAATATCTTCATAATTTGCAGCTTGGACTGTACTTGATAAGTTGAATGTGAGTAACAATACAGATGTCAGCAAAATTGTACTGTTCATAATTTATATTTTTCACTCAAGTTTCTAGTTTAGTGTAGTGATTGGTAATTGGTAATTGTCAACTTTAGTTTAAAAATCTATATTTAGGAAAGGCATAATTTCGGAAATTTAGAAAATGTTATACTCTGCGAAAATGTTTAGAATTTTGACTCAGTTCCGTAATTTGGCAACTATTAGCTTAATCTGCTTGATATTAGGCTGGTCACTTCCTGCCCAAGCTGATGTTAAAATTGACCCCCAACTAGAACAACAGGTTTTAGAAATTATTCGCAAACACCCAGAAATCATTCTTGATTCTGTAGAAACATACCAGGAGAAACAGCAACAGAAATTACAACAATCACGACAAGAATTTATCAATAATTTTCAAGCAAATCCTCAAGCTATTATTGATGATTCTCCCACAATTGGTGCAAATAAATCAAAAACTGTATTGATAGAATTCTCGGATTTTGAATGTCCCTATTGTGCGGAAGCTAATAAAACTCTTAAAGGTTTACTAGCCAAATATCCTGGTAAATTCACCTTAGTTTATAAACACTTTCCCCTTTATCAAATTCATGATCAAGCCTTACCTGCAGCTACAGCCGCATGGGCAGCACATCAACAAGGTAAGTTTTGGGAATATCATAATACCTTGTTTGCCAATCAAAAACAATTGGGTGAGACTTTATATTTAGATACGGCTAAAAAGCTAAAGTTAAATCTCACAAAATTCAATAGTGATCGCAAATTAGCTAATAATTCCATTGGCAAAGACCTATTATTAGCACAAAAATTAGGACTAGGGGGAACACCTTCTTTTATCATTACCAGTCCGAATTTTTCTGGGCCTGTGAAGTTAACAGATATTGAAAAAATATTGCAGGGTAAACAATAATTTGATAATTGGGCTAATTTATACCAATTTTATCATTATTGCCAATAAATCTGCCTCTTTAGATAGAGGTGGCACGTACTGATTAACTGTTCTAATTGCAATAAGTGTAAGGAGTAGTCTTATGGGAAGTGATGAGTATAACTTTTCACTTCTCAATTCCTATTTTGAGAACATCCTCAAATCACAAAAATTTAAATTGAGTATAGTTGTTCCCAGGACTAGCCCAGGAACGAGAGCAGCCTCTGAAATTGGTAATCAAACTAAATTTGACCGCTAAAGACAGGCTTTACTTTACGGTCAATCCATTCCCCCAAGTCTTCAGCAATTGTTAAAACATTGGGTTTACAGCGTTTGACATTCACTATAATTCCCTGAGCTCCTTCAATTTCCAAATCTTCTATATAGCCATTGCTGGCCTCACTTGCTTCTGCAGAACTCAGAAACGGACCGAAGTAGTATGTACAACTGGGGTTTTGTGTAATAACTTCTACCCACCAAGCAAGTCCGAGTCCATTGAATATATTAATTAACCCCTCTTGGAAGTTATTCAAAATCGCTTTCATGGTTTTCTTCGATTTATAAACGTGTAACTGGTTGTGTGCAAAGAGATTAGAGATTTATTGTCTTTCACATTGTTTTGTTTATGGTTACTAATTTCGTAGATTTTTATTTTCCACGAAATCAGCCTTTGTACTATGGTTTTTTCAAAGCAATTGTCTGTAGTTTATCAAGATATAGTGTATTCTGCGATTTTTGACGATAAATTTCGTAAAGTGCCATACCAGTTGCCACAGAAGCATTAAGGCTAGGAGTCTTACCTTGTAAGGGAATAGATACCAAAACATCACAAGAACGTTGTGTCAACATCCCCAGACCTTCACCTTCACCACCCACAACTAAAACTACAGGTCCGCTAAACTTAACGTTTTGTAATGGTTCGCTACCTGTAACCGCAGTTCCGTAAATCCAAAAACCTTCTTCTTTTAACTGTTCTAAAGCGCGACCGAGATTAACAACTCTAGACACAGGGAAGGTTTCTAAAGCACCTGCAGCAACTTTCACCACTGTGGAAGTAATTCCCGCTGCCCTTCTTTGGGGAATTACCAAACCATGAGCACCAATGGCCTCCGCTGTCCGAATAATTGCCCCTAAATTGTGGGGATCAGTAATACCATCAGCAACCACAATTACAGGGTCAGTAACAGATTTAGCCTTAGTAATTAGGTCTTCTAATTCAATATAGGCATAAGGAGCAATTTGAGCCGCTATCCCTTGATGATTGGCCCGACCAGTAATTTGGTCTAACCGCATTGGTTCAACTTCATCAATAACTGCACCATTATCCTTGGCTTGCAAAATCAAATGATGAAATCTGGGATCATAACGGAGACGGGTAGTAATCCAAAGACGGTTAATACTCCGTTCATTTTCTAATGCTGTCAAAACTGGATGACGACCGTAAATTAGATCACTCTCTTCTGTAGATGTAATTTCTGGAAGTTGTTGGGAAGATTGATACGCGGGACGGTATCTAGCCGTGAAGGATTTACCTTCAGCTAATGTAATTTCTGAGGATTGTTCAGAACCGTAGCGAGATGTCCGAGGTTTCCCAGTATAGGATTTACTTTCTTTATCCTTTCTCAATCTAATTTCTGGGGACTGTTCGGAATACCGAGACGAGCGGGGTTTTACAGAATAGGATTTACCTTCTCTATCTACTTTAATTTCTGGGGACTGTTCGGAATAGCGAGACGAGCGGGGTTTGACAGAATAGGATTTACCTTCTCTATCTACTTTAATTTCTGGGGGCTGCTCGGAATACCGAGACGAGCGGGGTTTGATGGAAATGGGCTTACCGTCACTTTTACCTTGATTACGAGCAGGTTGGGAAATAACGTGCTTACCCTTGATTTTTACAGGTTGTCCACGTTTTGATTGTGCAGCAGAATGATTTTTTTTCGGTTGACTTGTCATAACAGTATTGAGATTTGATTTAAGTGAACAGTCCGATAACATCAATTTAATAAACCATTACAAATCAGTAACAATCGCTAGATGTAGCTTCTCACTATTTTTCTAGGGGAAGTTTTTGTAATAATTCGGTTAAACGGGGGTAATCAGTAAGATATAAGTAGCCAACTAAGGTTTCTAAACTAGTTGCCTGTTGATAAATTTCGGGATTGAGTCGTTTATGACGACTCGTGGCAGAGTTACGACCTCTGCGAACTATTTCTAATTCGTTACTCCTCAAGTAAGGAGTTAACATTCGCAAATGTAGCGCTTGTGTTTCTGCTCTTACCTGATCCACAACAGAACGATGGTAATTGTCCAACCGCTGTTGTGGCCACAGATAAAACATTCTAACATATAATTCATAAATTGCATCCCCCAAGTAGGCTAAAGCTGAGGGAGATATCTGTTTTATTTGGGCTGGGGATATTTGCTGGGGCAGTTGCGTCGCATTTACCAACCATTGGTCAATATCTGATGAATGCTGTGTAGCAGTTTCATCCTCTTCGTGTTGGCCTGTTTCCTCCTTTGACTTCACAGATTCATCATTCCTTAAAAAAGCACTACATCGGGAGACAATTTTGGCGAACACTACTCTGATTGCAAAAGCAATGTTCGCGTACTTAGCCTATTCTAAACTAGTAACAATTACCAAAAATTACTGATTTTGTTTGCTTGACCTTTGGGAGTTATTCGGAGTTGCCAGCCTAGACAAAACAACCTTTCAAATCGTTTGGTGTATTTACGATCAGGAAGAAAACCCTATATACTCGTACAAATGTTGGGTTTCACTTTATTCTACCCAACCTACACAGTGCTGGGGATAACGTTATTCCCCCCAACCTATACAATTTTGGATTTCACTTTATTCTACCCAACCTACAATTTTTTTTAAAGACCTGTGTTGAGTTATATTTAACTTTTAACATGGTACATTAAATTAGGTGTTGTTACTTTATCACCAAAAGATAGATTTTTGCTTTACGAAAAATTAAGCTATCCAAGTTTAACACCGGATAGCCTAATTGAGATTTTCCATTCAAGCAATCAATTTGCTGGGATGTTTTCTACTGCTGCATCAACTGACGGTTGTAAAGACAGGAACTTTTCTAAGCGAACAAGCTTAACTGTTTGGGTAACGCGGGCATTAGTGACAATTTGGAAACTGCCTGTACTTCCGGGTTCAGGTTTAGCCAGTTTGGCCAATTGTACCAGCGCACCTAATCCCGAACTATCTACAAAGTCTATTTGTGAAAGATCCAAAATGATGTTTTTTGGACCTTCTTCAATTTTACTGCTGAGTGTCTTCCGAAATGTTGGCTCAGAGAATGCGTCTAATAAGCCCGTGAGGCGGAATAGCTGATAGTTATCCCGGACTTCGCGTGTACCTCTCAGGCTCACGGTTAGATTTAGTGGTTCAGCTATGATTTCCTCCTCGTTCTTTTTACTAAAAGTAAACGTTCTAGTGTAGATGGTTTTTGAGCAAGTTGTCCATTCTGGGGACTGGCAAAAATTTTTACTAATTACCAGTGTCCATTATGACATTTTTTATGTTTACTCAAGTTAGGCTTTTGTTCCTTGACGTGATGCTTGCATTTTTAACACAAATTGCTCAAACAAGTAATCAGCATCATGGGGTCCAGGACTGGCCTCTGGGTGATACTGGACAGAAAACACAGGTAGGGACTTATGACGGACTCCAGCTACTGTCAGATCATTAAGGTTAAAATGGCTAACTTCGACTGTGGCTGTGGGTAAGGAGTCTGGGTCAAGGGCAAAACTGTGATTTTGGCTGGTAATTTCTACTCGTTGTTGCAAGCCGGCTGGTTGATTTAAACCCCGATGTCCAAATTTTAGTTTAAATGTTTCTGCTCCGAGAGCATGACCTAAAATTTGGTGTCCCATACAAATTCCAAACATGGGTTTTTGGCTTTCCAGTAAGGCTCTGGTGGTGTTGATCCCTTCTGTGACTGCGGCGGGGTCTCCAGGTCCGTTGGAAAGGAAAATACCATCTGGATTGTATTTGAGAATTTCTTCTGGTTGTGTATCGGCAGGAACAACTATGACGCGACATCCATAACTGGCTAACCGTCGTAAAATATTCCGTTTGATACCAAAGTCTAAAGCAACAACGGTGAAGGTTTCCCTAATTTTAGTTACGGCTTCGGGGTTAAATTCCCAGGGGGGGGTTGTGGCTTCCAGCCATTCGTAAACTGTTGGTGTGGTGACTTCTTTGACTAGATTTAGTCCTGTCATGTTGGGAGCGGCTTGTACCATTTCTAACAATTCTGTTTCGTCAAGAATTGTTGTGGAAATGCCGCCATTCATCGCCCCCAAGGTGCGAATTTTTCGGGTGAGGGCGCGGGTGTCTATGCCGAAGATGCCCGGTATTTGGTGCTGTTGCAGGTAGTTGGGGAGGGATTGGGTGGAACGCCAGTTACTGGGTTTATAACATATATTCCGAGCGATCGCTCCCTTAACATGAGGTTGGGTTGATTCTTCATCTTCGGAATTAATACCAGTGTTACCTAATTCTGGATAGGTAAAGATGACAATTTGACCGCAGTAACTAGGATCGGTTAACACTTCTTGATATCCGGTCATGCCTGTGTTAAATACGATTTCTCCAATGGCGGTTCCTGTAGCACCGAAGGACCAACCGCGATAGGTAGAGCCATCTGCTAGGACAAGTAGAGCAGGTATTGCGTCAGATAGGGGCATAGGTTGTTTGTAATTGGTAATTGGAGAGAAAAAGGGGTTTTATATCTTCTATAACTTATTTTTTTAGAAGACGGCAAAGGTGTATCTTCTCATGGTTTATGAAGGTGGGGAGTCTACATCTACAATATTCATTTCTTCTATAATTGCAAATTGCTCTTTCAATTCCTGATCGCTAGGTCTTTTCGGATATTCTTCGTGTGTATAAATCCATACAGGATAGACAGAGCAAGAAGCTTGATAAACAACATACATAAATCTGCCTTTACGAGAAGCACCTTGAAGTTCCGGCATAAAAAACCGAATTTTTCTAAATTCAAAATCTGTTTTGTAAGCACCTTTAGGAAAATTCTCGCTATCTGAGTCATCAAAAAGCGGATCTTTGGCAAGAGTCTCTCCGTAGTTTTGTATCAAAGTCTCAAATGAATCTCTAGCTCTTTTGTTTTTTTTGTAGTGAGTTTTAACAAGCCTAATAAGACTAAGCTTAAACTTCGGCAATGGCCTCATCGAATATATTTCGCAACCAGGCACTACTATCCTCCGGCTTTACTTCTGGAATCCGTTCGTAGTTTAAACGCAATTCCTCTAAAGTATCAGATAAAACAGCCTGATAGCCGGGATCATTTTGCTCAATACAATCAAGAATTGTATCAACCAAGAAATCAATAGCATTAAGACAAGCATCATAAGATTCTTTTTGGGAGCTAAGATTCAAAAAAAGCAAATAAATTTTTGATTTGAGGATCTCCAAAAACCCTGTAACTCCCTGATTTGGTTCAATGAAAGAGTAGGCAAAATCTCTTAAGTAATCACGTTGTTCAGCAGAAAAATTACTCCACTCAGCTTTGATATCCCTAGATGCTTTTTTAAAATATGAGGCAAGATCATCAAATTTTGCAGCAGAACTAACTTTATTGTCTCGAACTTGATAAATTTGATCAAAATCAATTAAAATTGCGCTAGACATGGTTAATACCTCTACTTGTATATAAATGATAGCCTTGAATACCTGTTTAGAGCAGATAACTCCTCACGGACAATATCTGGTAATGCCAGACAGAATATTCATATATTCATCGAAAACTCACAACCTTCCTGTAATAACTATATAATCCTTTGCAAAAAATCATGTATTTGTATATAAAATTACCGGAAATTCCCAATCAAAACTTTAATTTTGAAATGATTCAACATTCAAGCATTTTTAATTAGGTGGGAGGAGTACACTTGGGAAGAGCAGCCAGGTCGGTTAAAACATTCACTATGCTTGAGCCTTTTTTGTCCCGGACAGCCCTCATTTTTTGTGCCGTTGGTTTAGCGGTTTTGACTGTTGCCTGTGAGCAAAATCAGCAGACAAAGACAACTGGTGAATCTCAACCATCTTTGTCAACTGGGAGTTTGGCGGCAATAGGTTCTTCTGCCCAACGTCAACAACTGTTAGCTAGTCCAAAATCAACACCACTAGAACTTTCTCCCACTGAATTAAGTCCTTTGGAAATGGCACTAAATAAAGCTGCTGGTGCTAAAAGTATCAGCCAATCTGCTGTATCTGTGGATGATTGGAATTTGGTGGTGAGTCAGTTACAAGATGCTATCGTTTTGATGAAGCAAATCCGACGTGATAGTGGCAATTTTTCCTTTGCTCAACGCCAAATTGTTGAATATCGCCGTCAAATTGCTAATGCTCGTCGAAAAGCTCAACCTAGAAATTTAGCATCTTCTGTAACTCAGCCGCAACCAGTGGTAATTAATGTTCCTAAACCGCAGAATACCGTCATAGTTCCCCCGGTCAAGGGATCAAAACTATCTTTATCTAAACCTACTCCTTCTCCATTAGCAATGCTTTCTGGCAACAAGGAGGTGTTTATTGCCCCAATTAAGCGGCGTATCGGTGGCACACCAATTATTGAAGTTACTTTTAATGGGACACAACGATTTGAAATGATTGTGGATACGGGGGCGAGTGGGACTGTGATTACAAAGAAGATAGCAGCGGCTTTAGGGGTGGTACCTGTCGGTAAAGCTAAAGCTAATACGGCTAGTGCTAAGGCTGTAGAATTTCCCATTGGCTATCTTGATTCTATGGAAGTCGGGGGAATGACGGTAAGTAAGGTCCCAGTAGCGATCGCTGGTACGGAATTAGAAACAGGACTTTTAGGACATGATTTTTTCGGTAATTATGATGTAACTATCAAACGTAATGTGGTGGAATTTCGCCCCCAAACCCACTCAGAATCTAATCCCCCAGGAATTCAATTAAATGTTCCAACTTTGTCCAGGGACTACCGCTTTGTAAAATTTCTTTAGCTAGAGTTACCCCTTGAGCATGATTTAACCAGGGAACTGCACCTGCTACTTGTAATGCTAAGGAAGCATTTAATGCTACTATGTCCTGTTGTGCTTGTGTCCCTTTCCCTTGTAAAACTCTTTGAAGAATGATGGCATTTTCTTGGACATTACCACCTTTAATAGCGGTAATGGGGGCGGGTATTAGTCCTGCTGCTTGGGGATCAATTGTATTTAATTCTACTTTACCATGCTTTAATATCGCCAAGTCAGTAATATCCCCTAAACCAGCTTCATCTAATTTTTCTCGACCATGTAAAACAATTGCTGTTTGTGTACCCAGGAGATTTAAGGCTTCTGCCATAGTTAATATCAGTTTAGGGTCAAATACACCAATTACCTGACCGGTGGGATTCAGGGGATTTACTAGGGGTCCAAGTAAGTTAAATACTGTTCTGACCTTGAGATTTCTTCGTAATGGGGCAACTGCTTTTAGTGCTGGATGCCACCCCGGTGCAAATAAAAAGGTAATTCCTACTTCTTGTACTGCTGCTTGGACTTTTTCACTCGCAGCAGTCAAATTAACACCCAATGCTTCTAAAACGTCAGCGCTTCCTGTGAGACTGGAGGCTGAACGACTACCATGTTTAGCGACGGGTACACCTGCGGCTGCTACCACAAAAGCTACTGCGGTGGAAATATTAAATGTGGAGGCTCCGTCACCACCAGTACCACAGGTATCAATTAATGGTAAAGGTGGGGTTTCTCCGCTTTTGTTGATAGGTACGGAAGATAGAGATTTTAATACTTCTGCCATTCCTGTTAATTCTTCAGCACAGACACCTTTAAAGTTTAAAGCCATTAAAATAGCCCCGGATAATTCTGGGGGAATAGCTTCTTTTATCCACCCTTGCATTAATTCGGCTGCTTGGGTGCGGGATAATGATTGACGTTCTAATAATTGTTTGAGCAGGTCGGACCAAATAGTAAAATCCATTGTTTGTTTTTTGTAATGTTGGATTTCATTTTACCGAAAAATGGCTTTTTGTTTCACGCGGAGGCGCGAAGAAAGAACGCAATGATAAGGTTTAAGCAATGAGTTGAGATTTTTGTAATTTTTGTTTGATTTCGTAATTGCTAATGAATAGTTCTTGTCCTTTTTCGGCTTTTTTTTGTTTATAGTTGTTCATACCATATTGTAATTCCCATTCGGTGATATTTGCCCATTGAAAGTTTTCTCTAATTTCTGGGCAATTGTCATAGGTAATTAACCAGTTATGGGGACATTGTTTTAATGTTTGGGCAAGTCTTTGGTGATCAAATCCTGTATGTAAATCTCCTTTTTTACCATATAATTTGGATTTTTCGGCTTTGAAATAGGGAGGATCTAAAAATATGAATACGTCTTTTCCTGGTTCATTAATAAGATGGCTGTAATCTAAGTTGGTAATTTTTATATCTTGTGTTAAGATACTTTCTAATTTTTCCAGTCTATCTATGGATGAATTGGTAAATCTTTTATGAAAAGATTCTAAGGAAAAACCTCCTGATTCTATTGTTCCAGAAAATGTAATTCTATTCAGAACAAAAAAGCGCGTTGCTCTTTCTAAGTCTGATAGGGTGTTGATATCTACATGAGCTAATTTTGCAAAGAGTAATTTTCCATCTTGGTGATTTTCTTTAATTTGACGAACTGCGGAAACTAGTTTTGATAAATCAGATTTTGCCAAATGCCAAAATAAAAATAATTCTGGGTTTAAATCGTTAATAGAAATCTTTAAATTGGGAAATTGTTGTTTGAGATAAATGAAAACTGAACCACCACCCACAAAGGGTTCTCTAAATTCGGAAAACTTTTCTGGAAGATATTCAGAGATTGTTTTAATTGCTCTTGATTTTCCACCAGGATAACGGAGAGGACTTTTGATATTCATGTTGTTTGAGGTTCGAGAAGTGATAATATAAATTATACATTCTACGCAGCTACAGCAAAATTACCCATCTTCACAACCTACCATATCAGCTTATGAACCGTTCAACACCCTATCAACCCTTAATATTACGAATCCTGCATGGTATCAGCGGAACTTTAGTAATTGGCGCAATTATCAGTGGATTCTTAGTTTACAACACTTTTGACAAAAGATTTGGATATATTCCCCTACCCAAAATAAATCCTATTCAGGACATTCACGGGACATTAGCCGTATTTTTCCTAATTTTACTCCCATTTTTTGCTATTTATAGTTTTCATGCTGGGAAAAGACGCTTATTACAACCAGACTCTATCCAAAATTTAACTCAATTTGGTAGACCAATTTGGTGGGTAAGTCTACAACGTTTAGCAAATACTAAAATGTTACTTGCTGCGGTTTTAGCAGTAGTATCTGGCAGAATGATGAAAGAAGAATGGCTACCAATAGGAGAACTTGATCATGTTTGGTATTATGTTCATTTAATAGCTTGGTTAATTATGATTTGTTGTTTAGCAATTCATCTTTTGATGTCTGCTAAAGTGGGAGGTTTGCCATTATTACTGTCAATAATATCATGGAAATTTCGACCAGAAGATAGTCCTGTTAACTGGTATATTCGTTTGCGTGGTTGGTTGGGTAATTTTTCTACTAATATTAGGGAAGAAATTAATCAGTTTATGGAGGGTAATTTATTATTGAAAATAATCGAGGTGATTGTATTAGGGGGAATTATTGCAGCGTTTGTTTTACCTTTATTTTTTGGTGATACTGAATAATAAAAGGAGTTATTATGAAGGTTTTTAGTAATTGTATCTAAGAAAACTTTATTTACTCTTTGGAAAACATCACTTACCTGCATTTTATTTGTCTTCATGTTTCGTGATTAGGAGAATTAGAAAATGAAGATTCTTAACTAGAATAATCGTCTTTTTTGATGATAATAAAAGTGATTTACCTTAAAGTCCTAAATATTACCCTTCCTGGATACTCTTGCTGATTAATTCTAGCATAAACTCGTAAACAAGTTAATACTTCACCAGGAGTACCACCACAGTCTAATTGTAAGTCATCTTTAGATAACTCACAAACATCAGCATACAGTCCTGATAACTGTTTTAGTCTCACTTCATTACCTGCTTTAACAGCTTTATCAGCAACTTTTCTCAGCAAACGACGGGATTCTTTTTGTAAATTTCCCCACCAAGAATAACGTTCAACAGGGGGAATAAATACTAGAGAATGAATGGCTTCATCCATGTCAATCCAAGCACATAAGTTAAAGATTGTATCAGTATTTTCATCGGATTTTTGGATGCGGTGAAAGCGATCATTCAAAGCATCAATATATTGATGACGTTGTTCCAATTTGGAATTTAAAGCAACGACATCAAAGCTAAAAACACTTTTTAAAGCATGATATAAGTCCTTATCTATTTCTATAAATTTAATATATAAAAGTAAAAATCCTGTCATTAAATATAAGTTTTCAGAAAGATAATTTTGATTAATTTCTGAATTTATTAACGCTTGTTGAGATAAACATAGTCCTTTCGCTTTAACTGTACCATTCAACCCTGGATAAATAATTTCATCACGCACAAATGGTAATTGTTCAAGATTATCATCATCTGCAATTGCCCCTATTTCCTGGGCAAATTCTAAAGCTTTATGTTGCCAAGATATAGCTAAATCTTCAGGAACTCGCAAAAGTTTTCTATGAATTTCGTTCCATAGTTCTTCATCAGTTTCACTTTGAATATGGGCATTACCTAAATAAAAATTTAATTCATTATCATCATTAAAAGCATCTTTTAATTTTAATAATTTTAATTCGTTTATTACTTGAGATTGTTTTACGACTGGTTCAAGAATTAAAGAATTTGGAGATGGTAAAGTTTGTAATAATTGATGAAGTTCTTCCAGGAGTTCTTCACATATTTGATATCCTGGATCAATTGGATATTCTTGATTTGCTTTTGTTAAAGTTGCGACTAATCCATATAAATTAAACCGCAATATTTTGGCTAATTCTGAGTTTTCTGTATTTAGTAGTTTATGTAAATACTGCATAATTTTATCAGGATGAAAATAGTAAAAAGTAGGTTGGGTTAAGTGACGGCACAACCCAACAAAAAACAATTCAATAATTAATAATGTTGGATTTTTTTACATCAAACCAACAAATTCAAGCTAATGAATACCGCAAAATGGATCACGTTCTTTATCAACTTCATTGGGTTGTAATTCCAATTCTGCACGATAAACACATCCTTCTTTTTCCAGACATTCTTGATTATTAGATGTCAAATAAGGAACTGTACCAGCGTGCATTCTTAATACTCCCATATTATCAAGAGTTACATGATATTGACAAGGATAATCTGTGATCATATCCGGTCTACTAAGTGTACCAATTCTAAGCCATTTTTTACTATTTGTATCACCATCAGTCTGATAAATATAGAATGTATGTTGACCACTTTGGGGAAATGGTGGCAAAGGTTTACTAATTAATCCTGTTCCTGGTTGCTTCACACCATCCTGTAAATAATGAAATATTTCCATTAATTTACGATCACTATTATTATTATCAACTGCAAATACTAAATGATAAGCATGGGGTTGATCAACTGTGGCTGACTCTAAAACATTAACAGCAATATCACCATCATTTAAGTTGTGTTGATGATTTTCAATGGCGATATTCCATTTTAAATTGCCATCAATAAATAAAGTATTTTCAGTAGCTTTAGATATGACTGAATTAATATCAATACCAGGGGCATCTATTAAATAATGAGGATTACCACGACATAGTAAAACACTAAATTGTAAAGCTTGATCAATCTCAAATTGAACTTTGATTTTTTTGAGAAATTCCTGTTCTTCCATACCTAATTTATCCATCAATATCTTACCATCAAAACTACCCCACAGGCGAAAAGTTCCATTTTCATAATCTTGACGATGAATAATATTTGTTAATTGCATTCCTTGCCAAGGTGTCCGCACTTTAGCAACGGTGTCCCAAGGTGCAAGTTGATATAGTTCTTGTCCAGCATTAAAAATGGCTAATGGTTCGTTACTTTGGGTTTTGCGTTTAAAGTTACAAGGAAGATAATAAAATAGGTTTTTGACATCAATTTCTAATTGATTTGCACCTTTGCGTAACAGATTTTTAGATTCTTCAGGATCAAATCGAAAGCGACGCAGCTTTTCGGCATAACAAGCACCTGCGGAAGTGGCAAGTTTTGTAAATTCTAAAACAAAGGTAATTCGTTCTGGATTCCAAACAAAATAGGGTGATTGACTAAATTCTTGATAAATTTGTTGTTGCACTAGATCAAGATTACAAGTTTTACCAGAAAGAATTAACCAGTCTACTTTTTGATTAGGTTCTGAATTGAGACGGCTTTCCATTAAGCCTTTAGCAATCCCAATTGCTTCTTTAATTGAGGAAGTTGCTGCCCGTTCAAATTGCTGATGATCTAAAGTTAAAGAAATAGATTCAGAACTTCTAACTTGAAATTTAATCGAACTTTGGGCAAGTAATTCACCAATTTGTTGTTCATTTAAGGTGAAGGTTAATAAAGAACTATCTGTGGGTGGTTTTTGTCCTAATTTGAGTTTAGCAGCTTCCGCATGATCCCACAATGTGTAAAAGGTTTGTAGACGTTGGGTTGCTTGTTGCCAACGAGTTGGTAATACTTTTTCTGCCGTATCTAAAGCATCCTTAAAAGCAACATCACCTTCGGGATTTTCTTTATCTATACATTTTAATAAACTACCAGTTTTAAATTTTCCGTCTTCTAAAAAACGGTCGTTTAATTCGGAGTTAATTAAGTCTTCTAATTTATCACTTTCGATATCACCTGTAGTAACTGCGGTGAGAAGAAAATCAGAGATTGCCACTTTTAATAGGCGGAAAATTCGCAAGGTAATTAATTCACCACCTAATTGTAAATGTCCTGAAGAACCCAATAATTTAGGAGTGAGTTTATAGTAACGTCCTCCTAAACCTCTATCTTCATTATCTGCAAAGAAAGGTGTTTTATCTTCTAGAGTCAGTTCAATTAAAGCTAAGTCTGTTGTACCGCCACCAATATCTAAAACTAGAACATTTTGTGACCATTTATTACCATTTTGACGACAGCGAGTTTTAAAAGATTCAATCCCAATATTAAGATTACCGCCAAATTCTCGCCAGAGGAAAAAGATAGCTACAGAAACCGCTTCATCATAAGCTGTTTGTACATCATCAATGCCTAATTCCTGCACTAATTGCTTAATTTCTTTGCGAACTACAGGAGGGGCGACGGTGGGATAGGTAACAACTGCTGTTAAAAAATCGCCTTCCGAAAATCTCCGTCTAGCCCGTTGACGATAATCTTCTGTTAATTCAATTAATTGCGCCCAAGCTGCTTGAATGAGGCGATTAACTTGAATATTTTCTTCATCTTCTTCTAAGGTAATTGGGAAAAATCTATCTTGACCAAAATAGCGTTTGGGTGAATGATGAAATCTGCTAATAATGTCTTTAATAGAAGCTGTTGTTCCTTGGGCTATGGCTTTTTTTCTATTATCTCTTGCGTCTCTACCCATGCGTAATTTTAAGGGGATTAATTGCGATACTTCCATTTCACTGGGAATTTCTGTACTACGTCGGTCAATATCTAAAACTACGGGAATTAAATTTTGTGATTCTAATGTGGGAACACGAAAAACTTCATGATATATAGCATAAAGTTTTTTACTCACAGCCCGCCGAAATCTATCACTTGTTCCTAAACATAATTCAATTTGGCGAATTGCTTCTAAAAATAATTCTTTGTTATCAGTTTCAAAAATTTCGCTTAATTGATCTGATTCTATTTCTAAGTTTCTGCTAATATCAGCTAAGAATTTTTCCCACTCACCACCGCTAACATCTGATAAGGCTAAATCTGAGGGAGAATTTAACCACTCAGCCATACGTTCTCTTAATCTCAGTTCTTGTTCTCTTGGTAAAACTTCCGCAATGGGAACTTCAATAGGGTCAAAAAGTGTCACTGTAGAGTTAGAAGTACCAAAATCTAAGGCTAACCAACCGGGAAATCTTTTTCTTTGTTTTTCGTTGAGTTTCTCACTAAGTTGTTGACTTAAATTATTTAAATAGTGGTCAAATTGCGAAGTATTCATGGCTGGATAATTTTTTGTAGATGAACTAGATGATTTTTCTAAATTGGGTATGAACCAAAGATCACATTCAGCACATACATGATTAGATATAGACAAATTTGGGTTTCCTGCAACGTCAGAATCAAAATATTCTACAATTACCTTTAAGGTACAATCAACTATTGTCATTAAAGGTGTATCTAGCTGACAGATATCTTGTCCTAATTGACAAATATTAGAAATTTGTTTGGGTGTAACTGAGTTAAATTGTCTATAGCTACTTTGAATTTTTGCTGCTAATTGATATGGTGTACCTCTAACTATGCAGGTAATCCGAGAAATGTGGGGAATATTGCTTTTATTAGGGACAATTTGGATGGAGGGTAGATGCAACTGTGCGTTTTCTTTCATGCCTAATTTAAAGCTAGGTAGAAGTTGAATTTCCACAGGCATTTTTGATGTTCCTTTTTTTGTTTGTTAATGATTCATTGGTAGTGCATTCCCCTAAATTTATTTGATAACTACAGGTTTACTCTTTTCTAGTTTGGGTGTTTACAATCAGGTTCTTTAGCAAAAAGGCAAATGTTTAACAATTTGCAAGAATATGGATGAAATAAACCACCAAGGGACGAGGAACAGGAAACAAGCAGGGTATTACTAATTAAATATAGCTGAATAATTCAGTTTCATTAATTGTGGCAATATCGGTTAAAATTTCTAACCAAGCCGGAATGGCTAGTTCAGATTGTGAATCTCTTGCAGCAATATATCTTAGTAATGCTTCTTTTTTGGAAAGATTTTGCAAACTGGGAATAATTTGATCTAAAATTCCATGGATTTCTATATTCACCTGCTGATTAATTTCACTCACATACTGCACTAGGTGAAGACTAGCACTAGCGGTAATTTCATCTCGTAATCGTAATACGAAAAGTTGATGATTGATGCTTCTAGACTGGTTTTGATTCCTAGCTGGTGACCAATCAAAAATTTGTCCTACACTATGTTTTTCATCTTGTCTGGCTAGGGGAAAAATACTTTCTGCTTTGATATTTTGATCATGATTATTGATTTCCCCAATAATAGCTTCTTTCCATTGGCGAGGATCACATCCTAATAACAGTTTATAAAATAAATCGGCTTCTTCAAGTCCAAATTTTGCTTCAATTTCTTGTTCCATTTCTGGCTCAAGAATGTCTTGCAATTTTTCCCGTTCTAAGGTGATTTTATGTGCCAATGAACTTAATAAGTCTATCACGGCTTGACGAATGCGATCGCTGGCAAAATTTTCCAGTTCTTTGATTGTTTTCTCAAAGGTCGGATAAAAGTCATCACTCTTAGTGGGGAGGGAAGTATTCACCCGATTTCCTCTATCAAATAATTTCCCCGCTGCACCTTTAAATTCAGCTAAGGTAATTATACCATTTTGGACTTTATTAAATAGTAATGTCCACTGACTCCAATTCAAAATTCTCAAGGTTAGTTCATCTTTAATGACATCACTAACTACCACTCCTCGGCGATCTTTTAGTTGTTCTTTACCTAAATCTTTTTGGAAGTTTCTGTAGGTTTTATCTAGATTTTCTATAGCTGTTCTCAATTCCATTAAAACCGGAGTATCAATGGTGGGTATCCCTTGTTCGTGAATTTCGGTAATAATTTCCTTGAGATATTCTTGTTGTTGACGAATCACATCAGCAATCCGAGAGGTATCTTCATATAATTGCTTTAAACCGTGATTAGCAACATGATTTTGAATCAATTCTCTTAATTTACTAATACCACCATCTTGAGCAAAATAACCCAATTGTCTACCTAATTGATTGCGTCCATCTGTTGCTAATAAAGCTTCACTTAAACTACCCCATTTTTGTTGTAATTTTTTCGGTCTTTCCAGATAATCTGGATAATCTAAATTGGCGAGAAATTCTTCAGAACCTGCTTTAACTTGACTAGAACGTTTGGCTAATTCCGCCAGTCCTAATAATGGTGATAATAAAACAATTCTGTCTTTTTGAGTAGTAAATGCTTCAGCCCCATCAATAATGGTTTTGAGAACTTTCAATTTTTGGAAAACGGTATTTGTTTGTAAGGGTTGAAAATCCGATGGATTATTAACTAATAAATCTAGTTCTCTTTCCCCACCTTCACTATCTAAAGGTAATTGATCAAAACGTCCCACACCCACAAGAATTAAATCCTTGAGGTCTTGTCCTGGACGCTGTTGCTGCATCATTGTAAAAATTTTATTGGCGCGATCGCTCCCCGGTGATTTACCATTAAGTAAGACTAAAATTGTCTGTACCTGTGCCAATTCTCGCAATGATAAAAATGTATCTCTAGTTCCAGAATTAGCCGCACCCAACCCTGGAAAATCTAACAGAACAAATTCTTCTGCACCGGTAACATCCCAAATTTCTCGTGATATTTTCACATCAATATCAACGCGACGAATTAAGAGAAAACTATTTTGTAATAATTGCGTTCCTAATATTTGAGGGGCGTTAGGTAAGCGGATATTTGCTGGTGGTAAATCCTCAAATTTGAGAGATTGAATCACCATGGGCATTTCTGCCAGTTGTAAACCTTCACGGGCAGTGATACCATCAATTTGGTAAAAACGACCGCATAAAGCCTCACCATAAGCCTGATAAGCCCGCAAAAATAACACCAACTCCCGCACTAAATAGCGCAATTCTAAATTACTGGAACTTTTCCAAACTTCTTCACACCAAATACTAATATCTTTACCGGTTTTAATTTTAGCTACCTGTAAAGATGCCACCCCAGCGGACATAGCGCGATGGTTTGCTTCTTTCAGCATGAAGTGTAAGCACTCATTTACCCCCTCATGAGATAAATATTCTATCGTGTAATTTTCTACTTGAGTAGTTGTAAAACTATCCTGGGATTTCACATGAATAGCAGTGATATTACCGGTGGTGGGATTTTCACTTACGGGTAAAGCGTCTGCATAACCAATTAGACTACCTAGCAGCAAACTTTTACCGCTGCTAAATTCCCCCATTACGCCGATTTTTACCGGGGAGGTGGCCAGTTCTACAGTTTTCTCAGCAGCCTCTCGCAGCCGCAACAGACAATCATCAAGACTAGTGGGAACCCAATCTTCCTCTTGGGAAGGGCGTTGGGGAACTGAGTCAATTTTGCGAAGGATAAATTCACCGTACTCTTTCAATCGTGCCAGTTTGTCTGGTTCCATAGAGTAGTCTTTCGTTTGAGTTCGTTTTCACAACTGGGTTATAACACAAAACCTAAAAATTATGCCTATTTATGCAACGAAAACCGACAAGACGCAAGACTCAAGCGGTAATTTCCCTTTCTATTCTAGGGTTGATCTTTAATTTTTACGAACGTTTATGGCTGTATCTAATTGTTAAATCATAATCTGGCAATAATTCATTTTTTGTAACTAGTTAATACTTTTCACTGCCTAGATACATCCGTTTCCGTTCTTATAAGATACAAGGTTGAATGATCAAACTCTTATGGTGCGGTCATCTTGCCCGCTAGATATGTACCTTATAACACCGGGAAATGCTGTAGCATTTTAATTAGGGGCTTGGAGATAAAATGGATAAACGAAACTTTTGGAATCATGGGAGTTTTTAATTTGATATTGAATCACAATATTTAATTTTCCCTGATTAGGATCAGATTTTTTCGTTAACTGAGATGATGCTACTTCTACGTATACACCTATAAGATTAATACGCGGTTCCCACCGTTCTAATGCTTCTGTAACATATAAACGAATGAGTAATAAGGTTTCAGTATTCATGGGTGCAAAAATGAGTTCGTCTAACCGTGACCCAAAATCTGGTCTGTAGAGTCGTTCACCCCATTTAGTAGCGAGAATCAGTCGCATTGACTCTTCTATATTATAAGTGTTAGCACTAAGGTGGAGATTAGATTGAATATTAACTCGTAGTGGAAAGGATAATCCTTGTCCTACATAATCAGGGGGTTGGTCATTAATAAGTTCTGGCATGATTACAGAATCCGTATTGAAAAGCTAAGATCAACTGTATATAGCGAGTGTAGTCATTACACTACTGAAATTTTATCTTCTTGATGGGAAGCATTCTGGGATGTTATTATCAAATTATCCCCTACAATTGGCAGTTTATCTATCTGCTCAAGGATTTCTTTCTCTCTAATCAGAAATATTAGTAAAGAATTAGAATCTGAGCTTAATTTACGCCCTTCAATACTTGTAGGAGCTAAATTAATTTGTATTTGATATTTTGGATTACGTCCACTTTTATCAATGTTTCCTCGATCAATAAATTTAACTTCCACTCGAATAATTAGGCGCTGGTTATTGTCTGATTCTTGCTTCTCCATTTTCTTATTCGTGTGATTTATAATTACCTTCTTCTCCAATTAAAGAAGAACAGCAGGATAAGCTGATCATCAAAAAAAGGAGAAGTACATTTTGATATCTATTCAAGGATTTTTTCATGGGTTATGAAAAATAGGTTTATCTACTAAAATATTCTTCATTAACACTCACGATTTCTGCATTTTCCTCCTCAAATGCACCGAAAGAAATATAAGCATGGTGTGTTACATCTCAATTAATTCACATTAGGAGATATTGTATAAATTAGTATGTTCTATTTAATAAATGGTTGTGGTTCCTCATATATTTCTGCCTTGTATGCTTCCAGAGATGTAGGCGGAAAAATCTCTATAAAACGCACACTGTGACTATCCGCAGAAAAAGCTACTCCCTTTTCTGGATAAACATAATGATTAAATGTCTTTCCAGATCTTGAGCGCAATCTTATACCTTCTTCGGCAAACTTGTTTTGCAAGAATTTTGGGTCTAGTGCTTCCAATTGTTCATTCTTACCTATATAAAGTATTACTAACTTTCCATCCCGGAAATAGAAATGTCCCGGATGATAATTTTGATTATGGAGTTTAGTCAATTGAGTTAATTTTTCATACTTAACATTATGCTCAATATTTTCCTCTGAAATAGAAAACTGCCTACGAATTTCTTCCATTGATAAATTTCTGAAAGCCAGACAGTTATCCAAATTGAAAACAGGATTTTTCATACTAAAATTTGTTGTGATGATATTTGATTGATAGAAAGTGTAAGCAGCCGTACTTTTGCTGATGCAGCCAATTAATAGAATTACTAGAAAAAATGCTATGGAAAAAGGAAATTTTTGTTGATTCATTGGCATACCTCTAGGGATTATTCTTTTTCTTTGTCCAGTCCTTAATAATCTGTTTAATAAACTCATACCGTTTGGGACACTTTTTCTCGAATTCGTTAGTTTCCACAAAGTAATACATCACAGCTTCTGATAAATCTTCGCTAGCGTTTGTTTTTCCATATTCAGTAATTGGTTCTTCAGCAGCGGCCTTTCCACTTTTTGTATCTTCATCAGTCCAGTAGTCAAGAGCTTTAACATAATCACTGAGAGCATACTTTAGCAACCCATGAGCAATTTCGTGAATAGCCGTGCCTTCAAGCTGTTTTTCACTATCTCTGAAATCTACTTTACTATTAGTTCCAGCACTAAACATACCGAAATTCTTAGAACTCTCAAAATATTCGCCAAGAGTGGTACTATCCAAAACCCCAGAAGGATCATCAGCATCAATGGCTTGATCTACTTTACTGGCTGAGGTAATTTCCTGATCTTTTTTGCTTAAAGAAGATGCTTTCCGTCTTTTTCCCAAGATAGGAGCAAAGTGTTGGAGTGCTTTTTCTAAAGCTTTAAGCTCCTTAAATTCCCATTCTTTAGTTTGTAAACCTTTTTTTACGTTATCGGGAGCGTTAGTGTAGTCATTCTTAATAGCATCAACCCCTGACTGCGAAGAAAGGTCAATTTCGTATTCATCTTTGATATTTTTGATAATACGATGTGCTTCCTTTTCTTCATTTTCGTCAGCTACATTTACATTTTCCGTGCCAATTGTAACAATCTTACATTGGAGGAGATTGTTTAGAGATTGTAGTTGAATATCTAGGGGGCTGAAATATTCACTGCCTTTTTGTTGAACTGTACCTGTTTGCTGTACCACATGGGTCAACTCATGGGCAATCAACTCCTGTCCTCCGCGACTTCCAGGATTATATTCTCCACCTCTAAAGAATAAATCTTGACCTGTGGTAAATGCCCGTGCCTGAGCTGATCCTTGCTGATAATAATTAGTAGGTTCACCGCTATTTAACTTCGTTTGTATCGGTGGTGGTGGTTCTGTACCGGGAGCGTTTACTGGAATATACGGTAAATTATATCTATTATACTGAGACTGTTCATGGTCAGCATCTAAATCCACATTTTCCTGTCCAGAAGAGGAATGGGACGGTTGTTGCTGAATCTCAAAGGCGCGAGTCTGGTATAGATTCTGGATTGGGGTATAAGTAGACTGAGATGGATGTTTCTTTTGAATATGTTGTCGAGTGTTCATTTTCTACACCTCGCAGCTTCACAGGGGATTGAACAAAATTATAATGTATTAATTGTCCTTTATGGTCAAATCTGGTCAAAAACTTGTATTGTTTCCATAAGTAGGCAAGCTAAACAAAGTACAGGGAAGCTATTATAGGTTTTGGATAGTTTAGTCTTTTACACAACGCGATTCCTAGGTCGTGCTTCGCTATCGCATTTTTTCTCAATGAGCTAATAATCAAAAACAATGATTTTATTTTTATACAAATATAGTAGTACTGAGAATAAATATAAGCATGGTGCGTTAATAAAATGTAACGCACCCTACAGGATTGGCGATTCCTACTTATAAATCATGAGTCTTAAAATAAATTACAGGGTTGGGACTAGAAATATCAACCATGATCTCACTAGCCCATTTTTGAGTATTCAAAAATCCTCCCATAACTTCCTTTGCATCATCAGGATTCCACCAAGCAATATTTTCAAACTCTTCAGAAGTAAAGGGACGAAATCCCTGTTTTAATGGTTTTACATATCCAGCATTTTTTAAAAAAGAATTTAGATCCTTTTTATTCAAAACTAATCGAATAAGAATAAGTTTGTCAATACCAGATTCAGTATGAACTTGGATATTTTGATTACTTGCAGGTAACTTAATACGAGCTAAACTTTCAATTTCGGATGTTTCCAACTTAGCCTCCTTTTTCTGCCAAACATCACTACAAGACAGTATTAGGGAACTAAGTATAATCAGGCTGATTACTTGCTTGAATATTTTCATCGTTGCCTACGGTACGGCAACTTCCAGGTTATTTCTCTCATCCTCTGAAGCCGCTAAAATTTTATCTCCTTCTTCCACTCGCCATGCACAATTATATGGCCATAAATGCCATTCTCCATGAATTTTTTGCTGCCCATTATTGGATGGTAATGGTTGACCAAATTCTATAGTTTCCGTAGGGTGTGTTAGCGTCAGCGTTACACTTCTTTAACTCACCCTACAAGATCAGCGATCGCACTCACCGGAAATACTTGAGATAATGCTTGTTCTGGGGATTTGTTTGCGTAAATCATAGCCATTAACCCCGGTAAAACTTGATTCATTGTTAATACATTGTTGTAAACAATTTGCCTGACTAAAGCCGTACTCAGACGATCATCTTCTACATCAATACTAGTTTTACAAACCACCTGACCATCTTGGGGATCAAGTTGAAAATTACCAACCATCAATTCTAAATTAATCCGATTGATAAAATCTAAAACCTGGGGAATTTGAGATTGAGGGACATTGACAGGTAAAATAGAATAGAAAACAAACTGTTTTCGTTCATCTAATGCTTGTGCATAACATGACCATTGCCCATTATCCCCTTTAGCCATTAGATGAAAACCAGACTCTTCTTCATCAACTTGAATGGACCAATTATCTTCTTGAAAAAAAGCTAAAACTTGTGCAAAAATAGCTTTTTCTGGAGAAGATTTTTGAGTTTCTGGAGAATCTTGAATTAAGATAGATTTAAAAAGGTCTTGTAAATCTGTAGTGAAAGAATTAACAATATCTTGAACTAAACTATTTTCTAGTCCTCCTGCTAATTCTTGATCCAATACTGATTTATCTAAGCCTAATTGTTCTTGTGCAAAACTAAAAATCGAGTTTAATATTTGTTCATCATTACCTAATTGGTCTGCATTTTCAAATAATTTAATATAATCCCAAAAGGTTCGATAACCAATTTTATCCTCTCCTTGAGATTGCTCAAATTCCATACCATACCAATTTTCAGTGTTGATTAAAACATCATCAGCATGATTTTGACTCAGATCAATTAAATAATCAACTGCTTGATCAACATCTGTTAAATAAGGTTGCCAACGAGGTAGAAATTCAGGTTTTAAATTCGCAGTAATCATGATTGGATAATCTGAGGAAAAATCTCTATCTAATTTTCCCTTTAATTCTTTTTTTAGATTAAACAAATCAGATTTTTCAATATTTTGATAATCTTCAAAATCAACTTCAAATTGAAGACAACAGCCAGAAACATGATCTTCTTTCTCAATTAAAGTCAATTCTGTATTTGATATAAATAAGCTAGAACCGTCTGGTTGAAACAAAGTTAATGATTTTGGGAATTGGCTACATTTTTTTGTGGTTGTCATAAAATCTCATGATTGATAGTTACAGCAAATTGTCATCAAACCCGGAACAAGAACCCCTTCCCCGCAAGCGATGAGGGGGCTAAGATGTACCTTATATGATTGGAAATCGCTGTAATTAATGCTAATACTTTACTGAATACTATTACCAAAACCCTGAAATCCTATTGATATCGTTACGTAATGCCAATTGATTTGTCCATAGCGTCATGTCCAATTTAGCAAAATTCAGTTTTCATTGCGGAAAATAGGCAGCATCAAATTTATAAAAACTGCAAATTACCAAAAATTGCCCCTGCTCGAAAATGATCATTAATTTCCACTAATTCTTTTGGAGCATCGGGAAGACAAGCAGAAGAAATAGATAGGTTAATTTGCCATGCAAAAGTATTTCTTCTAGCTAATAAGATATAAAGACGAATTAAAGTAGGAGATGATTCTGAAATTTGAGCTAATCCTTCATAGAGATGAATTTCATCTACTTTTAATCTTTCACTTAAAGGAGGACAAATTCCTTTATATTCCCATTGAATTAATTGAGGTAGAGATTCTAAAGTTTGCCTGATAGATAAAATAGGAAAACCCATTAAAGAAACAAAAGCCTCAACCCAGTTAAGAATATTATGCTTAGGATTAGCATTTTGCATAAACTTTATTACTAACCCTTCTCCTAATACATTACCCTGAAAAAAATGTTCAATATCTAAATGGGTTGATAATACTTTCGGTGAAATATACCATGCTGAAGGAACAGATAAGATATACTTAAGTTGAGGATTATCAATTACTTGAGTTTGCCAGTCATTTCCTTTAATGGGTTGTACCCAAATAGGAATTTCTTGTATCATCAATTTATTACTCACTTATTAATTGCCATCCATTGGGTTGTAATAAATGAAAACTACCTTTACTATCCTTTTTAATAAATAATCGAACTTTTGTTTCTGTTTCTAAATTAGAATTTTGTCCCTGTGGGCCAGTCCATCCATGAGGACGTTGACCAACCTTCCAGTATTGTACTTTGATTTGTGATCCTGCTTTCGGTTCGCTAGAAGAAGGTGTGGGAATAGTTCCATCTGGCAAAATAGGTGGCATCAATGGAAACTCTGACTCTAAACTTTCAATTTGTATAAGAGCAGTATAGTGATAATCACTGCCTAACTCTGTTTTTACTTCACTTTTACAAACAGATATAACTGTTCCTATGACAATATAGTCTGCCTCTGATTTAAGATTTTCAGTAGAACGTGGTGGTAATGCAGCACAAGCTTTTTGAGGAAACATCAGGCTCGTACCAACAGAAATCACAGCTATAAAACATATCATCCAAAGCATACGCATATTTTAACCTTTTGATAATTTTGAACAAATTTTGATGACTACTAACTAATATCCTCTCTTCTTTCACTCTCGAAGTTTTCCTATTAATAAATAGAAAAGTTTTCAAGAAACACAATATCAATTGATGGTATTATTATACAGTTGCTCCAATATTTATACTATTAAAATATGTGCTGAATTGACTTAATTCGAGGAAAAATATGCCATCTCCCTGATCAATAAATCCAGGTAATGCTGCTTCTTTTGTATTATTTTTATTAGCATAAGCATTTGCTCCCCAAGGATTACGAACTTTAATCCAATAGAAGTTACCAGGTATCTGATCATTGGGATTATTTGTTTTGGTTATTTTTGTACCTAGCGCAGTATAAGCGTGTCCTCCTGCCAAACCTCCATAAACATCCTCTCCCCCGCTTGCACCTGATCCACCTCCGCTTTTAACAATTTTTTGATTGGTATTAACTGCAACAGGTTTTTTAGATGCTAACGCATTTTTAATGCCATTAAAATTCTTCAGTTGAAGTTGAGAGTAAATTGCGGTTCCCAAGTCCCCAGGGAATAATTTTTGATTTTGAAGCCATTGGAGCATATTATCTTTAAAACCTTTTCCCTTAAATAATTGACCAATATCTTTTAAACTAATGGATACACTAAGACCTGCATTAATGTCATTAGCCTGTGTTTTAAACAAAGTTGTTAATGTACCTGTTTTGACAAAAGTTATCCACTCATCAACTTTTCCTGTGTCATTCTTAAAGATTTGCATGAGTAAAGTTAAAGAAGAATAATTATTTGGAGTGTTTTTCTTTACTTGATCATATTGTTGAACAGCATTACTATCCCAAGGTAAACTTACTATATGATTGTTACCCCACTCACTATCAGTGTTATCTCTACCAATTGTAAGATTTTCTAAGCGATGCACGGCAACTTCCAGGTTATTTCTCTCATCTTCTGAAGCCGCTAAAATTTTATCTCCTTCTTCCAGTCGCCATGCACAATTATATAGCCATAAATGCCATTCTCCATGAATTTTTTGCTGCTCATTATTGGATGGTAATGGTTGACCAAATTCTATGGTCAGAAAGCTGCCATATCCTAAAGAAACACCCCATGCTTTTTGTCCTAATAACTGATTAACTTTTGCTTGTACTTCTTGTATATTCATATCACAAATTTATAATGGTTTATTTATTTCCAAACATTTCTACGCCTTCTTCTACTATATCGTGATAGCCATAATCCTGACCACTAATAGCATCATGTAAACGGCGGATCTCTCCGTTGGAAAGTTTTCTACCTATACGTCTTTCGATCTCACGAATAGCATCTGCGCCCCATTATATGAAAAATCGCCTTGTATCCCCTACATTCCTAGTTCCACAAAACGCGATTCCTAGGACTCGCTTGACAATCAAGACAGTCGCTACGAGGCTATCGTAGTGCGATAGCGAAGCGATCCTGCAAGCAGATCGCACTAAATCATTAATAAAGAGGTCAGTTCTGGATATTGACGAAAAAACCCATCAATGCTGGCTAATTTCCCTTGATATTCTATAGCTGTAGCGATAATAATTCTATCAAATGGATCTCGATGAATAGGTGATAAATTAACCGCACCAGAGGCGATCGCCGGAGTTAAGGATAAAAGCGAGATCCCCGAAGGTTCTAAGGCTTCTTGAAACCACTGATCCACAGGACAAGGTAATATTAAACGTCCTTTTTGTTGAGCTAAAGCGACTTCATAGCAGGATACGGTTGAAATTCCTACTTGATTAGCTGTTTCAATGATTTCTAACCAAGAAGAAGGAAATTTTTCTAATTCTCGGTTAATATACCAGACCCAGATATGGGTATCTAAGACAATTATTTCAGACATTCCCAGTCCTGCTCATTAACAATAGGATTTACCAAATCTCCTAATGTTGTTCCTTTCCCAGCAATTAAAGGTGAAGGGTGACGGCGTTTTGGGGGTTGGGCTGGAATCTCTTCTAGAATTGAGATCATAATTCGAGCCGATTTTAGACGAGGCTTCTCGGCTAACCATGTTATTTGACCATTTTCATAGATAGCTTCGTATTGCATGGGTTGAGTGATTGATTAAGCTTGACAATTTTTATTATATGTGAATTGCTGGGTTTCGTTCCTCAACCTAACCTACAAGCGATCGCACCATAATAAACGTAGTGGCGTGACAAGGCTAAAATATTGCCATAGATTTTTGAGAAAATTGAGATAAATCAATGTTTTCTACTTTTTTCTTAATGCACACATTTAGCCTTGTCACGCCAGTAGGGTGTGTTAGCGATCGCACAGGATCAAGACAGCATCGGCGATCGCATTAAGATCCCATGCTTAATATTAGGACAATGACGGTGAATAATAATCTTTTTCGTAGGGTGCGTTAGCACGGAGAGTAGAACACCGAATATTAGCAATAATACGGTGCGTTGCTTTGTTGAAGCACCATACAAAATATGCGATCGCACTTAACAGACTACTAGTGATACCACTAAATTGTTGTTCCATACTTCATACTTTTTACTAATGGTGGTCTTTGACCAATATTCTCTTCTAAGACAACTGAAACTTTATCCCCATCGGGCGCGATATTTTTAACCTCAAATACGGAGTTTCGTGGGAATAGTACTTCAGCCTGACCAGCAGATGCACCATCACCAAAGGCTTGATTCCAAGCTTTGACCAAGCGGTTTTTGCTATTTTGCTGCATATCATACAGGGCTTGTTGATTGGTATTCGAGTAAGCAATAACCGGTATATCGATTGCAACTGGTACGCCTGACTTACCATGGATCGCAAGCTTTAATAACCCCTGTACTTGTCCTGTTTGTTCTTTCCCAAGAATGAACTGACGGTGTTCGGAAGTTGACAAGAATCCTAAATCACCAACAAAGTCACCAATATTGATGATATTGCCGTTCTGGTCTGCCTGTCCATAGGGAATATCAGCACCACTGGGGTAAGATATTGACCTGTATACGATCCGCTCATTAGAAGCTGCAATTTTCTGGCGAATTGCAGCAAGAGCAGCATCAAGAGCCTGTACAGCTTGATTGGGAGCATTAGGATTATTCCGTGCATCAGTTTGTATTGCAGAACTTGAGGATACATAATCTTTTATAGCTGCACGCACCTGTTGCTGTTGTGTTTGAGGTAGACTGCTTACTAATTTATTTGCTTCATCCTCAGTCTGAGCAGCGATCTGATGTGCATTAGAATTCGACTGTCCCTTATCCATCTTGTCAAGCAAATCATCGATATTGTTTGGGGTTAGCGAGCCATTACCTATAGTCATTTCGTTAAGAATTCGCTTCTCAGTTCGCCGGGGAGGTTTCCTCTGAATGCCTACACCTGTTGTTAAAACTCTATTCTGCTGCACAACATGGGTCAACTCATGCGCTAACAACTCCTGACCGCCCCGACTCCCAGGATTATATTCCCCTTGGCGAAAAAACACATCCTGTCCCGTAGTGAA
>Ga0082207_1000252_pt1 | contig 31517 bp, 27 predicted proteins | sample LakMenEpi10Aug09_FD_71540 | JGI IMG/M metagenome (GOLD analysis project Ga0082207, IMG submission 71540)
CCACATCTCATCCATTTGCCCGAAGATCTCTCAGGGTTTGCATCGCTTCTTCTTTCTCCTCACCCAATCCAAGCATGATGCCGCTTTTGGTGCGCATGCCACCTTCTTTGAGGGTCCGGATCACCTCCATGCTACGCCAATATTTAGCCTGAATACGGACTTGTCGGGTGAGTCGCTCAACGGTTTCGATATTATGGGAAACCACTTCCGGAGCTGCATCGATCACCCGTTGAATATCTTCTTTCTTTCCCTTGAAATCCCCAATCAATGTCTCTAGTGTGGTATCTGGATTCAGTTGCTTAACGGCGTAAATGGTATTATACCAGACCGCAGCACCGCCATCCGGTAATTCATCTCTGTCTACCGAGGTGATCACGGCATGTTTGACTTTCATCAGATGGATGGCTTCTGCCACACGCTGCGGCTCATCCCAATCGACCGGTAAAGGCCGTCCAGTGGCAACGGAGCAGAATCCACAACTGCGGGTGCAGATATTGCCAAGGATCATGAACGTAGCGGTACCGGCCCCCCAGCATTCACCCATATTCGGGCAATTGCCGCTTTCGCAAATGGTATGAAGCTTGTGTGTATCAACCAGTCCGCGAACATGCTTATAATTCTCACCGATCGGAAGTTTTACACGCAGCCAATCTGGCTTCTTGAAGCGAGCAGATTCGGCAGAGACGACAGGCAACTCAGTCATGGTGCGAAATTAACCCGCTTATTTACGCCTGCCAAACAGCAGGGCGATGTAACCTTGAAAAAAGAAGTTTCGGTCGTTGGGGCCGGCCAAAATGGCGATCTTTTTGGAAAAGTATTCGGCGGTAAGACCTAATTCAATACCCGAAACGGCCTCATTGAAACGACCATAGTCGAATCGAAGAGCGGCACGACCAAAAAGTCCGGGGGTGAATTTCATCTCATTCCAACCTTTGCTCAATCCGCCTCCACCCAAAATGGTGTTACCCAGGAACAGGGAGCTGTCAGCCGCAGAATACTTGATGAATTTTTCTTCGTTGGTGACCGGATCGATCACTTGCAGATAATAGGGACGAAGCAGTCCGAGTGATAGTCCGCCTCCGTAAATGCCGGTGACAGAGACTCCGTTTTTATTGCCTTTTTGCCCGAGTATCAACTGTTGCCCATAGCCCAACTTGGCCTGATAAAAGTTATTGATCTTGCCATATATGTACGGGTTGCCAAAGAAGATAAATCCGTTGGCCGTATTCTGTACTTTATCTTCTTTCCGATCTTTGATCTCCGTGATGTCAATTCGGAAAAGATTCGCTTTACGAGCGTTTTTTACCCGCCCGTGCTCATAAAAAACGCCGTAGCCCAAGCTGCTTACCTGAACACCGAAAATAGTATGCCGATTATAGACCAGGGCTCCTTCCTCCGCCTGTCGGATCAACTGGTTGATATGTTGTTTCTTTTGTTCTTTTTTAGAGATCGGCTGCTGAGCGAATACACCCGTAACCGATAGACAGCAAAGGAACAATAAAATGTATAGGATGCGCATGAGCGAGTGTGTGGTGTAAATTTACACCAAAACAAGCTCATGACATCTTCTGTTCAATACAAAGGCGAACTTCGAACGATTTGCACGCACCTGGCCAGCGGGTCGGCCATGGAAACCGATGCACCAACAGACAATAATGGCCTGGGCCAACGATTCTCCCCCACCGATCTGACGGCCACCAGCCTGGCCAGTTGTATGCTGACGGTCATGGGCATCAAGGCCCGATCCATGGGGTTTGACCTGACCGGGATCAACACCTCGGTAAACAAGCTCATGGCCGCTGCGCCACGCCGTATCGAACGCATCGAGTTGACATTTGAGATCCCGGCGGAGCTTCAATCCATCGACCCTAAAACCATCGACCTGCTCAAAAAAGTTGGCGACACCTGTCCGGTACGCTACAGCCTGCATCCCGACATTCTGATTCAGATCGACTGGGGTGCCTGGTCCTGACACCAGTACCTTTCCAAAAGGCAAGCGGAACATCGATTCGGCTGACAGAAATATTCATTCAGTTCCAACATTGCCTGCGAATCGGCTGCGGTAATCGCTGCCAGTTCAAGAGAGCTATATAAACGAGTAAAACGATTGTTCTCAAATCTGAAATCACTTAATCGGATAATGAGTTCATCAGCAGTAGTGGCCTCCAGGTAAGCCCATAGGTTGATCAGCAGCGAATCGATCGTTGATTCACTGAAAGATGTTCGCCGTCCGGCGATCCAATAGTCATTCAGCGCCATTTCTTTCAATTCCATTCGTATCTCATCAGATGTTCGTCCGTTCCATTTTTCCACCTCCTGCCACTCGCCATGGATCAATTGAGCCAATTGTACCATCCTAAAAAGCGGATTAGCAGCCGGACGGATACGCATCCAAAGCAATTGACGGTAAGGAGGATTGAGTGCATGCTTTGCTCGTAATTTATCATAGATGACAAACAGCTTGTCTAAAAACAGGTCACCGTTTCTTTCTGATAGCAACCCACTTTGACCCAAATAAATGGCCGTGACAAGATCCCGATCGGATCGAAAAGCAAGAATAAGTTCATCAGAGATAGTGGCATCAATGGATTCAAAGATTTCCCGATTGACCCAGGCCCCCATTTGTCGAGCCAATCGGTTTCTAAAACTGCCCGGACCGTTTTTGAAACCGAACTTTTTCCTGTTCAATCGATGACTTAACAATTCGCATCTCCATTGTTTCCAAACGATCTCAGGAACAGGTCTCATTCGTTTGTGACAGGGTAATTCCCCAAGGCGACTCATTAAACGAAGTAATTCTCTTAGACGAGGTACAGTAAGAAACCGGGAGAGCTCAAGCGTAGGGATGTCGGGATGAAGCGGATCCTGCATCCATACCACATGAAGTATCACGGGGAAATAATGTGGATCAACAGTATGATTATGACGAAACCAATCGGTTGCTCTTAGATGAATTTCAACCGAACCCACCCATAGTACTTGATCGATGAAAATTTTTGCCAGCAAAAAATCCGGCCCCTGATCTTGATTCCATTTTCCGGGATCAAGCACATATAAACTTTGTCCCTTCGTAGTACGCAAGGGCCATCCGTTCCAATCCTGCCCTGCCCATAAATCATGTAACCACCTTTCTCGCATCTTGTTGGAGAGCAAACCTATTGCTCCAACAAAAAGAAACAAGGTGAAAAAGACCGGTCGCTAGATAGAAAAATCACGTAAGGCACGTACGACTCGGCTAACCGGCAACCCCATAACATTATAGAAGTCTCCTTGCACAGCGCGAATGCCTACGACTCCGATCCATTCCTGTATGGCATAGGCGCCTGCTTTATCAAAAGGCTTATACCGGTCAACGTAGTGCTCGATCTCCGCTTCGGAAAGAGAATGAAAATCGACAATCGTACTATCGGAGAATGCATACTCTTTTTCAGCTTTTCGGATCACTACGCCCGTTATAACCTCGTGTCTGCTACCCTGTAAAGCTAATAGCATACTTATCGCTTCTTCACGATGCACCGGTTTCCCGAGAATATGATCGCCCAGCACAACAATGGTATCGGCGGCCAAGACCACCCGATCTGTTGATAATTGCTGTTGCACAGCCAAGGCTTTATTGCGGGCGATATGAATCGGCACTTCTGCTATTGGAAGATGAGGCGGAAAATCTTCTTCCGTATTTGATACGAGTACTTCGAAAGAAATTTCAGCCCATTCGAGCAATTGCTTTCGTCTTGGTGAGCCCGAGGCTAGTACGATTGGATTCATAAAAGAAAATAAAAAAACAATAAGGATAAGATGCCTGCCAACATCACCCATTTCAGGATCTTACTTAAGTCTGCGAACTCTTCCTGTTTTTGCGCCGGAATCAACCTAGAGAGAAAAATCACTAAAGGAGCGATCAGTGCGGAGAGCGCATAAAGGGACGCCAGCCACCAACCGAATGGCAGCACATACGCATGAACGATGAGCAACATGCCAATAAGTACAACCGTCCACACGGCCGTATAGATCTTAGCCGCCGGGAAACCCCATACGATGGGGAGTGTTCGACAGCCTGCTCGAGCATCTCCTATCCGATCCTCCATGTCTTTCACCGCTTCCCGAATCAGGGTAATCACGAATGAAAAGACCGTATACAAGATTACGATACGGATCAATTTTTGTTGGGAAGCGTTGGGGGCCTCAAAAAGTTCTGCCCAACTGAATTGGGAGAGAAAAATCACCCAGACCGTCCAGCTGGTAAGCAGTGCGATCAGTATGTTTCCCACCAATAGCGTTTTCTTTAGGTGGGTGGAGTATAGCCAAAGGGCGATGACGCAGGCAATGTTGGCAAAAAACAGGTAGGCATGCGACTCCCAGCGCACAGCCAAAGCTGTACAGCCTAAACCGGCGAGGCTCATACTAAGATGCCAGAACATGGCCCATCGACGAGAGATCAATTTATCTACTACCTGTCTTTGGGGGCGATTTACTTCATCGATATTGATATCGAAATAATCATTGATCACATAACCAGCCGCTGCGATCAGAACGGAGGCGAGTATCCACCAAAAAATACGCAAGTCGTTAATCCCATCGCTCTGGCTTTCGGCCAACGGACGATACAAGCAAAAATATACTAACCATTGGGTGATGGCAATGAACACCAAATTCGGCCAACGGATCAATCGTAAAAAAGCAAGGATCGGTGGCATGTTTAACGGGAAGCAATGTCGGGTTGATGACTCCAATGATCATTCAAACGCAGGACTTGTTCGATCACATCGCGCACACAGCCCATACCGCCTCCCCTTGGGGAAATGTACTGAGCGGCGGATAAAATATCGGCAGCTGCATCACTCGGACAACAGGCTAATCCCACTAAAGACATGGCCCCAAGGTCCGGAACATCATCGCCCATATAGAGCGCTAGGCTAGGATCCCAGCCCATTTCACTCATTCGGGCCAACAGAAAGGATGCTTTGTCGACAACGCCAAAATGAACATCAAGAATCCCCAATTTCAGTAAACGGTCATCAACCGCGGATCGGGCACTACCGGATATGACGGTAACGGTGTAACCCATTTTGATGGCCAGCTGAAGGGCATAGCCGTCTTTTATGTTCATGCGCCTGACTTGCTCGCCACCGGGCATGACCCATACAGAACCATCTGTCAACACCCCATCGATGTCGAAAATGAAATGTCGAACGGACTGAAAAGGAAATGTTTCGAGGCTTGGCATTACGGCCCCTAAGATACTAAAGGCGAATGAGTCAACGCTGATTGTCGCGCCATTCATAGACCCAAGAGCTTTGGATCATCTCCAGGTGGCCTTCTGTACTTTGTTCGCGTGTACCGACAAAACCGGGTATTTGTAACACCCATTCCAACAGCTCGGTGAACCGGATACGATAAATCCGTCCTTCATTGAACTCATCTCCGAATCGCTCGTAGAGTTTCAGGGCGATGTCCTCGTGATCGGACCAATGAATGGGGGGTTCGAAATGTGCCATAGGTAGTTATTATTCGCCGAGGAATTGTGTTTGATCAGGCAATGTGACGACGATCGAACCTTGCCCCTCTTGTAGAAGACACTGACAGCCTAAACGTGAATTCAGTCTGGGGTTAACAGCGCGATCGATGAAATCTTCCTCCTTATCGCTCAGCTCCTCCAGGTGTTGTTCGCCTTGCTGAACATACAGGTGGCAAGTGCTGCAGGCGCATACACCACCACAATTATGATGGAGGTCGATATCATTTTTGAGGGCAACCTCCAGGATGCTTTGTCCGGGTTCTACTCCGGTCAGCGTCCGAGGTTCCAGACCGGGTTGCTCAAATTGAAAGGTAATGTTGTACATAAGAAAGTTCGGCTGTTTCCGCGCGGCAAAAGTAAGTAAACAACGCATCGAATAAATAGTTGAATGGATGATAACTTTGCGCCGTGCTAACACTTTATCGTCTTTGGTTTCGGATCGGTGCCTGGCTTTGGCCTGCCTGGGCGGCCAAACAGGCTTTCACACTGTTCATCACCCCGCAGGCCCGCTCCCAAAAACCACTTCCTTCTATCTTTCAACAGGCGGAGGCCCTTCAATTGATAGAATCGGGCGACAAATGCCAGGGATGGAGATGGAACATGGGTGGCTCAAGCAGGGTTCTGATCCTTCATGGATTTTCCTCTTCTGCCCGAAATTTTGCTCATTTGATCGAAGCCCTGTGTCGTGAGGGTGTGGAAGTGATTGCTTTTGATGCCCCGGCGCATGGCGATAGTGAAGGAAAAACAATCCACTCCCTCCGATACAGAAAACTGATCCAGTCGATACGGGCTACCTGGGGACCGATCGATGGCTATATCGCACATTCTTTCGGTGGCCTTTCATTGAGTTTGGCGTTAGACGAGCAACCGCCTCGAACTGCGGATCGCGTAGTGCTGATCGCCCCAGCCACGGAAACCCGTTCGGCCTTGCAACAGCTCCAGACAACTCTACAATTATCAACTAACATCATGAAACGGATCGATGTGTTGATCGAACAAAAAAGCGATCACCCCACATCCTGGTTCTCCGTGAATCGAGTGGCACGAACGCTCAGCAACCCGATTCTTTGGGTGCATGACCGTAATGATGACATCACCCCGTACGATGACATCATGCCTACCATACAATTGAAGCTTACAAACATCCGATTTGTGACCACAGCGGGCTTGGGACACAGACGTATATACCGCGACGAGCAAGTTTGTCATGAGATCTTACAATTTCTTGTTAGCAAAAAACAGTAATGATCAGAATCAATAAATACCTGGCACTGGGGGACTCCTACACGATCGGCGAGTCCGTTCCAACACAAGACAGTTTTCCATACCAGCTAGCCACTATCCTTCGCCAAAATAATGGTCCGGTAGGGCATTTACAAGTGATCGCCAAAACGGGCTGGACCACTGATGAATTAAGTGCTGCCATCGATAAGGAAGAAGCTGTGCAGCCCATCCTTCACGATCATGATCTGGTCACCCTGCTGATCGGGGTGAACGATCAATACCGGGGCAGACCAGTTGAATCATTTGAGCCGGAATTTGAACGACTACTTATTCGGGCTCTTAAGTATGCCGCAAATGACACTGATAGGGTTCGCGTATTATCTATACCCGACTGGGGAGTAACCCCATATGCGGCAGACCGAAACCGCGAGGAGATCGCAAGTGCGATCGATCAATACAACGGTGCAAAAGAACGAATCTGTCAAAAACATGGCATCAGCTATATATATATTACAGACCTGACGAGGGAGGCATCAGCAGACCCGGAGTTGATAACAAGCGATGGATTGCACCCCTCCGGAAAAGATTATAACCGCTGGGCTGAACGTGTGTGGAGTAGTCTGAGGACCAAGTGATTGACAAGCTAAAACAGGCTTTGTTGATACCACACAAATGAGTAGAAAATCCCCGTTGATGGAAAATTTCCTAATCTTGCTCTAATTTGCAACCGCTGAAAAGCGGTTTTTTACTTCAATGTCCCTCATGGCTAAGAATTTACTGATCGTAGAGAGTCCGGCTAAAGCCAAAACCATAGAAAAGATCTTAGGATCTGATTTTCAGGTGAAAAGTTGTTTCGGTCACATACGTGATCTGGAGAAAGCTGGCATGGGCATCGATATAGACAATCATTTCGAACCACGATATATCGTTTCCCCAGACAAAGAAAAAGTAGTCAGCGAACTCAAGTCACTGGCTAAGAAATCCAAGGAAGTATGGCTGGCAACGGATGAGGATCGTGAGGGTGAGGCCATCAGCTGGCATCTGTGTGAAGTATTAGGGTTAGATCCTAAGAACACCAAGCGGATTGTGTTTCATGAAATCACTAAACCGGCTATTCAATCGGCTGTTGAGAAGCCGCGTAAGGTGGATATGAATCTGGTGATGGCTCAACAAGCACGACGTATCCTGGATCGTATCGTGGGATTTGAGTTGAGTCCGGTTCTCTGGCGCAAGATGAGCATGCGCAACAACCTGAGTGCCGGTCGGGTGCAAAGTGTTGCCGTACGCCTGATCGCGGAACGGGAAAGAGAGATCAATGCTTTTAATGCCGAGAGCCAGTTTAAAATTGAAGCCTCCTTTCAGTCGCCAGACGCAGAGGGACGACAATTTTCTTTTTTAGCAGAAGGAAAGAAACAACCCAATGCCCAATCGGCTGAGAAATTTCTTGAGTCCTGCAAAGGGGCCTCGTATAAAGTGACCGAGATCCAGGTCAAACCCGGCAAACGCTCCCCTGCCCCGCCCTTCACTACATCGACCCTTCAGCAAGAAGCGTCCCGAAAGTTGGGTTATAGCGTATCCAGAACCATGCAGATCGCGCAGCGATTGTATGAAAATGGATACATCACCTACATGCGTACAGATAGCGTGAATCTCAGTAAGACAGCGCTGGCGGACATTTCACAAACGGTGAAATTAATGTACGGTGAAGAATATCACCAGTTCAGAAAATACAAAAACAAGAACGAAAGTGCTCAAGAGGCGCACGAGGCCATTCGCCCCACATACATGAGTACTTCTCGAATCGAAGAAGCTGAATGGGCCAGACTCTATGAATTGATCTGGAAGCGAACCATGGCCTCTCAGATGGCGGATGCTGAATTGGAAAAGACAACAGTTGACATTGAAATTTCCACGAACAAAGAAAACCTACAGGCAACCGGAGAGGTATTGAAATTCGACGGCTTTCTGAAAGTATACATGGAAGGCAAGGACGAAGAAGAGAGCGATGACCAACCGGAAGGAATCCTGCCGCCCATGAAGAAAGGACAGGCTCTTTCCCTGAATGAATTACATGCGATCGAGCGTTTTTCTCGCCCCCTTCCTCGTTACACAGAGGCCTCGTTAGTAAAAAAACTGGAAGAATTAGGAATCGGCCGACCTTCCACCTACGCCCCTACCATTTCCACCATTCTCAAAAGAGGATATGTGGAGAAACGCGATAAAGAAGGAATACGTCGTGCTTATCAGGTCTTAACATTGAAAAAGGATAAGCTGAGTGCGGTGACGGAATTTGAAAATACCGGTGCGGAGAAATCTAAATTGTTCCCATCCGATCTGGGGCTGGTTGTTACCGACTTCCTGAAGCAACATTTCCACCAAATCATGGACTATGGCTTCACGGCCTCCATCGAAAATGAGTTCGATGAAGTGGCTGAGGGTAAACGTAAATGGAGTCAGATGATCCAGTCCTTCTACAAACCATTCAAGAAGGAAGTGGATGAGACCATAGAAACCGCTGAGCGAATCAAAGGAGAAAGATTATTGGGAACTGACCCTAAATCCGGCAAGCCTGTCATCGCCCGGATGGGACGATTCGGCGCCATGATACAGATCGGCACGGCAGATGAAGAAGAAAAGCCTCGTTTTGCTAAGATCCCAACGGGCCAAAGCATTGAAACGATCAGCTATGAAGAAGCGATGAATCTGTTCGGTGCGCAAGGTGTCATGGGTCAATACGAAGAAAAAGATGTATCCGTGAACGTCGGACGATTCGGCCCCTATGTGAAATGGGGTGAAGATTTTATTTCCCTTCCCAAAGGAACCGATCTATCACTGGTGGATCTGAAGCAGGCCGTTAACGTCATCAAGGAGAAGCAAAAAGCCGATGCCCCGGTGGGTCAGTTTCAAAGTAAAGCCATCACAAAAGGAACCGGGCGATTCGGGCCTTACTTGAAATGGGATGGTATGTTCATCAACGTACCCAAGAAATACGACTTCCAGCGCATTTCACAGGCTGAAATGAATGAACTCATCGAGGCGAAGATCAAAAAAGAAGAGAACCGATACATACAACGCTGGCCAGAAGAAAAGATCACACTTGAAAACGGTCGATGGGGTCCACTCATCAAGTATGGCAAGAAAATGATTTCCCTGCCCAAAAAAGCAGACGAAACTCGTTACTCGCCACAAGAAGCAGCCAACTTCTCTCTGGATGAAGTGAAAGCCTTTATTCAAGCGGTCGTACCGGATGCATTCAAAGGCAAGAAGGCGGCAAAAACTGCTGTAAAAAAATCAGCAACAAAAAAAACAGCCAAGCCCTCATCCACAGCTAAAAAAGCCGTTAAAAAAGCGGTCAAAAAAGCTGCTCCGAAAAAGAAAAAATAGCTTTTCAACAACTGTGGATAGAAAATCTATTCGCGGATTAGAGACGCTACGGATATTGTGTGCATGTATGCACCTGTGAATGAAGCTGAGTTATCTGCACTGATACGTTTGTTGGAAGATCCGGATGAAGCTGTATATGCACCCGTGTCCAAAAGGATCCTTGAATATGGCGATCAGGCCATTCCTCACCTGGAGCATGTTTGGGAAACAACTGATCATACTGATCAACAGGTACGTGTTGAGACGATCATTCGTCGAATTCAATTTCTTGAGATCTCCGATAAATTGAACGCCTGGCGTCATCAGGAAAGGGCCGACCTCTGGGAAGGCTTGTTGATCCTTGACAAACTTCACCATCGGGAAGATCGATCAGACGCCCTTCGAACATCACTCGAACAGTTACGTCGAAACGCCTGGCTTGAGTTGAATCAATACCTGACCCCACTGGAACAGATTAACGTGCTGAGTCGTGTCGTATTCGAACACGAGCGTTTCAAAGGTATCGACGCGGCTCGGGAACGACTGGCACATCCTTTCATCGGTGACGTACTGTTGCACCGTAGCGGAAACCAGATCGGATTGGGATTGCTGATACAGGTATTAGCGGATAAACTTGATCTACCCCTGTATACACTCTCCATACCCGGAATCATTGTTTTGGGCTCGCCCAATATGCTGAATCCGCGAGAGAAAAAAGGGATCGATAGTATTGATTTCTATTTGGATCCACAAACAGGTGAGTTATTCGGACGAGCCGAGATCGAGCAATACCTGAGACGTATTCACCAACCTGTGAACCATTCATTTTTTCAGCCGCTATCGGATACCGGAGTGGTCGACTTCTGGTTGGGTAAGATCGGACAAAAAGCAGATGAGTTAGATGAAACGCATTTGGCCACACAGGCCCGCGAACTGCGGCAGTCCTGACATCACCCCTTACCAACCCGCTCGATACGCTCTGCGAACGAATTGATTGGCTTCCTCAAAATTCGTGATTCGCATCTGCGCGGCATCCCATAATAGTTTCTTTCTGCCAAGGTATTTATCCTCCCACCCTTTTAGTTTGGGATTCTTCAGCATCCAACTACGGATGGCGAGATTTCCCATCAGAATACTTTCTGTAAAGGGTCCGGCATATTCAAATGGAGAGCTTGTAGTAGCGTTTCCGTAACCGGCCCTGCAGGCATTCACCCATTGGAGATAATGCCCTTCCGGAACACGCGGTATACTCGGCTTGAGATCTAAATCCTTCATTCGCAATGTGGGCAGTAATCTTGGGTTGGCGCCATAACAGTCGATCAACATTTTTCCTTTGGTGCCCACCAGCAATACGCCACCGTCCCAGTTGCCAAAAGCTTCATCGGGTAGTAATTCCTCGGGCCGACCCGGTAATAGTCCACCATCATGCCAGGAAACACGAATATTCCCTTTCCCATCCGTTCTTGGGTAATTGAGGTGAATGATGGAAGCAGGCGGACAAGCATCCATATTGGGCGTATCGTTCCACATCTCTTTCCAGATCGTCGCTACACTGCATTCGGCCGAATCGGGATATTGAATGGGCAACAAACGAAAAATGGGATCCATGATATGACATGCCATATCACCTAGTGCGCCCGTACCAAAAGCCCACCAGCCTCTCCAATTAAAAGGAATGTAGGATGGGTTGTAGTCGATGTACGCAGCTGGACCGAGCCAAAGATTCCAATCCAGTTCGGATGGAACATCGTATTTACCGGTCGGTGTTGGAATCCCTTGCGGCCAAACCGGTCGGTTCGTCCAGGCATGTGCAGCTGTCACCTCACCGATCAGCCCGGCATCATACATCTCCTTTGCTTGGCGTACACCATCTCCGGAGCCACCCTGATTTCCCATCTGGGTGACCACCTTATATTTTTTGGCCGCCTCTGTAAGCTGTCGCGCCTCGTAAATATTATGCGTGAGTGGCTTTTGCGTATATACATGTTTACCCAGTTGCATAGCGGCCAACGTAGCTACAGCATGGGTATGGTCGGGTGTGGAGATGGAACAAGCATCGATGTTATTCTTCTCTTTATCCAGCATCTCCCTAAAATCTCTGTAATAAGTAGCCTTTGAATATTTCTTACGTGCGTCTATGGCCTGTCGGTCATCTACATCGCATAAAGAGACGATGTTCACGAAGGGACTCTTGGAGAATTCCATCAGATCACTGGCTCCCTTACCGCCCACACCGATGCCGGCAATGTTCAGCTTATCACTGGGCGCGATGAAACCTCGGCCGAGTACATGGCGGGGCAAGATGAGAAATCCGCCTGCTGTGAGGGCGGTTTGACGAATAAATTGACCCCGCGAGATCGAGGATTGTTTGGAAGCACTCATATGGAATCGTTATGAGTGGAAGATATAGAAAATAGCAGTTAGGAACGCAGTCCCTGCCCCGTAAAGGCGAAGGGCAAAAGAGACTGAGCCGATTCGATCACATGAACTTTCCCTTCCATTCCGGAAAGGATCAGTCGCATCGGTCGCTGAAAACGGATCTCCTGCTCCAGCAGTGCCTGACGGCACATACCGCATGGATATAATGGAATTTGGCTTGATCGATCCTTCGGATGATAACTGATAGCAATGGTCTCTATGGGATCATTGGGGAAACGAACAGCTGCATGCCCAAGTAATACACGCTCAGCGCAAATACCGACCGGATAAGATGCATTCTCTTGATTGGTACCAACCACAAGGGAGCCGGAAACAAGCCGTGCGGCAGCACCTACCCAAAAATTGGAATAGGGTGCATAGGCGAGTTCAGTTACCCGACGAGCCTCTTCCAAGAGTGTCCGATCTTGTTCGGACAAGGCAGCGTCGTCAGGCCATTCTTCGTATGAAAAGGATAATTGCTGAGTCACTCTAACAAGTTAGGCATATTATTTCACGAAACGGAATAAGCGATTCCAACGAGGGCCATTCTCCCAACTGAACCAGATCAAAGACGCTTTACCTACGATGCGATCTTCCGGAACAAATCCCCAGAATCTTGAATCCTGTGATCCATGTCGGTTGTCTCCCATCATCCAGTAATAATCCATTTTGAATGTATAGGTAGTGGTAGGTTTCCCATTGATGAAAAATTGATCGCCTTGCATCACCAGCTCATTTTTTTCATAGACCCGGATGGCGCGCTCATAAATCGGATAATTTTCCGGAGTCAGGGACAGTGTCGCTCCTTTCCTCGGAATCCAGATCGGACCAAAATAATCGAGCGTCCAACGATGCGTCTGATCATACGGGAATATGCGATTGGCCCAGTTACTCAGATCCAATGAATCCGGATGGAGTATGTCTGGTTGGATGGATTTCACCAAACCGCTTTCGATCATTTTCTGTACAGATCGGGCAGGCAAATTGCGAACATAATATTGATCGACACGGATGGTGAGCACTTCATTCACAAAATCGACACCATATTCACTCTCCATGATCTCCGGATCGAGCATTTGTCCGTTCGTTGTAACAAAATAGTTCATCACCGAGTTTGGCGGTGGGGTTTGCTTTTTACCGTCAATGTACACGTCCCCGGCCCGGATCTCTAAGGTATCTCCGGCAACCGCCACACAACGTTTGATGTAATTATCGGTTTTATCTACTGTATGCACAGCTAATGGAAGTGTGTCCGCATTTGCGAGTACGATACGTCTGCCAGCATCTACATCGCCATTACCGTACTCCCGGCAAAGGGCTTGAAACTCTCGAAAGGACTGATAGCCCGGCCTGTTCACTACGGTGTCACCGGCAGGAAAATTGAACACAACGGCGTCTAATCGCTCCACAGGAGTCGCGAACCAACGGATGTAAGGAAACTGTACTTCGGAGACATATGATTTCTTACTGGAGCCGAAAGGCATGTAATTATGTACAAAGGGAACGGAAAGCGGCGTGTTGGGTATACGCGGACCGTAACTGAATTTACTGACAAAAAGAAAATCGTTGATCAGTAAGCTTTTCTCCATCGAACCCGATGGGATCGTATACGCCTCAAATACAAATGTGCGAATCAAGGTGGCAGCAACAATGGCAAAAATGGCGGCATCATACCATTCCCGCCAACCTTGTTTGACATGCTTTTTTACGCCTTCAGGTCCGATAAAACTTGGCTGTTTTTGAAATCCGAGCCAGGCGAAATAAAAGGGCGATAATAAACTGGCACCGATATGATCCAGCACGGTGAATCGTCCAAATACCTTGGCGAATTCAATGTAGATACCGGGTGTGATGAACCATCCGATCACCGGAATCGCTTGCCAAAAGACCCAATGTTTGGGCCGGCCGGTCAGCCCTTGTATCAGCCAAGTATTGTAAAAAGGGATATAAGCTTTCCAAGCGGGGAGTCCGGCTTTTTGAAACAACCGGGCCATGCCGGGTGCGGGCAATACCAAGAGTAACAGCGTGATGAGGTAAACGATCAGAAAATGATTTACAGGCATCGGTCGAATTTGGGTCAAATCTACCGGAAAATCAGTGTGTGATCGTCAGTACACTGTTAATATTGAACCTACTTTACCTGATACATAACTTCCTTCACCAGGCGAACAGTACGGTTCACATCCGGTAAGGCCGCTGCAACCAGGTTCGGGGCATAGTGCAAGGGTGCGTCAGCTGCGGTAATACGACGGATCGGGGCATCGAGATAGTCGAATCCCTCTTTCTGAATGCGGTATGTGATCTCAGAAGATACGGAAGCAAAAGGCCACTGTTCTTCCACGATAACCAGTCGATTGGTTTTTTTCACGCTCTCGAGAATGGTCATCCAATCGAGCGGACGGATGGTACGTAGGTCGATCACCTCTGCGCTGATGCCCTCCTTTTCCAACTCAGCCGCTGCGCCCAGCGCCACTTTCATCATTTTATTAAAAGAGACGATGGTTACATCGCGTCCGGCACGCTTCACATCTGCCTTGCCAAGTTCGATATAGTACTCCTCTTCCGGTACTTCACATTTATCTCCATACATCTGCTCACTCTCCATGAACACCACAGGATCTTCCTCAAAACGGATGGACTGCTTGAGTAATCCTTTTGCATCATATCCATTGCTGGGCGATACAACTTTGATGCCGGGAATATTTGCATATAAAGATTCGAAAGCAGTGGAGTGTTGGGCACCTAACTGTCCGGCTGATCCATTGGGGCCGCGGAAAACGATGGGACAAGTGATCTGTCCACCACTCATGGCCAACATCTTGGAAGCCGTATTGAGAATCTGATCGAGTGCCAGTACCGCAAAATTCCAGGTCATGAATTCAACCACAGGGCGGAGTCCGTTTTGGGCGGCGCCCACACCGATGGCCGCAAATCCCAACTCCGCGATCGGGGTATCGATCACACGTTTAGGTCCGAATTCAGCAAGCATGCCCTGGCTTACTTTATAGGCACCATTGTATTCAGCCACTTCCTCTCCCATCAGGAATACGCGTTCGTCTCTACGCATCTCTTCATTTAACGCTTCCCGGAGTGCTTCACGAAAGGCTATGGATCTGGACATGAGCTGGATTTTGAGTGCGGCAAAATTACTGTCTGACAGGGAGAAATCCTAACCCTGTTCATTGAAGAGCTATACTCAAGCATCAGGAGGCCACTACGGCCTCTTCTCCATACATCTGCCCCTTGAATCGAAGGGAAGGAGATGGTAAAAAGGGCCCTAAGCCCAGTGTATCCCACTTGGCATCGACGGAGCGGATCGTTTCATCGTTAGCCACGATGATGTTGGGCCAGTCACGCTGAAAGCCATCGAATTCTTTGGTCTTGCGAGTACCATCCAGTCCGAGACAAGCATCATAAGAGATCCCATCCATGGAATCGATGCGAACCAACTCCGAATCTCTTTTGGGGTCTAGATTATTACAAAAGCGCCAAAGGGCTGTGGAGAGATCCGATGGATCCACCGTGTGCTCAACATAGAGGACCATTTTAATGCCGCCCAGTTCTATTTGTTTGGCCAACTGATTATGAAGCGATCGGAAATGACCGGTACGGTCTTTTTGAAATGCAATGATCAAAACCGGAATATCGATTCTGAGAAGTGAATGGTTGATCGATTTTATCTCGGGGAATTGATTCTTCAACGTCGCTTCTGCCTGGTTCCAATCGGTGAAGATGGTACGGGGGCGATAGTCATCGGCTGTTTCCTCTGAAAATTTCGCCGTTCCATCGATGCTCATTTTTCCACCAAAACCGAGTTTACTGCAGCTGTGATCGAGTACATCCATTGGCCCGGTTGCAAAGGCTACATCTTCTGCCGGATTCAGATTTTTGAAAACCTTTCGGGCCAGTTCAGGATAGTCCTGAATCCGCGTATCCTGATCGGCCATCACCAAGATCTTATTGAACATCATTTGTCCGGCCCCCCACATGGCATTCATAACTTTCTGCCCCTGTCCCGCATAATCTTTTTGAATCTGTGTGATGACCAGGTTATGAAACACCCCTTCTATAGGCATATCCATATCCAGAATCTCCGGCACCATGGTCATTTTGATCGGCGCCAAGAAGATCCGTTCGGTGGCCTTACCTAACCAGGCATCTTCCTGAGGTGGGATTCCGACGATGGTGGCCGGATAAACTGCCTTTTTACGATGGGTGATGGCCGTTACATGAAAACGGGGATACCAATCGGGTAAAGAATAATAGCCCGTATGATCGCCGAAGGGCCCTTCCCAGATCAGTTCATCATTGGGGTCCACATAACCCTCTATGATAAAATCAGCATCCGCCGGCACTTCGATATCCGGCTGTGTCAGGCACTTGACCAATTCGACTTTCTTCTTTCGAAGAAAACCGGCAAGCATGTACTCATCCACATTCTCCGGCAACGGAGCCGTTGCAGAGTAGGCATAGACCGGATCGCCACCAAGTGCCACGGCCACTGGCATACGTTTACCAAGCTTCTTGTACTCGGAAAAATGTTTGGCACTGACTTTGTGTTTGTGCCAATGCATACCGGTTAGTTTTGGGCCGAAAATCTGCATTCGATACATACCCACATTTCTGGAATTAGTATTCGGATCCTTGGTGTGTATCACGGGTAAAGTGACAAATGGCCCTCCATCTTTTGGCCAACAGGTGATGACGGGAATGGTGGCCAGGTCCGGATCCAGGTGCACGACTTCCTGGCAAGCACCTTTTCCGGATCGGACCTTAGGCATCCAACTGGCAAAGGCACCGAGCGTCGGAATCAGCTTGAGTTTATCCAGCATCGACTCTTTAGGAGAGGCGAGTAATTTAAAGAGCCCCTCGATCTCTCGGGCAACGTCATCCAGCTTTTCTACTCCCAGTGCCATACACATTCTTCGCTCGCTACCATAGGCATTCATCAGCACTGGAAAATCCGTACCTGTGTTTTCAAATAACAGGGCTTTACCACCATCGCCTGACTTACTGATCCGATCGGTGATCTCCGCGATCTCCCATTTAGGATCTACAAATGTTTTGATGCGTATGAGTTCGCCCGCTTTTTCCAGGGCATCTATGAATTGTTGCTGATCGTTCCAGGCCATGAGAAGGTTTTGCGTTGTTACAACACCCGATGGGGTTAAAGGTTTTATTCGAATGACAAACTGCAGGTGATCCCCAGGCCCGGCTGCTGGGGGATTTTGACTTTACCATGCTCGTATTCAAGTCCGCTTGCAATGTCCTCAGCCAATAAAAGCGGGCCATCCATATCCACCTCATCGATAAAGGGAGTCAGGTGCGCAATAGCCGCGCTACCGAGCGTGGACTCGTTCATGGATCCGACCATCACCTTTAAACCCAGTTCCTTGGCCCTTCGGATCATACGACGAGCCGGGGTGAGTCCACTGCACTTGGTCAATTTGATGTTGATCCCATGAAAGTAGGATGCACAGGCATCAACATCTTTTTCAAAAACACAAGATTCATCGGCATATAAAGGGATGGATGAAGCCGCTTTTAATACAGCCATTCCATCCCAGTCATCTTTGGCAAGCGGTTGTTCGATCAGTTCGATATTCATTTCCTCCAACGAAGGCAAAAGAGCCAGTGCTTGTTCTAGGGTCCATCCGGCATTTGCGTCGATCCGAAGTCGGGCATCTGTCTGGTCCCGTAAAGCTCGAAGCATAGGAAGGTCATCAGGCGTGCCGACTTTGATCTTGTAGATGGGCCAGGGCTTTTCGCGGATCTTCTCGATCATCTTTGGGATGGTATCGATTCCGATCGTATAGTCAGTCATCGGTGCTCTGGCTGGATCCCCCTTCCACAACCGATACAGTGGCATACCGATCATTTTACCATATAGATCCCAGGCGGCCATGTCTAGGGCAGAAACCAGAAATGGATCATTGGGAATGAGATGATGCAAATAATGCCAGTATCGCTCCGGATCAGTGAAGGCAAAGCGTTCAATCATCGGCTTTTTGAAATCAAGTCTGGCGATCATTTTATCGACCGTAGTATCGTAGTAGGCGATAGCAGGCGCTTCTCCAAAACCAAATAACCCACGGTGCTCCAATCGGATCACTAATGAAGGCTGGTGTGTTTTAGACCCTTTTGAAATAGTGAAGGGATGGGTAAAGGGTAGTGAGATGGAACGGTATCGAACCTGCATGGCCGCAAGTTAGTAAAGAAGCCCCTACCCTCTTCCGCTGGATTGTATCAGTTGTTTCACTTCGCGGTTGAAATCGGATTCGTCGACCAGTTGTTCGAGCGGTAAATGCAGTCTGTATTGCCAGTATTGATCGGGGTTTGCGGGATTGTTTATGCGTTCTTCCTGCGGAACTGAACGTCTCAAGCGCTCTGAACAACCCAATAGGTCCTGCACCTGAAATACACTCCACATGGCCGGAGATTGTAAATGTTGTTCAATGATCGTGCGATTCACCCAAGATTCACAAAACTGAGGAGCGTCGCCCCACTGTTTCAATTCGTGTTGGTAAAAATCCCGAGTGCGGCCCGCATCCTCTTCCCACCAGGCGCGAAGCGTGCTCATATCATGCGTAGAGGGCGTGACCACAGATAAATAAGGCGCATGGGCAGGATGGAAGAATCGACGGGTCGGATCTTTTGGCATCCGCTGTATTTCCAGACTGAGAATACCTAACTGCTGCATCACTTCAGGCACACAATGAGGCACCATACCCAGGTCTTCGCCACAAACAAGCATATTGGTGGCCGCTTTCAGGGAAGGAAGTTTATGCATGGCTTCGCGGAACCAAAAATCATCCTGTCGCTTGAAAAAATAATCGACGTAAAGCTCATGGAGTGCTTGTTGGATCGTAGCGGGAAGACAGGCATAAGAATAGGTCTTCTCCATGGAGATCCTGAAATGATAGCCCTGTCCTTTTTCCTCGGACTCCAGCAGGATAACGTTAGCGACCAGTGAATACAATTTTTCTTTGGTCCCCGTTGGCCACTGATGATGATTGAGAAAATAACGCTCGATCTGTCGTTGAGTTTCGAACGCCGGCTTCAGTGAATAGACACCCATGTCGGCAGTTTCTAGAAAATGTTCCCGAACAAGATGGGCATCTGCACCGAAAAGCTGTTGAAGCAGTGTATCGTTGATATATGGTTTGCAATAGCGTACGGCATCGAATGGAATTCCCCGTTGTGCAAATTCGGATGGGTGGATAGGAATGGCGGGTACAAATCGGCCTAGTATACCTTCTACAGCATGAGTGGGTATGCTCCAGATCCGGAAGAACCCGAGGATGTGGTCGATCCGGAATGCATCATAATACAGTTCCATTTGCTGGAAGCGCTGCTTCCACCAACGGAAGCCATCTGCCTGCATGCGTTTCCAATTGTAGGTAGGGATCCCCCAATTTTGTCCGATCGCCGTGAAATCATCCGGAGGTGCCCCGGCTTGCCAATCCATATTATACAATTCAGGTGCCACCCAGGCATCACAGCCATGTCGGTTCACGCCGATTGGGATGTCACCCTTAAGTATGACCCCCTGATCATGTAAATACTGAACAGCCTGCTTGAGTTGCAGATGCAGGTGGTATTGTATGAATCCATAAAAGGCAATGGCTTTGGCAGATTTAGTTCCGGCCTTCAGTAAGGACTTGACAGCCTCCTCTTGATAGACATTGTGATCGGGCCATTCTGAAAAATCAGCTGTTTGATGCGTATCGCGTAAATAGGAAAAAACACAATAAGGTTTCAGCCAGTGTTGTTGTTCTTTCCAATAGGATTTGTATTCTTTGGAGGCCAGACAATTTTTGCCGACCCGTTCGTACAAGGCTTGAAGCACCGACCATTTGGCTTTCATCACCCCCTCGTAATCAACTTCTGTTTTGGCATTCAGCTGGATACGAACCTCTTCCCACTCTTGCAGCAGATGGGCATGCTCCTCACCGGCAATGGTCCGAAGTGAAACATATTGAGGGTGAAGTGCAAAAGCCGAAATACCCGCATATGGATAAGAGTCTTTCCAATTGTGAAATGCGGTCGTGTCATTCACCGGAAGGATCTGGATGAGTCGCATGCCCAAACGCTTAGCCCAATCACCCAACAAGGGCAGGTCGGTGAATTCACCGACACCAAAACTATTTTCAGTCCGAATACTGAATACCGGCATGGAAATACCCGCCCCGCGCCAGGTATTGTTGGGAAGTCGTACAAAACCATCATGAACCACGTACGCATTTGACGTATCTGTCTCTACTTTCAGCAGGGTTCGGTCCCCACCGTCCTCAAACCTAATCCATATCCCTTTTTCGTCATCCCAAACACCGTACTTGTACCGGGCAGTGAAAAGATCGGGCTTTACTGGCCTTGCAACTTCCCACCAGGTTCCATTATAGTGCATCGGGATCGATGCGATTTCTTTCCAATTCCCGAGCCCCTCCCCATCACCGATCAGTCGGAGTGACTCGTGGATGCCAAGCAAGGGAGCTTTCACACGGAAGGTGATGGTGCCATTTACGACAGAAGAGCCTTCCACTACATCCGTACGAGTTGGCAATAAGAAATTCCGAAACGGACCGGAGTTGAAGGTCTGTTCAAATTCACCCGCATGGCTCCAGGTATCGATAGCAAGCAGACGCCCATGCACCTCCTCGATTGAAATAGCACGATCCATCCCCCACTCCTCGGTGATCCGGCCATCTGCATCTTGAAGAAGGTATTTATAGCGGATCGACTTTTTACCTTTTGAGGTAGCGATGTCGATAGAAAGATGCCAGCATTGATCATTCAAAAAACGCATCGCCACCGCCTTGGCGATGTCGCCCCCGCCAAGTGCCGGGTGATCGCCCAGTACCAAAATAGTTTGTCCGTATCGGGTGGAAAAACGAAGATGAAGATCCAGGGTCATGACAAGCGTAGAAATCGTTCTAATGTGTTAATTTGACACGAAAACGAAAGTAGGATTTTCAGGAATAGAAATCAAGCGAACCTTATAGTCTACCCGTTGAATTTTTACATCGGGAAATCTTATTTTTGCCAAAACTTCAAGACATGGAACAGTCCAAAAATGCCCGCGGTATTTGGTGGTTGGTCTTCTTCGCTTCTACCGCTGCACTGGGTCTCGCTATTTTTACGCATTGGGAGTGGCTTACCTTGATCCTTCCCTTCCAAACCACTGCCTTTGTTAAAGCCATGGACATTATGTGATCCCAACGATCCGCGACAAGAAATAAAAAAGCCCCCAATGGGGGCTTTTTAGTTATACAACTTGTTGTAAGTTATTTTACAGACTGAATCAGCCCTTTGAAGGTCTCCGGGTGATTCATAGCCAGGTCGGCCAGTACCTTACGGTCCAGCTCGATTCCTTTTTGCTGAAGCTTATTGATGAACACGGAGTAGGTCAACCCTTCTTCGCGAACAGCAGCATTGATACGAGCGATCCATAGACCGCGGTACTCACGCTTTTTCAGTTTACGACCCACAAACATGTAGGTCATACCTTTTTCTACAACGTTTTTGGCAACGGTCAGTACATTCTTACGCTTACCATAATAGCCTTTGGCTTGCTTGAGTATTTTTTTACGGCGTGCTTTGGAGGCAACGGCATTTTTTGAACGAGGCATGTCAGATCAGTTTAGAGTTCAGAAATCAAAGTTCAGAGTTAGGATCACTTCAGGCGAAGGAGTCGCTTTACAAAATCAACGTGTGAAGCGGCGACGGTTCCATCCTTACGCATGTTGCGTTTACGCTTCTTTGATTTTTTGGTCAGAATGTGACGCTTGAAACTCTTTTGGTGCTGGATCTTTCCGGTGCCTGTCACTTTAAAGCGCTTCTTGGCACTGGAGTTGGTTTTTACCTTGGGCATGGTACCCTGTTTTAAATTTCATCCTTGAGGCATTCCCCACCGGGGGACCTTTTTCGAACCTCTTCAGATAATGTGGCTTGTGGCCGACCCATTTTCATGGGGGTGCAAAGATAGGGTTCGTTTCGGTTCCTGCCTAAAAAAAAGGGCCTCAATTGAGGCCCTTTACTTATTTGATTCAGAATCAGTTACGTGGATCGAGTGCCTGTTCGATGCGATCCGCGAGATCCTTCCAGTGAAAGCGTGTCATGGGATCTGCTACCAAAGCAGCGCCGGCGAGCATATCGCTGCGCAAGGTGCTAAGATGGGCTTTGACCACACTCTTGATGTCGCTTTTGTCTGTAGATGGACCGGATGAAAGCTGAATGACCATGCCACCCATGGAAGAATTGGAACTTCCTCCATCGATCAAACGTGTCAGCGTCATTACGTAAGACTTCTGCAGATTCCGGCGGTAAATGTCTGTTGCCTGGCGAGCGGTTAGCTCTGAATAGATACCGGCTTTCAATTCACCCAGCAGATCGGTAATGCGATAAGCTTTGCTACCGATGTTCGCTTCTGCATCTACCAGTTTACCCAAGTTTCTGGTGCTGAGCAGGCGATTCAACATGTTATCCTGGGCCCCGCCGATGATCGTAAGTGCACTTTGTCCGGTACGAGTGAGGATCTCCTCATTGATCATCCACTTCGGAGTGGAGAAAAGCTGTTTATTGAGGTAAGCGACTGCCTCTTTTTGTTTGGCTTTCGCAACAATCTCGTAAACAGGACCATCCTGTTCAACTGTTTTGGGTGTTTCCATGATCCCGCCAACATATTTGGCGACATGACCATTGTAACGGTTGAACTGGCTGACCACTTCCCCGTACATGGTACGCAACATGTCATATCCTTCATTGGGTTCGCGAGTCCATTTCATCAAATTCGGAACAATACGCTTGAGGTTCTCCGTTCCCCAGAAACTACCTTTCATGGCATCGTCGCCCACTTGCTCACTTTGTGAACGCGGATCATCGGGATTGGATTCAGTCCCGAACCAAAGACGCTTATCCTTCAGGCGATCCATCACCCACTGATTCAGGTAGCCTTTCTCATCTTCTTCATCTTTGAATTGATAAAAACGACGATACCCCCATTCGATTGCCCAATTGTCGTAATCACCGATACGGGGGAATAAACCGATCTCTGAGATTTTATCCTGTGGCTGGGCAACGTAGTTAAATCGTGCATAGTCCATAATGGATGGCGTATGCCCATTCTTCTCTACCCATGCTTTGTTACGAAGGCTGTCAACCGGCACCGTAGAGCTGGATCCATGATTGTGACGCAATCCAAGTGTATGTCCAACTTCGTGTGATGAAACGAAACGGATAAGTTGCCCCATCAATGCATCATCAAAGGCCATTTGATTGGCGCGAGGATCGAGCGGACCACACTGAATCATATACCAGTTGCGAAGCAGTTCCATCACGTTGTGGTACCAGTTGATGTGACTCTCCATGATCTCTCCACTGCGCGGGTCAGAGATACTAGGACCACTGGCATTGGGAATATCGGAAGGTTTGTAGACGATAGCTGAGTTGCGTGCATCATCCAAGCTCCAAGTACTGTCTTCCTCTTTTGTCGGTGCCCGCTTCGCCAGGATAGCATTCTTGAAACCGGCTTTTTCAAAGGCTCCTTTCCAATCGTCCACTCCTTGCATCAGATAGGGAACCCATTTAGCAGGTGTGGCCGGATCAATGTAGAAAATGATGGGTTTCTTGGGCTCTACCAGTTCACCACGCTTATACTTTTCCAGATCCTCTTCTTTTGGCTCCAGTCTCCAGCGCTTTACGAGATAAACATCTTTTACGCCCTGGGGATTGGCATCATAATCGGTGTAGCCAACTACGAAATAACCCACACGAGGGTCGTAATAACGGGCCTGCATCGGCTTTTTGGGAAGGAGAACCATCGAGCTGTTCAGTTCCATGGTCATATTACCACCAGCTGCAGGTGCACCACCGAACCCGCCGGGCATGGGGGGCGATGGCAGACGTGAATAGGTTTTTACTACGCGAACCTCCACGTTGATCGGGAAGGAACGTACGCTTACGATATAAGACTTGTCAGATTGAGGAGCACCAAAACGAAGGCTTGATTTCAGAGAACTGTTGAAGTACAACACATCGTTATCTCCGGAAATGTAATCGGTCATGTCGATCACAACACCCGTTGAATCTTTGCCAAGTGCCTTGATATCAAAGGCGGCCGAAATGGGTTGTACGTTCGAATTGGTAACGTTTTGGAACATGGGCGAGGAGGAATCCTTAGCATATTCTCCAAAGGAGATAGTGCGCAGAAAAACCTTGTTGTTCGGTCCTTTTTCAAAACGGATCACGTTCTGACCGATCTGATCACCGGCATATCCAAAAAATCCACCGCTACGCAGATCCGCAGGCGCCTTGGAAATACGGTTTACCACCAGGATCTCTCTTCCGATCAAACTATCGGGGATCTCGAAATAATATTTATCCTCCACCTTGTGCGTCGAGAACATTCCCTTTTGGGTCTGCGCCTTGGCGGTAATCACTTCTTTGTAAGCTTTAGGACCATTGGTTGGCTTTCGGGTAGTGTCGGCCTTGGGGGCGGCCGCTACAGTCGTGGGCGCACTGGTTGGAGCCGTCGGGCGTTGCGCAATAGAAACGCCAACTAAACCGCCTACAAAAAGAAGGCCTGAAAAAAATCGAGGTGTTCTCATGATGGTGTTTTATGAGTAAAAAAAAAGAAAGTGCGCCCTTTTGAGGAGCGCACTTAAAGTTTTAGACGTTAGGATTTCTTTTTGCCTTTGGGGGCGAACATGGCTAGCATGCGTCGTCCTTCCATCTTGGGCATGTTTTCAAGTACGCCGGCCTCCGCAAGACGCTCAGCAAATTTCAACAGCAGAAGCTGTCCGCGATCCTGAAACTGTATCGCCCTTCCTTTGAATTGGACATAGGCTTTTACTTTATTTCCTTCTTTCAAGAATTCAATGGCATGCTTGGCCTTGAAATCAAAGTCATGGTCGTCCGTATTCGGGGTGAAACGGATTTCCTTGACCTCAGAGGCCTTGCTCTTGGCCTTCATTTCTTTTTCCTTCTTCTTCTTGTCGTAAAGAAACTTATTGTAATCGATGATCTTACATACAGGGGGATCAACATTCGGGGATATCTCCACCAGATCCAGTCCTTGTTCCTGTGCCATGCGCACCGCATCCTGCACCGCATAAATCCCTACGGTAACATTTTCACCCACCAGTCGAACCTGTTGAGCGCGTATAAATTGGTTAATGCGATGTTCCGCTTCCTTACGCGGTAAGAATCTTCCTCGAAATCCGCCTCCGGGGCGAGATCCGCCACCGGGAGGTCTACTGAACCCGCCTCCGGGTCGATTTGGTACTGCCATTCGTCTGTTTTATATGATCATTCCCCCTTTTTAGAGGATGCACGAAATTAGCCAATTATTCGAGTCTTCTATCCACTATTTCCGCCAAGATCGCTTCCTTGAAATCAGCGATCGGCTGGGCGCCCAGATCACCCTTGCCTTGGCGGCGAACCGAAACCTTGCCCTCCTGCATCTCCTTCTCCCCCACCACCAGCATGTAGGGAACCTTCATCAATTCCGTATCGCGGATCTTTTTACCGATCTTTTCGTTTCTGCCGTCGACCTCCGCCCGAATGCCGCTTTTGGCCAACATCGACCGAACCGATTCGGCAAACTCCGAAAACTTATCACTGATGGGCAATACCTTGACCTGCACCGGAGCCAACCAGGTGGGAAATTTACCCGCAAAATGTTCGAGCAAGAATCCAATGAAGCGTTCATGCGTACCCAATGGCGCGCGGTGAATGATCAGTGGTGATTCCGCTTGATTTTGTGCATTGGTGAAGGTCAGTTTGAATTTCAGGGCTGAGTTGAAATCCACTTGGTTGGTCGCCAATGTGAATTCTCTTCCGATCGCACTCCAGATCTGTACGTCGATCTTCGGACCATAGAACGCCGCCTCATCCTGTACTTCCACAAAGGGCGTACCGGTATCCTGCAACACCTTACGGACCATCGTTTCTGTTTCCTGCCAGAGTGCAGGTTCGTCCACGTATTTCTGACCTAATTTATTCGGATCGTGCAGGCTGAGTCGCATCACGTATTTGTCGACCCCGAATATTTTGAAATACTTCAGGTACATCTCGTTCACGGCCTTGAATTCATCGAAGAATTGCTCCCGGTTACAATAGATGTGCGCATCGTTCATGTGCAGGCAACGCACCCGCATCAGTCCGAATAATTCTCCGCTTTGTTCATAGCGATAGCAGGTTCCATATTCAGCCAACCGGTATGGAAGATCCTTATAGCTCTTTGGCTCAGCATGAAATACTTTGTGGTGATGCGGACAGTTCATGGCTCGCAAATAGTACTTCTCCCCGTCCATTTCCATGGGCGGGAACATGCTATCAGCGTAATATGGCAGGGGTCCGCTGGGGAGATACATGCTTTCTTTCGCAATGTGAGGCGTGACAACCCGTTTGTAACCGGCATCCTGTTCCGTTTCTTTCGCCAGCTTCTCTAACTCCTCGATCACAATACCTCCATTGGGCAACCAAAGTGGCAAACCAGGACCAACATCATCGTCCATGGTATAAATACCCAACTCCTTTCCGAGTTTTCGGTGGTCGCGCTTCTTCGCCTCCTCCAGCATCAACAGGTGTTCATCCAATTCTTTTTGAGAGGGGAAACTCACACCATAAACACGAGTGAGCATTTTATTTTTCTCATCCCCCTTCCAATAGGCACCGGCGATATTGGTGAGCTTCAGTGCCTTTACCAGGCCGGTATGCGGGATATGTGGGCCGCGACATAGGTCCGTGAATTCGCCCTGTGTGTAAAAGGTGATGGAACCATCTTGCAGGTTCGTTAACAGATCGAGTTTGTAGGGATCGCCTTTATCTGTGAAATATGCAACGGCCTCCTCTTTGGAGATTTCCTTCCGGACGTATGCGGAGGAGGTCTTAGCCAGCTCCTGAATTTTCTTTTCGATGGCCACCAGATCTTCCTCTGTCATCTTGCGATCACCGAGATCCATATCGTAGTAAAAACCGTTGTCAACAGCCGGTCCTACCCAGAACTGAACGCCGGGAAACAATGCCTCCACCGCCTCGGCCATCAGATGCGCCGAAGAATGCCAAAAAGTAGATTTCCCGTCGGTATCCTGCCAGGTCAGCAGCTGTAGGGATGCATCGGCCTCGATTGGACGTGTTGCGTCGATGACGACACCATCCACTTTAGCCGCCAAAACTTTTTTAGCAAGTCCATCGGAGATCGACTTGGCAATATCCATGGCCGTACTACCAGGCGAATAGGACCGTACAGCCCCATCCGGAAAAGAGATCTGAATCATTCGAAATTGGGATAAAAGGTAAGTCGACAAAGCTAATGCATTCCGAGTGAATCACCGAGCCGGATACACTGTTTGACACGATCGCTTTTTTAACAAATGATTGCTTCACAAAGAAGATCCAAAATCCTGCTTTGCGCTAGATTTGGGGCATGTTTAGTTTTCGCATGCGATCCATACTTCTACTGACGCATCTTTTATTATCCACGGCCTTGCTAGCACAAGGACTAACCGGCATTTGGAGAGGCTATTTCATCACCGACCAGTTTGAACAATACAAATTCGAAATACAGATCGAACAAAACGGCCCCTTGGTGCAAGGCGTTTCTTACTCCTACCTCAACACCACTTTTTACGGAAAGGCTGCCCTGAAGGGCAATGCGGAGTCAGGCGCCAAACGGCTCCATTTGGAGGAAACGCAGACCATTGAATTAAAAATGAGTGACGGATCCTACTCCTGCATCATGGACTGTGACCTGGTCTGGGCTCGTTCGGGGCGGGAAGAGTTCCTGGAGGGCACCTATACCAGCAAATTTGAAAAGTCAGCACCGGGCGTCCGTAAAGGGAGCGATTGCGGAGATGGTAAAGTCTTCCTACGCCGCGTGACTGAATCCGACTTCTACCTAGAGCCATTCCTAAAAAATCAGGCAAAAAACAACAAGCCCATCTACGAAAACCAAGCCCCTCCTAACCGAACAAAAACCACCCCTTCCTTCGCAAAAACACAACAGCCCAGCCAACCAAATACAGGTAATCCTGCACCTGAAAAAATCAACCCCGCTCCTATCACCCTTACCCCATTTGCTCCGTCAAAGCCTAAAAAAGATTACCCCCTGCCGGAAGTCCTTACCAAACGCATCAATGACCTGACCCGAGAGCTTAACGTAACCGATCGTTCCGTTCGTGTACGTTTATATGACAATGGCGAAATCGATGGAGACACCATCACCGTCTATGTGGGTAACAGACTGATCCTTTCTCAAAAAAGACTCACCACTGTTCCACTCGAATTCCAATTTGAGATCCCCGAAGATGAAGATGTACAAGAAGTGACTATGGTAGCGGAAAACTTAGGTTCTATTCCGCCCAACACTTCACTCATGATCGTAGAGTCTGGCCAACAACGTTTCGAAGTCCGTATCACTTCCACTGAACAAAAAAATGCGGTCGTTCGATTCCGACACCGTTCGAACCAGTAGCAGGCGCATTCATTACCTTTATCAGATGCGTCATCTCCTTTTCACGTTACTCGGAGCTTTAATAATATCAACTGGGCTCACGCAAGATATTTCCGGATACTGGCGTGGAAAACTGATGATGGGTGCCGGAGGATGTTTTCCGGTTTATCAGATCGAATTACAATTGACACTGGAAGGCTCCGTCATCAAGGGGAAAGCCTATCACTTTTCCGATAGCTCAAATTTTATCAGCGACGATATCGCCGGAACCTGGGATGCAGCCACTCAAACTGCTCTCATTCGTGAAACCGGCATTATAACCTTTCGCATTCAGGAGGATTGTGTCCCCTGTCTAAAAAATTATGAATTGCGCTTACATACGGGCAATGGAAATAAGGTTCGAGAAGTTCAATTGAGAGGGGGATGGTCGACTCCCTCCGGCCGTGCAATCGATGGTCGTACCCCCTGCTCTCCTGGAAGCATTGTACTTACCCGATTTGAAAAACCGAGTTTTCCGGTAGCAAAACCTGTAACCACTTCGCAAAAGAAGATCGATCAACTGGTTCAAGAGATCCGACTCGACAGCGGTCAGGTTCAGTTATCCCTTTACGACAATGGACAGATCGACGGTGATACCATCTCGGTCTATGTGAACAAAAAAACGGTGATCGAGCGCCAAATGCTCAAGGCGCAACCCATTACACTGAACATACAGATCGATTCGAAACATCCACTACAAGATGTTGTGATGGTAGGTGAAAACCTGGGACAGATCCCACCGAATACAGCACTGATGATCGTAACCACTAGCAACAGCCGACATCAACTCTATCTCACTGCTGACGAAAAACGAAATGCATTAGTTCGTTTCATTTATGACCCCAGCGCTTCGAAGAAAAATTAAAACTTGAAATTCCAGGTTACGGAGGGCAATATTGGAAACAGCGAAACCTGCCGGGCTTCCACTTGCAGGTCGCCGTTTGATAATTGACCGCTCTGATCGAAATAGAGAAAATATGGGTTCTGTCGGCTATACAGGTTGTAAACACTGAAGACCCAGGACTGTCCTCCTTTTCTCCCCGGCTTTACCTTGGGCGTATAGGTTGCTGATACATCCATTCGGTGATAAGCCTGCATTCGATATTGATTGAGTCGACTGAATTCCTGCGTCAGCACCCCATTTACAAAATAGAAACGCTCGGGCAAAGTGATTGCATTTCCCGTACCGTACACAAAAACTGCTCCGAACTTCCAGCGCTTATCCAGGTCCCAATTCGCAACTACTGAAATATCATGTCGTCTGTCGTAGCGGGCCGAATAAACAGCCCCACCATTTAGATCCGGAAACTGTCGCTTGGTCCACGACAATGTATACCCGACCCAGCCGGTGAGTCTTCCTTTCACTTTATTGATCAACCATTCACTACCATAACTCCAGCCTTTCCCAAATACAAACTCTTCTTCCGGATCCGATAAACCAGGCGTATACCCCTCTTTATATTCGATCTGGTTTTGCATATCCTTGTAGTAAACCTCCCAGGATGTCTCGAGCGCATTATCTGCAAAGTTTCTAAAATAGCCGAGGGCGAATAACCAACTTTCTTGCGGGCGAACAGCATAGGTACTTGGCACCCAAAGATCGGTTGGTAATGTACTGCCGGCATTCGTGACCAGATGTATGTATTGATAATTCCGTGTAACAGCAGCTTTGAAGGAACTGTTGTCGTTCCACCCATACCGAAGAGTCACACGCGGCTCAAAACCTCCATAAGACTGTATGGCGCGACCTCTTCCATATACGGTACTGTCGATCTTATTCCCGTTCGCATCTTTGACGTAGCGAGTGAACGGACCGATCTGCGTGAACCGACTCAGCCGAATACCATAATTGATTTTCCAGCGCTCACCGATCGCCCAATCATCCTGTATATAGAGCGCCGACTCAAAGGCATATTTTGCCTTCGCGTTATTGGGCTGAAACACGATGCTGTCTTGTCGGCCACTGACCACATTGGGAACGAAGGTGTGGTGGGTGATCGCCATACCAAACTTGACTTTGTGCTGAGGATTTGGGTAATAATCCAGATCCGTCTTCCACCCGACATCCCGTATGCCGGAGGATAAGCCGACTTGGAAATTTTCCTGCTTGGCGGTAAAGTCGAACTTATAGTCGTTGAATACCAAAGTCGTATTGGCGAACGCGCGCGGACCGAACACATGGTTCCAACGCAAGGTACCTGTCGCATTACCCCAAGGAACACGCGTTGAAAACGACCGCTTTGCATTGTTGAAATTAAAAACATCGCGACCGAAATACCCGCTCAAAAACAAGCGATCCTTATCAGAGAATCGGTAATTGATCTTTGCATTCAGGTCATAGAAATAATAACCCGACCCATAAAATCCGCTGTTCTTACTGATAAAAGGCTTCACCAAGGCATCGATATAAGTCCGTCTGGCCGACACAATAAAGGATGACTTATTTTTTTGAAGAGGTCCCTGCAAAGAGAATCGGCTGGCGATCAGACCGATGCCGCCTTCGCC
>Ga0082207_1000253_pt1 | contig 31482 bp, 24 predicted proteins | sample LakMenEpi10Aug09_FD_71540 | JGI IMG/M metagenome (GOLD analysis project Ga0082207, IMG submission 71540)
AGGCGAAATGAAAACCGGCTCGTAAAAACGAGCCGATTTTTTTTATTTCGACAAGGAGTCTCAACGACCGGTACTTACTGAGGCAAACGTCCTTCGTTGACCACTGGCAAAGGACCCGTCAGGGCCTTCATGAACTCGACCAAGTCGGCTTTGTCTTGAGCTGATAGCTCGAGCTTCTTGACCTTGTCGCTCAAGTAAGGATTCGCATGCCCTCCCTTAGCGTACCATTCCACAACCTCTTCGAGCGTCTCTTGGCTCCCATCGTGCATGTAAGGCGCATTCAAGGCGACGTTTCTCAAAGTCGGTGTCTTGAAGGCACCTTTGTCCTTCTCCTGCTTGGTCTGCTCGTAGCGACCCAAGTCAGGCTTTTCAGCCGCCATGCCTACCCCAAGGTTGTGGTAGAGCTCATCGGTGAAGTTCGCGCCCGCATGGCATGCCGAACAGTTCGACTTGGTGCTGAAAAACAGATCCCGCCCACGCTTGGCCGATTCACTCATCGGATTGAAATCGCTCTTCTTCTTGAGCTCTTCGTACTTGGCAAAGTTGACAGAATCATCCTTCTTGAAATCGTCCAGATCCTCAAGTTCTTCACTGAATGCTTCGGTGAATTTTCGAAGTGGCTCGTAAGCATCATAGGGAGAGCTGCCGGTGACGATCGTTCGCTCAAATGCCGCAATCGCTTTGCCCACATTGTCAATGTTCGGTGCAGCACCGAAGACCTTCTCGAATTGGATCCGATACACTTCGTTGGCAGTCAGGAACTTGACAACCCCATCGTGGGTGTTGCCCATCTCGATGGGGTTAGCTATCGGACCGACCGCTTGGGCCTCCAAGCTTCCTGCCCGCCCATCCCAAAACTGCGCTTTGCTCAAAATCCGATTGAACGAGGTCGGAGAGTTGCGACCTCCGGTTTGGCCATTGATCCCTACACCAAACTGAGTGTGAGCTCCATATCCGGCCGAGGGGCTGTGGCAATCGGCACAACTGACCGTCGCATTCTTCGACAGTCGCTTGTCGAAATACAACTGCCGTCCAAGCTCGACCTTGGCACGCGTCAGCGGGTTGTCCTCGGGGATGTAAATCGCTCCCGTGCCGGCCGAGAGTCCTTCGGGCAACTCAACACTCAAAACCGCGTGGTTGGCCGGATTCTCTAAATATTTTTTGACATCGGCCGCATTCAACGCACCCGAACCAGGTACCCCGGAGGTCAAACTCGGATCACCGAGCTTGACGCTGTCAGCACACGAACCAACGACCGGCAGGGCGAAACCCACCAAAAAAGCCCCAATCAAATGCTTCTTCATCTCTTCGGAAATCCTTAGAAATCTTTCGAGTAAACAAATATTCCACGCCGCGCTCGCAGGATAACCGTCAAGGTCGCGGCAAATTAACTCCCTAGTGTAGCAAGCTGACCAGTCGGCGTGCACCCTTCAGATCCGAATGAACACCTTGCGGCGGTACAGCCACAGCAAAATCAGCCAAAAGATCATCAAAACCAAGCAACCGAGGAAAAATGCTCGGTAAGGCTCCGGCACCCAGGCCCGTATTGCAAAGCCGAAATGTCGCTCGATGGCCTGCTTGAGCCACCCCTCGATCGTCCAACTCATCACATAGGCGACGATCGAATTGGCTCCGATGACTCGAAAGAAAAAGGACCAAGCCGTCAAACGAGCATCATCGCAAATCCAACTGAGCACCAATAACCAGACGAAACAGATCGCCCCGCTAAAGAGCACCCAACTGGGTGTCCAAATCCGTTTCACAATCGGACATATCCCGTAATGATCCAAAGCCAAGGCACCCGCAAAACATATCCCCGCAGTTGCCAAAAAAATCGCACTCCGTCGCCCCGATTGCTCGATGTCCCGCATCCAACTTCCAGCCAACAACCCCAGAAGCATCGTTCCTAAAGTCGGAATGAAACTCAAGGTGCAGTAGCCACCGGCAGAGAACTCAAACCTCTTTTCTCTCGGGAAAAGATTCATCCACCAAACATCAAAAGCCCAAGCCGCATTGGAGTTCTTATTCCAGTGACCTGCAAACCCCTTGGCATGATGCTCCCAAGTCTCCGGAACACCCACCGCAGCGTAATTGAAACCGCTTGCGGGCAATGGATACAAAGCAAAGATCAACCAGTAAGAAATCAGAACCCCGACGACGCCAAGCCCAATCGACAGCGGCTTGCGATCGGCAAAAAAGAACAACAGCCCATACCCCAAGCCGATCTGTGTGAGCGTATCGTCAAAGGTAAAATTCGTCGAAGGTTTGCCCAAACTGCGCAGGAAGATCCCCAAAAAAATCAGAATCAAACTTCGAACCAGTGCGTGCAGAAACATCCACTCCCAAGTCTGACCCTGGCTGGCTCGCTTGGTAAACGAAAACGCAAGCGAGGTGCCTACCAAAAAGGAAAACGCAGGTTGGATCATATCGTGCAAAGAACAACCGCCCCAAGCCACATGCGACGTGTGGAAATGAATCCACTCCAAAGCCCGCTGCATGCCCTCAGAAAACCGATCCTTGACCGCAAGCAACTTGCCCCACTCGAGCACTTCGGCAAGCATCAAAAACATAACCATCCCCCGAAACACATCGATGCTTGTGCGGCGAGTCGGAGTGGATATCGAGGATCCTTGAGTCTGCAAAGAGTGCTGATCCGAGGCCGCCCCCAAAGTTCGCTCCTGGCGAAGTGTCTTCAAGAGACTCTCGGCAGTGATATCAGTCTGATCCATTTCGAAACATCGGAGAAATAAAGTCGATCAAGGGACTGGCTGCGACCAGCAAAAATCCAAACAACCAGAACACATTATCCCACAAACCGCTCGGAAGAAAGCGGGCAGCGGCCAAAAGTCCAAATCCCGCTAAAAAGAAAAACTCCGGTCTCATGGGCCGCTGCCAAGCGGAAAACCACAGCAACACAACCCAAAAAGCCACCAACAGACCCACCCCTCCCATCGCCATCCAACCAAAGGACAAAAGCAGCAACAGATGGATCAAATAGTAGTGGGTCAGCTTGAACGAAAACCAGTTTTTAAGTCTTGCTAGGATCCTCATGACTTCCGAGATTCTACCCGTAAAAATATTTTTTTACAGTTCGAGTAACAACGACTCCCGCAGCAACAGAGAATCTCCGAAGACTCGAACCACCGCTTACCACCGATCACCACTGCGGCTCGCTTTGAAAGACAAAGCCATAGAGAACTCCAAGCAACACTCCAAGGGTCACAACAAGAACCGCAACACGAAGGGGAGTGAATTCTCCTGTTGACTTGCAAACGATAGAATCCAACAACGCCGCTAACGCAGGAAAGACTAACAAGAAAACCAATAGTGCTAAAGGCAACGGCGACCAAGAATAAGCCTGCGAGAGACTCAAGCCCGCCACGGAGCTAAAGGCCAACAAAGGAGTCAGAATCGACTCGGCCCAAGCTTGATTCGATAGCGACAACAAGAGCATCACTCCTGCCATCATCGAACCGCTAAAGACAACCCACTCCCCTAGCGAAGCGTAACTTTGCAAAACCACCGCTGCGACGCAACCTAAGTGCAAAACATGCACCCAACCAAACCAAAGCCCCTTGGTCTGCACCTGCCGTCGCTTGACCATCCACACATTCAAAAGGGCTGCAACCAAGCTCAAAAAACTCAGCAATAAAAACCTAACTCTTTGATCTGCATACCCTGGGCCATCTGGGAACATCGCCCAAGCCATCAAGCCCATCGAACCCCCCATCGTTGCAGCAAACCCTATGTTGTTCCTTAGCGAATTTTTTAAATTCGATTGATAGAGCAGCCACAAGCTCAAAGCCAATGGCCCGGCCCATACCCAATGCATCCAACGCTCCTTGGCCTCCCATGCAGACCACTGATCGGGAACCAGCAGAATCCCTCGGCTTGCGAAATCCGAAAGCAAAAAGGCTCCCCATACGACCAAACAACCAACAGCACCTCTAAGCCAGCTTTGCCTTTGAGGCAAAGCCGCCCCAGGCTGGCCAAGGCGATATCGAAAACACCAAGCTGCCAATGAACCCAATACCATGGGTAACACCAAGCGAAACAGCAATAGTTTTCCTTCGAATTCAGAACCCATCCTCGCTCCCCTCACTCGCCAATTTAAACCCGCAAGTTATAGTAGTCGGTGTCCAATGAGAATAGAGCTAAGCGATCCTTGAGAATGTCGAACCCTTCCAAAAACGAATCAGAACCGCTCCAGGCTGTCGAAGTCTCGATGACGCCTCTGCAACGCTACGAAGAGTTCTTGCAAGCCCGAGGACTGAGAAACACATCCCAGAAAAAGTTTTTGCTCGAACAAGTCTTCAACCGCCACGAACATTTCGATGCCGATCTGCTCATCGAACAACTCCCCTCCCGTGGATCGACCAACTACGTCTCACGACCAACCGTCTACCGAACACTCAAGGAATTCGTCGACGCAGGACTGCTGCATCGCTTCGAACTAGACGGTCGGAGCATGTACGAACTCAACTACGGTTACCCAGAACACGACCACTTGTACTGCACCAAGTGTCGGCAACTGATCGAATTTACCAGCGACGAAATTGTTCGACTCCGAGACGAAGTTGCCCGATCCCACCGCTTTCGCGTCAAGGATCATCGTTTTATCATCCAAGGCGTCTGCGACCAATGCGCCAAGAAAAGATCCCTGGGCCGCCGCCAAGACCGCGTCTGAATCCCTCGGCATGCGCCGAAATACACTCAAATCCAATCTTTCCTAAAACGATCAAAATGTCGATTTGACGGTATCGACATCCATCCCTCTGTTAGCTGGCGGATCCCTCTATTCGAACAAAAGGTTTTTCCGGCCTTTCAACTGGGAACCCCTATCCCTAAAACTAATCCAACCAAGACAGATTCGCCAGTGCGGCGCCCCCCCCCTTAGGGGTATGTCAAAGGGACAAATTCCAACTTTTTTTTGATCGCCCACAGATTGTCTTGCTTGACCCCACCTACCCAACACGATTAGATAACAGGTAACAAAGTATTTATCTTTCCCTTAAACGCACCTTCTGTGGACTCAAATCATGCGCAAACGGTTTTCAAGCGGCTTTACGCTCGTGGAGCTTTTGGTCGTCATCGCCATCATCGGTATTTTGGTCGGTCTACTGCTTCCTGCAGTGCAAGCTGCACGGGAAGCTGCACGTCGCATGCAATGTGGCAACAATATGAAACAACAAGCCCTCGGAGTTCTCAATTACGAGGCCGCTTTCAAAAGACTTCCTTCGCTTCAAGCCGGCAATGGAAACGTCGTCCAGACCCAACAACGCTTCTGCATGAGCGGCTGGTGGGCGATCCTGCCCTACGTCGAAGGCCAAACACTTTTTAACCGCATCGAAGGCCTCAATAATGGTTTCGGTTTAGAGCCATGGAACGGCAATGCAGCCTACCGTACTCGTGTACCTTGGCTCGAATGCCCTAGCGATGCGGGTACAGATGAACCTGTCAATGCAGGTCGTAATCGAGGGCTTACTTCCTATGCGTTTTGTGTCGGCGACAATATGGCGCAATCGCAACTCACGCCCAGCGGTGTCGAAGAACGAAATGATCTGAACTTGGCACTTCGCAAATTGCCTATCATCAATCGAGGTATGTTCGGGCGCGCAAGCTACCATCCCTTGGGGCATGTTCGCGATGGACTCAGCAACACCATCATGCTAGCCGAACGGCAACGACCTATCGCTGTTAATTCCAAAGGCACCGTCGCTCTCATCGCCGCCGATCCTGCAACCTACTCACCGCTCAGTTGCAAAGCCCAATTCATCAACGGTCGTCAGTACATCAACCCTGGTCTCTTGTTTACCGGAGACACGCTTCCAGGATACCGAGCTTGGGCAGGCAATGCTTATTTCAATGGAGTCTCTACGATCCTCCCCCCAAACAACGCGGTTTGCATGGTTGGTACTGGCTCGGTATCCCCACACTGGTTTGCAGGCATTTGGACCCCGACAAGCGAACACGGTGGCGGGGTGCAAATCGCCCTCGGAGACGGTTCGGTTCGGTTCATCACCGACAGCATCGAATCAGGGAATCTCAGCGCCGTCGCTCCAACGCTCGCAAGCAGTGTTAGCCCTTACGGTATTTGGGGTGCTCTTGGATCGAGAAACGGTGGCGAAGTCCCCGTGGATTACGAATGATAAAGCCTCGTTAGGATCTTCCTAGCAGAGCACTTAGACCGTTATCCCCAAGGCTGGAAAGCATTCCCACTTTCCAGCCTTCTTCCTTTGAATTTCCTTTCGATTCCAATTTCTGCCAGACTCCCTTAGAAGGTTACCCCAGGATTCACGCGATCATGAAAAACCAATTCACCCAAGCCCTCAGTGCATTTGCAATCTTGTGCTTCCTGCTGGTTTTGCCGACCGGATGCAGAGGTAAAAAATTGCCCACCATCGTGAAAGCCGAAGGCATCGTTACCCTCGATGGCAGTCCAATTGAAAATGCAACCGTATCGTTTATCTCCGAACGAACCGACTACCACGCTATCGGAAATACCGATGCGCAAGGTAAGTTCCAAATGCGAGTGGCTCGGGCCGAGTACGAAGGTAAAATCGGTGCCTGCCCAGGCGAATACAAAGTCGAAATTTCCAAGACCGTGCTCGGGGACAGCAAACCCGGAAAATCCGACGACGAACCGGTGAGCATCAATTTGCGAAATGCGATACCAACCAAATACACAACCATCGCGACATCGAATCTCGTCGTAACAGTTCCAGACAGCGGGTCGGATAAACTCGACTTCGAGCTCAAATCCAAGTAGCCACAAGCCTACCACCTCCCGACGGTATCCAAGGGATACGCCCCGATTGAATCGGGTCGTATCCTTTTTTTTGGTCCTTCAAGTATTTTATTAGGTAGAAGCTCGACTTTCTCGTACTCAGCGTCGCGGTACTCGTACTCGAAAACGCCTGAATCGATTCAAGTCGATCACCTTTTCAGGGAAACAGGACCCCCAGTATTTGGCCTGTCTGTGAACGAAATCCCAATACTTCTCTTCGAGTACGAGTACCGTTTCACTGAGTACGAGTACGAGTACGAGTACGAAAAGAACCTGTGGTATGAATCACCAGCCACGATGATATTTTCCTGCCTACCGAGCTTCGCATTTGCGTGCTTGACATCCTTGCGAGATACTACAAGCAACCGCCTGTTCCATCCACAGCAACAAATCCCTATGAATTCGAAATCCTGGCAAGCTCACCGTTGGCTTGAAACACAAGCCGACCAAATGGCAAAAGACCTGATCGAACTTTGCAATATCAACTCAGGATCCGATAACCCACAGGGACTCTGTCGCGCGGCCGACTGGCTCGAAGAATTCTTTGAGCCCCTGTCGGTGCCTTGCCAAAGAATCGATCTGCCATCCTACCAACTCTTGGACGATGCAGCCAAGGAATCCTCCTACCAGACCGGCCCAGCGCTTCGCTGGGATCTAGGCAACCCACACTCACAAGGTATCCTCTGGACAATCCATTACGATACGGTTTACGGGAAAGACGATCCGTTCCAATCTTGCGAGTTTTTGCCAAACAATAATCTGCGAGGCCCAGGGGTTATCGATGCCAAAGGTGGTATCATCATCATGCGCTATGCAGCCTTAGCCCTCAGACAATTCCATGACTTGAGTGACTCAAGACTTACCTTGATCCTGACCCCCGACGAGGAAATCGGCTCACCTGCCTCGGTGGGAATGTGGCAATCGATCGCCAAGGATTTCCAATCTGCATTTCTATTCGAACCGACGATGGCCGACGGGAGTCTGGTCCAAGCCCGCAAGGGAACCGGCACCTTTATCTTCGTCGTACGAGGCAAATCCGCTCACGCAGGTCGAAACTTTCACGAAGGGCGAAACGCGATCGCGCACTGCTGCGAACTGGCCTCCCAAATCCATCGGCTCAACGGTCAAAAGCCCACTGTCACGATCAATATCGGTCGGATTCGAGGCGGAAACGCCGTCAATGTTGTCCCTGATACGGCCGTCATGCGTGTCAACGTCCGTATCGCCAATTCCCAAGACCAACTCTGGATCGAAGAGCAACTGAAGGATTTAGTCAGCGCCTTCGATCAGCCGCAAAGCGGCTATCGAGTCGAACTTTCTGGAGGCATCCACGCACCAGCCAAAATCTGCGACCAGCCAACCCAACGACTCAAAGAAAAAATCGAACTCGCTGCCCTGGAACTTGGACAATCCATCCACTGGAAAGAGTCCGGAGGCGCCAGCGACGGCAACAAACTCCAATCCATGGGACTGCCCAATATCGACACCTTAGGGCCCCGTGGCGATGCCCTTCACAGCGATCAAGAATGGATCGAACTCGATAGCCTCGTCGAAAAAGCACAACTCACCTGCGCCACATTCTCCCAAGGCTATTGACGCTACAGAGGCCGATGGGCAACTTCGTAGGCCGTGATCTTCGATTCATGTTCGAGCGTCAGGCCGATATCATCCAAGCCGTGCAATAAGCAATGTCGACGGAATGGCTCGACCTCAAAGCTCGCAGAAAAACCGTTCTGATCAAAGACCCGATTCTGCTCGAGATCGATCGAAAGTTGATAGCTTGGGCTCGATGCATGCCGTCGAAATAGCTCTTCGACAAACTGCTCGGACAACGCGATCGGCAAAACTCCGTTCTTAAAACAATTGTTGTAAAAAATATCTGCAAACGAGGGGGCGATCACCGCTCGAATGCCATAATCTTCGATCGCCCAGACAGCATGCTCTCGCGACGATCCGCTCCCAAAATTGCGACGAGCTAGGAGGATCGATGCCCCTTTGTTGCGATCAAGATTCAATTCAAAAGTCGGATTCGCATCTCCGTTTTCTAGGAACCGCCAATCGAAAAATAGAAACTGCCCGAACCCGCTGCGTTCGATCCTTTTTAGAAACTGCTTGGGGATGATCTGATCGGTATCGACGTTCGCGCGATCCATCGCAGCCACAACGCCGGTAACTTTCGTAAACGCTTTCATGGTATGCCTTGTGAGTGTTCTTTAAAGATTTTAAAGGGATTAGCCGTGGTAGCGCCAGTCGCGTATATCGGTGAACTTCCCAGCAATGGCGGCAGCCGCAGCCATCGCCGGGGAGACCAGATGCGTCCGGCCACCTTTACCTTGACGACCCTCGAAGTTTCGATTCGATGTCGATGCGCATCGTTCTCCTGGTTCCAAACGATCGGGGTTCATCGCCAAACACATGCTGCAACCTGCCTCGCGCCAATCGAACCCAGCCTCCCTAAAGATCCTATCCAATCCCTCTTTCTCGGCTTGCCTTTTGACCTGACCACTACCGGGCACGACCATCGCATGGACTTGGCTCGACACGCGATACCCCTGAACAACCTTGGCCGCCGCCCTGAGATCCTCGATCCGAGCATTGGTACAAGAACCGATGAAGACACGCTGGATCGGTGTGTCGGTCAGCTTCGCTCCAGCTTTGAGTCCCATGTAGTCCAAGGCGCTGGCAGTCGACTTGCGCTCTGTCTCATCCTGAAAATCCTCCGGGGAGGGAATCGGAGTATTGACCGAGATGACTTGGCCTGGATTGGTTCCCCAGGTGATCTGCGGCTGGATGTCTTGTCCGCGATACAAATCAACTCGATCGTAAGTGGCTCCAGGATCCGAAGGTAGTTGCCTCCATTTTTCGATAGCCCGATCAAAATCCTTCGGACCAAAAGGCCTACCCTTGAGGTACTCAAAGGTGGTTTGATCAGGAGCGATCATGCCGGCTCGTGCACCGGCCTCGATCGACATATTGCATACCGTCATGCGCTCTTCCATCGACAGGCTCCGAATGACCTGACCGGTGTATTCGAGCACATAACCAGTTCCACCGGAGGTCGTCAACTTGCCAATCAAATAAAGGATCAAATCCTTGGCCGTCACCCCAGGAGCTAGCTCTCCATCGATGCGCAATTCATAAGTTTTGGGAGGATACTGCAACAGCGTCTGAGTGGCCAGCACATGCTCGACTTCGCTTGTTCCGATCCCGAAAGCTAGCGCCCCAAAAGCCCCGTGCGTCGCAGTGTGCGAATCGCCACAGACGATCGTCATGCCCGGCTGCGTGTAGCCTAACTCCGGTCCTATGATATGAACAATTCCCTGATGGGTATCGTTCAAATCGTAAAGCCGGATTCCAAACTCCTTGCAGTTGTTTCGAAGCGTGTCGACCTGCTGGCGTGAGATCGCATCTGCGATGGGCAAGGATCGGTCTGTCGTCGGAACATTATGGTCCGGTGTGGCGATCGTTCGCTCCGGACGTCGGACCTTGCGGCCCGCTAATCTCAAACCTTCAAATGCCTGGGCGCTGGTGACCTCGTGCACCAAATGCAAGTCGATGTACAGGATCGCTTGTTTCCCCGGTTCATAATGCACGACATGCTCATCCCAAATCTTCTGGAACATCGTTCTGGGCGGGAGCTGACTCGGTGTCGAGTGGGTCATAACTGCCTAATGAGTGTGGGTTTTTGTTGGTTTTTTGTTGATGGAGACCCATAAACTTCCGGTGAAAATTCCGGCCTCTCATCTTTTGAAGACGACTGTTGTATAGTAACCTACTCCCAACGCTTGCGCAATGCCCAATTGAACCTGTGAAATTAAAGGAAGTGATTGTCTTATGGCCGACGCAGATGCTTTACAAAATCGATGCCGCTCGCTCGAAAACGCGTTCTTCTCCGATCTGGATCAAAAGCTTATCCGTGACCTACAGGAAAAGCTTTCGGCAGAAGAGGCCGTAACGAACCTTCGAGCCGAATCGGGGATCAAAGACGATGCGGCCCTTCGAGCATTGCATGGCTTGGGAATAACCCCTCAAGCCCTCTCGGCCTTCCGAATCTTCCCCTTGGTCGCTGTGGCTTGGGCCGATGGACACGCAGATCAACAGGAAGCCACTGCCGTTCGAATGATCGCCGAGCGTTATCTGGCCAAAGGCTCCGAAGCCTCGACGCTTCTGGAACGATGGCTCAAGGAAAAGCCCTCCTCGGAAATGCTCACCACTTGGGAATCCTGTGCCGAAGCGGTCTTCTCCTCGATCGATGCCAAGCAGAGCAATGCGCTGAAACATCAACTCGTCGAGGAAGTCGACGAAGTTGCGCGTACAAGTGGAGGACTGCTGGGCTTTGGGGCCACCACCAAATCCGAAAGCGACATGATCGCACGCATCAAAAAAGCTTTGAGCGTCGCCTAGCTGCCCTCGCTCCACGATCTCCTCCGTTCCATGCGATCCCTCCGAAGTATGACCTCCGAGCCCTCAACCAACGTAGATGCCACCAAGGTGATATGGCACACAGGCTCGGTAAGTGCCGTCGATCGAGGCAGACTGCTAGGCCAAGTAGGTTGTGTCGTTTGGTTCACCGGCTTGAGTGGATCGGGAAAATCCACCATCGCAAATGCCCTGGATCGAATCCTCTTGCAACAAGGCCGACCAAGCTTGTTGCTTGACGGTGACAATATCCGCCATGGCCTTTGCGCCACTCCAAGCATCTTAAAACCGAGCTACGGCGAAGCCTTCTCGGAGCGATTCGGATTGGGTTTCTCCCCCCAAGACCGAGAGGAGAATATTCGCCGCATCGGTGAGGTGGCTTATTTGATAGCCTCTGCAGGTCTGATCTGTTTGAGTGCTTTCGTAAGCCCTTATCGCAAAGATCGAGACCGAGTAAGAAATGTCGTCGAGCAGAACAACCAGTTTCAATTCTTTGAGGTCTTCGTCGACACCCCTCTAGAGACTTGCGAGAAGCGCGACCCGAAAGGTCTCTATCGTCAAGCTCGCGAAGGGAAGATCCCATTTTTTACTGGAATCACCGACCCTTACGAGCCTCCCGAAAATCCCGATTTAGTGCTCGGCTCTAGCTTGAACACCCCCGAACACTGCGCCCAAGAGGTACTGGATTTATTGACCAAACAGAACGTCTTTTCAAATCGTTCGAGCATTGCCGATGGCCCAGCAGGGAGTGCACGATGAACGGCCAGTCCACCTACCGATACGTAGTTCGCTGCGGGATCAACCGATCGATTTTTTCGATGAACTCCCGATCCGAGCACAAGCGGGGAGACCAGGTCATCGCCAGATCCAACCGTGGCTTGGAACTAGGCGAAGTCCTTTGCGAAATCACCCCCCAAAATGAAGTTGCTACCGAAAAACTATCGGGAGGCTCGATCCAACGACCAGCAGGACCCAACGAGCTAGCCACGGTTGCACAATTGAAACAGCAGGCGCAGGTCGATGCCCACGATTGCCAGTCGCTGATCGATAGCCTAGGACTGCAAATGGCGGTCGTCGATGTCGAGAGAATCTTCGGCGGCGAGATCGTTACGATTTACTTCACGGCAGCTGAGCGAGTCGACTTTCGTGAACTGGTCAAGAAACTGGCGAGCAAGTTTCAATCCCGCATCGAGATGAGGCAAATCGGTGCCAGGGACGAAGCCAAACTGTTGGGTGATTACGGTGATTGCGGGCGTCCCCTTTGTTGCTCAAGCTATCTTCATGAGATGCCTCCGGTGACGATGCGTATGGCCAAGCTGCAAAAGGCCACTCTCGATCCGAACAAACTCTCAGGGCGTTGCGGACGGCTCAAATGCTGCCTCCGCTATGAAAACGATCACTACGAAGAACTCGCCTCGAAAATCCCTCCCCCTGGGAGCGAGATTCTCACCCGCGAAGGAAAAGCTCGAGTGCTCAATGTGGAACTGCTTGCCCAGCAGATGCTCATTGCTACCGAAGACAACCGAAGAATACTGATCTCACCAGACGAATGCCTGTCAGTCATCAAACGAGGCGCTGAACTCTTATGAACGAACACGTCCTAGCCATGATGGAACTTTTGGCCAAAGACCAACGATACCATCTGGATGCTTATCAATTCGTCCGCGAAAGCCTCGCATACGCTCAGCGCGTCATGAAGCTGCCTTCCTACTCCGGTGAAAACGAAAACGATGAAGGAAAATCGGATCGACACTTGACCGGTCAGCAACTCTGCCAAGCGATCCGAGAGTATGCACTCGAGCAGTACGGCGCACTGGCCAAAACCGTCCTCAATAGCTGGGGGATTCATACCACTGGCGACTTCGGCGAGATCGTGTACAACTTGATCCGCATCCGTGAAATGAGGAAAAGCAAATCCGACCGCCGTCAAGACTTCGACGATCAATATGACTTCGACGAAGCCTTCAAGCCCCGGTTCGAACGTATCGGGAGTCAAGATGGATAAAAGGTTCTTGCTAGCTTCGCTTCTGCTAGGCTGCTGGAGCGGCTATATGCTTTGGGTGGTTTCAAGGATCTGGCTCGAATCTCGCTAGCTATGAAATACGTCATCATTATTCCAGACGGCTGTGCCGATTACCCAGTCGAATCTCTCGGCGGAAAAACTCCCTTACAAGCAGCCCGCACTCCCAACATGGACGCTGTGGCTCAAGCTGGCCTTGTCGGTCAATCCGACAACGTCCCGCTCCATCTGCCAGCCGGTAGCGAAGTGGCCAACATGACCCTCTTTGGCTACGACCCAAACGTCTACTTTACCGGCCGAGCTCCGATCGAAGCTGCGGCCCAGGGAATCGTGCTCGGTCCACACGATTGGGCCATCCGTTGCAATACCGTCACAATACTCGACCAAATCATGGTCGACTTTACCGCCGATCATGCCAGCAACCAAGAAGCTCGCGAGCTGCTCGCAAGTGTTCAAACCGCTGTGAACGATCCCCGTTTAGAGTTCACACCCGGTGTCAGCTATCGCAACCTACTGATCTTTCGCGGCAGACCCAATGAGGCTTCTCCCTTCTCCGGAGAAACCCGAACCCGAGCCCCGCATGACCTAACGGATGGGTCGGTCATCGACGACTTTCCCCGTGGGCCAGGTTGCGATCTACTCTCCGAGTGGATGCAAACCAGCGCAGAGGTCTTAAGCAATCACCCAGTCAATGCCGCAAGGCTCGATCAAGGCCGCTCGCCGATCACACACCTTTGGCTCTGGGGCCTGGGTAAAACACCTTCGCTTGAAAACTTTTCAAAGCGGTTCGGCATCAGCGGCTCGATGATCACCGCAGTGGATCTGCTTCGTGGATTAGCAGCCCTGGTCGGATGGGAAAGGATCGAGGCACCTGGTGCCACCGGTTATCTGGACACCGATTATGGGTCGAAAGGCCGAACGGCGATCGCAGCATTGCAAAAACACGATCTTGTTTGCGTCCACATCGAAGCCCCCGATGAGGCCAGCCACGAGGGTCGAGTCGAAGAGAAAGTCAAAGCCCTCGAAGCGATCGATCGAGAAATCGTCGGCCCACTTTACCAAGCTTTGCAAGCTCATGGGGACTATCGAATTTTGATCACACCCGATCACCCTACACCCGTGAGCACCAAGAAACACGCACACGGCTGGGTTCCCTTTACGATCGCTGGAAAAGGGATCCAATCGGATGGCTCAAGGAGCTACGACGAAGTCTCTGCGGCACACAGCGGACTTCAGATCCCCAACGGTTGGGAGCTGATGCCTCGCTTCATCCAGGGACAATGGTAATCCCAAATAGCTTGCAGCTACTCTCGCAAGTCGCGGCCCGTCAGATGCAAAAAGACATGGTGCAAGTTAGGGGTTTGAAGCTCTAGGTTCTTGATCCGCCCCCCCCTGGCAGCCAGGCTTTCGATCCATTGTGGGAGTTCGTCGGCAAGGTTCTCGCAAGCGCCAACGATCCGGCCAGAGGGAGCATGGAAAGATAGCCCCTGGGGGACCTCCGTGAGAGTGCCTTCGATATCCAAAGAAACCCGCTTGAGCTTGCCGATCGTTTGCTCCAAAAGTTCATCGATCGTTCCGTCGGCAATCACCTTGCCATGATCGATAATCACAATCCGATCGCTCCGCTGCTCGGCTTCATCCAGGTGATGGGTTGTCAGTAGAATCGTAGTTCCAACGCGGTTAAGCTCATCGAGCATATCGAAAATACGCTGACGACTTTGTGGATCGACTCCCACGGTAGGTTCATCCAGCAGCAGCAAACCCGGGGAGTGCATCACACCGCAAGCGATGTTGACGCGGCGTTTCATACCTCCGGAGAATTTAGCGGTAAGGTCTCCGGCCCGATCTTGTAAACCGATCCAGTGCAGGGCCCAATCGACCCGATCGTGCAATTTGCGGCCCCGCAATCCATGGAGCCGAGCAAAGCACTCGAGGTTCTCCTTGGCTGATAAATCTGGATAGATTGCCAATTCTTGAGGAACAACACCCAACTGGGCAGTTGCGTTGGGCTGACCGAGTTTTTTGCCAAAGAGCCTCACCTCACCGGCAGAAACTTCCACCCGACCACTGATGCAGCGAATCAGCGTTGTTTTACCTGCCCCGTTTGGGCCAAGAAGAGCGATTCGCTCACCAGAATGCACCGTAAAAGTAACACCTGAAAGAGCTTCGTTTCCCGCATAGGACTTGCGAACATCGCTGACCTCCAAAGCCACTTCGGTCGGCTGGGCACCCCGTGCCCGCTGGGATCGAATCTTGAACCGCTGGGTTACCAAATGGGATTTCGCTTCTGGTTCCAATGAAAAGTTCCTTTGCGACCAACCTAAACGGGACTAGCCCAAGTCTTCCTTGGGGCTTGTGGTATAATACCTCAATACCTGCGTCCGGACCGAGCCCGCTAGAGTAAACAGCAAACCCATGGGTATTTTTGACAGCCTTTTCAAAAAGAATGCAGTTGGCGACTCAGGCAAACAAGCCGAGAAGCCAAAATCTGTCAAAGCCAGCAAATCGGTCGACATCGAAGCCCGCTTTGAACGTCTCCGTTCGGCTATTTCCGGCACGATGAGCAACTTCTTCGTTGCCAAAGACCGCAACAACAACAACCGCGTTGTGGGTGTGAAACTCTGCGATTCCGATAAGGTGCAGTTTTTCGAGAGCCGGTTCAAAGGACTCAATAAACCCAGTGAAGGTGAAATTGCAATCCAACTCAACCACTCGAACATCGTCGAAACCTACGAGTATGGGACTTCGAATCGAGGCCAACAATTCATCCTCATGGAGTACATTGACGGACCTGGGTTGCACCAATTGATCGCCGATCGCAAAGAAGATCTCTTGGCAGGCAAAAGACTCGATCTGATCGGGCAGATGGCAGAAGCACTCGCCTACCTGCATCGCAAAGAGTTCATCCACCGCGATATTTGCCCTCGAAACTACATCGTGCTCAAGGACATGTCGAAGGTCAAGCTGATCGATTTTGGATTGACCCTGCCGGCGACCAAAGCCTTCATGGCACCAGGAAACCGCACCGGGACACCTTTGTACATGTCCCCGGAGATCGTTCGGCGACGCTCTACCGACAAACGGGTAGACATATTCTCGTTTGCAGTGACTTGTTATCACATGATCGCGTTTGATCTCCCTTGGCAAATCGCCGATACGACTGGACGAGCTGCCTTGCAACACGACACGGCTCCTCCTCGGGATATCTCCGAGCATCGTCCCGAGATCGACAAAGTTCTAGCCAACACCATCATGGCGGCCATGCACCCGAACCCGGAAATGAGAACGCCCGACATGGAAACTTTCCTGCGCCAACTGCGCAACGTGAAATCTTCCCCGTAACGAATCGGAAAACCTTAGGGATTCCCAAGCTTTTGGGCTTTCCGCGACCGCAAAGCGATCTATACTTCTGGGCGACTTTAGCAAGTGCCCGTCAAGGGCTCTCGCGAGGGGGAAGCGTGAATCTGGTCAGGACTTAAGTGGAGCAGCCATAAGCGTCATACTCTTGTGCGGGGGCCTTTGACGGGCATTTTGCTTTACGGCCCCCAGAGCATCCGGTGATTTCGGAGTGAACAACGGCGGTGGGCAGCTGTGATTTCGGAGAAATCACCGACACTCGGAGAAACCACCGACACTGAAATCACCGACCATGGGTGTGCTCTGAAAAGAAATCAACTGCGGCCTGGATCGTACGATCGATGTCTTCAAGGCTGTGCGCTCGCGAGAAGAAGAGTGCCTCGAATTGACTGCAAGGCATATAGACACCGCGCTCGATAAGCCCCCAAAAATACTTGGCAAAGAGTTTACGATCCGAACGATCAGCACTTGGCCAGTCGACCACTGGATCTGGATTAAAAAACAGGGTCATCATACTTCCGACACGTTGCATCTGTGCCGACACACCGTGCTCTTTGGCAGCCGCAAGCAACCCATCACCTAATCGCTTACCGAGCGATTCAAGATATTCATAAGGGGGATCGTCGCGGAGGAGTTCGAGCGTCTTGGCACCGGCAGCCGTTGCAAGTGGATTGCCCGAAAGCGTCCCGGCCTGATAGACCTTACCGGCTGGCATCACCTGATCCATGATCTCCGAGCGGCCACCGTAGGCGGCCAGTGGAAGCCCACCACCGACAATCTTGCCCAAGGTTGTCATGTCAGGTTCGATCCCAAAAAGTTGCTGTGCACCACCGTATGCGACGCGGAAGCCCGTCATGACTTCGTCGAAAATCAAAACAACCCCGTGCCTTTGGGTCTCTTCCCGCAAGGTCTTGAGAAACTCTGGCGTCGGAATCACCGTGCCCATATTTCCTACGATGGGTTCTAGGATCACCGCTGCAATGTGCTGGCCAAGTTGATCAAGGGTCTCACGAACTGCCTGAGAATCGTTGTAGTTGAGAACAATCGTGTCTTGCGAAGTACCTGGGGTTACGCCTGGGGAATCAGGCACACCTAAGGTCGCCGCAGCAGAACCGGCCGAGACGAGCAAGGAGTCGACGTGGCCGTGGTAGCAACCCGAGAACTTGACGATCCGATCGCGTCGCGTGAATCCTCGTGCCACGCGTATCGCACTCATGGTGGCTTCCGTTCCAGAGCTTACCAATCGAACGCGTTGCATGCTCGGGAAAGCTCCTAGAATCAGCTCGGCGATACGAGACTCGTTCTGGGTCGGAGCACCATAGGAAGTCCCTCTTTGAGCCGCATCGACAATCGACTCGATGACTTGCTCGTGGGCATGCCCTAGGATCATCGGACCCCAAGATCCGATGTAGTCGATGAATCGATTGCCATCCAAATCGAAAAGATAAGCCCCTTTAGCCCGATCGATGAACAAAGGGTGACCACCGACGGCTCCGAATGCCCGAGCAGGGGAGTTTACCCCGCCAGGAATGAGCCTCTTGGCCCTCTCAAATGCTGCTTGGCTTTTAGCTAAATCGATCTTCATGGCATTATTATTTTTGGGAAATTATAGGACCGGAGATATCGCCTCAGGGTCGCCTGTAGCCCTTTCCCAACCGCAACAAACGAGCGATAATCAACCGGAGTAGGGCCAAAGTCTTTTCCAGCGAAGATCCTACCAAAGACTCACTGCGAACCGAACCCCTTGTTTAAAAATCCATAGGACTTAACTCAAGAATGCCAACGATCAGTTCGGGCTCGCTATCCAATAAGCTCATTATCGCACTTGCCATCTGCTTGCCCGTCGTACCGGTAGCGGCCGATTACTTTGGGCCGGCGACCCGAGCCCGATGGATGCTAGCCCAAGCGGCCAACGAATTCGATCGAGGAAATGTAGACAAAGCCCAAGAGCTTCTTGAAGCCGCTTATGCCAAATCCCCTGACTTGATCGAGGACAAGGATTTTTTGCGGCAAGTCGATCGGATCGAAGGCGATGGCCAAGCCGACGGGACATCGAATCTCCTAACGACTCTTTTAGAGGAGAAGATGCGGCGGATCAAAGACCCGGTCGATCGCGCAGAAACAGCCCTTCTTTTTTCCAACCTACTTTCGAATCGTAAGCAATTTGACAAAGCGATCCGAGTCCTAAGCGAGAACTTGCCTCCACAAGCACAACGGACACCTACCCAGAACAATCAAATCGCCTACATGAGGGCTCTTGCAGGTACCGATTTGGAGTTAGCCCTCAGCGAAATCGATACTGCGATTGCAACCACCGAAAACGACTCGCTTTTGGACACCAAAGGCTGGGTGCTTCATCGGCTGGGACGCAACGAAGAAGCCTTGGAGACAATGGACATATCTCTCGCAAAACTGATGGAGTCGTGGTCTGCCGATAGCTTTCTTTCGAACTGCCTGGCAAAAATGAACGAGCTACAAAGTCAAGCGGGCCAGCAAGCATCCGAGAAGCCCAAGGGTTGGGGCCTCGAAGCCCTTTTGGAAGAGTTCCCACAACTCTCGCGAAGGCTCCCTCAGATCATCGATATGCATGCGACCCTACGCTACCATCGCATGCGGATCTGCGAGGCGTTGGGCAAGACCGACCAAGTCCACGACGAAGCCGCCTGGATCCACGCCTTCAGCCGCAAAGAACTCGACGAGCTCTACTAGCTCAAACCATTGTTGCACGGCTGTCCCATTGTTTCACGGTTGTCCCATTGTTTCACGGTTGTCCCCAACCGTGCCCCACGACCGCAGGTCGACGTCTCCATTTTTTCACGGTTGTCCATTGTTCCACGGCTGTCCTCAGCCGTGCCCCCACGACCGCAGGTCGACGTCTTCTGGCAACCCAAAAAAAGGCCTTTTTCAGCCCGATTTATTGAGGCTCTTTGGCCCCCCGAAACGGCCCTCGTCCAATTGTGGTTTTCTTAAAAAACGCTATACTTTTTCTTTTCGATCCAGGGGCTCGTGAAAGCTTCCCTAGATCGAGCTTGTCGAGCCTTCTTTGAGCAGAAACGAACAGATCCGTGTCGAACGTCCCACCCGATGATTTTGACCCGAATGATCCCTCAAGCCTACCGACTTCCGATGACGGCGGTGGTGGTGGCGAGCGGATGATCGAAGAACCTATCGAAGACGAGTTGCGCAATAGCTACCTGACTTACGCCATGAGCGTGATTGTCAGCCGCGCACTACCAGACGTTCGCGATGGACTCAAACCCTCCCAGCGACGAATTTTAGTCGCCATGAACGACTTGAACCTCACCCCAGGTGCAGGGCGTGTCAAGTGTGCGAAGATCGCCGGAGATACTTCCGGTAACTATCACCCACACGGCGAAGCGATCATCTATCCAACGCTGGTCCGTATGGCTCAAGAATGGAACATGCGCCACGTCCTGATCGACAAACAAGGGAACTTTGGCTCCATCGCCGGTTTGCCCGCAGCGGCCATGCGGTATACCGAAGCTCGCCTTGCGGGCCCCGCTGCAATGATGCTCGAGGACCTAAAACTCGATACCGTCGACTTCATCCCCACCTACGACGATCGACGAACCGAACCGGTCGTACTCCCTTCGCGATTCCCCAATCTGCTGGTCAATGGAGCCCAAGGCATCGCCGTTGGGATGGCCACGAGCATCCCACCGCATAACCTGCGCGAGGTTTGCAACGCGCTGGTGAAAGTCATCGACGACCCCGAAGTCTCCGTGGCCGAATTGTGCGATATCGTTCCGGGCCCAGACTTCCCCACAGGAGGAATCATCTGCGGACGATACAACATCCGCCAAGCCTACATGACAGGACGCTCGACCATCGTCGTGCGAGCCCACGTCGATGTCGTCGAAGAAGGCAGAAAGTCCAAACTGATCGTTCGCGATATTCCGTTCCAACAAGCCCGCGACCGAGTCGTCGAAAAAATCGCAGAACTGGTTCGCAACGAGAAAATCAAAGGGATCTCAGGGATCCGTGACGAAAGCGACCTCAAAGAGCCAGTACGACTCGTCATCGAAATCAAACAAAACGCCGATCCAAACGTCGTTCTGAACCAACTCTTCCAATTCTCACCCCTCCAAGAATCCTTCTCGATCATCCTCCTTGCGCTAGTCGATGGGAAACCCCGCGAACTAAACATCAAGGAACTGCTCCAGGAATTCATCCGCCACCGTGTGACGGTCATCCGACGACGCACCCAGCACCTACTGGGTGCGGCCAGGAAACGCAAACACGTCATCGAAGGCCTCTTGTTGGCCCTAGCCGATATCGATCATATCATCGCGATCATTCGCTCAAGCCGCACGCAAGCCGAAGCCAAAGAGAAACTCATGGGGGTCGAGTGCCCCGCTTCGATGATGCAACGAGCCCTCGGTGATCGTGGATATGCCGACTTCCAACTCGAACGAGGTGTTGCAGACAACTATAAACTCACAAGCATTCAAACCGATTCGATCCTTAGAATGACCCTCGGTCAATTGGCCGGTTTGGAACAAGAAAAACTCGGTCAAGAACACGCCGGTATCCTCGAAGAAATCGAAGGCTACAGAGAGATCCTCGCCAGCCCAGCCAAAATCTACAGCATCATCCGAGAAGATCTCGTCGAGATCGCTCGAAAGTACGGCAACGATCGAGTCACCGAAATCTCCGAAGAAGAACTCGGCAACTACAACATGGAAGACCTCATCACCGAGGAATCCATGGTCGTTACCATCTCCCATCAAGGCTACATCAAACGTCTACCCGCATCGATCTACAAATCGCAAAAGCGTGGAGGCAAAGGAATCACCGGCCTGAAAGCCGAAGAAGAAGATCCGGTCGAACACCTCTTTGTTGCCAGCACCCACGCTTATTTGCTCTTCTTTACCAACCAAGGAAAAGTCTATTGGCAAAAGGTTTGGGAGATTCCCCAGATGAGCCGAGAAAGCAAAGGCCGGGCGATCGTCAACCTCCTGAATCTGACCCCCGAAGAGAAAATTCGCGACTGCGTCCCAGTCAGAGACTTTAACCTTCCAGGTCACTTTTTGATGATGGCCACGAAAAAAGGGATCGTTAAAAAAACCCCACTAGAGGCTTACAGCCGTCCCAAGAAAGGTGGCATCATCGCCATCAAACTTCGAGAAGACGATGAACTTGTCGATGTCGTCATCACCAAACCAAACGACCAAATCGTCCTCTCAACGGCCGGCGGTATGGCCATTCGATTCTCTGAGAACAATGCTCGCGCGATGGGCCGAAATACCTCGGGTGTCAAAGGTATCTCGCTCAAGAAAGCCGACGAAGTCGTCGGGATGGTCGTCGCAGACCCCACCGCAACGCTCCTGACGGTCTGCCAAAACGGTTACGGCAAACGAACCAATTTTGGACCCGGAGATGAACTCGTCATCAAAGACGAAGACGCTGCGATCGACGATGATTCCATCGATCAAACCGTCGCCGAACAATCGCCCAACTCAGACGAGCCTAACTTAGACGAATCGCCCGAAGATAACGCTGCAGAAGATAACGCCTCGTCCTCTAAATACCGAACCCAACGTCGGGGCGGTAAAGGTATCATCGACATCAAGACCTCGAAACGAAATGGGCCCGTCGTCGGCACCGTCGCCGTGTACGATAACGACGAGCTGATCATGATGACCTCCAGAGGCAAAATCCAACGCATCGCTGCCAACGATATCAGTGTCATCGGTCGAAACACTCAAGGGGTTCGAATCATGAGCCTCGACGAATCCGACACTCTGGCAGCCATCGTTCGAGTTCCCGCAGCCGACATCGAAGCCGAAGCGGCCCGGGTCGAAGCCGAAGCCCGTGAGCAAGCAGCCAAGGCTCCCCCCAATACGCCAGCCCCCACTTCGGATCAAGAAGGCTCAAACGCCGATGAGGATTCCGAAGATGATTCGGAAGAATGACCCGACGAGCCAGCCCAAACTACTTGGTACTGATCTGTACCTACAACGAACGCGAAAACCTGCCGAAACTCTTTCAAGCCATTCGTCAGGTAGATGCCCAAGCGGACATTTTGGTCGTCGATGATAACTCCCCAGACCAGACCGCTCAGTGGGTACTCCAAGAGCAAAACAACGACCCGCACGTCCACCTGATCCAACGCACTGGAAAACTCGGACTAGGCTCGGCAATCAAGACCGGTATGCAGTATGCCATCGACCACGGCTACCCATGGCTGATCAACCTCGACGGAGATCTCAGCCACAACCCTGCAGTCATCCCGGAGTTGCTCGCCAAACAGGATTCCTACGATTTGGTGATCGGCTCTAGATACGTCCCTGGTGGCGGACTCGAAGGATGCTCCTGGAGAAGGATCGCCGTGAGCCGGTTTGCCAACCAATTGGCTCGCTGGATGGTCGGTTGGAAGATCCAAGATTGTAGCAGCGCCTACCGGCTCTATCGAATCGCAACACTCCAAAGGATCCAACTCCAAACGCTCGAAGAAACAGGATACGGGTTCCTCGAAGAAATCCTCGCGCATTTAATCAAAGCGGGTGCACGCGTCACCGAAGTGCCGATCGTGTATCAAGAACGAAGGCTAGGGGAATCCAAGATCTCGCTTCGAGAAGCCCGCTCTGCCTTTAACGCACTTGTCAAAGCATCCAAAATCTATCGGTCCAGATAGGCTGCGTTGCTATCGTGCGATCTCCCAAGTCGTACCTTGCTTGCCATCTTGGATCGCAATCCCGATTTTCTTGAGCCCATCGCGGATAGCATCCGAGGTCGCAAAATCGCGCTTCGCCCGTGCTTCCGCACGCAAATGAACCACCAATTCCATGAGCCCAGCGACAACGCCAGCCGAATCGCCTTGGCCACTGGATACAGCAACAGGCTTGCGAAAAATCCCCAACAGCGCGGCCATCTCGCGCAAGATTGAAAGCCCTTGTCGCAAAATATCAAGCTCCTGTGGCTTAGCAGACTCCTCAAGCTTGGTCTGATCGATGTATCGATTCAAGGCCCTAGCCATCTCGAAGAGATCTGCTGTGGCGCCACCTGTATTGAAATCGTCGTCCATCTTTCCGAGGAAGGATTCCCTGAGTTGGATAAGCTCTTCAAGCAGAGCAGGGGGGTTCGCAGGAGCCTTAAATTCGCTTCTTCGAACCACATAGGGAATGTCGTAGACCGATGAGCCTAAAAGCTTGCCCGATCGTTCAAAAAGCCGGTAAAAGGTTTCGAGGGCCGCGCCCGCTTCTGCCAATGGCTCATCCCCAAAGACACTCGTCGAACGGTAGTGGGTTTTGAGCAAGAAAAATCGGATACGTTCGCCGGTGTGCTTGGAAATCAAGCCGGCCAATCCACCAGCACCTTTGCTGCGAGAAATCTTGCCAGAAACCGCCACCGCTTCCGACTCGCTTGCTTCGCCTCTGTCGCTCTGGCCGCCGACTTTGCCACCCTCGCTCGAAGCTCGCATAAGCCCGTTGTGCATCCAATAACTCACCATCGGCTTACTGTGGCAACAACGGCTTTGGGCAAGTTCGTTCTCATGATGGGGGAATACCAAATCAAGCCCCCCTCCGTGGATATCGAACGTCTGGCCAAGAATGCCACGACTCATCGCAGAACATTCAATGTGCCAGCCAGGACGACCCTGACCCCAAGGGCTCGGCCAACTCGGCTCCCCAGGTTTGGCAGATTTCCATAGTGCAAAGTCGCCCGCAGAACGCTTGCGACTTGCCGCGCCACCTCCCTCGCCTTGTTGCTCATCAGCAGACCGATTGCTCAAAGATCCGTATTCGGGATCCTTGGTAACATCAAAGAAAACATCACCATCGCTGGCATAAGCAAACCCCTTGGCGATGAGTTCCTCGACAAAGGCGATAATCTCCCCGATGCTATCGGTCGCGCGGGGCATGCGATCGATCTGATCGACCCCCAAGGCTTGCAGATTCGATAGATAATCCGCAGTCATTTGAGTGGCTAGCTGAAACATCGAAATCCCCTTTTCCCGGGATTTGACAATCAACTTGTCGTCGACATCCGTAATATTAACTACCCAAGTAACCTCGTATCCGCAGTAGGTCAAATAACGCTTGACCGTGTCAAAAATCACAGGCCCAACCATGTGGCCAATGTGAGCCTCGGCATAAACCGTCGGACCGCACAAGTACATTCCCACTTTCCCAGCCGTTAAAGTCTTAAAAGACTCCTTGGCTTTTGTCAGAGTGTTGTAGACTCGGATAGGGTATTCGGGTAGGTTTTCTGGCATAGAAGCTGGTTTATCCAACACTTTTTAGTGGAATCAGGTAATATTATGGAGTATTCCGAAGGGTAACGAATCTCGCAATTCGAGTCCATCGCAATCCCATCGCACCGCAGATCATCGCGTCCAATCCAAGATCCGCGTAGAAACCAAAAAGCAAATGACTGCAATACAAGTTGAAATTGGCGGATTGACCGATCCTGGTTTAGTTCGACCAGAGAATCAAGACCAATTTTTTGCCGGGGAGATTTCCCGAGGCATCCGCCTGCACGGTGACTCCTTCGGCACTCTCCCCAACACAACCCTCTTGGGTGACCCAACAGCCCAAATCCTCATGGTCGCAGACGGTATGGGAGGCCATAAAGCCGGCCACGAAGCCAGCAAACTTGCCGTCCAGTACTTCATGACTGCAATCCTAAACCGCCTTCAGTCCAACGACTCCATCACACCTGATGACCATGATCACTTCCTCAGTCACCTGAGAGATATCCTCAGCGATGCCCACCAGGAGATTCGACGAATTTCCGAAGCCTCCGAAGACAAAAAAGGGATGGGCACTACGTTTACAATGGCCTACATCGTCTGGCCAAAATTGGTTTTCATCCACGCCGGTGACACACGCTGCTACATCTTTCGAGCAGGACAGCTATCTCTCCTGACCCTCGATCATACCGTGGCCAATGAAATGATCAAAAATGGCCAACTCAACCTCAACGACAACGAACGCTCCCCTTGGTCAAACGTCCTTGTAAATGCATTAGGTGCCGGTGCAGAGGGAGTCCAAGGCGACTTGGCCACCACGCTGCTCGAACCCGGTGATATCGTTCTCATGTGCAGCGATGGACTCAACAAGCACGTCAACGATACAACCATTGAAAAAGTACTGGCCACTGGAGGCAAAGTTCAGTCGATGTGCGAATCACTCGTACAACTTGCCAAGCAGGGCGGCGGTACAGACAATATCACTGCCGTTGCCGCCCGTTGGACCCGCTCTCGTAAGCCGATGAGCATGTCCGTGAATGCTATCCCTCCCTCTGCGAATCAAAAAGTATTCTCTGAGTTCCTTCATCATTCCCAACTCTTTGGCACAGTAGATCTGCACACAACCGATCTGACAGTCTCCACCGAACCGGAACGAAGCGGAGATACCGATCCGCTAACAACCGAAGCCTTTTAATCACCCCTATGCGGCCCTTGATCGCCCGCAGCCTGTTCGTTCCAACCTTCGCTTGGAACTACCTCCTTGGTCGCATTCTTCACCGCCGAAACTGGTGGGACCAAGTCGACCCTCTTGTGATCCTCGGGGCTCTACCCCTCCGTCGCGATGTTCCTAAACTCGCAGAACTTAAGGTTCGCGGCGTTATCAACATGTGCCAAGAATACCCTGGCCCCAAAACCGCTTACGAAAAATACAACATCGAGCAACTCTGGCTACCGACGGTCGACTTCAACCCACCTTCGATCGAAGCTGTCCGAAAGGGGGTAGAATTCCTAGCCCAAAAGACCAACAATAACCAGCGGGTTTACGTCCACTGCAAAGCCGGACGCGCTCGCTCGGCAACCATCGTCATCTGCTGGCTCGTCAAACACCGAGGCATGTCACCGCAAGAGGCCCAAGCCCACCTGCTCGCATGCCGACCGCAAGTCAACCCACACCTGCTCAAACGACCCGTGGTTCGCGAATTCCTAGGACTCAAGCCATCCGACTCGCCCACAGGTCCAAGATAAAAAACCAATCATGCAAATCATCCATAAACTGCTCTTGGCTCTACTGATCAGTTCCATCGCCTTAGCGCCTGCGGCCTTGAGTTTTCAACCCCCAGATCAGAACGTCAACCGTTACAGCGAACCCAGATTCCCCAAGGAACGCATACCGATGTGGAAACAAGTTGAAGATGCCATAGCAAAAGGCTTACCTAAGTCCGCCATCGAAAAACTCGACCAAATCATCGAGCAAACTCTCCAAAACAAAGCGTACCCCGAAGCCGCTTTGGCCATGGCGCGAAAAATCCGTATCGAAAGCGAGATCCAAGGCTCAGACCCAGCCGAAGCCATCACGCGCATGCAAAACTCGCTTGAAAAAGCACCAGACCAAGTCAAACCCGCTCTGCACGCAATCCTAGGACACTGGTACTGGTCCTACTTCGAGGCGAACCGATGGCAGTTCCAACAACGTACCGCTCTGGCCGATGAAAGCTCCCAAGATATCAAAACGTGGGACCTAAAACGAATCTTCCGCGAAATCGATAAGCAATACACATCGTCTTTAGCAAACAGCGACACCCTCAAATCAACCCCGATCAATACCTTCGATGCACTCCTAGATCCAGGCACCTATCCAGACTCCTACCGTCCCACTCTCTACGATTTTCTCGCACATCAAGCCATCGAATTCTACGCCTCGGGCGAACAAGCCGGAGTTCAAAGAGAAGATGCTTTTGAAATCGATGCAAACTCACCTGCACTCGGCCCGACCGAAGATTTTCTAGAATGGAACCCCCAAACAACCGACGCCGACTCGACCAAACTCAAAGCGATCAAACTTTATCAAGACCTCCTGAAATTCCACGCCAACGACGAATCGCCCGACGCTCGACTTCACAACCAACTCCAGCGGATCCGCCTGGCTCAAAACATCGCTCTAGGTGAAGAAAAAGACGCTCGAGCCATTTCCCTTCTGGAAGATTTCGCTCAGAAGAATGCAAAGCACCCGCTTTCTGCAAACGCTCGCGCTCAGTGGGCCGGAATCCTCATGGGCCAAAACGATCTGGAAGCCGCATTCAACGTGGCTCTCCAAGGCAAGAACGCTTTTCCCGAAAGCATCGGCGGAAGACTCTGTCACAACATCATCGAAAACATCACCGCCAAAGCGGTCAATGTCTCCATCGAACGCGTCTGGAATAACCCTGTTCCCAACATCCGTGTCCTATACAAGAACATCTCCAAGCTACACTTGCGAATCGTCCAAGCCGACTGGCAAGAGCGACTCGTCGAACCAGGCCGCTGGAGAGCGGACCAAATCAACGACAAAGACCGTGCAGAACTCTTCAGCAAACAACCCATCAAGGCCTGGACAAGCGACTTGGAGCCCACCTCGGATTACCAAGAAGCCACACAGGATCTGACCGCTCCACTGGATCTCAAACCCGGATATTACTTCCTGCTATACAGCCTAAACGAGCAGTTCAACCCCCAAAACAACCAACTCGGTGCCTGCGAATTGTGGGTCTCGAAACTTGGACTGATCCTCAGGCAAACCAATCACTACCCAACCCTCGAACTCGATGGCACCTTCCGTGACCTCGAAGGACTGGTCGTCGATAATCAAACCGGTGAACCAATCGCCGGTGCATTTGTCCAAGCTTACGAGCGAATCAATGGCAACCCACGCTGGATGCCTCAAATAAAAGTCCAAACGGATCCTACTGGACGTTTCAAAATCCCGGGCCAGCAAGGTGCTTTGACACTCCTTGTTCAGCACCAAGAAGATCGGCTATCGACGCAGCAAGAAACTTACATGCACCCGCAAGTGCCCTCAGAACCTCTGGGTGCACAAATTGCTCTGTTTACCGATCGCTCGATCTATCGGCCCGGGCAAACCGTCTACTTCAAAGGAGTGGTTACCACCAGCGATCAAAAAGCAAATCGATACGCGGTAGTTCGAGGCAAAAAAGTAACGCTGCAGTTCCTTGATACCAACGGACAAGTCGTCGAGACGCTCGATGCAACCAGCAATGACTTTGGTTCGTTTAGCGGGTCGCTTACCGCACCGCGAAACCGTGGTACTGGCCAGATGCTCATCTCCATCAAAGACACTCAATTCAATACCGCCATCAGTGTCGAAGAATACAAAAGGCCCAAGTTCCAAGTCACCGTCGATCGGCTCAAAGACCAAGTCAAACTCGATGACCAAGTCACAATCTCTGGCAAAGCGATCAGTTACACCGGGGCCCCAATCCAAAGTGCCAAGGTTCGCTACCGCGTCGTACGCAGAGTCCGCTGGCCCGATTGGTTCATCGCTTGCTTTGCCTGGAGAATCGCGCCCTTCCAAGGTCGTTCTCAAGAAATCGCTCGCGGTTGGACCGACACCGCTCCAGACGGAAGTTTCAAGATCGAATTTTTCGCAAGACCAGATCGCTCCGTTCCTGAAGACAATCTACCCATTTTCCAATACGAAGTAACCGCCGATGTGACAGACACCACCGGTGAAACGCGAACAGGCTCCCAGAATGTCTCGGTCGGGTACGTGACGGCCCAAGCGAACCTCATCGCCAAACCGTGGCAAACGGAGCAAAAGCCCGTTGAGCTAGAAGTCAAAACCTCCAATCTTGATGGCCAAGAAATCGCTTCGAGTGGTCAAATCAAAATCTTCAAGATCACCCAGCCAGCCAATGTACCTCGAACCGATCTCCTCGGAGGATCGATGCCGAGTATTCCTCGACCCATCCGACGCGGTCCAGGCAACCAGCGAGCCAAACCTGCTCCCGCCGGCATTCCGCTCCAAAAGCCAGATCCTACCGACTATCGCCATTGGCCCATCGGAGACATCGTGCACCAGCAAGAGTATCAAACCGATGCCCAGGGCAAGTCGACCTTCGAAGTGAAACTACAAGCAGGACTTTATCGAGCTGTCCTAGAGTCCAAAGATATCTATGGAAAACCGATCCGATCGGAACTCAATCTCATCGTCCTAAATCCTGAGCAAGCCAGCTTGGATATCAAACTCCCCCATGTCTTTACCAGCCAGTCCGAGAGCCTTCAGCCGGGCGAGACCTTCAAAGCACTTTGGGGTACCGGTTACCCATCGGGTCGCGCACTGATCGAAATCGAACATCGCGGAAAGACGCTGAAATCCTATTGGACAGAACCTAATAAAACCCAGCACAGCATCGAGCTACCGATCGATGAATCGATGCGAGGCGGAGCCACCGTCCGAGTCACCTATGTACGCGAAAACCGACTTTACAGTGAAACGCATCGAATCTCCGTGCCATGGAAAAACAAAGAACTGGCCCTCAAGTGGGAACGCTTCCGAAACAAACTCGAACCTGGTACCCAAGAGAAATGGTCCTTGACGATCAAAGGCCCGGATGCTGCGGCAGCCCAAGCCGAGTTGCTCGCCGCGATGTACGACGCTTCTTTGGATGCATTCAAATCCCATCAGTGGATGGATCGCCTTGGAAATTTCTACGAGGAGTCCTATGGACGAATCCAATCGCAATTCCAAAACATGAGCCTATGGATCCCAGTCGTCGACTCGAATCTTCCAAGCAGTTATTTTGGAGTCGAAGAATCTTACCGCCGGTTCCCTTACGAACTCAACATGGTCTCTCCACAGGTGTTGTTCAGCGATAGTAGCCCCAGGTTCTGGCGGAGAACGGGTGGACCTCGGGTGGCATCTTCTTTAGCCATGGAAGCCGAGTCTGTAGCATTGGGCGCGCCTGCTGCAATGATGGCCAAATCAGCACCGATGAGAGAGGCGGAACCTCTAGGTGTATCCGGAGGCGATGGCAACAACGCAAACGTTCCCAAACCCGTTGCAATCGATTCGATCTCCCCTCGCACCAACCTCAACGAAACGGCCTTCTTCTTTCCACATCTACTGAGCGATACTCAAGGAAACGTGACGCTCGAATTCACCATGCCCGAAGCGCTCACCCAATGGCGTTTCATGGCATTGGCACACGACAAAGAGATCCGAAGCGGAACTCTGTATGATTCGATCGTTACGGCCAAGGATCTTATGGTTCAGCCCAATCCACCTCGGTTCCTTCGAGAAGGGGATATCATCGAGTTTACCGCCAAGGTGACCAACCTCTCAAACAAACCCATTCAAGGAACCGTCGCGCTGCACCTGAGCGATGCGATCGACGAAACGAATGTCGACACCAGATTTGAAAATGCCAAACCCGAGCAACCTTTTGATCTCGGTGCTAACGAATCGAAATCCTACCTCTGGCGAATCCGAGTACCCGAGGATGCTCGCCCAATCATCTTCAAGACACTTGCAGCGACCGATAAAATCAGCGATGGCGAACAAGCCATGTTGCCGGTTCTTTCCAACAAGGTGCTTGTCAGCGAAGCGATTCCGTTACCGATTCGGGGTAAATCGACCAAGGAGTTCGAGCTAAAAAAACTCGTCGAGTCGGCAGGATCACCGACCATCCGTCATCAGTCACTCACGGTGCAAATGACTTCGCAACCGGCTTGGTACGCCGTCTTAGCACTCCCCTATTTGATGGAATATCCTTACGGTTGCAGCGAGCAAACGTTCAATCGCCTCTATGCAAACAGTCTCGCAAGACACATCGCGACGAGCGATCCGAAAATCGCGAAAGTGTTTGAAACTTGGAGGAACCTTCAGCCCGAAGCGCTCGAGTCCCCGTTGAGCAAGAACAAGGACATTCAGTCGATGGTGCTCGAGGAAACACCTTGGCTCAAGGACTCGCAAAGGGAGTCCCAAGCACGCCGCAATGTGGGGATTCTTTTCGATGTGAACCGTTTGGAAAGCGAGACACAATCGCAACTCAGTAAACTTGCGCAGATGCAGCGTCCCAGTGGCTTTTTGCCCTGGGTCCCCGGCGGCCCCGGCCACGAGGATCTATCCCTCCTTATCGTCCCAAGTGTTTGGCGGCCGAAGAAACTCGGCGTCGCTGTCGACGACGG
>Ga0082207_1000254_pt1 | contig 31430 bp, 23 predicted proteins | sample LakMenEpi10Aug09_FD_71540 | JGI IMG/M metagenome (GOLD analysis project Ga0082207, IMG submission 71540)
AATTCCCGGATCGTCGTAGACCCTCAGCATCGTCAGCGAGCGAGCCGCAAGCTTCGGCTCCTGAAGCGACCCGAAAAGCAATGGCAGGTTCTCCATAGAACGGTCCTTTTGCAAAATCTCCAAGGCCTGGAGTCTAGCCTGGATCGATCCGCTGCTGGCAAATCGCTCCCGCATCCGAGCAAAGAGCGATCGATCGCCAAACTGGGCACCGATGGATTCGGCAAGGTTCCGAATCGCGACATCCTCCATGCCGTAAAGTTCCGGCGCGATCGCGCTCCATCCAAGCGGGGGTCGCAGATCGCTCTGTCCGCGAATGGCCACCTCGAGAATCTCTAGGTATCGTTTCTGATCGATTCGCTGAGCGCTGGCTAGGCGGCTGACGAAGGCCTCGCGAACCGATGGACTGGTTTTAGCCCCATACCACAAAACACCGTCGCGCACGGTTTCCAAGGTGGTCTGGTCCTCCAAGCCCAGCGCGAGCAAATTCGAAGTCAACGGTCCTTGGGCTGGCCAGTTCTTACCGATCGCTTGCCACAGGATCACTGGCAAGTCCCGGTCTTGGGCATTCTCCGGTTGCTTGCAAAGGATCTCGAGAGCGTTCAAGGCCCCCGGGCCACCGAGCCGCCCGGCTGCCAACGCGATCTCACGTCGCACCATCAGCGATTCCTCGTGTCGGGCTAACTCGGCGAGCGTTTCGGAGTCGCTCAAAAGCCGTACGGCCCATCCGCGAACGATCTCGCTGGAATCTTTAAGCCACAGAGCGACATCGGTTGGCCGGACGGCTCTGAGGGATTGCAAAGCCCACAGGGCGCTGAGTCGAGTTCGGGAGCTTGGGGGCACTTTTGCGCTGGGCGATTGCAGTGGGTCCGGTGATTCCGTGCCCAATTTTTGCAGAGCCTCGAGAAGCTCCGTTGGCACTTGCTTGCCCGCATACCGACTGGCCAAGACCAAGCGAGCGGCGCGGACATGCCAATCGTCCTTGAGCGACAACGCATCGAGCAATTCGTTGTCGCTGGCTCGGGTCCAGTCGCGTCGGTTGGGCTGGTAGTTTGCATCGTATTTCATGCGATAGATACGCCCATTGCCGCGGTCCCATTGCTCGACGCCGGGGTTGTGGCAGTGCCGTGTGTCGACCCAATCGCTCATGTAGACGGCCCCATCAGGTCCGACGGCTAGATCGACTCCTACAAAGGATGGATCGCTGCAAAGAAACAAATCCATGCCGGCGTGGATGGTGTTGTATCCACCTGCCTGCCGACGATTGATTTGATGATTGAGCTGATGTCCGTGGAGGTTATGGGTGATCAGATGATTGCGATATTCTTCGGGCCAATTTTCGCCGAGGTAGATTGCGGTACCGACATGGGAGTGTCCGCCAAAAATCTCTCCTGTACCGGCTCGGCCCGCGCCTCCCTCGCCCGAATCGTAGCGCGCCGAGGCCAAGAGGAAATTTTGAAGATGGGGGGCGCTCGGAACTCCCTGGTTCGAGATAAACGGAGCGTACCCTCCGTTGACCTGATTCCAGTAATGGGCGCCGTGCATCACGTGCGTGGTTCCCCCTTTGCCCCAAAAGCTTCGGCAGTGGGTCATAAAAAATTGCCCGTCCTGGTCAAAATCCAGACCCCATGGATTGCTTGTCCCGTGCGCGAAAACTTCAAAGCGATGCGCGATCGGATCGTATCGCCATACGCCTGCGGCAAGCTGCACTCGGTCTTGATCCAACGCGCCAGGCTTACCTACCGACGAGCTATTGAAGACACCTTGGGTACCGTAGAGCCACCCGTCGGGCCCCCAGACCAAACTGTTAAGCGTCTCGTGGGTATCCCCGAAACCGAATCCATCGAGCAAGACTTCGGTGGGTCCATCAGGCCGATCGTCCAGGTCGCGATCGGGGATGAAAAGCAATTCGGGTGCTGCTGCGACCCAAACACCACCGTGTCCGACCTCGATCCCACTGGCCAAGTTCAGTCCTTCGAGAAATACCTTGCGTTCCTCAAACCGACCGTCTCCATCGGTGTCGGCGAGGATCACAATCCGATCGAGCCCCTGCCCTTGGGGTCTCTTTTGTGGATACGAGTGACCTTCGAGAACCCACAATCGGCCGCGAGGGTCGAAGGCAAAGGCGATCGGTTGATGGACCTGTGGCTCGGCTGCGATCAGATCGACCGAGAACCCGTCGGGCACAAACATCTGCCTGAGGGTCTGGTTCGCTAAGCTTGTTTCTTTCGATTCAGCGACTTGATTCGGAATCAAATGGTGAAGGACGGCGTTGAATGTCGAACGTTGGCCTAGATCGCTCGCGACGTTCTGAGCTACCGGCGCGTCGTAGAAACGAAAATCGTCGAAATTCAGGTGCCCCCATGCTCCCGAATTTTCATCGACAAGTCGAACGCTGATCGAGGCGCCTTGGTACTCGCGCAGATCGATCCCAACACGGCGCATCTGTTCGCGATTCTCCCCAGATGCCTTGGCGATCACGCGCGTTGGGCCTTGGTTTGGTTCGTGCAGTAGGATCTCGGCTCGGGTGCTTGGATTCTCTCCCCCTGAGAATAAGAAGCCAGCGTAAGGGTGGGTAACTCGGAATGGGATCGATTCCAAGGTCCCGGTTCCTGCATCGCGGACCGATTCGTATCCTCCGATAAAGTAATCTCCGGCTTTGTTGCTCGTTTGCCCGGGCCAACGCTGCGAGATTCCGTCTTGGTTGACCGGTTGATCAAGGAACGCATTTCCGTCGGTTTTCCAACCTTGAAGACTACCGAGTTCAAATCCAAGGTTCAGTGGTTTTCCGTCAGGGCCAAGCGGAACAACACCGGCTTGCTCGGCCTGGACCGAATCGGCAGCCTCGGGGATCTCAAAGGCCGCCAAACGGGAATGGTCCTTCGGATCGAGCGACTCGAGGGTGATATTTCGGAACGCGATCCTCGTTTCAGGACCCGAGTGGAGTTGCAAGGCGAGGCTGCCTGCCAAGTCTTTTTCCTGGAGTTGCTGATCCCAAAGCGAGGAGAACAAAGAGCCGTTGACATACACGTCGATCCGTTCGCCGATGGCGACGATGCGATAATCGTTCCATTCGTTCTCGCGGTAGAGTACCGGGTACTGATGCACCGGAGCGTATCGCTTGGCGATCCGCTGCCCATCGGGAAGTATCTTCACTCGCTGGCCTCGCTCGACGAGAAGCGCGCGACCGTGTTCGTCATAGATACGTCCGAGCCATGTGCTGCCCATATCCAAGTCGGCTTGATACCCCGAGACATGGTCGACCGAGTCGACTTGGCAACGGATTTGGATGCCGGAGTTTGCCGCTGCAAGTCCCGATAGATGGAACTCCAATCTCAGCTCGAAATCCTTTAGCTCTCCCTCGCGCCAAACCAACCAAGTGTTCTTGCCGAGCGTGGTCCCTTTGGGGATCTCTCCGACGATCGTACCTTGTTCGATCCGCCAGTGGTTTGAGTCCCCTTCCCAGCCCTTGAGGGTCCCGTCAAAGAGGCTCTTGGGGCCTTGGGCTTTGATCGTTTTGCATTCCCAAGGACCCAAGTACAGGCCGAGCAAACTCAGGGCAAGGACCACCGTCGATCGAACCGTGAACATCGCAGAACCTTCTGATGGTTGGCATTACAGCGGGCTGATCAACAGCGAGCGGAACTCGACCTCGGAACCTGGATCATGGCCCTGAAGCATGATCGTACCGGCTTCGGTACGAAGTCCTTTGCGAGGGTTCTCGTTGGGAGCTCGCGTATCGGTCCAGGAGACGACCGGGACCCCTTCGACCCACGTGGCGATCGTTGGCCCGTCGGCCACGATCGTGATATGCACGGGCTTGTCCTCGTCGCTCAAAACCGCCTTGGCGTTTTGGCGCCGGAAGATCGAACCGGAGCCCGCATCGACGGCCCTGCGTCGGTCCTCTTTGAAACCGTGATGGATTTGACACTCGTATCCATTCATGTCTTCGCCGGGAATGCAGCGAAAGAAGATCCCCGAATTGACGTTCTGAGTCAGCGTCAACGCTGTTGCTTGGAGACAAAGGTTCGCATGGGGCTGCAAGAGCTCGATGTGCCCACGACCACCCTTGAGCTTGATCGTACCGGTATCGGTAAACGTCGCCTTGATCTCACCTGCTGGCTCGTTCCAATCGCTCTTGTCGGCTTTGGGCAATACGCTGTAACCGATGGGTCGCAAACGGATATTCCGGAACTTGATGGGTCCTTCGCGAAACTGAAGTCCGATCTTTCCAGCGGTCAAGCCCGAGGTGTCTTTGTAGTCAGCCGCTTGCTGCCCATTGACCCAGACTTGGATATGATCCTGATCGACCAGTGCGTGCAAGGAGTGCCACTGCTCAGACTCCGGTGCGGTGACTTGTTCGGTGACTTTGGCTCGACCGACGATCGATCCGGTTGGAAACGGGTTGTCTTGTGGTGCGATATTGATTTCGTAGCAGTCTTTGGCAGGGTCTTCGACCGTCTCGGAGGTTCGGAGGAACAGGCCGCTGTTGGTCTTGTCCTGGGCAAGAAACTCCAATTCGATTTCGTAGTCGCTAAAGCGAACCTCGGTCAGAAGGAATCCCGCCTTGCCTTCGCTCGCTGCGATCGCTCCGTCTTGGACTTTCCAATCGACTTCAGAAGTCCCTTTCCAACCTAGAAGCGATTGGCCGTCAAACAAACGGATCCACCCCAGATCGAGATCTTCGGTCGGGAGGCGGGATTCGAGCAACGCCTCGACATTGACCGAATCATCGAGCGGGGCCTCGGCAGGTTTGGCAGGCTTGGGGTCTTGGACCCAAGGGGCACCTAGGGCGGCTCGGTGGCTGTAGCCACTAGGGTGATACGACCCGAAGAGGCAAAACAGGGCAGCACTTGCCGACAACAGCCGGAGCGTTGCCCGGATCGATGATGCCCGGATCGATGATGCTTGGATTAGGGAGCGAATATCTCTAGCCATACTTCAATCTGCGGTTCGGATTCTTGGGTTTTTGGATCGGGGTTGGGCCAGGCAAGCACAAGCTCGTTGCGAGCCTCTAGCCGTTGGCTGATGTGCCAATCATACCCGAAGCGGGCGGAATTCTCAGCACCTGAATTGCCGGTGCTGCCCAGTGATGATCCCTGTGAAGTTCCCAGTGAAGCTCCCAGGGAGAATCCCTGTGATGACCCCAGTGAGGATCGCTGGGGGATTTCGAGGATTTGTCCGTTGAGCTGGATTTCGCGCAAGGGACGGTCGCTCTCGATCCGCAATCGGACGACGCTCTGCTCGCATAGATTGGTGGGCTTATGAAAAAAACGCTGCCAATCCTCGGAATACTTCCAGCCTCTTGCCAACGAAATCCGGTGGGGCTCGGGCCGCTCACTCATCCGCACTCTTGCTCCTGCTCATAGAGGATCCGGCTCGGGAAAACCCCGGGGCGATCCTCGCTGTACCATCGATCGAGGACCGCTTTCCATTCGTCAAAATTTTTCACTCGGACGAAGTGCTCTCGAACCTGTAAGCCTTCGGGGTGTGAGGCGGAGTATTTGATTCCGAATTTCCGCATGGGGACCCCGGCACGCTCGGGCCCATAGAGTTGTTCGGCGAGCCGAAAGTGTTCGAGCATCACGTCGCGTTGCTGATGGACGCTCGGAGGGGCCGGCATGGGCTTGCCATCGAAGATCGCTCGGGTTTGCTCAAAGATCCATGGGTTACCGATGCAGCCTCGGGCAACCGTCACGCCATCGACCCCGGTCTCGAGCATCATGCGCAAGCAGTCTTCGGCTGAGAATAGGTCGCCGCTTCCGAGAATGATTTTATCCTTTCCGACATGCGTTTTTACCTCTTTGAGAAAGGACCAGCGGCTAGGGCCGACGTACCGTTGTTGCACGGTTCGTCCATGGACGGTGATGGCTGAGATGTTGTATCCGAAGGCCCCGTCGAGAATTTCGTAGAAGTGATCTCGGCTCTCCTGGGTGTCGTCGATCCCGCGGCGCATCTTGATCGTCACGGGAATCTCCGAGGGAACGATATCGCGAGTTCGGCGAACGATCTCCAGGGCGACGGCGGGCTGGCTGAGATGGAAACCGCCTCGGCAGCGTCCCAGGACCTTGCGCACCGGACAACCGAAATTGATATCGATGACGCTAAAACCCGCTTCGACGAGCTTCTGGGCACCGAGAGAGAACTGTTCGGGTTCGGCCCCCATGAGTTGACCGGCTACAGGATGCTCCTCAGGAGTGTTGTACAAAAAATGCTGGGTCTTTTTGCGGTCTTTCAAGCTGACGAGGAACTGATCGAGCATGACCTCGCAAAGCGAATACGAAGCCCCCATGCGGCGCGCAATGAGCCGCATGGCCCAGTCGCTATAGCCGCTCAAGGCGGCTTGCACTACGGGAAAACCGATCGGAACATTGCCGATCTGTAGTGGGGCAATGCCTTGAATCATGCTCTGGATGCTTCCGAGGAACGAAATGCTGTTGCTAAGAAGTCGGCAGCTTGCTGACCGACGCTGTCCCACTCTCCGATGCGTTGTTGACGCACGAGTCGGAGCGATGGGTACCAAGGGCTATCGTCGCGGTCCAAAAGCCATCGCCAATCGGGGGTGAATCCCAGGACTACCAGCGTTGGCCGAGCAAGAGCGCCAGCAAGGTGCGCCATCGAAGTATCGCTCGTGACGATCCAGTCGAGATGATGCAAAATCGCGGCGGTGTCCATAAACGCTCCGCTTGTCCGATCGACCTGTTCGGGCAGCACATGGATGGGCTTGGATCCCTTCCACTGCTGGATCTGCTCGCTGCCTTTCCCGAATTGCAAACTGACCAATTGCACGTCATCCAATTGGCTCAAAGGTTCGAGTGACGACAAAGGAAACGACCGGAACATATCGGCTTGGTGGTCGGGATTTCCCTGCCAGACCAAACCGATGCGACGCTTGGCCGGGGGGAGAAGTTGATCGAGCTGGCGTTTCCAATACCCGACAAGACTCGCCGGAGGGTTCAGGTAAGGAACTTGGCCAGGGATGTTGCTCAGATTGGTGCCGAGCACATCGGCCGCGTCGATCAGCGAACAGTGGTAATCGAATGGCTGGTCGATTGGCCAAGTATTCGGCAACAGGGTGGAGATTCCTGGGCAGCCTTGGAGCAGGGCCATCAAAGGAGCTTGTGCATGGACGATCGTCCGTGCCCCCTGCTCTTGAAGGATCTTTGCGTAGCGAACGAAATGGATCGTATCTCCGAGTCCCTGCTCGGCGTAGAGCAAGATCGTTTTGCCTTGCAAGTTTTGGCCGCTCCATTTGGGTTGCGCATAGCGGTGCTGGATCGACTCGGCGCAGTTCCATCGATGGCGATATTCTTTCCACCCTTCCTCGAAGTTGCCTTGCAGCAGGCTGATGACCCCTAAGTTCCGATGAAGCTCTGCGTCCTGGGGATGCAAGCGCATCGCATCGGCATAGTATTTGAGCGCTAGATCGATCCGTCCGGTCCAAGCATGGAGGGTACCTCGATTGCGGTACGCATTGAAGTAATCGGGCTTCAGATCGATCGCTTGTTGAAAGCGTTGGTCGGATTCCTCGATGCGGCCGAGATAGCGCAGGGAATTGCCCAAGTTGTTCAGCGCGATCGGGAACGCAGGCTGGAGTCGAAGGGCTCGCTCATAGGCTTCCACCGCATTGGGATAATCGCGCTGGTCATGGAGCGCAATGCCTAAAAAGCACCAAGCGTTGGCGTTGCTCGGCTCTTGCTTGAGGATCTCTTCGTAGGTTTGCCTTGCTGCTGCGGGGTTTCCTTGTTGGTGGATCCGCCAAGCAGCGATGAGTTTTTGCTGGCTATCGGGCATTAGATTCTAGAGCATTCGCTTCAAGGGTCGGGTTCCCGACGGTAGGTTCGCTTGACGTTTGGCTCGGTGCAGCTTCGGATCCTGCTCGGGCTCGATCGAAATACGCCAGCATCGCCGGCAGCAAGAACATATCACACAAAAGTGCCGTGACCAAGGTGATCACCCCGAGGGCTCCGAAAACGCGGTGGTCCCTGGTGTCGGAAGTCAACACCGAGCTGAAGCCGGCCACCAAGACAATCGTCGTCATCATCATCCCGGTACCTACCTCTCGGAACGAACGCTTGATCACCTCTGCATGGGTCCCGCCATGCTTGAACTCTTCGAGATAACGGGACATGAAGTGGATCGTATCGTCGACGGCAATTCCCAAACAAATCGTAAAGCAGCAGACGCTCACGACCTCCAGCGGCTGCTTGGTCATGACCATATAAGCCGCCGAGGCCAGCAGTGGCAGGACGTTCGGAATGATCGCGATGAGCCCTAGACGGAGCGAGCGATAAGCGATCGCTAGGACAGCGAAAATAATCAGCGCGGCGCTTCCTAGGCTCGCGGTGAGGTCTGTGACGATCGTGTAGAGATTTCGCCATCGCCAAATCGCTTCGCCTTGCATCTCCATCGTGAGCCCAGGGTTCTTGCTAACGACGTCTTGCAAGGCTTGATCGATCCGCTCGTAGGTCGGCTTGTAGGTCGCCGTGCCGAGGTCTTTGCATCGGTAAGTCACCGTCGCGGTGGATTGCTCTTCGTTGAAGAGTCGCTGGCGAAGCGGCGGTGGCAAAAGCTCTGCCATCGAGAGTTTGTCCAAGACATTCCCCTCCCCGGGCAAGGCGTTGAGCAAGGTGACCAAGGACAAGGGGTGACCGATCAGTGGCTCATTTTTGAGGATCGATTCGACTTGCTCGATCGCAAGTGCCGCCTGCGCGACGCTCAGTCGCTTCGGATCCCATTTGACATCGATCATGCACACATCGAGCCCCTGCATCGCTTGATCGAGATGCTCCAAGGACTGTTGGGCGTCGCTCCCGGTAGGAAACGCACTGGACTTGCGGTCGTCGGGGCGAAGCGCCAGGGCGACGATCCCTAGCCCGACGGTCAGCAGAATTGCAAAATAACTCATCAACCGCCTGCGATTTAAAATCCAATCGATCGTCGGCTCGATCCGCTCGACGACATGATGCAGCAGATCGCGTTCGGAACCGTTGGTCAGACGTTTGCTCCAAGGAGTCATGCTGATCAAGGGGATAACCAGCATCACCGAAATCCACGTCGCAGTGACCCCAAGAACGCAGGACCAACCGAATTCGCGGACGACTTGGTGGTTTGCCCAAGCCAGCGAACCCATTCCGATGGCGGTGGTCAGCGAGGTAAGAAAACAGGCCAGCCCGACGAGTTCCAGCGTCCTTTTGCAAGCAACCCGAGCAGGCAACCCCTCTCGCATGCACTTGCGGATGTGGATCATGATATGCACCCCATCGGTAAATCCGACCAAGCTCAGGAGCACCGGCAAGATCACAAAGCTAAAGGGGTTCTCTTGAAGGTCAAAATACCTAAGGAACCCCAGGGTCCAGAAGACTCCGATGACCGGCGCCGCAGCGACGACCAATACGACCGACAGGCCTCGAAAAAGGATCACTGCCATCAGCAAGATCATGCTATAGCCGATGGCTTGATAACGGATTTCGTTGTTCCGGTTGTTCTGGATCAACACCATCCGCAGCGGGACACTGCCGGTGACGTGAAACTCCATCGGCACACTCGGATGCTCCTTGGCGACTTGCCGAGCCGCAGCCAAAATCGGCTCGGTGCACTGGGCGTTGTCCTGGATATAGAGCCAGTCGTACTGAATCTCGACGAGCGCCGTTTGGGCGTCGCTCGAAAGCATCTGACCGACGACCAGCGGGTGCGAGGTGGCTTTTTTCTTCGCGACATCGAACCGTTGCTGCGAGGCGTTCGCGCGCGGGAGAATCGGTTCGCTGAGTCCGAAGATGTTCAGCGGAGGAGCTTGGTCGAGCGATCGGACCGAAGCGACCTCGGCGAGCCGATCGACTCGGTCGACCACGTTGCGAAACGCTTCGGAGCCTTCGGGAGTGAAGATCGCTGGCGACTTGACGACCAAGACCGCTTCGGCCCGCCCGCCGGATCCGGAAAAAGCTCCTCGTCGCCCAATGCGTCCTGGACCGTTGGAAGCAGGGGGCTTGGCGTTGCCCGTCTGTGGCGAACTTTCGCTAGAAACCGATTCGGTCTTCTCCGGGCTTGGAGCCCATCGGGCCTGAAGTTTCTGTGGCCAGGTTGGATCGAGGTAGCCTCCGATAGCCAAACCGGTCATCAGGATCAGCAGTCCTAGGCACCAATAAGGATAGTCCATGACCGATCCAAAAAGCTTGCCGGTCCAACTGGTGCCAGCAGGATCCGAACCGTTGGGTCCGGAAGATTCAGAGTTAGGCTCTGAGCCGCGGTGATGCAACATGAATCACCGACCGCCCTGTTGGCGATTCGATCCGTTGCGCGCGGCGCTGCTGCGACCGGCTTGGATCAATTCCTCTCGGCTGATTTCTCGATCGTTGTTGCGATCGATCCGAGAGAACCCGAAATCGCGAAGGACTTTCGGTGCTTCCTCCCACCCGACTTTCCCGTCCGCGTTGGCGTCCCACTTGGCAAGGTAATCGTCGGCGTACTCGGTTGCCGACGAATCGGCGGTTTCTTCGATCGTCGACATCCCAGCCTTGGGTTTCTGGTCACCAGTTGGGTTGCTGCGCGCTGCGATACTTCTGGCTGGGTTGTTTGGGGATTCGGGCAGACCCGAAGGGGATCGTGGGCGGGCGACCTCAAAGAATGCGACGGCCATTTCCTCCCAAGTCTGGTCGCCCCACATGACATACTCACCGGGTGAAGGGTTGGTGGGGTTGGCATCCGAGTTGTCGAACGAGGCGGTGAATTCGAGGGTATCGATATCGGCGAGCGGAATCCGCTCGGTCCATTCGTAGGTATGTTGCCAGTTGAAGTCATATCGGGGGACTTTCAGGAGGATTTCCGAACCCTCGGCCCGGGCGGCGCGGAGTTCAAAGGCTTTGCCCCGAACGTGCATATGGGGAGATACCGCAAGCAGCTCTCCGTCCTTGGGGAATCGAGCGACCCGCGCGGTGACTTGGTGATCCGTCGCGCCGGGAGGGATTTCAAAGTCCTGGTCAATGCCCACGACGGTATAGACCTCATGGCTTACCTTCGGCTCATCGACAAAGGTCAAACCGATTTTCGATAGATCGCTCGTGGCTTGGCCATTGGGCGTATAGTGCATCTGGAATACGAACTTCGAGCCCGCAGGAATCTTTCTAGCGTAGCCTTGTGGAAACACAGTAGCCATCTGCCCGGGAACATAAGCCGTCAGCCAACCGATCCCGATGAACTCTGCGTCGTCGGGAGGGCGTATAAAGACGATCGCATGGTGGACGACCGATGGATCGCCAGGGATGACTTGGGCGGCCGAAACCCAACGGTCTTGGGTGATCTTCGGATCGACGACGAAGTACTGGTAGTCGACGGTCCCCGAGGCTGGAATACTATAGCCCTTGGTGCTCATCGGTACGATCAAGTCCGGATCGCGACCGAATCGCCAACCGCCTTGCGAGAGGTTCGTGATCGCAGGCTTGTCAGCATCGCTGAGTTTGCCTGCATCGCTGAGTTTGCTCAGATCGCCGAGTTTGCTCAGATCGCCGAGGGGTGCCCCGTCGCGAACCCACTGGCGTACGGTTTCAATTTCCTGGCGCGAGATCGAACGGGTGTTTTTGAAACGGCCGTGTGCTGGGTCCGCGTGCCAAGGTGGCATGCGTCCGGTGTCGATCGTCTCGAGGATCATCTCCGACCAGCCTTGGAGTTCGGCGGTATCGTTGATATCGAATGGCCCGATCTCACCTGCTCTGTGGCATTCGGTGCAGTGCTTATTGAAGATCGCCGCGACCGAGTCGGCATAGGTCACCGAAGCTGTCTCGGGTTGGTCGCTCGGGGAGGGTTTGCGTACATAAGCGATCTTGCAGCCGACCGGTTCGGTCATTGAGATCTCCGGAGTCTTGCCAGCCAAGGCGGATTCCAAGGCGTTTGCGAGATCCTCGCGGGTGGTTTTCGAGCGGGTGATCCCCGGTGCGTATTGATCGTCGATGCGACCTCGATAAACGACCTGGTCTTGCGGATTGACCACGATGACCTCGGCGGTCCGAGTGACTTTCCAGGACTGGGCATGGGTCTGCTCGGTGTCCTTGAGAATCGGAAATTGGATTTTCATCTCTTTGGCGAACTGCTCGATGTCTTCGAAGCTATCCTGGGGGTTGCTCATGACACCGACCCATTCGATACCGCGCGACGCAAAGCGTTCGCTGAGCTCCCCGAGCCTCCTTGCGTAGAGCTTAGCCACCGGGCAGTCACAACCCAGAAACGCATAGACCCGCAGCTTCGAATCGGGATTCCAAGCGATGGGGAACTTGTCGACGGAGATCGTCTCCGGGGGTGCGGCCAAGGCCCGGGACGTGAGGTTTTCGATGGAGCCTCCGACCGTGCAAATCGCAAAGACGATCGCGAAAAACTTGCCCGTCCAAGCCGCTCTAGGACGAAGAGAACACCGCATCGGATGACCGAAAACAGAATCTCGAACCGTCGGCGGGGATTGCATGGAGAGTCTCATACTGGGTTTGCTCATGCGGGGTTTGCTCCTACGGGGTTTGTCCAGGAAAATGCCGTAGTGAAGGTGTATTAGTACTCCTGTTTTATAGGAGAACCTGGGGTAACGGCAACTGTAGAAACCGATGAAGAGAGGGTAAACCCAATGATTTTTTGGGTTTGCGGTCTGCTTTCGGGGGGGGCGATGTGCGATTGGAGGACTAGATCCGTTTGAACATTTTATCGAGTTGTTCTTTGGAGAAGAAAAGAGCCGTTGGTCGACCATGCGGGCAATGGTGGGTGTCGTGATAGAGGTGGCGTTGTTCGAGCAGTGCGGATATTTCTGGGTCGCTCAGACGATCCCCCGCCTTGATCGCAGCTTTGCAAGCCATCATGTTCATCAGTTCGTCGAGGACATCCTGGGCGTTGACCTTTTTGCCACCGGACATCAAGGCTTCGAGCACCGTCCGGAGCATCTCCTCGGGGGCCCGCTTCGAGAGTATCGATGGGTAGGCGCTGAGCAGGACGGTATCGCCACCAAACGACTCGATTTCAAAGCCGATCTCGGCGAGCATCGCTTTCGATTCGATCGCCATGGCTGCCTCGGAGGAGGTCAACTGAACCGTCGCGGGCATGAGCATCCGCTGACGATCGAGGGATCTTGAGAGCACCTTGGTCTTGATCTGCTCGAACAAAATCCGCTCGTGGAGTGCGTGTTGGTCGATGATCACCATCCCAGCGTCGTCTTGGGTGATCAAGTACCGGTTGTGGATCTGGAAACCTACTGCTGGGGTCGATCCGACCCACTCGTGGGAGCCATCGGCGCGGTTCAATACGCCCGTCGATGCGCCTATGGATGCGCCCATCGATGCACCCATTGCGGGGCTTTCGATGGGCAAGCTCGCCGCAGTTCCCTCTGGCAATCGATCTTCGAACGACGTGGTGGCTTGAGCGCTGTTGGGAGAGTTCGCCGGTGAGCCGCCCGGAAATGGATTCGCGCCTGGAAATGAGTTGCCTGGAAATGGGTTCCCGCTGCGGTACGCCTCGGGGGAAAAGCCCGCGTTGGGGAAGGGTTGAAACGTCGGCACGTTTTGCTGGGAGCGAGCCCAATCCATCAGCGACGTATTCGACTCGGCCTCGGGGGTTCGAGGCGCAAGATTTTGGCCCTGCTGCAGGTTCCCTGGGGAATTCGGATCGGCGGCTTGGGGGGCTTTGGCAACGAGGTTTGAGGTCAGGAATCGGTGTCGGATGGTGTGGAGCAAGCGGCTGTAAATCGCTCCACTGTCTTCAAAGCGGACTTCGACCTTCGTCGGATGGACGTTGACATCGACCGTTTTTGGATCGATCTGCATCTGCAGAAAACAGATCGGCAAACGACCGACCATCAGCAGTCCACGGTAGGCTTCTGAGAGGGCATGTTGCAAGGCCCGATCGCGGATGTAGCGTCCGTTGAGAAAAAGATACTGCATGCGGTTGTTGCTGCGCGAGACGCTCGGATCGGCGACATAGCCCCGCACCTTGACCTTCTCATCCTCATGCTCGACCGAGATCAATGCATCGGCAATCTCATCTCCAAAAAATGCGCGGATCCGCTCCGACCATCGGTTCGTAGGAGGTAAGTCGTACTGCACGCGATCGTTGCTGCTGAGTTTCATGTGGACGTTGGGAAAGGCCAACGCGATCCTCGTGAAGGCTTCGACCACATGCCCCATTTCGGTCGATGGAGTCTTCATGAACTTGCGACGGACCGGCGTATTGAAAAACAAATGCCGCACTTCGATCGTCGTGCCGACATTCATCGCACAAGGTTTAATCGGCTCGCGATCGGATCCTTGAGCCCGCAACTCGTAGCCGCCGTCGCTCGATGCCACGCGGCTCCGGAGCGTCATGTGGCTGATCTCGGCGATCGAGGCCAGCGCTTCGCCTCGGAACCCGAGCGTCCGCACGTCGAAAAGATCCTCCGAGTCGGCAAGTTTGCTCGTCGCATGGGGAGCCAATGCCAATTCCAACTGCTCGGGCTCTATGCCACATCCATTGTCGCTAATTCGAAGCAGATCGATGCCGCCACCTGAGACCATCACCTCGATCAAATCCGAACCGGCGTCGATGCTGTTTTCCAGCATCTCTTTGACCACGCTCGCAGGCCGCTCGATCACCTCTCCTGCTGCGATCTTGTTGACCAGACTTACCGGCAATTGTCGTATGATTGGCATCCGAGCGGTATTGGCTCCCTAAGGTGGCTCCCTGAAGTGCTTGTTCATGCGCACAGCGTACGCTAAGCGGTAGGAATCTTGCAGTATAAGCCTGAGCGGTTGCCGAGCAACCCAGAAGCCGGTTTTCTGCTCAGGTTCCCTCCTGCGGGCGATCCTCGAAACGAATCGCAATCGGACCGCTTTTCAGATACAATGGACTTAGCAAACTCGGCCCCCAAGCCGACTTGCTCCTGCCCCTCCCTCCCTCGATCTGCCAGCGACTCTTAGAAGGCGACCCTAACGCATGCCAATGAAATCCCCTGGAAAGTCAACCGTTCACAACTCTCTAGCAGCCTGTGCTCAAGACCATGCCCAGGATCATGCCCGGGACAATGCGCGGGCCCTTCGGCTCCTGCTCGGTTGCCTTGCACTTGCGTTTGCTAGCAATTTCAATCTTGCGCGAGCCCAGGAACCGACAGAGGCCAAGCCTGTGGAACTGACGAAACTTTACGAGCCTCGCGAGTATGTCGGAAAGAGTGGCAAGCCACTGAAGTATCGGCTGATCAAACCCGTCGATTACAAGTTCGGCAAAAAGTATCCGCTGGTTCTGTTTCTTCACGGGGCAGGCGAGCGTGGTGACGACAACGCTGCGACCTTAAGGCATGCTGCCAAGGATTTTTCGAATCCTCAGACGCGTTCCAAGTACCCAGCGTATGTGGTGATCCCGCAATGCCCGACGGGTAAGAAGTGGTCGGAGGTCGATTGGTCCAAGGATTCCAGCGAGCTGCCCGAAGAGCCCAGCGACGCCATGCAGTCGATCAAAGAGCTCATCGACGATATGGTCGAAAACGCGGGTGTCGACCGAAATCGAATCTACATCACCGGCTTGTCGATGGGTGGCTATGGGACCTGGGATGCGATCGCTCGCTATCCTGGATTCTTTGCCGCGGCCGCTCCGATCTGCGGCGGGGGCGATCCGAAAACCGTCGACAAATTCAAGTCCCTTCCGATCTGGTGTTTTCACGGTGCCAAAGACCCGGTTGTCAAAGTGATCCGCAGCCGCGAGATGATCGAAGCGCTCCAGAAGGTTGGATCCAATGCCAAGTACACCGAGTATCCCGAAGCTCAGCACGACAGTTGGACTCAGACGTATTCGAACCCAGAGCTTTTTGATTGGATGTTCGCGCAACGCCGAGAAAGCAAATAACACGCGTCGGCTCGCTTTGGTTCTTCCTCGTACCTGTTGAACAACATGTTGCACCCGAGTCCTCGGTTCTTCTGCTTTAGTCGCTTCTTTACTCGAATGGCTCTCAAGGCCGTCGCGAACTGCCTGCTAGCAAGCTTGCTCGTGGGTACGGGAATTACCGCGCCGGGCTGGGCCCAAGAAGCTTCCGCGCCGGACGCTGCAGCCCCGAAAAGCCCCGCCAAGTGGGTCGACTTTTCCAAGGACATCGTTCCGATCCTGCGTGAGCACTGCGTTAAATGCCATCGCGGCCCGCAACCCAAGGGTGGTTTCGATATCACCGACCGCGCTGCGCTGCTCGGGTACATCACGCCCGGCTCGCTCGAGGACAGCTCGCTCTGGAATGATTACCTGACAGCCAAACCGATCGCCGAAGACCCAGAGAGCTTGGTCATGCCACCGGATGGTCCTTTGTCGAAACCAAAACTGGCGCTGTTGAAGTTATGGATTGAGGAAGGGGCCGCTTGGCCCGACGGGGTTGCGATCGATCAGGACGATGCTGCAGTGAGCACGACGGTGGCTACCAACGCTTCGATGCCCCGAAGAGTCTATTTGGCGATCGGCTACTTTCACCCGGCCATCGTTCACTTCCCCGTCGCACTGCTATCGCTCAGCGGTCTGTGCATCATGCTCTCCTGGGTCTTTGGACAAGGCTGCGTGCGATTCGCTTACGCTTGCTTGGTCATCGGTGCCTTAGGTGCTCTTGCAGCGGCTCTCATGGGGTGGTCCTTTGCCGAAACACGTGGGCTCATGGGCTGGACCGAAATGATCAAGAGCACCGCCGATGAGCAAGAGTCCAATGAGTTTTTCCATCGATGGCTAGGAACCCTTACGGCCTTTGCCAGCCTCGCCGCTGCCTGGATGGCTTATCGAGCCGGCAAGCCCGACGGGACTCGGCCGGGCTGGGGTTGGAAAACCGCCGCGTTGCTCCTGGCCGCTTTGGTAGGGATCGTCGGTCACCAAGGGGGTGAAATGGTCTACGGCGATATCTTTGCCCAAGCCCTCGAACAGATCAATCGACCTTAATTAAGCTACCCATCGACCTTCCAAAGCCCCCTAGGAGGGTGATCCTCTAGGGCCCGTAACTCCTCCGTTTCCATTTCTTTCCACTGCTTTTCTTTCCACTGCTCCATCATGCTCCATAGCCAACTGATCCACCCCGAGATCTCCCGCATCCTGGCCCAAGCCGGTCATCACGCAACGATTCTGATCGCCGACGGAAACTATCCAGCCTCGAGCAAACGCGGACCTCGCTCGGAGGTCGTCAGCCTCAATCTCATGCCGGGTCTAGTGACATGCAACCAAGTCCTCCAAGCGATCCTTTCGGCCATACCCGTCGAAGCGATCCGCACCATGCAAACCGAAAAATCGGGTCCCTACGCCCTCGAATCCGATCCTCCGGTCTGGAGCGACTATCGAAAAACCATACGCGATGCGGGCCTTGAACTCGATATCCTGCCGGTCGACAAATGGGAGTTCTACTCCGCTGTTGCCACCGATGACCATGTCCTGACGGTCCAAACCGGCGATACCCAACGCTATGCGAACATCCTGCTCTCGGTAGGCGTTCGTATGTTCCCCCAAGGCTAGTTGCAGCCTAACGCCTAACGCCTACCTAAAGCCTAACACTTCTACACCGTTTCCCAAAGGCCCACTGCCATGCTCCGCACGATCCCTAGGATCCGACGCTTCGCTCTTTGTCTCCCTGCGTTGGCCATCGCCTCGTGCGGTTTCTCCGCCGTCGCTCAGGAGTCTCCTGCCGATCGCTTCCGGGGCTACCAAGGCTCAGGCGCTTATCCCGAGTGCAAGGTTTCGATCCCATGGAAAGACCAAGACGTCATCAAGCTCGATCTGCCCGGGATCGGAAACGGTTCGCCTGTCGTCTGGGAAACCAGCCCGAAGTCCCCACGAGCCTACCTTCTATCGTCCTCACCTACCGATGCGACGCGTCATGCGATCGCGGTCGATTTGGCGAATAATACGGTTTTGTGGGATAAGTCCTACACGTCGACCAAGCATCGTTTGCACCAGTTTACCACCTATGCCTCATCGACCCCGGCGGTCGATGCAAACGGTATCTACATCGCCTGGGGGGAACCCGAACACGTATATGTCAAACACCTGGGGCATGACGGCCAGGAGATCTGGTCTCGCGATTTCGGCAGGTATGTCTCTCAGCACGGATTTGCGACCTCGCCGATGCTCTTAGACGGCAAGCTCATTTTGCTCGATAGCCAAGACGCCGAAGAGCTCGAGGCGGGGGTCGAGCCTGGGGAAGACCGCATGCTGGCGCTGGATGCCAAAACCGGTCAAACGCTTTGGGAACGCAAACTGCCGACCAAACGTGTTTGCTATGGGTTGCCCAACGTTCGAATCTTGCCCGATGGCACCAAGGAACTCGTCTGCGCGACGACCGCCTTGGGAATCTTCGGGATCGATCCGAGCACCGGAGAGATCAAGTGGAATCACGATTGCTTCAAACAACGGATCTGCTCGTCGACCTTGTTGGCCGGACCGCTTGCGATCGCGACCCACGGCTCAGGGGGTGGGAGGGACAACATGCTCGTGGCCTTCGATATGGACACCCAGCAGGAGCGATTCCGGATCCAACGCGCAGCGCCCTATGTCCCCACACCGGTGGCCCAAGGGGATCTGCTATTCCTCTGGTCCGATGCTGGTATCGTCACGTGCGTCAAGCTCGAGGATGGCCAAGTCCTCTGGAGCGAGCGAATCGGCGGGAACTTCTTCTCCTCGCCAATCCTCCTAGGAGATCGCCTTGTGAACGTCTCGGACACCGGCACCGTGACGATCCTTGCTGCGAGCGCCAAGTTCCAAAAGCTCGGCTCGATCAGCACCGATGCGACCGTCCGAGCGACGCTGGTGGCTTCTGGAGATACGCTGCTACTGAGGACCTACGAACAGCTTTGGATCATCCGATAACGCATTCTTTGTAGTTGGAATCACCTGCATGAAAGTCCTGATCGACCAAGAAAAAATAAGACTGGGGATCACCGAACTCGGGAAAAAACTCAATGGCCAGTATGGCCGTGAGCCGATCACCGTCGTCGCCATCATGACCGGTAGCCTCGTCATGCTCGCCGACTTGATCCGCTGCCTGGAAATGCCCTTGCGGATCTCTTTGATCCGGGCCTCGTCCTACCGAGGTGGAACATCGGCCGGCGACTTGCACGTCGAAGAGATCGAGCGGCTCGATATCCAGGACCGCGATGTGCTGCTGATCGATGATATCTTTGACACCGGCAAAACCCTGCTTGAGGTCTCCGAGCGATTGAAGATCCTCAATCCTCGATCCCTCAAGACCGCCGTGTTTCTCAACAAGCAAGGGACGAGTCTGGTGCAACTCAAGCCCGATCACAGCGTCTTCCAAATTCCAAATGAATTCGTCGTCGGCTACGGTTTGGACTACGATGATTACTATCGAAACTTACCCTATGTCGCGGTTCTGGAACCATCGGATCTTGAGCATCATCACCAAGCCAGCAGATGATCGGGACTAGCACTTCTCCCACAAGCCAGACGACCTACGAGCCCCTGCCTCTGAGGGTCCAGATTGTCGCGCGCAATTATTGGCCGATTTGTGATGAGCCAAGCCTGCGGCTCATGCACACCCTGGATGCTTGGAATTCCATCGGTATCGTTCCCAAAGTTCTCACGACACGATGGAACAGCCAATGGCCCGACCGAGCGTTCCTCAGGAGTGTCCTCGTCGAGCGGCTTTTGCCTGCGCAAACCTCTTCATGGAACGAAAGCCATTTTCAGCGGAATGTGACCAAGTGGCTCGTCCATCATGCCGATTCCTACGATGCGCTCTATGTCGATGCGTCCGATCCATTGCTGGCTGCCATCGTCGCGAAAATCAAACCCATCGGTAAACCGATCCTCGCTCGCTTTTGCCTGGATCAAAGTCCGGTGGCCAAACCTAGAGCCTTGAGCTCTTACCTCCCCTCAACGCCACCGATTGCCGACTCGCTCCGCAAGTGCAGCGCGGTCATCGCAGACCACCGTCGAGCTTACCAATCGCTCTTGGATCTCGGGGTCAGCAAAGAGCGCAGCACCTGGATTCCCGATGCGGTGTTCGCGCCGGCCGAGCGATCCGAATCCTTGCGCCGCTCGGCAGCACACGCCTTGTTTCAAATCTCAGGCGACTTGGCCATCCCGACCCAGACGGCCCTGTTGATGCACTTTGGCGAAACGACCATGAGTCAAATCCAAGTCGTCCTACAATCGGTATGTGATTTGCTCGAACGAGGAATTCCCGTTCGAATGTGGTTGATTCACCCCGGGCCCGATGCCCCCAAAATCTACGAATGGCTTAGACTCCGTGGTTGGCATCACGATGTCTTGATCTTCGATGGATTCGATGTCCTCGATGATCTGATTTGCGTCGCTGATTTGGCCATCGTCTCAAACCCGGCTTGCTCCCTCCAATACTCCACACGCATGGTACTCGAATCGCAACTCCCGATGATCGTTGCGGTCGATCCGGATCTGTCGGATTGGATGCCCGAGACCCCTTTGATGAAATGGTACTACTCCAGGGAGTCGCTAGGCAATCAGCTCGCCGATTTTCTCACCCACCGCGAGCAATGGCAAGCCGAAGCCGAGAGCCTTCAACGGCACTACCAACGCCACGAGCCCAAAGAGCATTGGCTAGATCGTTGGCGATCGATCTTCACCGAAGTCACCCTACCGAACCTCGCAGCGGTCGCTCCAAAGAGGTCCCCTTGAAGCAATCCTCTGGACCTATCAGGCCAATTAAGGTATGCCTGATCATTCCGACACTCGACCAAGGGGGTGCGGAGAAACAACTCGCGATGCTCGCTTGCGGATTGGACCGCGATGAGTTCGAAACCTCGGTCGTGGTTTTGACCCGAAGCGGACCTCTCGAGGATCGACTTCGTCAGGCCGGTGTGCAGGTCCATCTGGTCGGTAAACACGCCACGGCCGATCCGCTCGCCTGGATTCGACTCCTGCGAATATTGAAGCGGATTCAACCCGATATCGTCCATACCTGGATCTTTGCCGCGAACGCCTATGGCCGCTCGGCGGCTCGGTGGGCCAAGGTGCCTGTGGTCGTCGGCTCGGAACGGTCCGTCGACCCCTGGAAAGGGACTTGGCAACTGACGATCGATCGGTATCTGGCCAAGCGCACCGAGGGGATCTCTACGAACAGTCCAGGGGTGGTCGATTTCTATCACAGCCATGGCATTGATCGATCGAACTTTACGCTGATCCCTAACGGAATACCCCCTCGCGATCCAAAGCTTGAAATATCACGCGAAGAAGCCTTCGCGCGCCTGGGAATCCCGCTCGATCGTCGGCTGATCCTCTCGATCGGACGCTTGTGGCAACAAAAAGGATACAAGGATCTCATTTGGTCGGCCGAGATGCTCAGGGTCCTTAGGTACAATGTCAGCTACGCTATCTTGGGCGATGGCCCAGAGCGGGTCCGCTTGGAGGAATACCGGGACAATGTTCGGGCCGCCGGTTCCGTCGAGCTCCTCGGCCACCGCGCCGATGCGATGCAGATTCTCCCCCATGCGGATCTGCTTTGGAACGGCAGCCTCTACGAAGGCCAATCGAACGTGATCCTCGAGGCCATGCAAGCCGGGGTGGCGGTCATCGCAACGGATATCCCGGGAAACCGCGACCTTATCGAAAACGAAAAAACCGGTATCCTGTTCCAAGTCGGCGACGTCGATCGATTGATGCGGGTCTCGAATCAATTGCTCGATGATACCGACCGACGAAACCAACTCATTCAGGCCGCACGCGAATTCGTGTCGCGCGAACATTCGGCCACCACCATGATCCAACGCCATGAAGCCTGGTACCGCAAGCTGTTGCAACGATGAAAAACCCCTCTAGCTTTGAATTCGTTCAACTCCGCTGCGCGATCGCTCCCGGCTCGGTGGATATTCCTCTAGCCGTCGCCAATGCCCTTGGAAACCCCATCGATTTCCCGTCGATCGATCTTGCGTTGGTCCCAGGCGATTGCGTCGCAATCGCCGTCCACGAGAGCCTGCCTCATCCCGAGCCTATCGTCAAGGCGATCGTCGAGTGGCTTCTGAGCAAGCATCCTGCAAGCGACCTGTCGATCCGTGTCGTCCTAGCACCGGGCAACGATTCGCTAGCCCAAGAACTCGACGATTGGCTCGCGACCCGCTGGCCTGTATCCGACCTAGCCGGTGAATTATCTGTGGACCAAGCCACAGACCAAGCCACAGCCAAATCCATCACGGAATCTACCCCGTCGAATTCCCTCCAGCGGGTGCTGTGCCACGATCCAGACGATCAGCAGAACCTCGAATACATCGCCGCGACCAAGCAATCCGAGGCCATCTATCTAAACCGCGAGCTGGTCGAAGCCGATTTCGTGATCCCCGTCTACCGTTGGCTCGAACCCAAAGACCCGCGAGGCCATGATCCTTACGTCGTGCTGCCAGCCTTCGGGGATCGAGCCACCCAGGCCCGATACGCAAAGAGCTGGCTCGAGCAGCACGAGCCCGCACGCGGCACCCACAAAAAAGCTTCCGAGTCCGGTTGGCTCGCGGGGATCCAATACGCCATCGGCGCTGTGGCCAACCAAGAAGGACTCATCGCGATGCTCGTCGGTGGTGCTCCTGAATCGGTCGACAAGGTTTGCTCCCAAGGAGTCCATGCGGCCCCTAACCCAACCGAAACTCCTTCCCAAGAAGGATTCGAGCTGGTCGTCGTCGAACTGGTCGATCCTTTGCGAGTCCCGAGTTGGAACCAAGTCGCCAGCGCTGCTTGGAGCGCCCAACGATGGCTCAGCCCGGCGGGGCGTATCGTGGTGGTCGCTACGAGTCTTGCTGAAGTCACTCCAGGTATCGGTGCACTGGCCTCAGACGATCCCGACGAAGAGCTTCAGCAGACGCTCCTGACAAGCTCCCTTCAGGACGCCTATGCCGCAGCGGTCCTGCGTGATATCCAGTCTCGCCGAAGTGTCTATGTGCAGTCCCAAGTCGATCCGGAACTTCTCGAATCGCTCGGGTTCGCATCGATCCGAGACCCGAGCGAACTCGAACGCTTGATGCAAAAATCCAAACGTGTCGGTGTCATGGAATATTGATCCGAAACGCTGTTGGTTAATCCATAAGATTCGCAAGATCCAACCTGAAGGACATCATGGACAACATAAACATCGATGGGATGAATCGGCAGTTTGGGCTCGGAAAAGAACTGGTCTTTAAGATGCATCCAAGCGGTTTGGTGATGGCCGACGTGCAAACCAGCCAGTGCACCGGAGAGTTTTTCTTGCAAGGTGCCCACGTGACTCGGTACCAAACGGACAAGCAGCCGAACCACTTGAACCATCCGGTTTTATTCATGAGCCAGCAGGCTCTCTACATGAGTGGCAAAGCCCTGCGAGGAGGAATCCCGATCTGCTTTCCGTGGTTCAATAGCCACCCCAGCGATCCGAGCCTGCCTGCACACGGATGGGCACGGACCTCGGTTTGGAATCTTGTGCAAACCCGAAAGGTCGACGGACGGATCGAGGTGGACTTAGGGCTGGCCAAAGACGGATTCGACTTGATCTACCGAATCTCCATGGGCGAGACGCTCAAGGTCTCCTTGGAGGTTCGAAATGCAGCAGATGTCCCTTTGGATTACGAGATCGCCCTACACACCTACTTGAGCCTCGCTAGCATCGATCAAGTTTCGATCGGCGGTGATTTGGAGGAGTGTGAGCATTACGATCAGTTGACCCAGAAGCTTCATGGGCCGGAAAAACAGAGGGTGCGTTTTGTTGAGGAAACAGACCGGATCTACTATGGCCAAGCGCCACGAATCGTGCTTGATGATCCGGCTTGGCAGCGTTCGATCCAGATCGACGCGTCGGGATCGCATGCCACGGTGGTGTGGAACCCGTGGATCGATAAATCCAAACGCATGGCCGATTTCGGGGATCTTGAGTATCGTCAGATGTGTTGCATCGAGACGGCGAACGTTCGGCAGCGGAGCGTCAGGATAGTACCAGGTCAAACGCATACAACGGCTGCGGAATTCCAAGTCAAGAGTCGTGAGAGGCTTCAGTAATTCCCGAACCGATATTCACCACGGAACATACGGAATGAAAGCCACCTTTTGTCCGCGGATTCGGCGTATTCCCTTGCATGATGCGAATCGGAACGTCGTCGAGTTCCGATTCAATTGTCGACGTGCCTTTATCCAATTCCAGCACGATCAATATCCCGGCGAAGAACAGAGCAAAGGCACCGGCTGCAGCGGCGATGTATTCTGCAATCGGAGGTATTCGTTGGTGTTTAGCCTTTAGGCGATTTGCCTGGAGCGATTCGGTGGGAGCCAACATGCCGATGACTTGATCCATCTGTTCAGCGAACGTAGTGGAAGTTGCTGAACTTGCGTTTGTGCTTGGATCGTTAGCAAGATCCACCACGTTGGATCGGCGCGTCCGATGAGTCAACAATTCGCCCGCCTCCTGCCACTGGTCTGCCGCAGCGACGCGGCGTTCCAGTTCTTCGCCACAAGTTTCACATTGATCCAGGTGCGCCGTCAATTCGCTCTCTTGCTGTTCAACCGATTGCTCGGGTCTTTGTCCTGAATGATCAGGCTTTCGCGTGTTTCGGGGAATGGCGTCAAGGCAGGTCTCGCTGCTGAAAAGTGCCGGGAATTCTCGCATCTATAGGATTAAACACAAGAATCGCGAATCCTTACAGCACAACCTCATCATTTGGTTTAACGACAAGCCGTGCGGTGACGACCGAGCCTTCGCCGTCGGCGATCGCTGGGCAGTCGTCAATCGAAGTGACTAGAGCTAAGTCGAATGTACTGCGGTAGCATGGGTCTGCGACCCGTGCGTATCAATTGCCGCGATTTCACAGACGGGTCAAAGACCCATCTTACGGTGACAAACCGAGCGGGTCGCCACCGGGAGCCATGCGGCCTAAGCCTAGTGGATTTATTCGGTCGTGTCGTACTTCGGTCAATCGCTGTACATGGCGTTGCCGACGAGGAGAAAATTAAGGCCCTGCTGCGTCCACTGTTCGATACCTACCGCAGGGATCGTTTGTACATGCCCGTCGAAGTAGAGGTAGTTGGCTAAGCTTTTGCTATGCCTTTTGGTATCGATGAACTCTTCAATGAGTTTGAGTCTGGCGATGGGGTCGGTCTCGTTGAACGGATTGCCATTCCGCGTGACTGGTCCTCCAGCAAATTCGTAGAACTGGAGGGTATTGCTGCTGCTTAGCTTGGCTTCATCGAGGGATACCCAGCGGTTGCGTTCGTAACCGAGTCGTTTGGTGGAGGTCGGGCAGACGTTGACGATTTTGACTTCTCGAAGCTCATCGGATTTGAAATCCAGATCGGAGCGGAAATCGAAATGGAATTGGCGTAGGTTGCTAGCGCATTGGATTCGTCTTGCGGCTTCCCGTGCGGCTTGGACGGCGGGCAGGAGCAGAGCGGCGAGCAATCCGATGATGGCAACGACGACCATCAATTCGATGAGGGTCACGGCATTGCGATTTGGGAACGGTTTGGGAGTGGACATTGGTTTTTGGATGGACGGCGGATGGAACCGACCGGATGAAATCAAAATGAGCGTAGAGTGCAAAAAAAAACCCGGCTCAGTATTTCTACCGAGCCGGGCTTCTATTTTGAAATCCGGTGTTCAAGGTTGATCGTGAGAGATCAACCCGTTTGGACGAGCTTCGTTGTTGTCGTTTTGGTTCACGTTATCATAGTGACCCGAAGGGCACTACGTTCTAATTATCCTTAGAAAGGAGGTGATCCAGCCGCAGGTTCCCCTACGGCTACCTTGTTACGACTTAGTCCCAATCATCAAGTTGACCTTCGGCGCCTGCTTCCTTACGGTTAGCTCAGCGACTTCGGGCCCCCCCAATTCTCGTGGCTTGACGGGCGGTGTGTACAAGGCTCAGGAACACATTCACCGCGGTATGCTGACCCGCGATTACTAGCGATTCCAGCTTCATGCAGGCGAGTTGCAGCCTGCAATCCGAACTAGGGCACGTTTTTTGGGATTTGCTGGCTCTCGCGAGTTTGCATCCCTTTGTGCGTGCCATTGTAGGACGTGTGCAGCCCTAGTCATAAGGGCCATGAGGACTTGACGTCATCCCCACCTTCCTCCGGTTTAACACCGGCGGTCTCACTAGAGTCCCCACCATTACGTGCTGGCAACTAGTGACAAGGGTTTCGCTCGTTAAGCGACTTAACGCGACATCTCACGACACGAGCTGACGACAGCCATGCAGCACCTGTGCTTGTTCCACCCGAAGGCGTGGCCCTGCTTTCACAGGGTTAATCCAAGCATGTCAAGACTAGGATAAGGTTCTTCGCGTAGCCTCGAATTAAGCCACATCCTCCACCGCTTGTGTGAGCCCCCGTCAATTTCTTTGAGTTTCAGCCTTGCGACCATACTCCCCAGGCGGAGCACTTAACACTTTCGCTACGTCTGAAAGGCTATGGAGGACCCTTCAAACAAGTGCTCATCGTTTACAGCTAAGACTACCGGGGTATCTAATCCCGTTTGCTACCTTAGCTTTCGTGCCTCAGCGTCAGAAGAGACCCAGTAAGCCGCCTTCGCCACCGGTGTTCCTCAAGATATCAACGCATTTCACCGCTCCACCTTGAGTTCCGCTTACCTCTGTCTCCCTCGAGCACGGTAGTTTTGAATGCAATTCCCCAGTTGAGCTGAGGGCTTTCACACCCAACTTTCCGCGCAGCCTACGCACCCTTTAAGCCCAGTAATTCCGAGTAACGTTTGTACGGTTCGTCTTACCGCGGCTGCTGGCACGAACTTAGCCCGTACTTCCTCCTAGAATAGGTCAAACAGAAGGGAGAACCCCCCTGCATTTCCTCCTCTACGACAGCGGTTTACAACCCGAAGGCCTTCATCCCGCACGCGGCGTCGCTCGGTCAGGCTTTCGCCCATTGCCGAAGATCCTCGACTGCAGCCACCCGTAGGTGTCTGGGCAGTGTCTCAGTCCCAATGACGCGGGTCGTGCTCTCACACCCGCTACCCATCGTCGCCTTGGTGAGCCGTTACCTCCCCAACTAGCTAATAGGATGCAGGCCCCTCCCAAGGTGGAATCACACCTTTGGTCCGAAGACATTATCCGGTATTACCTGCAGTTTCCCGCAGCTATCCCAGACCTCGGGGTAGGTACCTACACATTACTGTCCCTTTCGCCGCTGTCCCCGTATTGCTACGGTTCTCGCTCGACTTGCATGCCTAATCCACGCCGCCAACGTTCACTCTGAGCCAGAATCAAACCCTTCAATTGATTGGTTCGTCAGACCACGACCGCCGAAGCAGCCGTGGCATTGATTCGCCTGAATCTCGAGAAGAGATCCGATCTGTACTTTGATTAAATGGTTCGTGATCGTTCGATTGGTTGCCCAACCTCACGGTCACTTGCCGGTCACGATCGCGCGCCGGCCGAAACCAAAAAGAGATCAACTGCCGAATTGTCAAAGATCAGTCCGTCGCGAGACACGTTGCCGTTCCTCGCGACGAGCCCCCAAGCATAGCAGCGTCGTGCCCGTGGTCAACAGGCTCGATCGCCGCGGGAAAAATTTCCCGGGGACCCCATTCATCGGCATGCCGACGCGTGGGATGGAGTCTTTACGCGGGAGGCCGCCGAATGGTTCTCGCAGCAGCGAAAAGAGCTGGAAAACCTATTTTTCAGCATCCAGAATCACGGGGATGTCGAGCTGATGCCCCTCCCTTTGGACGGTGAGCAACACCTGCTCACCGGGATTCCGGGACTCGACAGCCGACAGGAAATCGTCCGCAGTCCGTACCCCTTGCCCAGCCACGGCGACGATCAAATCCGCCCCGGACCGATCGACCCGCGTGGTTTCTACGGTAAATGGCCCCTGACGTCGTCGTTCTTTGATGACTTTGAAACCCCGTACACCTGCTCTTTCTGCTGGACCATCGGGCGTGACTTCGGCCACCACGAGCCCTGCATCCGACTGATAGACGCGGGCAATCCCGGCATCCGGCCGCACAACCTTCCCCTGCGCGATGAGCTGCGGCACGATCCGCGTGAGCGTGCCGACCGGAATGGCAAATCCGACGCCGGCGCTCTGCCCCGTTCGGCTGGCGATCGCGGTGGTCATGCCAATCAAGTGGCTGCCACTGTCGACGAGCGGTCCTCCGGAGTTACCGGGGTTGATGGCCGCATCGGTCTGGATGATCGACTTGATCGTGCGACCGGTCCGCGTGGGCAGAGAACGGTTGAGGCTGGAAATGATCCCCGTAGTCAGCGTCCGCTCGAGGCCAAACGGGTTGCCGATCGCAAACACGCGTTGCCCAACGCGCAGGTCGTTGGACGTGCCGAACGACACGGGATGAAGAATCGCCTCGGGGGCCTCGAGCTTGATCACAGCGACGTCGGTGGCCGGATCGACGCCAACCACCCGGGCCGCATGCGACGAACCGTCGTAGAGAACAGCCTGTATCTCACGTGCCCCGTCGATCACGTGGAAGTTGGTGAGCACGTGCCCCTGGCGATCCAGCACGATCCCCGACCCAGCCCCCTCGGACGGCACCTCCATGAGAAACAGGTTGGCCGCGACCGCCTTCGTGTTGATGTTCACCACGCTCCGATTGACGGCCTCGTAGACAGCAATATTGACGTGCTCCTCGGACGTGAGGTTTCGCCCAGCTGACCCGGCGGTGCCTGGCAACGGCGCGAGCTGCCCACGCGCTGCCGTGCCCAAGAAAGCCGCGGCAAAAGCGAGCGTGAAAACACCGGAGAGGCGGGCAAGCACGGGCAGCATGCATCGGTTCCTGGCGAAAACAGTGGGCACGAGAAAGATGTGCCGGACGACTGATTATCGGGTTGGGTCCGCGACAGACCAAGACAGATCGGGGACCTTACGGGGGCGGGGGCGATGCCAAAAAGCCGGAAAAATGCGGCCTCACCCGGACAGACCGGCGTTGGCGACCGCGGCCAGCCTCCTTATGCTTCCCAAGAGGTTTCGTGCTGGAATCCGATCCCAGAGCCCCCGGAGCGCCCGCTATGTCCCGCCCCTGGTTGCCCGCGTTTGCGATTGCGTGTGGATTAGCCGCCACGGGGATCGTGCCGGCCGAAGCCCTCGCCGCCCCGGCAGCCTCGGTCACGTTTGTCGAGGGCTTCGCGGCATCCCCGGTCCAGCCTGAAGTCACTGCCGTGGGGCTGAGGGCCGCAGAGTCCCCGGCGCCCGAATCGGTCAATGTGTTCGTGCTCGTCGACACGTCGGCAAGCCAGGCCGGAAGCTACCGGGAACGGGCCCTGCGTGCCGTCGACGGTCTCCTGGCTGCCGCAAGGCCCGGCGACCGGTTCTCGATCGCCGCCGTGGATGTGGCCTGCAAGCCTTTGGCCGATGGATTTCACGCCGCCAACGCCGCCCCGCTGAAGAAGGCTCGGCTTGCTCTCGATGCCCGCACGCCCCTCGGATCGACCGACATCGTGTCGGTGTTGGAGGAAGCTGTCGGCCAGTTCGACGGCACGCAGGGCCCCCGCTCGATCGTCTACATCGGCGATGGCCCCGGACTCAGCGGTATCGACACCGGCGACTTTACGCGGCTCGTCGACCTGATGCGGGCCGAGAAGGTCGCTGTGTCGAGCCTTGGGATCGGACCCCAGATCAACTGGCCGTGCCTGGCGGCGCTTGCAAGCGCAAGCGGCGGCATGTTCTTCGCACCCGAAGCACGGAACGACGCGGCCGAGGCTGGTGCACGACTCGGTTCGCTTGCCATCCAACCCGTAACCTGGGCCGACGGTACGTCACTGGCTACCGATGCTGGAGACGCCGGACTCCGGATGCTCCCGGGGCGCCTCCCACCGCTGCGAGCCGATCGGGATTCGGTCGTCCTGATCGCGGGTGACCTCGAACAAGGACGGCTCGAGGTGGGCATCGATGGCGGGACCACAACGCTCGACATTCCAGCCGCGGCCCCCCACAGCGACAACGCGTATCTCGTCGAGTTGGCCCGCAACGCCTGGCCGAACGACGGCGTGTTTCTGCCGCTGCTCGGCCGCGAAGGACTCGACCTCGCACGGACCATGATCCGCGGTGAAGCAGCCACGCTCGCCGCTCTGTCGCGGCAGGCGGAGGCGACCGGTTCCCATGCCGCTGCCGTGCGTCTCGCCGAGGCATCGCTCCGCCGCGACCCCGACAATGCCGAAGCGTCGCTCATCCGCGAAGTCGCCACCAGGCAGATCTCCGCTGAACTGCCGGCACCGGATGCCGGTGGTGCGGCTGGCGAGACGGACGTGAGTGGCGACCTGCTTCCGCCGGCCACCGCCGGCGATGCGGAGTTGGCCGAACTCGAGGCGATGCGTCGCGTACGAGCCCAGGGCCTGGAGCAGGAGACTGCGGTAAGGCTCCGCGAGGCCCGCAATCTCCTCGCCACAGACCCCGATCTCGCCCGCGAGCGGCTCAAGGAGCAGCAGGAGATCGTCAAGCGGAACGACGATCTCGACGCCGGCACCCGGGAGCGACTCCTCGCGCAGATCGAGATGCGGGTTCGCGAGTCGATCGTACGGTCACGGGAGAAGGTGGAGTGCGACCTCGCCAACGAGCGACGGGCCGCCATCGGCCGCGAGCGGGCTCGACTCACGAGCGAGTTGCAACGCCGGGAGGAGAAGATCAAGCAGCTCACCGAGCGCTACAACGCACTCGTCGAGGAGGGCATTCGCGTGGGCTACCAGCAGCCGACCGATGCCTTTGTGCGGGCGGAGCGGGACGTGGCGAAGGAGATCGCCATGGAAGCCCCAGATCTCTACGCCAACCACCCGATTCCGATGACAGCCCGCGTCATCGGCCGGACCGCGCCACTCGTGGCCAGGATTCTCGACTACGACGCTGAGAACACCCGCGTTCGCCGCGATCAGCAAAGGGGCTTCATGGATGTGCTCCACCTGGCCGACGTGTGCGGCATCCCATACGCCGACGAGCCACCGATCATCTACCCCAGCGCTGAGCGATGGAAAGAGATCACACGACTTCGTGAAAAGTATAAGTCGGTCGACCTGGCGAACCCGGGCAGCAAGGAGCAGAAGATCTACGCGGCGCTCGACGAACCGGTCTCCCGATTCGAGTTCAACGAGACGCCGCTTCGCGATGTCATCGCCCAGATCCGCGATGCCCACGGCATTCCGGTCGAACTCGATCAGAAGGCGCTCGAGGATGCGGGCTTCGACCTCGATACGCCGATCACGCAGAACCTCTCGGGCGTTTCCCTGCGGTCGGCCCTGAGGCTGCTGCTCGGTAACCTCGAACTGACGTATCTTGTGAAGAACGAAGTGCTGCTCATCACGACGAAGGAAAAAGCCCAAGAGAACCTGGTCGTGAAGGTCTATCCGGTCGCGGACCTCGTGCTGCCCGTCGACCCCAGCACGGGCATGAATCCGTTTCAAACCGGTGGCGGCCTGGGCGGCGCCAATGGCATGAACAGCGGCATGGGCATGGGGGGTGGCATGGGTGGCGGTGGCATGGGTGGCGGCATGGGTGGCGGCATGGGTGGTTTCTGCTGGGTTGCCCGC
>Ga0082207_1000255_pt1 | contig 31424 bp, 29 predicted proteins | sample LakMenEpi10Aug09_FD_71540 | JGI IMG/M metagenome (GOLD analysis project Ga0082207, IMG submission 71540)
GCCGTCGAGCAGAGACTTCGCTGATGAGTAAGGGAATATTCAAGGCAGCTGCGCGCGAATCAGAAGAAGTGGTCGCACGCAATTCGCAACCGAACTAAGAGTGGGCGCGACGGGACTCGAACCCGGGACCCCTACCATGTCGAGGTAGTGCTCTAACCAACTGAGCTACGCGCCCTTACTGCGTCTTAGCCTACCGAGAACCAATGACCTCACCGACATCAGGGTGAACTAAATGCCCGCATTGGTCGGACATTAAACGGACGCGCTGGCGGCTTTCTGTTTCCTGTCAGAGTTTGAACGCGATCAAATTGTTGGCCATCGGCGAAATACTGTGTCCACGCTGTAGACCCGTTGTAGTCACTTGACGTCCAGTAGTACCCCCGTTCAAACTGACCGACGGGAGTGAGTTGTAATCCTTTTCGACCATGCGACAGCCAGCGAAATGCTTCGTTCAATTCATTCTTTGAAGGAAGAAACCAGTCCGTCAATCCGTTGCATGCGCGCACAGCCGCCAGTGCAGCTGGTGACGAAATCTTCTTCAACTGCTCCGTGTTAAACCTTCCCGATCCCAACTCTTTTGACTTAATTCGTGCGCTGAGGTTAGGGAATAGTGCGGTAGATGAATCTGTCGAATATGCAACTTGAGACACTTCGCATGACTTCGGCGCTATTTCCAAAAACCGCCCCCACGACTCATTTACTCCAGCGTCATACACAACAATTCCACCACCTGGGCCGATATCACCCACACGACAACCAGTGGACAACATTGCGCATTGTGGGTTATCAGTTGTTGCTGCAACCAGCGTTGGGATGGGTGGCTGTGCACCCGTGTATGGAAATGATCGAACGCGCACCACGTTCATCGGCAATGCAACAAAGGCTGATCCAACATGAACCGCGCTATGCGTGTACGACTTATTGGTCTTAACTCCCGCAAGGATTCCATTTGAATCGGTGAACTGCGTGCCGTCCTGAAAGAGTTGATACCACGCAAATGAATCCTCAGATTCAGTAGAAGTCCAGAATGGAACGGATCGATACAAAAATGTTCTTGGATTTGCGGTGCGAAAGTTGTACAGGGTGTCAAGTTCGTCTTTTGATGGGATGTACCAATCAGAACCTTCGCTCGTGTGCAGTGTGGCAAGAGGCGAACCTGATGCTCGCATTACTGCAGTGTTCACACGGCCCATACCGATTGCCATGGATTGGCGCTGAGCCGCAACATTGCCTGCAACTCCATAAATCGAATCTGTACTTCCCCAAATCGATCTAGCTCTTGTTGCTCGCCGTTCGGCTTCTAGAAATCGACCCCACCACTGTTGACTACCGGCGTCATAAAAAATGATTCCACCGCGTGGTCCAGTCATACCGACTTTGCAACCCACACCCGTATCCAGGCAGCTATTGGCGCTTACCCGTTCTTCCGCTGAAACAACTGCAACAGATGTGACTACAAAAATCACAGAAAAAAGTAGACCAAGTGACTGAGAAAACTTCTTCATCCCGACACTTTACGTTCTAGATAATCAAATCTGCAGTCGCATACTCACTTCGTTGGCCATTAGCCGCCCAGCTCGAGTAAGAACGAAGCGGTTGTTGTGCAACTGAATTAATCCCTCTAAATGGGACCGATCGTCTGGCGAAAATGCCGAAATTGGCACACCCTCACGCGTGCGAATAAGCAATTGCAATTCTTCGAGTGCCCGCGTTGCATCATCGAGTGTTTCGCTAGACGAAACTGGCTCTTCGCCGTTGTTGATCATTTCGATGTAACGATCTGGAGTGCGCACGTTCCACCAGCGCGTTCCGTCTTTATGAGCGTGCGCGGCGCAACCAATTCCGTCGTAGTTGCCTTGCATCCAATACAAATAGTTGTGCGCGCATTCATGACCTGGCTTTGCCCAATTAGATATCTCATAATTGAGAAGTCCTGCTGTGGCGAAGTGATCGTCTACCCATTCGTACTTATCGGCTTGATCATCATCGTCGGGATGTCGTTCGGGCTGAGATGCCAGCGGTGTGTTTGCTTCGATGGTAAGCCCATATGCCGAAACATGCGGAGGGTCAAGTGCGATTACGTCAGACACCGTCTGCTTCCAATCGGCAAAGGTTTCGCCTGCTGCCCCGTACATGATGTCAAGATTGAAGGTTGTGAAGCCTGCTTGTTTAATGTGCGACACCGCACGTTGAACATTTTCTGGGTTGTGTGTACGCCCAAGCGACTTCAGAACATGATCAACCGTTGACTGAACGCCAACACTCACCCGATTCACTCCTCCACGCAAGTACTGCTGCATCATCTCAAGCGTGATGTCATCAGGGTTGCATTCAACTGTTACTTCCGCGCGCGATGCCAGAGGAATTTCTGCAAGCACACTTAGCAACTCTTCGGCTGGAAGCATGGTTGGCGTGCCTCCCCCAACGAACACGCTGGTCGCTGCAGGCATGCCCGCTGCAACCAACGAGCGAACGTGCTTACGCAATGCCTGCACATACTCGCCCTGCAAATGATGCCTGTCGGTAAACGTGGCAAAAGCGCAATAGTCGCACCGCTTGGCACAAAACGGAATGTGCACATACACACCGTGGAGACCGGCTGATTGGTTCATCAACGATTACGCAGTTGGTGGCACGAAGAGTAGATCAAGTTCGGCAAGTTTTGCGCCAACATCGTCTACCGCAACATCCAACATGACCGCAATCGCTCTGGTGTCGTGTGCACGAACGGTGATCACTTTGCCATTGAAGTCTTGACGCTGCACCTGAATCATGCGCAACAGGCGTTCCAGCATCTTGAACTCTTTGCCTTCGCGCAATGAAAGCTTTGCCACATCGATGCGCAACTTCGTCGGTGCAGCACTTTGGCTTTGGGTATCCCCCTCGCGCTGCTTGTCGCGCGGAAGCAACTGGTCAACCGTTACGCCATAAAAGTTGGCGAGGCGCTCCAGGCGAGGAACCGAAATCATTCGTTCACCGCGCTCGTAAGCGCCCATAACCGAAGCCTTGAATTCTTGATGAGTGGCGCTTTCAACCTCGCTGAGCGACAACTTCTTTTGCTGGCGAATTTGGCGAAGCCGTTCGCCAACTAAGCGAGCAAAACTGAGTTCATCGAGTGATTCGTTTTCCGATGTACTCATTGCGACTCCCTGCCGGCCCTCACCATGAGTGCACCAGCAACTATTGCAGCAGTCTCTGCTCGCAAGATGGATTCCCCAAGCGAAACAGTTGGCACTTGGGTGGTGAGTTCGTCAGTCGCAAAACCACCCTCTGGCCCTATGACCACAATGCGATGTTCCCGCGAGATTTCAACTCCGCCCGGTTCGGCAATTGCGCAACCAGGCATGGCCAAAACATCGGCCAATGCAGTGATTGAGTGAATTGTTGGAAGCCATGTCCTGCGACTTTGCATTGCTGCCTCGCGAGCAATTTTGCGTAAGCGCTCTTCGTTCTTTGCTGCGCGTGCGTCATCCCATTTCACCACGGAGCGACGTGTCGGCGCGAGTGGAATGATCTGATCAATTCCTAACTCGGTGAGTTTTTGCACAATCACCTCAGGCTTTTCGCCCTTCACGGGCGCAAACGCAACAGCGAGCATGTGCTTGCGTGGAGCCGACGTAAACACTTCGCTCAGAGGGTGAAGATCGCCATGCTTGTCCAACTTGGCGGTAATCCAACTGCCTCGGCCATCGCACACCGACACCACATCGTGCTCGGTAATGCGAAGAACCTTCAGCAAGTGATGTGCATCATCTTGTTCAAGGACGGGAGAAGCAAGCGAGTTAATAAACACATGCGCAGATGATTTGCGCAAGATATCCATCATGAAAATGCTGACTTTATTTTCGACTTCAGGCCGCCATCATGGGTAGCGACTTGTTCACCGCGACTTTCGGCGAATTTGCGCAACAACTCACGCTCGACATCGTTGAGTTTCGTTGGAACAGCGACCACGATTCGAGCGCGCAAGTCTCCACGTCCGCGCGAGCGTCCACCTTGCGAGAGTCGAGGAACTCCACGACCCTTCAGCACAAATTCTCGGCCATGCTGTGTTCCAGATGGAACATCGAGCACTTCGTCGCCATCGAGTGTTGGTAATTGAATTGTTGCGCCCAGTGCCGCTTGTGCAATGGACACTTCAATGTCTGCAACCAAGTCGTCTTCTTCGCGCTGATACATGTTGTGATCGGCAACGCGCATATGCACGAAGAGGTCGCCTGCGCTTCCGCCACGTTGCCCAACAGCACCCTTGCCTGTTAGTCGCAGTGTTTGACCGCTATCGATACCGGCAGGAACTTCGATTGGATATGAAACTTCCTTAATGATGCGACCCTCGCCCTTGCACGGTACGCATGGCGAAGCAATGCTCTGGCCCGTTCCACTGCAGCGATGACACGCCTGCGCAGTAACCATTTGGCCGAGCATGCTCTGACGAACTCGTCGCACTTGTCCGGCACCATTACATTCGCTACAAGTTGTTGGCGATGTTCCAGCCTTTGCACCCGATCCTGCGCAGTCGTCACAACGAACTGCGGTGCGAGCTTTCACCGTTGTCTGGCAACCGAACACCGCTTCTTCAAAGGCAATATCGGCAACTGTTTCAATGTCCTGTCCGCGTGGCGGACCGCTTGGGCCACGCTGGCCACCTCCAAATGGTGACCCTCCGCCAAAGAATGCTTCAAAGATGTCGCCGAAACCGCCAGCGCCACCAAATGGATCTCCACCACCACCCGATCCACCGATACCTGCTTCACCAAACTGGTCGTATCGCGCTTTCTTCTCGGGGTCTGAAAGCACTTCATAGGCGCGCGACACTTCTTTGAATTGCGCCTCTGCTTCTGCGTTTCCGGGGTTGGCATCTGGATGCAATTCGCGAGCGCGCTTGCGGTACGCCTTCTTTAATTCGTCTGGGCTTGCTGCGCGCGACACGCCAAGCAATGAGTAAAAATCGTCAGCCATCGCTCGCCTCAGCTATCCGCAAGTCTGCGACCGAGACGATCGCTCACCACTTCAACAGTTGCTAACGCTTGCGGATAGTTCATGCGTGTAGGCCCAAGAATGCCAACGGTTCCAAGCGTGGTTCCATCTGCAATTACTGGAGCAAGCACAACCGAACACGCGGCAAGTGGTTCCACACCGTGCTCTGCACCAATTGCCACCGACAACCCGCGGTTCAACATGTCGCGTACGAGCGACACCATGACAAATTGTTGCTCAAGCGTGTGCAAAACCGATCGAACGATTTCAACAGCGTCAAATGCCTCGGCCATTGCAGATGCACCACCAACGAATACCGACTCGTCAGTTCGTCGACCGCTCATCGCTGCAAGTACCTGCTTAGCCAACGTGTCGATAACGACATCACCAGTTGACGCAGTATGCGACATGTCGCCAAGCGCCTTACCGACCATCAAACGAGAAAGATGCGCAGTAGCGCGCTGCATTTCATCTTCTGAAATGGTGGTTGCAAGTTCAATCGGTTCACTTTCAACTGCACCGTTTGACAACACCACTACCGCTGTAGCCAAGTGCGCCGACAGACCAACCAGTTGCACGGACCGAACAACGGCAACTTCTTTTTTTGGACCAAGCACAACTGCTGCATAGTTCGTCATTTGAGCAAGCAACGTGCTGGTTCGTTGCAATGTTTCCTCAAGCCTGCCCGTTGCGGTATCGAAGAACTCGCCGACTTTCATTTGATCTGCAACACCAAGCTTTCCATTTGGTGTGAGGTGATCGACGAAAAATCGGTAACCCTTGTCTGTAGGGATTCGACCTGCAGAAGTGTGCGGCTGCGCAAGGTACCCCTCTTGCTCAAGAAATGCCATGTCGTTGCGAACTGTTGCCGAGGACACCTGCACTCCGTCTGATGCGGCAATGTGAGACGAGCCAACGGGTTGCGCCGTGGCGATGTACTCCTCAACTACTGCGCGGAGAATGGCTGTTTTACGGTCGTCAAGCATGTCGGGATCCCTCTCAGGATACCGATAACTGCTTATAGCGAATGAGCGATTCTTGACGCTCTGCCGCGTGGTCCACGATGGGCTCGAGATACGGGTTCAACAGACCCGCAAGCCACGGGGCGTGCACCACGTCATTAGGCGTTTCGGCAAGCTCGGGAATCCAGGTGCGCACATACGTACCATTGGGATCAAACTTTTCGCCTTGTGAGATCGGGTTGAAAATTCGGAAGTACGGCGACGCATCTGTGCCGGTTCCTGCAGTCCACTGCCAACCATGTTGGTTAGAAGCGATATCGCCATCGACTAAATGCTTCATGAAATACTTTGCGCCCCACTGCCACGGCAAATGCAAGTCTTTCACCAAGAAGCTGGCCACAATCATGCGCACACGATTATGCATCCACCCTGTTGCAAGTAGCTGCTTCATTCCTGCATCGACAATTGGGTAACCCGTTTTGCCCTCACACCACAACGCAAACCGTTGATGAGCGCGTTCGTCGGTGTCGACCACAATTGAATCCATCTTGCGCTGCAAGTTTTCACGAACCGTTCGAGGCTGATGAAACAATACATCGGCATAAAACTCTCGCCATCCGAGTTCGCTTCGAAACACTGCATGTGCTTTTGTCTCGTTCAACTCGGCAAGCAACGAACGCGAATGAATTACACCGAAACGTAAATATGGTGAAAGCTTGCTTGTTCCTAATACATCTGGGTTATTCCGTGTCTCGTTATACAGATCAAGCGCCGTGTCGCGGAAGTTTTCCCACACCTTCCACGCTGCATCTTCACCAGCTTCAGGCAAGTTCGCAGCACAAGGTGGGTCTTGCGGAATTGATTCACTCGCAATTTCAGGAGCACCACTCCACTGAACCGATGGTTTGGCAAATGGCGCCGGCCATCCGTGTTGCATCCAAATTTTTGAAAACGGTGTGAACACCGCGTACGGGGTTCCATCGCCCTTACGCACTACGCCTGGTTCAACTGCATATGGCGAACCGACTTGTTCAAAGGTGATGCCATTCTTTGCTAACGAGGCCGCAACTTGTTTGTCACGCTGCATTCCATACGGTGCGAAGTCCTTCGCACACACCACGCGCTCTGCACCTGCCTCACTGCATACCTGAGCTACAACTTGCTCTGGATTACCTGTGCGCACAACAAGGGCGCCACCCATCGATTCATTCAGCGCACGCAAGTTGCGAAACAAGAATGCAAGTCGCGGTGCTCCTGATGTATCAAGGAATCGCGGATCAAGCACAAACAACGGCACGACCTCCCCGAGAGCCGCAGCAGCACATAGTGCTTCGTTGTCAGAAAGTCGCAGATCTCGACGAAACCACAGCACCGATTTAGGCATGTTCTATATCTTTCACCCAGATCCACACGAACATGAAGACGGCCGCTATCAAAGTGATAATTCCCCCATAGGCCAACGACCACGAGACACTCACGTAGTCGGCAACCCAGCCAGTGATTGGTCCACCAATTGGCGTGCTGCCCAGAAATGCAACTGCGGTTAACGCCAACATGCGACCCCGCATATCTGGTGGAGCTTCTTGAGTAATGATCGTGTTAGCGCCGGCAATCATTGCCGCACCGCCAGCGCCCAAAGGTATTGCCCACACATACGCAACCCACACGTTTGGGGCAATGGCCATTCCAACATTGGCAACACCCAACATCAATGCAGCACCAGCAACCCACGTGTACGTAGTCAAATGCAACCTGGCTGTTGCCAAGGCGCCGATCAAACTTCCAATACTGGTTACCGCTAACACCCACCCGAAGTATTCGGCATTACCCCATTGCGTGTCTGAAAGTTTTGGCAGCGATACGCCGTAATTGAATGCAAATGTGCTGACCAATGTAAAAACAATAAACAGCGGATACAAGCGCGGATGAGTGCGAACGAAACGAATTCCGTCACGCACCGGCGTTCCTCCTGCGGGTCGAGGTTCAGGCGTAAACATCTCCGACTTTCGCAACCCCACCACCCCGTACAGCATGAACACATACGAAAGTCCGTTGATGATGAATAGCCAACCCGTGCCGAATGGACCAACAAGCGTTGCCGCAAGTGCAGGTCCAAAAATTCGTGATCCGGTCATGACTGCAGTGTTCAACGACATGGCATTGCCAATTTCATGCGGCGGAACGAGCTCGGTAACCAAACCTCTGCGCGACGGATTATCAATAGCGCCAATAACTCCGAGAAGCCCCGTCAATACAAACACCAACTCAACGTTGATAACGCCGGCAACATCGCAAATGCCCAGCACGATTGCCTGTAGCGCCAACAGCGATTGCGTGATGATTGTCGTGCGACGGCGATCGAACCTGTCGGCAAAGGCCCCAGCCCATGCACCAAGCAACAACATCGGCAAAAACTGCAATGCTGCATTTATTCCAAGATCAACCGAACTTCCCGTTAATCGGTACAGCAGAAAAGACGTGGCCGTGAGTTGCAACCACGAGCCAATATTTGAAAACAGCAACCCTGCAAAGAACAGTCGAGCATTGCGATTGCTCAACGAACGGAACATTCCTCCGCGCTTTGCTTCGCCTACCTCAGTCATCGAGCTTTAGAGCAGAGATGAATACGTCGCCGGGAACTTCCACGCGACCGATTGACTTCATCTTTTTCTTTCCCTCTTTTTGCTTTTCGAGCAACTTGCGCTTACGCGAAATGTCACCGCCGTAACATTTTGCGAGCACGTCCTTACGTTTTGCTTTCACCGTTTCGCGGGCAATGATGCGACCACCAATTGCAGCCTGAATTGGCACATCAAACATTTGCCTAGGAATGAGTTCGCGCAATTTTCCGCACATGCGGTTGCCATAGTTGTAGGCCTTGTCGCGGTGAACAATGGTGCTGAACGCATCGGCTGGCAGCGCATTCAGCAAAATGTCTACTCGCACCAAATCGCTCGCGCGATACCCCGCAAGTTCGTAGTCCAAACTGGCGTAACCCTGCGAACGGCTCTTCAATTGATCAAAGAAATCAACCACAACTTCGGCAAGTGGCATGGTGTACTGCATGTCCACACGCTCTGGAGATAAGTACTCCAGCTTGATCAGTTCGCCGCGGCGCTCTTGGCACAACTCCATAAGCGAACCCGTGTATTCCTTCGGCGTAATGATGCTGACTCGGAAAAACGGCTCTTCGATTGACGCGATGTAGTTCGGAAGCGGCAAGTCGGCTGGGTTGTCCACCTTCAAGACCTGACCATCCGTTCTGTTCACCATGTATTCCACTGAAGGCGCAGTGGCGATGAGGGCAAGATTGAACTCTCGCTCCAAACGCTCTTTCACGATTTCCATGTGCAACAAACCAAGGAATCCGCAACGGAAACCAAAACCGAGAGCACCCGAAGATTCTGGCTCGTAGGTGATAGATGCGTCATTGAGTTTCAAACGTTGCAAACTTTCGCGCAGGTTTTCGAAATCATCACCATCAATTGGGAACAGACCGCAGAACACCATCGGTTTCGGATCGAGATACCCATCAAGTGCTTCTTTTGCCGGATCGAGGAAAGTCGTTACGGTTTCACCACTTCGCGCTTCGCCCACATCTTTAATTCCGGCAATGAGGTAGCCCACTTCGCCAGGCCCCAGTTCGGCAACCGGAGTTGGCACCGGCATGCGAGCACCAATTTCCAATACTTCGTGAGTTGCCTTCGTTTGCATGAACAACAACTTGCTGCCACTGCTCATACGACCGTTCATGACGCGAACGCTTGACACCACTCCGCGATACGTGTCGTACTGCGAGTCAAAAATGAGCGCTTGTAGCGGCGCATTGATGTCGCCCTTCGGGGCTGGAATACGTTCAACGACTGCATCGAGCAATTCAGGAACACCGACACCAGTTTTTGCGGAAATGCGCAAAATGTCTTCTGCTGGAATTCCCAACACCTTTTCGATTTCCATCGCGTAACGGTCGGGGTCAGCAGCCGGTAAGTCAATCTTGTTCAGCACCGCGACAATTTCTAAATTGCTTTCAAGCGCTAGATAACAGTTGGCAAGTGTTTGCGCTTCAATACCTTGCGCGGCATCCACTACCAACACCACACCTTCACATGCAGCAAGTGAGCGACTGACTTCGTAACCGAAGTCCACGTGACCCGGCGTGTCGATGAGGTGCAACCAATTGTCTTTCCATGGCACTCGAACGTTTTGCGCCTTAATGGTGATTCCGCGTTCACGCTCTAAGTCCATGCTGTCCAAATACTGAGCGCGCATATCGCGTGACTGCACTGCCCCAGTGATCTCCAGAATGCGGTCAGACAGGGTCGACTTGCCATGGTCAATATGGGCAATGATCGAGAAATTGCGGATGTTGGCGAGATCCATGTGGGCGATGCTGTTCTGCTGGGCCGCTGGTTTGGGGTGAGAAACGACGCTTCAGCCCTCAAATTCTACAGTTGGGGGCTCGTGGGTGTCGCTGTTAGCCTAAAGAGTCCTGAATTTCACGGAACAACAGAACGAAAGACGGTTACTCGAAGTGGCAAATATCAAGAGCCAAAAGAAGCGAATTCTCACGAACGCCAAGGCAACCTTGCGCAACCGCGCAACGAAGAGCGAAGTTCGCACCCGTATCAAGAATGCTGTTGACACCATCGGAACCGATGACAACCCGGAAGCACTTCGTATCGCTGTAAAGCGCCTCGACATGGCATCGGCAAAGCGTGTGATTCACCCAAACACGGCAGCTCGCAAGAAGAGCCGCCTGATGAAGAAGATCAACGCCGCGAAGTAACTCGCTGTGCTCCTCCGCCTAAACGGCTGAGTCGAGCAACCAAAATTTCCATAATCAGTTCTTCTTCTAAGTCTTTGCCTCCGCGCAAGTCAATATCTGCTCGAGCAAGTAACTGCACTGCAGAAGAAATGTTGCGTGAGCCCATTCGCTGATACGTGCTCAGATATTTCTTTGCCTGGAAGTCGCTCTTTGAACCAATGAGGCTCATGGCATCTTGAGCCGACCGGACATCGGGGCCATCAAGTTTCATGAGCTTTGTGTAGTGACCGTGCAACAACGCCATCACTTGCAGCGGGTGATACTCGCCACTGCGCAACATGCGGCGCAACATCACTAGCGCAGTATTGGAGTCGGACTTATCGATGGCATCGGTTAAGTCCCACGGCAACACGCTTCCCTGATCACCGAGGAAAGGCTCGATGTCTACACTGCTGAGTTTTTTTGCAGTGCCATACGTCGACGACAACACGTCGATGAGCGAAGGTAGTCGTGCTTGGTCTTGACCGAGCCACTCAATAACCGATGCAACCGCAGCAGAGTCGAGCTTGAGGCCAGCCTCGGTGAACTGCTCCATGAACCACGTAGTGAGGTCGTTCTTGCGACTTGGCGGCGAAGTATTGAACGTGGTTGCACCCGCGGCCTTCAGCGCATCGGTTGTGGACTTGGCCAGTTTGCCTTCAGCGGTAATCACCAAATGAGTGACGTCGAGAGGTTGCTCAAGATATTTCACCAAGGACTTCAACTGATCGACAGTTGCTTCTTGCAAACCTCGAAGCACCACTACTCGTTGATCGCCGAACAAGGACTGGGTTTGAGCTCCCATCACAGCATTGGCAATTGCGGACTCTCGTTCGTCGGCGGTAACCGATTCGAGATCGTGACTTTCAAACATGGTGTTACGGTCACCATCACCAATGAGTTCAGTGGTGAGGTCGGTGAGTTTGGCTGAAACCAAACGCGAATCACTCCCAGTTACCAGGTACACCGTCACGAAAGCATTCTCGCAGATCGGTGTAGCGCCACAAGAAACGCGGCCCAAACCACCCACAACAACACGTTCGCTGTTCCCTGTGGAGAGACGCGCTCACCCATTGCAGCAACCCACCACACCCAGCGAGTCCCAAACTGAACGGGCAACATTGCCACTTCACACAATGGGATTACAACAGGACCAAACATGGTGATGAACAAACCGCAAATGAACGCAACCGGCATTCCCACGAGCATCACGAACCCAGCAACCGGTACCGCAAGCAAATTGGTGACCAACGAGATTGCGGGTGCAGACGAGAAGATGAACAGCGAAACAGGCATGACACCCAACTGTGCGCCAAGTGTTGTGGCCAGTGGTTCGGTGAACCACTGAGGGCCATGTAGGAGTTTTTTCAACCATGGCGTTACAAAAATCAGTCCACTCGTAGCCAACGAAGACATCCAAAAACCAATGGACAGAATGAGCAGTGGGTCGATAGCAAGAAGTACACACACCGAATACAACAAAGCTTTGCGCGCAGACATGTCTCGTCCACGCGCAAATGCAATAGCCGTCATTGCCGCCATCATTGATGCACGGAGAACCGAAGGCTCTGCCCGCGTCATCACCACAAACCAGCCCAGCAGAAACAGAGTGAGCCCAAGTCGCCACCATGTGCGGGCACGATTGATGTACGAACCAAACACGGTGAGTACGAACGCAACATTTTGACCTGAAACTGCTGTGAGATGTGACAGCCCCGATGCGCGAAAAGCGGTAATCATGTCTCGCGGTTGCGCGCGATCATCACCGATCACAAGCCCCATGAATAAAGCTGCTTCATCGCGTGGCATCTGCCGTGCAGCTTGCAACATGGTGGCACGCGTCTTGTTTGCACTGCGAAACAACGGAGACGCCGGGAACACCCTTTCGTCCGTGAACGCGACACTGAATGTTCCAACAATGTGTCGCGATGCATACCTTCGAACTGAAGTACTCGGCAGTGGTGCACGAACTCCTTCAACATGCAAAACATTTCCCGCTTCGCTCGACAACATTCGCCGGCCAGCCACCGAATGTGCCAACGCGAGGTAGCGCTTCCCTTCTATATTGAGCACCACCTGCGTTCCACCAAATTTTGCAACCGGGTCTTCGACAATGCGAGCAAAACCGCTGAATGGCGCACTACTCGCAGAGCGCAATTGCGACCATTGGAAGCATCCGTGCAGAACCAACACAACTGCGCAAATACATAATGCAGCTATACGGCGATGCAATAGCCCAGAAAATCCACCAAATGCTCGTACGATTACAGGGTGATACACGACGGGATTGCTTTTCACCGCGCACAAGTTCGCCAACGTGGCGGCCTGATAGCGGTCGGTACTTCGCTCGCGCTTTCCCTTATCGGATTACTTCTTGTTGCGTTGCCTGGATCGCTGTTTGGCGTACTCGGATTCTTGCTTCTGCTCGTTGCCCTGCCAGTGCTGCCCATGCTTGGGGTACCCGCAGTTTCTTCGAACACGGCGTACCTGCTGGCATTTTTCCTCAGCATGGTGTTGTGGTTCGCTGTCGGACATGTTTCAGCACTTCGCGCAACGCGCAAAGCGGTTTCGGGCTGGCCCGAATGGATACACGAGTTTCGACCATTTGCAATTGGCATTTGGGTTGGTGCGTTGCTTTCACTTGCCATCAGCACTGTTGTGCTTGGCGCGCTGTAAATCGACATCTACACCCCAACCAATTTTCGCATTGCTTCAAATTTTGCGGGGCCAATTCCCTTTACGTTCAATAGGTCTTCGGGCGATCCGAATGGACCATTTGTTGTTCGATAGTCAACAATTGCTTGCGCTGTCGAAGGACCTACACCAGGCAGAGCATCAAGTTCGGTAACTGATGCACGATTGATATTGACCACTCCACCTGTATCTTGTGATCCTTGCTCTGATTGAACGCCGTTCATGCCAGGTTGAGGCCGCGCGAGTACAGGACGCTCGGCTGCCCCTTTCGCTGGAACATAGATCTGCGAAGAATCAACGAGCGGTGTTGCCAAATTGATGACTTCCAAGTCGGCGCGCGCAGTAGCGCCGCCTGCGGCAAGCACCGCATCAATCATTCGCGCGCTATTCGACAAGGTGTACACGCCTGGATTCTTCACTTCTCCGGCAACGTGGACCACGATGCCGAGTGACGGACTCACTCCAGTTGGCAATGACGTAGATTCGCCGCGAACAAGCGACGTTGCAGTAAATGAAATAGCCGATTCAACGGGAGCGGGTGGAACACGCACCACCCACCATGCGCCGATGGCAATACAGACGACGGCTACCGCAGTGGAAATGATGCGGCGAAGTCCGAACCATTGAATTCGTTCGATGAACCGCTGATACACGGCTACATGTGTGCGAAATTAGAAGAGTTGTGCAGTCAGTTTTCTTCGATACCCAACCGTGCGCGGGTCTTCTGTGCCCATAATGTCAAGAATCTCGAGATATCGAGACTTTGCAACTTCATCGGTTTTCACTTGCGGAAGCAAACCCGCAAGCTCATTGTCAAAGTCGTCGTTAATGACGAACGGTTCAGGTTCGAAAGCGACTTCTGCCACCGGCTGCAGCACAGCCTCACCCAAAGGAATAAGCGCCTCAACGATTTCTTTGATGGCATGATCAGGTTTCGCACCAACGAACCCATCCATTACTGCTCCATCTTTCATGATGAAAACGGCAGGAATACTTTGCACTTGAAAGGCCATGGAAATTGACGGATTCTCATCCACGTTGACTTTCGCCAACACCACTTTCCCATTCGTAGCATCACAGTGTTTTTCTAAAATCGGACCGAGAGTTTTGCACGGCTCACACCAGGGAGCCCACAGGTCAACAATGACGGGAACCGAATTGGAACGATCGAGTACTTCAACCTGAAACGTTGCATCGGTGACGTCAATAGCCATGATCGGAACGCTACCGCCAACGCCCAGTTTGGCTTCGTAAATGATGTGAAGAATGACTAGTTTGGCGGTGATGAATTCGCCTCAATCAGTGCCCGCGGGAATACGCGAAGATCGAGTTTCGGCCTGGCTGACAGCAAACATCGCTGGCGTAACCGCTCCGTTTTCGTTTGAGTTGATCGCAGGCGGGCATTCGAACCTGACGTTCAAAGTGACTGATGCATCGGGCAACCGATATGTGCTGCGACGCCCACCACTGAGCCATGCACTGGCCAGCGCTCACGACATGGGTCGTGAACACCGAATCATTTCTGCTCTTCATGACTCCCAAGTTCCGGTAGCACCAGCACTTGGGTTGTGTACCGACCTTGAAGTAAACGATGCACCGTTTTATGTGATGTTGTTTGTGGATGGATTAATTGTTCGCGATAACGAAACCGCGCGACGCGACCTGACTGAAGCAACACGTCTGCATGCAAGCAACTCGCTCGTTGACACGATGGCGAAAATTCATCAAGTTGTGCCGAGCGAAGTTGGGCTTGGCGAGCTTGGACGTCACGAGGGATACATCGAACGGCAGTTGAAGCGTTGGTACGGGCAATGGAACGCGTCAAAAACTCGCGATTTGCCTGCAATCGACCGCGTGCACGATGAACTGTTAAAGCGAATTCCTGAACAAGGGCCAGCAACCATCGTGCACGGCGACTATCGCTTAGACAACTGCATGATTGATGCCCAAGGGAACACTGTTGCTGTTCTGGACTGGGAACTGTGCACCCTTGGCGACCCATTGGCCGACCTTGGATTGTTGATGGTGTACTGGACTGGACCAGATGATGATGCTGGAGCAAACAATTTTGCCACCACCACTGCACCAGGTTTCTTAAATCGTCAACAACTTGCAGAACGTTATGCACAAGCATCTGGGCGTGACATTTCGCACCTCGACTTTTATGTTTCATTTGCCTACTGGAAACTGGCATGCATCATTGAAGGTGTGTATGCGAGGTATATCTCTGGTGCAATGGGAGAACACGACCCACAAGCATTTGATGCATTTAAAACACAGGTAGAAACTGCCGCAGAAAAAGCCGAGCAGTTGCTTTCGCGTCTACACTGACGCGTGGAATGACCGACTACAAAATCTCCCCCGATTTCGACGGAAAACTACCCGAGTTGAAGCAACCAATCTTGGTTGCCATGATGACCGGCTGGATAGACGCAAGTGCTGCGGCTGCTGCGGCAATGGAAGTCCTGATTACCGAGACCAATGCAATCCCACTCATTGAGTTTGACGGCGACACCTTCGTGGATTACCGCGCGCGCCGACCGCTTATGCAATTGCGTGATGGCGTAATTACCAAACTTGATTGGTCTGCTCCACGCATCATGGTGGGACACGACGCAAACAACGAACCGATTTTGCTGCTCACCGGCCCAGAACCAGACTCGCGTTGGCAGCATTTCGCTCAATGTGTTGTTGAGCTGAGCGAAAAACTGAACGTTCGTCGCATGTTGGGAATGGGGGCCTACCCAATTGCCACACCGCACACTCGTGCCGTGAAAATTTCGTGCACTTCACCTGATGCACATCTTTCGTCGCTTCTTCCATTCATTAAGAGCTCAGTAGACGTGCCCGCAGGTATGGAAGCCGTACTTGAGCAAGCCATGTTCAATGCCGGAATTCAGTCTGTTGGACTATGGGCTCAGGTGCCTCACTATGTGGCTTCCATGAGCTACCCCGCTGCCGCTTCCGCCCTTATCGCGGCAGTTTGCGACACTGGTGGCATCTCCATTGATGGCGATGCACTCCGCGAGCAGGCTGGCGCGCAACGTGAACGCTTGGACGAATTGGTCCGTGGCAACAGCGAGCACTTAGCCATGCTTGCCCAGTTAGAAACCGCCTTCGACAGTACACACAGCGACAACGGCATTCCTACTTCAGGTTTCGGTGGAGGGCCTTTACCGAGTGGCGATGAACTGGCCGCCGAACTCGAACAGTTCCTCAGGGACAACCAAGCGGACTAGCCACCTCCCTATTTGTGAGGCTACGGTTAGGCACGCGGCATTAATTCGGGGGAACTAAATGCAGGAGAGTTCAAAGAAGGATTTCGTTGAAGCACTTGCTCGGGGGCTTGAAGTCATTCGATCTTTTGATCGCTTACATGTAAAACAAACCATCTCTCAAATTTCCGAGCGCACGATGCTCGCCCGTCCTACGGTGCTTCGATTGTTGCTCACATTGGAAGAACTGGGTTATGTTCGCAGTCAAGACAACCACTATTCACTTACTCCGAAGGTGGTGGACTTGGGAATGGCATACGTTTCTGCCCTTGGTCTGTATGGGGCAGCAAAGCCTCATTTGGAAAACCTGTCCAAGGAAGTTGACCAAACGGTTTCGTTGGCAGAGCTTGATGGTAGCGACATTGTGTACACCGGCCGTGTGGAGGTACCAAAAATCGTCAGCGTTGGCGTGACTGTTGGATCGCGATTACCTTCTGCAAGCACCGCATTGGGTCGAGTGCTCCTAGCGGCTGTTCACGATTCTGAACTGCACGATGTGCTCAATACCCCGTCGCTGTCCATGTACATTCCTCGCACTCGATTCACTGCCGAACAAATTCGCCCGCGCTTACACACTGTGCGCGAGCAAGGCTGGGCTGAAAGCGATGAAGATTTGCAATACGGCGTGCAAGCCATTGCGGCTCCGCTTCACGATAAAGATGGTCGAGTGATTGCGGCAATTGGCTTGGGAACCCATACCTCCGAAATTGGCAAAGAAATTGTTCGCGAACGATATTTGCCGCTGCTCCTGGAAACCGCTCGAAACATTGAAAGCGATTGGATCGAGTGCAAGAAATTGCCAACCACAGAATCTTCTTTGAACATCGACGGCATGCAATTGCTCCACCTGCGTCGTAACTCCATATGAAACTTGATGGCGGTATCTCCAGCAATCTGGCAAATGCCGCAACTTCTGCACAGGCGCTTGAATCTGCGGGTTACTCAGGTGGATGGACTGCCGAAACCGCACACGACCCGTTCTTCCCATTGCTATTGGCAGCAGAACACACGTCACAACTCGAAATCGGTACATCAATTGCCGTTGCGTTTGCGCGCAACCCCATGACCCTGGCAAACATTGGTTGGGACTTGCAGTCGTACTCCCAAGGCAGATTCATCCTGGGGCTCGGTAGCCAGATAAAGCCGCATATCACCAAACGATTCAGCATGGAATGGAGCCACCCTGCCCCGCGCATGCGTGAAATGATTCAAGCAATACGGGCCATTTGGGGAACTTGGCTTACCGGCGAACCCCTGCAGTTTCGCGGCGAGTTTTACACCCACACGTTGATGACGCCATTCTTCACACCAGACAAACGCGATTTAGGAAACTTTGGAGTTCCGAAAATCTTTCTTGCGGGCGTTGGCGAACTGATGACCGAGGTTGCTGGCGAAGTATGCGACGGGTTCATCTGTCACGGATTCACCACCGAGCGCTACTTGCGCGAAGTAACACTTCCTGCGCTCGCGCGAGGTCGTGCAAAAGCAGGCAAGACCATGGATGATTTCGAAATAGTCGGGCCAAGTTTTGTCGTTACAGGTTCCAACAACGAAGAAATGAATACTGCGTCAGCTGGAACCCGTCAGCAAATTGCGTTTTATGGAAGCACCCCCGCATACAGCGGAGTTCTTGAGCTGCATGGCTGGGGAGAATTACAAGGCCAATTGAATTCGCTTTCCAAAGTTGGCAAGTGGGAAGAAATGGGAAACCTCATTACCGACGAGATTCTGAACACGTTCGCAGTTGTCGGATCTCCTGAACAGATTGCGCCAGAGCTGAACAAGCGCTATGGCGATGTGATTGATCGGTTGAGTTTCTATGCGCCGTATTCAAGTGACCCTGCGCGCTGGACACAAGTGATTCACGACCTCAAGTCGATTTAGATCGTTCCTTCGTCCAGTTTTTTCAACATCTTCACCGCAACAACCTGTAACTCTTCGCTGTCCTGCAGTTGTTGGGCTGCGCGAACCTGGCGAGCAACTCGCGGATTCTTCACAAACCGTTCTTGGTGACGCAAGAAGAAATCCCAATACAGCACGGTGAATGGGCACGCGTCGTCTCCCGTGCGCTTCTTCCGGTCATACACACATCCCTTGCAGTGATCGCTCATGCGGTCGATGTACGCGCCACCACTCGCATACGGCTTTGTGGCGAGCATTCCCCCATCTGCATATTGCGACATGCCAATCACATTGGGAACCATTACCCATTCCGCGGCATCGATGTAACTGTTCCACATCCAGCGAGTGAGCTGTTGCGGATTGATGCCTGAAACGAGTGCAAAATTTCCGAGCACCATGAGGCGTTCAATGTGGTGCGAGTATGCCCGCTCATTTACACCAGTGAGCACCGACTTCATACACGCCATTGAAGTTTTCGCAGGGTCAGTAAACATCGGTGGAAGGTCTTTGTTTGCGCCAAGCGAATTCATCTGTGCGTATTCAGGCATCCACTGCCAGTAACAGTTCCAGATGTATTCGCGCCAGCCGATAATTTGCCGAATGAACCCCTCTGCCGAATTCATCGGAACTTTTCCTTCGTGGAATGCAGTTTCTGCAGCACTCACCACTTCCCCAGGCAGCAACAGACCAACATTGAGATACGGCGACAGCAACGAATGGGCAAGATGCCAGTTTGATTTCAGCATTGCGTCTTCGTGTTCACCAAACATTGGCAACACATGATCAACAAAATTTTGTAAACGAGCAAGGGCGCCATCCCGAGTGGTTGCCCACTGCCCTTCGGGCAACTTGCCAAAGCAATGCTTCTGCACAGTCTCGAGGACGGCTCGGTCTACTTCGTCTAATTCATATCGCTCAGGCTCTGGCCAGCGATCGTGCCCAGTTTTGGGTGGTGGTTGACGGTTCTCTTCGTCAAAGTTCCATCGACCACCAGTTGGTTCGTTGCCATCCATCAACACATTCAGACGCTTGCGCTGCCAGCGATAGAAGTCCTCCATCTTGATGGACTTCCGAGTTCCAAGAAAGGTTTGATACTCCTCGGGGTGACAGAGAAATTGGTTTGATGGAACGGTTCGCACTCCGAGCCCTGCAGCCAACTGGCGAGCACCGTAACTGTTTGGCTCGGTAGCGATCACCTCGGCAGGCTGAAATTCGAGAACGTGAGAATCAAACCCTTCACGCATTGAACTAGCGAAACGGTAATCGACATGAAATCCTTCAGTTCGCAATGCATTGGCAAACTTGCGCATGGAAGCCACAATGAAATGCGCTCGCTGGACATGCCACTTGCGTGATGCAATTTTCGAAGTTGATTCAATGAACAGCACCCGATGCGTAAGCGGTGTTGCACTTGCCAGCGCACCAATACCGCGATTCAGTTGATCGCCGAAGACCCAAATTGTCGGCAAACTCATTGCTTCAGCGTAAAGCAATGGGCTTGACCATGAATTACTCTGCACTGATATGAGTCGTGTTGCCCAAACCAAGAACGGCTTCGCCCCAAAAACATGCGCGACCTGTAACCGCCCATTTGAGTGGCGCAAGAAGTGGGCGAAAGACTGGGAGCAGGTTCGCTATTGCAGCGACCGGTGCAAACCATGACCGATTCTCCTGGTCAATTCAGCGAGTTCATTGGTGTGTACAACGCCGAATCGACAGTGTTAGGTGAAGTTTCGTACTGGCTAGGTGCCCGTTTGGGAATACGGCATTGCTCGCTTTGCGACATTACGCATGGACTATTTACGAAACGAACAGAGTGGCAAGAGTGCGAATCAGCACTACCAGTTCCGTTCACCACATTTCACATCAATGACGCTCCAGCAGAGGTAGCGCAAGCGGCTAATGGACAGTACCCAATAGTTCTTGGTAGAAATCAGTCAGGCATTCACATTGTTCTTAACGCAGATGAACTTGAAAAGTGCAACGGCTCGCCGCAAGAACTACTGAACCAACTTCAGTCGTTATGACTCAAGCCCGTGCAGCCACGCCTGCACGTTGAGACCGAGGTTCGCCAAGTCGTAGCCGCCCTCTTGCAACACCACAGTTGGCAAGTTCAGCCCGCGCACGCGAGCTCCACTGCGAGAAAATCCATCGCGAGTTACTGCTAGGTCACAGATTGGATCAGTCACATAGGTGTCGAGACCCAGCGACACGATGAGCAACGAAGGGCCGAATGCCTCAACTGCTGCACACGACTTGTCCAGTGCATCAAGAAACATGTCGTCATCGGTTTTTGCAGCAAGCGGAATGTTGGTGGTGGAACCGCGGCCTCTGCCCTCGCCAAGTTCGTCGGCGAAACCAGTGATGTATGGGTATGCACGACGTGGGTCGCCGTGAAGCGAAACATATTGCACATCATCGCGACCGTAAAAGATTTGCTGGGTGCCGTTGCCGTGGTGATAATCCACATCGAGCACGGTCACTTTTGCGCCAGTAGTAGACGCCACGTAATGAGCCGCAACAGCAGCGTTATTGAAAAAGCAATACCCGCCATACAAATCGGTCGTTGCATGGTGCCCCGGTGGTCGGCACAGGCCATACGAAAACATGTCGCCATTCAACACCAACTGAGTTGATGTAAGTGCAGTGTCTACCGCACCACGCGCCGCATCGTATGAACCCTGCGTAATTGGCGTCGTGGTCTCGAAACACCACCAACCCAGACGAGCATTTGCTGCAGTTGGCTCTTCAAGTTGCGACATGGCTTCACGCATTGACGGGCGATAGAAAAAGTCAGGAACCACTTCCCTGCTTGGACGAACTTCGCGCTGATAGTCGACCCACGCGGTGTTCAGAAAGTTGTTTAAGCCAGGGTTATGAACGGCATTAATTGGGTCAACACCCCACTGAGTTGGCGCAACAAACTCCATGGACTTGTCAGCCTGCAACACCTCGCGAATGTTTTCGGCTCGAGCGGTGTGTTCGTGCGGTGAGTGCGACCCAGACTCTGCAATCTCTTCCTGCGGGTTATGACCCAAATGCGCTTCGGTGTAGACAACTTTCATCTTGGCCTCTAGTCAAACTGTGGTGCGGCACGTAACGAGCGCTTGATTTCGGCGACACCAGATTCGGCAATGGTCTGCACTGCATCCCACAGCTTCATCGCCTCATCGCCTTGCGGAGCCCTAGAGATAACTGGACCAAACAAGCTGGCCTCGTTTGCAGACTTCGGATTGAAGGTAAGAATTGGCGTTCCCACATCTTTTCCTGTGCGGCTGAGCGCTGCTTCTGTCTCGTAACGAATGACTTCATCGTGTGTCGAGTCTTCGTACGCAGCTGCCACTTCTGGCGATAACCCGGCATCAGCAACGATTGACAATAAGAACGATTTCGGATCGTTCACCAGCTCTTCGCGACGACCACCAATATGGATCGCATTTCCCAACGCCGTGTACACAGCGGCAACACTTGCATTTCCGCCTTGTGCACGGGCAGCACTGGCAACTCGCAAACTAGCCAAACCTGCGTTGTGGATCTGCTCGTAAACCGAGTTACCTGCGTAACCACGATCGGCATTCACCATTCGCAAACTAATGAACTTCCATGAAACTTCATAGTTGCGAAGTTGTTGAACATTGGTCACCCAGCGCGACGTGATCCATGCCCAAGGACAAACTGGGTCAAAATAGAACTCAAGATCTGCGGCCATGCCTAGACCTTAGTCGTGCAGGTTGTGTTAGTCGCGAGCTAGTTCGCGCAACTCGTACGTTTCGATGAGGTCGCCCTGCTTCAAATCTTGGAAGTCGGACAAGCTAAGACCACATTCGAAACCTTCACGAACCTCACGTACGTCATCTTTGAAACGACGCAACGATTGAATTGCACCCTTCCAAATAATTGTTCCGTCGCGCAAGAAGCGAACCTTTGAACCGCGAGTAATAACACCCGTACGAACCACGCAACCTGCGATGGCGCCAACCTTTGGAGACTTGAACACTTCGCGCACTTCTGCTTCGCCAGTGACCACTTCTTCGAACTCTGGCGCGAGCATGCCCTTCATGGCCTTTTCGATGTCTTCGATGAGCTTGTAGATGATTTCGTAGGTACGAATTTCTACGCCTTCAGCCTCGGCCAAGTCGCGAACCTTGCGGTCTGGACGCACGTTGAAACCAATCAGCGTTGCATTAGTTGCAGCGGCAAGTGCAATGTCGTTCTCGGTTATCGCACCAACAGCACGGTGTACAAACGCTGCACGCACTTCATCGCGCTCGAGTTTGCGCAAGCTTTCCGTTACTGCTTCGAGCGAACCATGAACGTCTGCTTTGATGATGACATTCAACGTTGCAACTTCGCCGGCCTGAATTTGGGTGAAGATGTCTTCCAACTTCACACCACGCTGAACGCGCGCATCGCCACGCTGATTCAACGTGCGGTAACGCTGTTCGCGCGATTCGGCCACCGTACGTGCTGTCTTTTCATTTGGTGCTGCACGGAACTCGTCGCCGGCTCCAGGAACTGCACTCAGTCCTAGTACCTGCACAGGAGTTGAAGGACCAGCTTCTTTAATTTGCTGACCCTTGTCGTTAATGAGCGCACGTACTTTGCCCCATGCGGCGCCAGCAACGATTGGATCGCCGACCTTGAGGGTTCCCTTGTCAACCAAAACGGTGGCAACAGGACCGCGACCAATGTCGAGTTGAGCTTCGAGCACAATGCCCTTTGCGCGACCCGTTGGGTTTGCAGTGAGTTCGCCAATTTCTGAAACAACACTGAGTTGCTCGAGCAAGTCGTCAACACCAAGACCGCTTTGTGCAGCCATTTCTACAACGATTGTTTCGCCACCCCATGCTTCAGGTGTGAGTTCGTTTTCGGCCAACTGCGCCATAACACGTGGGACATCGGCATTGTCTTTGTCGATCTTGTTGATGGCAACAACGATTGGAACTTCAGCCGCGCGAGCGTGGCTAATGGCTTCAATGGTTTGTGGCATCACGCCGTCGTCTGCAGCAACCATCAACACAACAATGTCGGTTACTTGAGCACCGCGTGCGCGCATTTTGGTGAACGCAGCGTGACCTGGTGTGTCAATGAACGTGATGGACTTGCCATCTTTTTCAACTTGATACGCACCGATGTGCTGAGTGATTCCACCAGCTTCACCAGAAACAACGTTTGCCGAACGAATGCGGTCGAGCAACGTAGTTTTACCGTGGTCAACGTGACCCATCACCGTGATGATTGGCGAACGAGGTTGCTGAAGCTCTGGAGTGTCGTCATCCGAGTCGTCAAACAGCGCTTGCAATTCCATTTCTTCTTGCTGACCCGGATCGACCAACAGAATTTCTGCGCCGACTTCAAGTGCAAACAATTCCATTTGCTCATCGGCAAGCGTCATGGTTGCAGTAACCATTTCGCCGTGCTCCATGAGATAACGAACCACGTCTGCTGACGTGCGATTCAACTTTGGTGCAAACTCTTGCGCCGACGAACCACGTTCGATAATGACAACACCTTCAGGAACTGGTGCGTTGCTTTGCGAATACGACGTGGTTGCCTGTGGCAACATTTCATCGAAGTCTTGACGACGACGAGCACGTGACTTCTTTTTTGGTGAACGGCGTTGACCGTTACCGCGACCGCCAGGACCGCCGCCACCAGGACGACCGCCACCAGGACCACCAGGTCCGCCACCAGGGCGACCTGCACCAGGACCACCGAAACCACCACCAGGACGACCAGCACCAGGACCACCAAGACGACCAGGACCGCCACCAGGGCGACCAGCACCAGGGCCGCCAGGACGACCGCCACCAGGACCACCAGGACCACCAGGACCACCAGGACCACGTGTACCAGGGCCAGATGGACGCATTGGTCCACCGGTGCCTACAGGACCGCGACCGAGTGCACTTGCAGGAATACGACCGGTACGAGCACCAGCACCTGGGCCTGCAGGACGACCACCCATAGGTGGACGACCAGCGCCAGGAGCTGCACCCGGACGACCAGGAGGAGGAGGAATTGGACGACCGCTACCTGGAGGTGGCGGAATTGGACGACCCGATGGACCTAAGCGAGGTGGCTGCGGAGGACGAGGAGCAGTAGGCGCTGGGGCTGCAGCGGCCGCAGGTGCAACATCGGCTGCAGGGGTTTGAGGTGATGCATCGCTTTGCGGCGTAGGCGCAGGAGCAACAGCTGGTGTTGGAGCAACAACCGGTGCCGGCTTAACAACAGGTCGCGCAGAAGTAATTGGTGAAGCACTGGTTACCGGTCGAGCAGAAGTAATTGGTGCTGCATGCGACTCAACAATTGGTGCAGGCGTTGATTCAACTGCAGTTTCAACAACAGCATCATCTACTGATTCAGTTTTCTTTGCTGCTGCTTTCTTTGCCGGCGCTTTCTTCGCAACCGCTTTCTTCGCAACCGCTTTCTTCGCAGCCTTTTTTACAGGCTTTGCGTCGCCACCATCTTCAGCGGTTGCTTTTGGTGCAGCCTTCTTCGCGGCTTTCTTTACAGGCTTTGGCTCTTCAGGTTGAACATCGCGCTTCAATCCATCGCGTTCAGCGCGAGCGCGTACACGATCGGCTTGTTGGTCGATGATGGTAGATGATTGCGTTTTTACGCCAACACCTAACTTGCCACACAAATCAAGAGTCTCTTGATTTGTCATGCCGAGCTCTTTAGCGAGCTCATGAACGCGCAGAATCTTTGCCAAGTACTACGCCTCAGTTTCGTTTGTTGAAGTTGAACCTGTGTCGGTTGCCCATTGCTCTTGGCTTACGACTGAACCGTCTGCTGCATGCCATTCCATTGCGCCGGTGTCTGGGTTTGTTACCCACTCACCCTCTGCATAATCGGCTGCTGGTGCTGCTGCATCGGTTGACGTTGGAACGTATGAGCCGCCGCCTTCTTCTGCTGCTTGTGTTTCACTCTTCACGTCGAGACGAACGCCGGTAAGACGTGCAGCCAAGTTTGCGTTCACGCCCATCTTGCCGATTGCGAGTGACAACTGGAAGTCAGGAACGATGACGTCGGCTTGTGTGCCGTCTGGACTGAGGCGAACTTCGGTGACCTTTGCAGGCGACATTGCTTTTGCAATGAAGTCGCGAACATCTTCGCTAAATGGAATGATGTCAACTTTTTCGCCACGCAATTCGGTAACCACCATGCGCACGCGTCCACCGCGAGCACCAACACATGCACCCACTGGGTCCACGTTGTGATCGTTTGACCACACGGCGATCTTGGTGCGTTGACCCGGTTCGCGTGAGCAAGCCTTGATTTCAACAACGCCATCGGCGATTTCTGGCACTTCAAGCTCGAACAAACGCTTAATCAAACCTGGGTGAGTACGGCTGACCACAATTTGTGGGCCCTTTGGCGTCTTACGCACTTCCACGATGTACGCCTTGAGACGTGCATTTGGTTCGCGCACTTCGCCTTGCACTTGTTCGGCTTGCGGCAACAATGCTTCTACGCGGCCAAGGTCGAGCAGGGTGTACTTGGTGTCGGTCTTTTGCACAATGCCGGACACAATGTCGCCTTCGCGGTTTGCGTACTCTTCGAACTTGCGATCGCGTTCAACTTCGCGGATGCGCTGGCTCATTACCTGGCGGAACGTTTGAGCCGCAATGCGACCGAGGTCGGCTTTGTTTGGCGTGTCGTCGCGCTCGTTGATCCAGTTGCCATCGTCGTCTACGTCGTACGCCGTGAACGTGATGTCCATGTTCTCTGGGTTGATACCCACGATGACTTCTTCTGCTGCGCCAGGACGCTTCTTGTACGCCGTAGCCAGTGCCTCTACCAACACTTGCAACAGCGAGTCAACGGAGATGCCACGATCTCCGGCGAGCATGCGAATTGCTTCTGTCATATCAAGATTGCTCATGATGCATTGCCTCCGTCTTCATTCGATTTCGTTAAACCTGTTGATTTCTTTGAGCCTGGCTTTGGTGCCGGGCCCCAATTGAAAACTGTTTTCGCGCGGTCGATGATGGAAAACGGAATGTTGACTTCCGTCATTTCCTTGTCGGCCAAACGCACGGTGATTCCTTCTTCGGTCGTAGCAATGAGATCGCCTTGCACACGACGCTCGCCATTGAGTGGCGATTCCAACTTCACTGCAACAACCTTGCCTACTTCGCGATGAAAATGTCGTGGAGCACGCAATGTGCGCTCGAGGCCAGGGCTCGATACTTCAAGCGTGTAGCGACCAGGAATTGGATCGCTGTGATCGAACTCGCGCGAAACCAAGCGCGTGATGAGAGCGATGTTGTCGAGGCTGACACCTTCTGGGCCGCCTGGCTGCGTGTCGACAACGACGCGCAGAATTCCACCCGAATACTCAATGTCGTACAAATCAAGGCCGAGGTCGGACACGATGGGGTTAATGAGGGCTGTAACACGATCGATTACAGGGCTCGACTGAGCGCTTCCACGGGTAATCGACATGTTCAACCTCCTCTCCCTACTCTCAAGGGTTTTGCTCCCCCGATTTCCATCAAGGTTGGCAAAACCGCTGCCTAAACCGTCCCTAGAAAAAACAAATGGCGTGGGTCGAAACCCACGCCTTTTAGTCACTGACTTTCAAAGGACATCAAAAATTATAGCCCCGTAAACTAAGGTTCGCACGTGGTTCAACGCCTCTCAACCCTGTTCGTACGCACTCTGCGGGACAATCCGGCCGACGCAGAAGTACCGAGCCATCGCCTCTTGGTTCGGGCGGGATACATCCGTCGCGCCGCACCTGGTGGGTACACCTGGTTGCCACTTGGCTATCGGGTATTCCAAAACGTGGCTCGCGTGATTCGCGAAGAGATGGACGCCATTGGCGCCCAAGAAGTGAACTTCCCGGCCATGTTGCCGAAGGAACCATACGAGGTGACTGGCCGTTGGACCGATTACGGCGACAACCTGTTCCGCTTACAAGACCGACGCAACATTGATTTCCTGCTTGGACCAACACACGAAGAAATGTTCACCTTGCTCGTAAAGGATGTGTACTCCAGTTACAAAGACTTACCGGTGTGGTTGTACCAAATTCAAAACAAGTTCCGTGACGAGGCTCGTCCACGCGGTGGTTTGTTGCGCGGTCGAGAGTTCTCCATGAAGGACTCGTACTCCTTCGACCTTGATCAAGAAGGTTTGCAGCGCAGCTACGACGCGCATCGCGATGCGTACATTCGAATTTTTGAGCGTCTTGGTTTGCCATTTGCCATTGTGTCGGCAATGTCGGGCGCAATGGGTGGTTCCGCTTCTGAAGAGTTTTTGTTTCCGTGCGACATTGGTGAAGACACATTCGTGCAATGCACCGCATGTAATTATTCTGCAAACACCGAAGCAGTGCGTGTAGGAGTTGCTGATGCAATCGATTCAACGTCGGTGGCTGCAGCGAAGGTTGTAGACACTCCAGACACGCCAACGATTCAAACACTTGTTGATTTGTTTAACGCACGCGAAGATTTGCAACTTAGTGGTCGCCAATGGACAGCTGCCGACACGTTGAAAAATGTTGTGGTCAATTTGCGTCATCCGGATGGCCGACTTGAAGCATTAGCTATCGGAGTTCCCGGTGATCGCGAAGTAGACCTGAAGCGACTTGAAGCACAAGTGTCCCCTGCCGAAGTTGAAGCGTTCGATGAAACGCACTTCGCAGCCAACACCGCGTTGGTGAAGGGCTATATCGGACCAGGAGTTTTGGGAACGAACAACGCTTCGGGTATTCGCTACATGCTCGATCCACGCGTGGCAACGGGTAGCGCATGGATTACCGGAGCCGACAGCCGTGGCAAGCACGTCATGAACTTGGTGAATGGGCGCGATTTCACCGCAGATGGAACACTGGATGTTGCAGAAATTCGCGACGACGACACGTGCCCATCATGTCGATCTGCGCTCACCATTAGGCGCGGCATTGAAATTGGCCACGTATTCCAGCTTGGACCAAAGTATGCAGAAGCACTTGGCTTGCAGGTGCTCGACAAAAATGGCAAACAGCAAACCGTCACTATGGGTAGCTACGGCATTGGCGTTTCACGCGCTGTAGCCGCAATTGCAGAAGCCATGCACGACGACAATGGATTGCGCTGGCCGCTTGAGGTTTCACCATTTGACGTGCACATTGTGATTGCTGGCAAAGATGATGCTGCGATTACTGGCGCTGCCGAAACATTGGCCACCGAACTCGAAAGCGCCGGGCTCAAGGTCCTGCTTGATGACCGCCAAGGAATCTCTCCTGGTGTGAAATTTAAAGACGCAGAACTCATTGGTGTTCCGAACATCGTCGTTGCAGGACGGGGCGTTGCCAACGGCATGCTTGAAGTGCGTGACCGCTTTGCTGGAACCGCCATTGAAACTCCGATTGCGCAAGTCGGCCCACAGTTGGTCGCGCAGGCTCGCGGGAAGTAAACACCATGCAACTCCTCCGCGGAGTAGTTCATCATTACGACTGGGGCGATCAGCAAACGATTCCCGAATTCCTGGGCGTAGAACCAGACGCAAAACCGTGGGCAGAGCTGTGGTTCGGTACTCACCGATCTGGGCCTTCACTTGTAAAAACTGATTCTGGCAATCAACCACTTTCGAACTATGCAGGCGAACTGTCATTTCTTGTGAAGATCATTGCAGCTGCAAAACCATTGTCGTTGCAAACGCACCCAACCGACGAGCAAGCACAGTCTGGCTATCAACAGGAAAACGAAATAGGTATTTCGCTTGACTCGCCTCTGCGCATTTATCGAGATGCTTCTGCAAAACCCGAACTGCTTGTTGCCATGTCGGCATTTGAAGCAATCTGTGGTTTTCGCAGCGACAGTGAAAACCTTGAATTGTGCAATCGATTTGGGTGGACCGAACTAGGAAAACATCTTGCCGACGACGGACTTGCCGAATGCGTGCGCTGGGCACTCACCACCGGACCTCATCAACTTCCGCTGCACATGCCTGCATGGGCCGGTCGTCTTGCCACCATGTACCCGGGTAACGGTGGAATTCTCGTTGCGCTGCTTATGCATCATGTGAGGTTGCAACCGGGTCAAGCGTTGTACCTCGGAGCCGGCAACGTGCACGCGTATTTGGGTGGCACCGGTTTCGAAGTGATGGCTTCCTCCGACAATGTGGTGCGCGCGGCGTTTACTCAGAAAAACGTCAATGTTGACGAGTTTCTTCACGTTGCCACCATGAGCGCCATTGCATCGCCATTAATTGAGGCTGAACCGGTCAGTCACGGTGTGTGGCAATACCCCGTGACCACCTCTCGTTTTGGCACACAGCGCATTGATGTTTCAGGAACTCATGAGTTGCGCGCAACACATGACGCCGAGATTTTGGTGTGCACTTCGGGCAATGCAACTTCGCTTCGTGCCGGTCAGGCTGCTGTTCTGCGAAATGGTGAATCAGTAACGCTCAGTGGCAATGCAACAGTGTTTCGTACGTGGGGAACCCACTAACTACTTAGTTCCCGGAAATCGTCTTGCGAATTTCCACAATCTTTTCATTCGAATGATTGGCGTCATCGCCCTTTTCTTCAAGCAATGCGTTGCGATCTTTCGCCGCTTCGCGCTCGGCAATTGTGGTGTCTACACGAGCAATTGCAGCCTCAACGCCGTGTTCGTGAATAAACGTTGCCCAATCAACTAAGGCTTCCACCATTTCAGATTCGGGAACAACAGCAACGTTGCGACCCTTCACAAACAGGTGACCACGTTTGTTACCTGCGGCAATACCCAAGTCGGCTTCGCGCGCTTCTCCCGGTCCGTTTACTACACAGCCCATTACCGCAATCTGCAGTGGAATTTTCTTGTCTTCAAATGCGCGCATTGCGCGATTGGCAACTTCGATGACGTCAATCTCGGCGCGACCACAACTTGGACATGCAATGAGGTCAACGTTCTTGCGTTCACGCAAACCGAGTGACTCAAGCAGCTGTCGTCCAGCACGTGCTTCTTCCACTGGGTCGGCGGTGAGGCTGTACCGAATGGTGTCACCAATGCCTTCAAGCAACAGCGTGGAAATTCCGGCAGTTGCTTTAATGAGGCCGTTTGGAAGTGGGCCCGCTTCCGTTACGCCAAGGTGCAATGGGTAATCAGTAACTGCACTGAGCTGACGATACGCCTCAACCATCAGCGGAACGTTGGATGCCTTCACCGAAATCTTGATGAGATCAAAATCAACCTCTTGGAAATACGCGATTTCTTGCAACGCAGACTCAACCATGGCTTCGGCTGTTAAACCGCCGTGCTTTTCATACAGCGCAGGGTCAAGTGAGCCGCCGTTGACACCAATACGAATTGGCACGTTGCGGTCACGAGCTTCCATGGCCACTGCTTTGATGTGTTCGGGCTTGCGAATGTTCCCTGGGTTCAATCGCAACCCCTGAACGCCAGCCTCAAGCGCTGCGAGAGCCATCTTGTATTGATGATGAATGTCGGCGATGATCGGCACCGGCGAACGTGGAACGATTTGTGCGAGTCCCTCCGCGGCTTCAATTTCGTTACATGTGCAACGGACAATGTCACATCCTGCTGCAGCAAGTGCATAGATCTGTTGCAGGGTTCCTTCGACGTCTGAGGTTTTCGTGGTGGTCATGGACTGCACGCTGATCGGCGCTCCACCACCAACTGCCACCTTGCCTACATGAATCTGCTTCGTCTGGCGGCGCTCGAAACTCATGGCTACCAGTGTGCCACTACCCGAAGGGTTGCGTGATGTCTAGATACAAACCAGCAAAAGTAATCACGATCAGCAGTGCAATAACGGCTGTTGCAAGTGGAATCATCTTGCCGAAATCGGCCCGATATCGCACGCCATTTC
>Ga0082207_1000257_pt1 | contig 31381 bp, 22 predicted proteins | sample LakMenEpi10Aug09_FD_71540 | JGI IMG/M metagenome (GOLD analysis project Ga0082207, IMG submission 71540)
CGCTCAGTAGCTTGGTCGATCGATGCGGATCTGGCCGACGAGGGGTCTGCAAATTCCAATTCCTTGATCAGTCTTTCTGCCGTCTCCAAATCCCCGTCTGAGATTTTGGAATCGATCTCCGAGCACAGCGTCATCGCAAGGGTGCCTTTGAGGCCATCTCCCGACTCAATGGCTAGCTTTAAGTACTCCCTTACTCGCCTGTTGCCCGTTCCGATCAACTTCGACTCAAGCTCGGTCACCGGGAACCACGCGCGAAGAAATCGGGCGAGCAGTCGGAGTGGACGTCCATGTTGATTTTTGACCTCGAGGCATAACCGCATCAGCGGCTCGGCCATGTCGTAGTAAGACTCCTTGCCCCGTTTCTCCGATCGCACATAACCTTTCTCTTTGAGACTCCCAAGTTGTTTCGAACAGACGCGTTCATCGATGAACGTTTCGCTGGCAACCTCTTTGACGGTTAAGGCTCCTTGGGCATCGCATAGGCATTGGACGAGCTGCCTTTGCTGATCCGGCAGGGATCGGATCCTTTCCTGAAAAAACGGCGTCATGTCGTTGGCAAGACTATCAAAGGCCGCAACGAGATCGTCAAGAGACTCCTTGGTGAGAAACTCCGAGAGCAGCACGTACATGCGATGATTGCCACCCGCGAGGTAGTGCAAGGCTCGAATCCGAAACTGCCCTTCGGCGGACTTCAAATATCGGATAAGCTCCCGATTCGAATGCTCTAAGCTGATCCGAGTGATCAGCTCGACAGCTTCGTCGACCGACAAGGGTTTCAAGTGCTGGATATCAAAGAACCCAAAAAAGGCTTCGTTGCGATCGGATACACCCGAGAACAATTGCTGAGCGGTGGCCAAGGTGGCTATTTTCCTCGTCTCTTGCAGGAAGGCTCGCCACTTCTTCTGACCCGAATCGCCGAGGCTGTGGAATGTTTGGTCCATGTTCTCGGTGACAAGCAACAAGTTGCGAGCCCCCAGTCGACCGACGATGGATCGCAAAACGGCCAATGCGGCATCGTCGTTGGATAGCCCGCGCACGGCTGTCTTGAAGTCTGCGGGGAACTCCTTGGGATACTCCTTGGACAATTGACTCGCGATGCCAAAGGCCAAGTGGATCAGACCCGTGAAAGAGTCGTCTTCTCCCAACCAAGCAATCCGCATACAATCGGCAAGCTGGGATTTTTTTTGAAGTTCCCAGACCGCAAGGCTCACCAGATTGGTTTTCCCGCACCCGCGAGGTCCTATGAGCAGGATATGGTGCTTGTCTCCCGTCGTCATGCTGCGGGATAATCGATCCACGATGCGTTCCAGAAGCTTTTCGCGCTGGACAAAGATCCGCTTGAGCAACTCCGGATCGGTGTTGCTGGGGGTGTAGGTCGATAGGATAGGTCGTCGGTTCATCTCTACAGCCCCTGCGCTAGCTTCCACCACCTCTGAATCAGGGGGAATCGAAAGAGATATCGCTTTTTGTCGTTGCTATCCGAGTCGTGAACCAAGTAGTGATCCAATGCCAGCGACCCGAGCAACTTGACGATGCGGTTTCGATCCGTGATTTGGAAGTGGCTCTTCACAACCGCCCAGACTTGATCGATCGACTGAGGCTCAGTCACTATAGCCATATGGTCGAGAATCGTTCGGGCGATGTCTTCGTTTCGGAGTGGCTTTCCGGACACATCGTCGATAGTGCCTTTGTAGTAAATACCGAGCCGATTACGAAAATGCTCCATCTCCCAGGGATCTTGGTCGCTCAAGAGTTGATCGCGTACTGTTTCTTCGACGCGTTCGACATCGATCGGACCATCGCACTCACCGAGCTTAGAGCAAACCGCATGGATATAGAACGGGACACCGTCGGTTCGATGCACCAGTTTTTCCAAGACTGCACGTAGGTTTTCTGGCGAGATATCGACCCGTTCATCCGAGAGCAGTGTGGATGCAAGGTGGATCGCATCGGAATGATCGAGGGCTCTGATCTCGACGAGTGGCATGTCGTTGACCGGTTGGCTAGCGAGTTTATCTTGCTTGAGGTCATTTACGACGTGGTGCAAGCCTACGGAACCAGCATAGATCATTCGCAGGTTCGGATATTTTTGACGAATCAATCGCAGGGTATCGAGCAGTGTGAGAGCTTGTGTTCTCGATTCGTGGCTCTCGCTGAGCGAAGCGATCTTCTGGAGCATGTACGGGAGTTCGTCGAAGATCAGCAGAGTTTTCTTGTCCTTCTGATGCTCACAGAGTCCTTCGAGAGTTTTTGTGAGCATGTCTTGCCACGATACTTTGCTCACGACCGGGAGCTTAAAGACACCGCCGATGTCCGTTCCGCCGGTTGCGTCAAGAAAATCATTCAACCATTTTTTCATCTTGCTTGCTGCAGACAAAAGAGGCAGGGCGCGGTTGATGATTAGTTCGACGAAGCGCGTGGGAGAATCGATGCCTTCGAGGTCCATGAACAGGACCTCGTAGCCGGCTTTTTGTTCTGCGGCCATTTTGGTCATGACGGTCGTTTTTCCGACCCTTCGTTCTGCGGTGAACTGCAGGGACCGAGTTTCGAGCTTTTTCCAGATCGTTTCGATGAGTTTATCGCGTCCAACGACGTTTTGCGGACCAACCTGCTTTGCCATTTCGCCACCCCCAAAAAACACTACGAATCTCGTACGACAAAACCATCGTACGATGATAATGTCGTACGTCAAGTCTTTTCGAGGAAAAACTTGGCGGCGAGGGGCCGCGGATCTCGGGGTCAACTTAGAGGTGCTCCAGACCATCAAAGAGGGCAAGAGGATCGAGGATCATGACGTGCGCGGCACGTCCGACCAAATAAGCCGGCGATTCTTCTTGGGTGTGGCGCTGGTACTTCTTGCGGTAGTAGAGCTGAGGACACTTGCGAAAGTCGGCCAACTGATGGCTCGAAAGATAGTGCTTCGCTTTCGCGTGGTATTCGTCGGCTGACTCGTGGATCAGAAACGACATGGATGGGGACTGATGCATGGCAAACTCCTGCGTTGTTAAACGTGGAAGCGTTGTGCCTCCATATAATTATTTGCCGCTCGACCCTCTACTTCGCGCGCTTCGATCAAAAGTCAGGTGAGTGCGCTGACCCTGTAATGTGTGGGAAGTGGGGTCATATATGTAGTCATGACCCTGTAATTTGCTCCCACGTGGGGTCATATGTGACTGGCGTGACCCTGTAATGTGTCCCACGTGGGGTCATATGTGACCGGCGTGACCCTGTAATGTGTCCCATATGACTTTTGAGACTACATGTATGACCCTAGATACATGACCCTGTATTTCTCGAACAATTGCCTCGCGATCGAAACAACCACGCGAGCAATCGAGGAATCGTCATGTGTATCACAGTTAGCAAACAACCGACCGAAAAGACCATCTCCAAATGGATTTCCTCCCGTGCCAGACGCATGGGATTCAAAAGACACGACATCGAAGACGTGCAGCAGCAGATTTTGCTGGTGCTCATGGACTTCGAATTCAACCCTGAGAAATCCAACGGTGCCTCTGGCCAAACCGCCATCACCGCAGTGATCGACCGACAGCTTCGGCAGTATCGAAGAACCCGAAACCGTTACAGCGACCACGTCACCGGCAGCGAAAACATGCCTCGGCATGTGGTGGACTCTTCGTACGGAGTCGACCAAGCCACACACATCAGCATGTTGGCCGATCTAGCAAAGGCTCGCACTTTGCTCTCACCGATCGAACAGCAAATCAGCGATGCGCTCGCCGATGGCCAATCGATCAACGAGATCGCCAAGACCATGAAGATGAATTGGCACACCGTCAACAAGCATGTGGCATCGATTCGCGACTGCCTCGAATCTTTGGGGCTCGATCAGAGAGCCCACTAACAACCTGGGCAGCAAAGCTGAAAAAGCTTGGGAATTGCTGCCAAGAGCCGCTGGACTTTACCGGGTAAGTGAGCCTCCTGTGTGCATCGGACATTGGCGACTCACACCCTTTCGAAATCATTGAATGATGACCGCAAAGGATGGTGAGAAATGAGTGTTTTCAAGGGGATCGAACCCATGGTAGTCGACGAAGAACAGGCCGCCCGAATGCTCGGCATTTCACGGCGCATGGTCTTCGAGTTTCGCACCAAAGGGGAACTCCAGCATGTGAAGTTCGGACGTTTGATTCGCTACCGCGTTTCAGACATCCAAGCGTTCCTGGAGCGAAAACTGATCGGGAACGACACTCTAGCCAATGGCCGCCGAGGGTGACGCAAGTCACGGATATTTCATGCGACCAACTGACAGGAGATTTAAACGATGGCTTCTATTTCGACCGACAAATCAGGCAACAGGCGGATCCTGTACTTCGATGAGAATCGCAAACGAAGGGTGCTCTATATCGGCAAAGTTTCCGAGCGAGATGCCGAAGGAGTGCAGCGACGCGTCGAAAGCATGCTGGCTGCCAGAATCCTTGGGAACGCGATCGATCGCGACGATGCACGTTGGCTCTCGGAATCGCCAACGATCCGCGAGAAGCTCGAACGGCTCGATTTGATTCCATCTGGGAAGCTCCAAATCGATCGCAGGTGCATGTCCATGGAAGAGTTCCTAGACGACTACATCGAGCGCCATGGGGCAAGCCGCAAACCAGCCACGGTTGCGGTTTGGAAGCAGGTGGTTGCGAACCTCAAAGAGTTCATGCCCGAGGGGATCAGGATCAACCAGATCACCGCAGGCCATGCGAAAGAGTTTCACGAGAAGCTCAAAGCTCGAGGGATGGCCACGACCACGATCCACAAACGGATCCAGTTTGCGCGGCAATTCATGCACGATGCGGTCGACTGGAAGATTATCGACGAGAACCCGTTCTGCAAAGTAAAAACGCAGAAGAGTTCGGTGAAGGTCAACGAGTTCGTACCTCGCGAAGTGGTCGACAAGCTGATGAAGAAGGCCAACCCCGTCTGGCAAGTGATCCTGGGCCTGAGTCGCTACGGTGGGCTGCGCACACCCTCGGAAACGCTATCGCTTCGTTGGGACGACATCGATTGGGAGCTGAACCGGATGAGCATCCCGGAGCCAAAGGTCGAGCACCACGAAGGTCGTGGGATTCGGAGTTGCCCGATCTTCCCGGAGCTGCGTCCGATCCTCGACGAAGCCTTCGAGATCTTCGGCGACAAGAGCGACTATGTGGTCGCGGCTCCCCAGTACCGAGCCGCAGCCAACACTGCGATGGGTTGGAAGAATGCCAACTTACGCTCCGAAATGACACGTTTACTGCGTCGCGCCGGCGTCTCGGGTTGGACACGATTGTTTCATTCGATGCGGGCTAGTCGTCAAACCGAGCTCCAACGCGAGTTCCCTCTACATGTGGTTTGTTCCTGGCTTGGCAACTCACCTAGGATCGCACAGCAGAGTTACTTGCTGGTGACCGAGGATGATTTTTCTAGGGCGGCAGGGGCGAAGAAGGAAGGCAGGGGCGATGCGTGCCGCCCCCCAAATGGGCGATCCCAATGGTGATGTGCACTCCGCCCCACCAATTCAGTTGAAAAAATAGTTAGCGTTCTGATGCGTGGGTGGCACTTAATTCTCTCCTCGCAGCTCGAATCCGTTCTAATATTCGAAACTAAAAGATTCGCCTCCAGCTCGTGAACCTAGCGAACGCCAGACCTCAAGGTCAATTGAGTCGGAGATTGGTTCAACATGACCGTCTCCAAAGAGAGTGTTGACACAACTTGAATGGTAGCTTCTGGCCGAAAACACTCCTACAGGTACGTTGGTCGCATCACCACAGTCCGCAACATTCGCATTCGGTCCGAGCACGTGATTGTAAAACGAATAAACTGCGGAATACCATTGGCGCGCATTCGTGCGAGACCACGTTGGGAAGTTCAAAGGGATTGTAGCACATCGGTCTGAAAGTCTATTGGGGTTTCCCATATCGACAAGAAGCTCCGTTGTCGGCAATCTCGCTACATCGACAAACGGCTTACCGTTTGGCACATAAGTAGAATTTGAAGAAGTCCCGATTCGTCTCTCAGAAAAAAAAGCTGTGCAAAAAAGACCGTCAACAATCTCGGCAGGACGAACAGCAACATCTTCACGAAAGGGGCCACCCAATCTCGTTTTATCCCCAAGCAACAAACCGAGCTTTTGTTCATTCTGCATGGAACCAAGGACGCCAACACTCGCAACATAGGAATGGCCAAGGGGTGCGCGAGAGTCGGTTCCTTGTATTACAATTTTGCCGTTCACGTTCGGATCAGATGGACACTTCAAGATAGCGATTGACGCAGATTCAAAGAATTCTCGATTGTTCTCTTCTAAGGGCGAAACGCTCCAATCCACTGATCTTGCGACGGTTACTTCGTCCAGTTCGGCGAGAATCCGTGTGAAAACACTATATGAACTTCCCAAACCGTCGCGTCCGATTTTTGAAGATACACCAATTGGGAACGTACGACTTACCGACTGAAAACTCTGCAATGCCGTACCAATTTGACGAATGTTTGACTGGCAATACAGTCTACGAGCTGCCTCGCGGGCGGCTTGAACGGCTGGCAAGGTCACGGACAGCAAAACACCGATAATTGCGAAGACAACTAGTAATTCGGTCAAAGTAAACGCCCGTCTTTGAGCCATGCGGATTTTCATCTCCTTGAAACCGTCGCTTGAAAGTCTAGTTTCAGATCGCTCCCAGTATCTGGGGTAACGATAAGTGAGATTGTCGCGGCTTCATCATGGGGAACCTTTGAATCCGGAATGTTGGATTGGGGGGAAAGTTGCAAGACCTTACTTTCGACGATGTTCGCTGTAATCATCGATGAATTGGCTATTTCGACGCTCTTGATCGTGTATCCGGTATGCGATGATGTAAGTCGCAACAAGGAAGGAACCACGTGACCATCTTTGACCAATATCCTTGGTGTTCGCGAACCAGAAAGGCTCCATTCAGCACGTATTCTTCCACGTACATGAATTTTAAACGACTGTTTATTTAACTCTCCCGAACAACCGTATGCGAACGGCCCTGGCTCAAATCGCTCGGTATTGAGTCGGAAGGTAACCGGAAAATTCCATTGCTGGTTCTGTAACTGGACTCCAATGAATTCGGGCTCACCTACATCCGCTGTTAGTTCGCCAATTCCGGTCAATATCGAGATCGCATCCTTTCCCAAGAACGATTCAGTAGTGGATCGCACTATGATGTTTTGAGAGACTACAGCGTCGTCACCTCTGTTGATTTCGCCAAAGTCCACATCAATGGGGCCAAGAACTCGATATGCAGGACGGATTAGGCGAATAGACGAAGGAGTGACGATGACTTGCTTATCTTCGCCAACTGCAATTTGGATTTCCAGAGTCTCCGCCATGCCATCCACACGACCGTAAGCGATATAGTGAGCAGAGAAGGTGCTTCCTGGTTCGACCGACTTCGAACTTAGAGATCTTAGTACAAACGTTGAGCAGCAAGGTGATCCAGATACAAAATTCTCCATCGACAAACTATTGGCACTCACGTTAGTAAGATGGGCAATGACTTCGGAATGTTCTCCTTCTGCAATCTCCTTCGGAAAATCAACTCTTTCGAGGGTGACTAATTTGGCTGACTCAAACATCGACTCTTTGCGATCAACAGCGAGAGGTCTCGTAAGTGTGTGAGTGGACTCAATGTTTGAGTCCGAAGTTTTTTGTTGACAGCCGCCAAAAAATGAACACGTGAGCAATAGCGCAAGTGGCGAAATTAAGGAACTTGCAGAGTCCATTGAACCCGACGTACCAGTCCGAGCTAAGGCTTGCGATCCCAAAAACAATAAAGCACCAACAATCAAAACGCTCACGATGATTAAGGTCGCCCAATGATTGCCAGTAAAGTTCGAATAGTCAGAATTGTGAATGATCCATGCCCCGCTAAACGCGACGTCTCGAATATCGCGTTTTTCAACGACAATTGGCGCATGGAGCCGAGGATCGAGAACGGTCCAATTTGTTGCTGACGGAAAAACTACCGCAAAGTGCCCCGGTAATCCTTTTGTTGACAGGTGTGCGATAAAAGGCTTTTGCACGACTCCAAAAAGACTTTGCACGTCAGCTTTAATAGGTCGAACCCGGATAGATTGATCCGACACCATCTTTACAATTTCATCAATTGTATGCGACGACTTAGAAGTATTGTGCTCGGTGACGTAGTTTCGAACATTGATAGACTTGCCTGACGCAGCAACAAAAATCGCTGTTGCAGTAACGCCGCAACTCGGGTTTGTCGACAGCTTACCTATTGGCGGAATTGAATAGCCGCCATAGGACTTGCACAAACTGACGAGCGAACAAAGTGCGAAGGCAAGCAGTATTCTCATACCCCGGTTCATGACTTTATCCTTGTTCTAATTGCAATTGCCAACACAACAATGCAGGTGGTTGCGAAAACCAAAGCAACGATCGAAAACTGCCAATTCGACGGTTTGGAGAAAACTCCAAAAAGCGATGGTTTGGAAATGTCAGTGCGTCTTGCATGATTCGCCATTGACTCTATAGAACTAATCGGATCGTTAGACTTGCTTACCTCGTAGTATTGTTTATTGACATGATCGTTGACTTTGGTGCCGGGCGGAAATTCAACATCCCAATCGATTCGTCCTTTGGAATCCAACGATATGTCGGAGAAATAGAGTTGGAGCTTTCCATCACCATTGGATCCGGAAGTCAGTTCGACACAACTCTTTGGAATCCAAATACCGTCCACTAGTATATTCTCGAATGTACGCTCAAAGTTGATGGAGAAATTGGGGTTCTTCACGGACGAGTTCAGTTTCGTAATCTGTAGTCCATTCGGCGACTCCAGAAAGGTAACGAATATCGAAGGATTCCCTGGCATTTTAATTTCCAGGGTTTTGGCAGATGATTTGATAGTAATTTCCTGCGGATTTAGCACAACATTAGTGTTTTGATACCAATCGATCCACATCGGCCAATATCGAGAGGTAAACAAGTTCCCTTGCTGCGCTATCTGTCCGTGTCCTTTGGCTTTTTCATCCGCGGGTATCCAGAGTTCAGCAATATGTGAACCATGCCCAAATGTCGACTGAGAATGCGTCCCACTCAGAAAGGGCAAGTCGAACCGAAGCCCCTGTTCGGGGTTGAATTGCCACTTACCCAAATTCGAGTCCCCTTTTGCTTCCGGTGTGAAAACAGCGTTTCCCTCCAAATTCAGCTGAACGGAACAATTGATGGACTTGCTCTCACATTTGGACAAGTAGTCAAAAGCCAATAGGTCAAACGGATGCTGGCCTCTGTCTTGTCCGATCAATAAGGCATTCGTGGAAAAGCACATCAGAAGCCCGATGAACAAAATCGCAAATCGCAACTTCATAGCGTTTCTCTTGTGATTGGGGAGGATGCCTTCTGTCAAATCAAGGTCGGCGGGCCAATCGGAATCTGGCTCCAATCAGAACGGCAAGACTGATTCAGTACGCGTTGCAAATAGAACCACCGCATGCTGGTGTGCCTGTTGTCGGAATCGGAGTCCATTCCCAACCTCCACCTGCCAACAAAACGCACGTACCATTCAAAATATTCCCACAGCCGGTGCTTGCGAACGTAGACGAACAGTTGTTGTATCCTGGGTAGTATTGAATACCGCAATTTGGATTGTTGTTCGAACTATCGCAGGTAGACGTAGTGGGACAAGGATTTGGGTCTTGGCATGGGGCGCGATCAACACAAATCCACCATGGATATCCGCCTTCAATCCATTCGGTCTCACTTCGTTCAAGCAGTCGTACATTGCGAGATGGCGCAAACAGGCTTTCTCCGGCAACGGCCCAAAAACCACCAAGAGCGAACAGTAACATTCCCAAACCACTTGTTATCAGCCGAATTCGATCACGCATGACGAAGCTCCAAGTATTTGAAAGGTAAGCGTCAAGATGGGCATTGACATCCCTAGAGCCGTTGAATGTAAGGATCTGAAATCTGCAAGTCAAGTTTTTCAACGGGAATTTTTCCTCAAACAGGCAGTTGCAAAACGGACACGCAAATGCGTTCCACCCACGAATCGTTTCTCGACCGAACAAATGCGGGGATAGGCAGATGGCAACCAACGCCAATCGGGTCAGGACATTGACTTCCGAAGAGCCTACGAGCGTGTGATTGGCTTTCTTGGGATCCTCGTCTCACCGTGGCCGCACTTCAAAACATCACGTCCCTAGTTCGAATCCTGCACCTCCACTACAAAACCACATGTTTTCCCTGGAAAAACGAGGGTTCGGGGACGACTCTGGCGACTCACTCGACGACTCACCAGGGTCCAAGGCAGCGCACAAGACGACGCAGCACCTGCAGGCATGGACATGCATGGATAGGCAGGAAAGCCAAAGCAATTGGCCGAATATGCGAAAAACCCTGGGAAAACCAGGGTTTTTGAGCGGAGAGGACAGGAACCGAACTTTTGGGTGTTCTCCCAATGTTTTTGAGGAGTTCGAGAGGTGCTTATACAAGATTCCGTAAGACCGAAATTCGGTTCAGTTGACGATCAAGCAACGATTATCGGAGCGATGGCGATGAACCAATTTCGGGATTCGTTTGTGGGCTACCGTCAGTACTGGGTTTTAGCCCAGAGGGCGGCACTTCTCTGCCGGTGTGCGTCAGCCACCGGATTTGGGGGGCAATCGATCCATAGGATTTTATTGCGATACGAGTTTGCGCCTTGCTTTCAGCCCCAAACGGAACATCCTGGGGGGCTTATTGAAGTTCCCTCGCCGTTGGCTGCGGGTTAAACGATATTTCGCTTTAGGCGAACTCAAGTAGCACGTAGCCACCTGTCGCCAGACGGTGGAGGCTTAACTCGCGCCGCTGTCGACCGCTTGGCAGCGGATGGCTACGCGAGGTTGGCCCTATACAACTACTGCCTCGACTGCGGGGTGACCTTGTACCGATGGGTCTGGGCTCCTCGCTTGACGACGATCTCGGTTTCTTGGCCTACTTTCAACGCTTCGATCGCATAGGTGTAGTCGTAGATGTTCTCAACCTTGCGACCTGCCAGTTCGATCACGATGTCCTTGGCCAAAACCCCCGCTTTGGCAGCAGGTCCGTCTTTGGAAACCCCAGAGAGCAACACGCCCTGGATGTCTCCTTGGGCATAATCGGGAATCGAGCCCAGATAAGCCGTCATCGCGGCTCGGGCACCTTGGTTCTCGGGGGCCTTTTGCTCGGTGTACTCGGGAGCATTGGGTGTGGTTCCAAGCGCCCGGGTGATGAGTCCGACGAGCTTAGCGATCTTGGCAGCTCCTTCGTAGTTGAGCAGTTCTGGCGTGTCTCTCGGCGTATGGTATTCCGAGTGCGACCCGGTAAATGCCGAGAGGATCGGTACTCCTTTGAGAAAGAAAGTGCTCGCGTCGGTCGGCAGATAACTATCGGCTTGCAAAGTGATGGGCAATCCGACGACCGCATTGCGCTTTTCGATTTCACCTTTCCAGTAGGGGGACGAGCCGATCCCCTGGAGGACAAGGTTTTCCCGCAGGCGACCGACCATGTCGAGGTTCACGCAAGCGGCGACCGTCGGGTAGAGTTTGTTCCCTTCTGGCTTTTTCAGGTTCGGGTAGATTTCATGGAAGTGGTCGGCGAAGTAGGCCGAGCCGAGGAGTCCCATCTCTTCGCCGGACCAAGCGGCAAAAAGGATATCGTGCTTGAGTGCAAGTTTGCCGGCTTTCTTTTGGCTAGCCAGGGACTGGGCGATTTCGAGCATGGCTGCGACCCCCGAGGCATTGTCGTCGGCCCCCCGGTGGATACCGCTTCGTTCCTCATCGCGTGCGAGGCTTGAACTGTTGCCGCCGGCCCCGAGGTGATCGATGTGGGCTCCGACGATGATCACCGATTCGGCCGATTGGTTCGGATCGTCGGAGGCTCTGAGGATTCCGAGCACGTTCGAGCCGGTGCGTTTGATCGGCTGAACTTGAATCGAGCTTGCGACCTGGACATCGGGGAGTTCGAAGCCCATCATCATTTCGCCTTTGTCCAACTCGGTTTGAAGGTCTTCGAGTTTGTCTTCGCTTTTGGCGAACCATTCCAAGGCGAGCGCATCGGTGATGCTCATCGCAGCGATGCTGGTGCCTGAGAGCGAGCCATCGTTTTGGAGAGGGACCAATTGTTGGCGGACACCGCTCTTGGGTCCACTCACGACGATTAGACCTTTGGCCCCGCGATCCCGCGCGACCATGGCTTTGTATCGAAGAGAGCTGTAGCGGGCCAGATGCTGTCGGCGTTCGGGAGTCACATCGCTTGGCATTTGCCGAAGGACCATCACCCACTTGTTCTCGACATCCAAATGGACGTACGAATCGTACTCTTTTTGATTTTCGTCGGCGGGAGCCACGATGCCGTAACCGGCGAAGACCACGCCGGTGGGCTCGACCTCACCGGACTTGGAGAACGCTAGCGGTCTCCAGTCTTCGTCGAGCTTCCATGAGGCCTCGGCTGACTTGAGGGTGTTGATCCCCGCCAGTTCGACACCGGCGGTGTAGGGGAACGGGAAGAAGTACTTGCCGAATTCGTCGAGGTTGGGTGCCGAAGGCGAATCGGTTTTTTGGTTGAGATTGGTTTTCTCTAGAAGCTTGGTTTTCTCTAGAAGCATCGAGAAGGTGTCTGTGCCGGCCGGAGCGAGTCCGAGTTCGGACATGTAGCTCGCGACATAGGCCGTCGCGAGGCGTTCGCCGTCGGTACCCGTGAGTCGTCCTCCGAGCTCGGGCCGGCAGAGGTAATCGACATGGCGTCCGACGTCGGAGGCTTTGTAATCGTTGTCGTTGGCTTTGGCGTTTTCGGAGGCTAAGCTCGAAACTTGTCCGAGCGCATCGGCATCGAGGGTTCCTGCGGTTTTTCCGAGGCCCAGCGATTTTCGGGCTTGCGCATCGTTCCAAGTCCCGATGAAGATCTGTGATTTTTTCTCCGCGGTGCGGTTGCTCGTCCAGGCCAACTCGGATCCATCGGGCGAAAAAACCGGGAGTCCGTCGAAGCCATCGGTGGAGGTAACTCGGACCGGCTCTTTGGTCCCTGCGGCGTCGACGATGTAGAGTTCAAAGTTTGCGAAGCCTTGGAGGTTGGTCGCAAAGATCATGTAATCGCCCGAGGGGTGGAAGTACGGAGCCCAGCTCATGGCCCCGAGTCGCGTGAGCTGCTTGGGGTCGGACCCATCGATGTTGGCCGAGTAGATTTCGGCCGTCGCTCCGTCTTCGCTGAAGCGTCGCCAACAGAGCCGCTTGCCATCGGGAGAGAAGAAGGGTCCTCCGTCGTACCCGAACACATCGGTGATTCTGCGAACATTCGTTCCATCGGAATTCATGACATACAGATCCAAGGCGACGGCAGGGTCGTTTCCGAAGAGGGTTTGCTCACGCTCGCTGAGGGGTTTGGCGTAGGCTTGTCGATTCGAGGAGAAGGCGATGAGCTTGCCATCTGGGCTGTAGGAAGCTTCGGCATCGTACCCGAGGGCTTCGGTCAGTTTTTTGTAAGTCCCTGATTTGCGGTTCCATTCGACCAATTCGAACTCAGGGTCGTAATCCCAAGCGTAGCGTCGTTGTTGTCCCGAGGCGCGGAAGTCGAGTTCGGCTTGCTGCTTGGAGGTCGCTTCGGCATCGAATTGGGTCGAGGCAAACAGGACCCGATCGCCATCGGGATGGATCCAGGCGCAGGTTGTTTTTCCATGGCCGGGAGAGACTCTTTGGATGTCTCCTGATTCGCGGTCCATGAGATAGATTTGGTAGAAGGGGTTGCCCGCCTCGCGTTCGCTTTGGAAGACCATTTGTTTGCCATCGCGGCTGAAGTATCCTTCGCCGGCGCGGGAGCCTTCGAAGGTCAGTTGCCGGACATCGGCGACAAAGTCTGCTTGGGTGCTCTGCTGGGCCGGTGCGATTTGCTGTGCCGGTGCGACGTCCTGGGCGTGTGCGAGTTGGGTCGGCAAGAGGGCCAGGCTTGGCAGGCCCAGGCTTGGCAGGCACAGAGCTGCTAGGGCCGTGCCAAGAGCGTATCGAGGGTTGGAGTATTTGGAGGGTTTTGCAGGGTCGGGTTTTGGGGTGATTCGATTCATGGGTTCAGCAGCGGGGGATCTTTTGGGGATTTTCGGGGAGGGTGGACTTTGGGGGGTGGGCCTTTTTCGGCTCGCGACGCTTGATCGCATGGTGGCAGCATCGCGACAGCGGGGCCGGAATTCCGGAGTTATGGTAGTCGATTGGGCGAATCTGTCATCTGAGTATTTTCGGACGAGAGTCGCTTTACGGGATGCGCGTTGAGGGTTGCGCGTTGAGGGAGTCGGATCAATCGACCCAGCTTTCGAGGCGTTTGCGATCTTCGGGGTTGCCGATGGGATCGAAACCCAGTTCTTTTTCCCCTTGGTCTAGGGCAGTAGTTTGTTCGGCTAGGCGTTGGCGGAGGGATTTGTCGCGGGTTACGACGTAGAGGCCAGCGACGCGGACTTCGGTTGGGGCATCGATGACGACGCTTTGTCCCTCGATGCGGTACTTGATAGGTTTTGGTCCATCGGCGTCGATTTCAAAGCAGTCGAGTCGGCCGTTGGAGCTGTCGTTATGGAGCCAGGTCGGCAGCGCGAACCGGAAGTTTGCAGGTCGGGTTGCGAATTGGAAGGTTCGAGTTTTCGTGTCGATCGAATAATCAAGATCGTTGGCGACAAGAAGCGTGGAGTCTTGGGAGGCGATCGACGAGAGGTCCCAAGAGGGTTTGCCGTCTTGGAGGATTCTTTCGTAGCGGTAGGCGGTACCCGATTGGAGGATCGGTCGGAGCAAATCGATTTCGCGACCTATTCGGCGGATCGGATCGAGCAGGTCGGGGAATTTCGCAAGGGACTTCATGCTGAGGTTGAACCAATAGAGGGACATGATTCCGTTGCCCAGGCCCTGCCAAGCTTGGGCGCGGAGTTCTTGGGGGGTAGGGGACCCACGGCGTGGGCTCAAGATCCCGCCCCATCCGTCATGGGCACCTTGGGACCAGTAGGCGATGCTGACCGGTCGGCTTTGTTCACGGAGGCTTCGGGTCATGGATCCGATGGTTTCCAAGGGAGCGCCCCATCGGATCGACTCACCGTTCCAACGGTCGTATTTGGTCCAGGCATCGGCTGCAGGTGCGATGACGCGGTAGGCATCGTAGTGCGGGTAATCGGACAGTCCGGCGTAGTATCTCCAAGTCCGTTCTTCGCTGAGCGTGACGCTTGTCGGGAGCCGCCAGGGCGCATACGGGGCGAGTTTATCGAAGACTTCTTGGGCCGGGACCGGTCGTCCTCCGCCGTACTGTGGTTCGCCTAAAAATTCGACGGCATGGATATTCGGGAGCATCGCATCGGAGTCGTAGCGTTGACGATCACCAAGTCGATTGAATCGTTTCATCGGGTACTTGGCATAGAGTTCGGGGTTGTCGGTGAAACCTGCCACTTCCTCGATCTGTCCGGTGTTGACGTGAAGCATTGCCAAGGTCTTGAGGTACTCTTCGTTGGTCATGCTCATGCGGTTTTTGACTTGGTTTGCCGTCCATCCTCCGCTGATATCAAACGTGTTTGGACGAACCTTCATGCTGGCCCAAAGCCGAATCGGTTCGGACTCAGAGGCGCTGGCAAGAACGATTTCCAGGGCCATGTAGGTCATCGCTAGGGGTGGGGTGTCGATGGTCAATCCGATGAGTTCATTGGCTGGGATGTTTCGATCGGCGTTCCACGTTTGGACATCGTTTTTCTCGAGGAACGGAAAGAGCGTAGGGTAGGATTCGTTGTCTTTTGGAAACCACAGGCGGCAGGATTTGAGTTCGAGGTTTTTCTCTAGGTCATTTCGAAGGGTTACCAGGACGCTTGTTGGGCGGAGCGATTCGTCGGCGCTAAGAAACCCGATCGACTCGATCCATGTCTTAGGGGCTTGGATATCGAAAAGGATCTGAGCGTTTTTGGTCGTTTGGTCTGCCGCGATGGTTTTGTAGTCGAGCGAGTGGTTCGATCCGGTCCCCCATTCGGAGGTTTGGCCGTTGAACCGCAAGACCCGCAGCGCGCCGGCAGGGAGTTCGAACCCGTTTTCCCAGGATGGGTCGCGCCAGGCCCAGGCGTTTGCAGAGACGAGTTGGCTCGGGGTAGCCGAATCGAATTGCAAGGGGCCGTCGATGGCGATCGTTTGCTCGGAGGTGTTGCGGACGTACAGTTCGGTACGGGCCGAGAGGCTCGGATCGGGAGCTTTGCGCCACCGAAGTTCCGAGGAGAACTGGTGTGGGGTCGTTTGAATGCCCGAGAGTTCGAGGGCTTGGGCGATCGCAGCGGCAGGGCAAAGCAGGGCCAGGAACGAGGCGATCAGAAGGGGGGCTATTGGCATGAGAGTGGATCTTTGATTGGGTTCGGCAGCAAGGCCTTGGGCGTCGATCGGAGCATTCGAAAATTCGATTATAGCCACAGGTTGGTGTTCTAGCGGCAAGTTTTGGCCCGCTGGCGTGGAGCAGAATGGTGCCGGTCAAACGGTGCAATTGCAGCTAATCGCGAAAAAACCAGCGTTTTTGATGTTGCCAGGATTGGGCTGGTCGATATATTACGCATTCCCAGGATTGGACCCCGGCGGTCGGATTCCTTGGCAACCCAAGAGTTTCGAGAGAATTACCATGAAAGTCGTTTCATCCATCGGTGCCCTAAAGTTCCGACACGCTGATTGCCAAGTCGTACGTCGTCGCGGTCGAATCTACGTGATTTGCAAGAGCAATCCACGCTATAAAGTCCGTCAGGGAAGCGCCAAGGTCAAGCGTCGCAAGCGCTAGGTTTGGTTTTGCTGGGGTCATCCATTGCCGGATCGACTCCCCCCAGATACGGGCTCGTACGCTGTGCTGAATACAGCGTCGCTTATTTTTCTTTGTCGCAATCCTAACCGGCTGTCGTTTTATACGGTCGAGTATCTAGCGATTTGTTGCACGCAGGTCCGAGTTTTGGATTTTCTTCCGTCTGCTCCGACCGGCAACATCTGCCCTCGAAGATCGATATACTGAATCTTGATGCATGATGGGCTTTCACCAAGCGAAAGTACCCGATGTGCGATGGGTTTTGGAATTGTTGAAAATCGGTCCCAGGTTGATTCCAAGCAGGGGAACATGCAGAAGCTTCGAATAGCCGTCATAGGGCTAGGTTCGGATTGGCAACATCGGTATCTTCCTGCGCTGCGTTCGCTCCGAGATCGTTTCGGGGTCGTCGGTGTTTACCACAGCGTGTCGGCATTGGCTGCTGCGGCCGCACGTGAATTGGATTCCGTAGGTTATGACAGTTTTCGCAGTCTGATTTCCAACCCATCGGTCGAAGCGATCCTGATGCTCGAAGATGACTGGTATCAACTTCAGCCCCTGTGGGTCGCTTGCGAAGAACAGAAGGGTATTTTCTGTGGTTCCGAGGTCGACATCCAAGGGATGAGCTCGTCGGGTTTGCAGGGAGCGATTTCCAGTTCCGGAATTCCGTTCATGAGCGGATTTTCTCGGCGTTATGCACCGGCGACATTGCGGTTCAAGGAGCTCATCGCGACGCGGCTCGGACGCCCGCGATTGCTGTTTTGCCACCGACGCTTGCCGAGCGAACTACCCGATCCGGCAAACTCGATTTCGCTTGAGAAACAGACCAATCGCGAGCTTCTCGAACTGATCGATTGGTGCACGTACATCGTTGACGAGGAGCCCGATTGGGTCCAAGCGATTCGGCATTTGAGTCGGCCCAGCCCGACCAACGCAGATTATCAGATTTTGAGTCTCGGGTTCGGCGATCCGGAGACCGATCCCAACGCAATCTTGGCGCAGATCAGTTGCGGTGCGTATATCCCTTCGGTGTGGGCTGAAGCCATAGCGTTTCGTCCCCCGGCGGCGGTTCAAGTTTGCTGCGAAAAAGGGCTAGTATTTATCGATCTGCCTTCGACGCTCGTTTGGTTTGACGATGCAGGACGGCATCAAGAGACGCTCGATACAGAGTTGCCGATCGGCCAGCAAATGCTGATTCAGTTCCATCGCGCCGTAGCGTCGAAGGTTTCGTTGGTCAGCGATTTGCAGGAGACCAACGAGGCGATCCGGATCTTGGAAAAAGCCAAGCTCAGTACCCAGACCCACCAGCGCGTCGCGTTGCGAGACTGAGTTCTTTAGCCAGTTCTTTAGCCTATTCTTGAGCCCAAGTCTGTCAAACTGGAGCGATCGTACCGATTCGACTGATGGAATCGATTCTTTCGGGCCGATCAGATCCAGATGGTACGTAGGGGCTCGGTTCGGCAAGGGCTCGTTTCGTCGAGGTCTCGGTCGGGCAGGCAGCGTTGCAACGCTAGCAAATCGGTGGGTGATTCGAATGGTGGAAGCGTTCTTTGGATTCGAGAGGCGGCCTTTTAGTGTCTCGCCGTGCCTGGATTCGTACGTTCCGATCGCCGGAAGTGAATTGGCCGTTGAGCATTCGGTTCGATGCGTGGTGCGTGGCGAGGGGCCATCGTTGATCATCGCCGGATCTGGGCTTGGAAAAACCATGTGTGCGATGAAGATAGCCCAGGTGCTCGGTGACCGAATGCAGGTGGTTTTTTTAGCGAGTTCACCGTTGTGTACACGCAGAGCGCTGTTGCAATCGATCTTGTATCATTTGGGATTGCCCCATCGCGAGATGAGCGAAGGGGATTTGCGCATCGAGCTTCAGGAGCATTTGAGGGGGATGGGCGGTGCGGGGGGTGGGTTGTTATTATTGGTCGACGAGGCGCAGACGTTGTCGATGAAGTTGCTCGATGAGCTTCGGATTTTGACCAACACGCTTTGTGAGGGGATGCCTTGCGTTCATTTGATTCTGGCAGGAACGCTCAAGCTTGAGGACACGCTTGCTCATCCTCACATGGAGTCTCTCCATCAGCGGATCGTGGCCCGTCATTACTTGGCTCCTCTGAATCAATCCGAGACGCTTGGGTATGTCCAACGAAAGATCGAGTTGGCCGGTGGGAATGCAGCCACTGTTTTTCAACCCGATGCGCTCGAGGCGATCTACCGAGCTAGCGATGGGATACCGAGGCTAATCGACCAGCTTGCCGACCAAGCCATACTGCAATCGGGGGTTGAGGCTCAGAGGCCGATCCCTGCGAGTCGTATTGGTGCGGTTTGGACCCAGCTCCATCAGTTGCCTAGCCCTTGGTCGACTCCGCATGAGGAGTTCCAAGCGGAGTCCCAAGAGCGTTTTCAAGCGGAGTCCCAAGAGGGGGCTACTGCGGAAGCGGTAACTCAGGGATCCAGCGAGGATGAGCCCTCGGTCGAATTTGGAGCCTTGGAAGAAGAGCCATTGGAAACCGATACGGTCAGTCTGTTCCAATCGTTCCTTGAGGACTCCGTTGAGCAGGGCCGAGGTGTCCGAAGCATTTCAGGAAGCATTGCGGGAAGCGTCGCAGGGAATGTTGCAGGACGAGCCGTCGTATCGCCGGTTTCCACCGGGGGTTTGGATGAGTCCTTTCAGCAATGGATCAACGAGCTGAAGCTTTCGGCGGTGCATCTCGATCCGAGCCATCATGCGTTCGTGCGAGCCGAGTCGATGGCCAAGCAGCTTCCAAAGCCTGTCGCGAGTGGACCGAGTCATCCTCGGACTGGTCCTGGCCAGCTCGTCGGCGAATCGGTCGACGGGGATGACCGCGACATGATTGTGATGGTCGAGGAGCACGGGTGGATCAATCCGTTTGCGATCCGATAGGGTTCGGACCCTCGCGATCCGACTTGGGCGCACTCGCAGCGCGCTTGAAACTAAACACCGTTGAAACGGAACACGGATGGAACTGAATATGGATTGCGTCGTACCTATCGATTCTTTTGTTCGATTGTTGCCCAAGCGACCGAGTGTGTGCATTGGGGTCGGTTTTTTGGCGAGCCGACGAAGTGGACTTGAGGTTTTCCGTGGGATGGATTTAGTGGGTCAGCTTGCGTTGGGATGGATGGGACAGAGTCACTCCCGCGCGTGCGTGGTTCGCAGCACCGACAGGTTGCATGCTGCGAGATCGGCCGAGCCAGGTCTACAGGAAGTCTACTGGGATTGGCTCGTTGAGAGTGGAAAAGACCCGAGCGAATTTTCAGGTCAAGTGCTGCGCGATGTGGCTGGTTTGACGAAGATTCGAGGGGAACATGGTTTGGTGTTGATCGAGCTCGGATCGACCGATTCGCCGACGGCGCTTCATGCATCGCGATTGTGCGATGGTTTGGTGTTGGTTGCCCAATCGGCTGACCGGAGTGTAGGCAAGAGCAAAGCGCAGTTGGGTTCGTTCGAGCGATCCGACTGCCGGTGGCTTGGGTATTGGACGGTCGATCCTGTGTGAATGACCTTTGAGCCAACCAGCGCCAGCGGTTGGGCGATTTGAATCAGCCCCCCGGGACGCATCGTATGGGCCCGAGCAGGTGGGTGATTGCCGCTGTGTAGCCCGATAGCATCGGTGCGTGGCTTATAGCCATCGCCCGCGGCTTGCGCCTAGCGGCTCACAGGGTGAATGCGCCTCTCGGCTCGAAAAAACCGAATTGGCCTGTGTACAATGCCGGTCCTGGTTTTTTCACTTTTTGTAAACTTCGTTCTAGCCGGAAGTTGAATGGCCGATATCACCCGTCACGGTACGACACCTCGCTGGTCTGACCTCGTCATGCATCGTGGGATCGCTTATTTTGTTGAAGTCCCTGAGGATCCGCAACTCGATGCACGGGGGCAATTCGAGCAACTCTTCCGTCAGGTCGACGAGCGACTCGCCTTGGCGAAGAGTTCGCGCACGGCACTCTTGCAGGTCTTGATCTACCTTCCATTTCCTGAAGACCTCGCGGTGTTCAACGAGCTATGGGATGCGTGGATTCCAAGTGGTCATGCACCGAGTCGCGCATGCATTCATACGCAACTCGCAGCGCCGGGATACCGAGCCGAACTGATCGTCACGGCTGCATGCGATGTGGCTTAGATGCAACGCAATTCGTTTCAACAACGCGAGCTAGCGTCGTTGAACGGTATAGGACCCGAAGGCCATAGAACCACGGAATACATGAAGACCTGGGAACCACGGAATACACGGAACACACGGAAGTAAGACGTAAAAGAGCGCGGATCTGTTTCCGTGTGTTCGTTGTGGTCTGTGGTTAAGAAAAAGGGGATAGGTTGTTCGAATCGTGAGTAATGATAATGGAGGGAATCTTCGATGACCCAAAAACGCAATTCGAGTCCGAAAGCCCAAGCGAAAATGCGCATTGCCACTTTTCTCTTGATTGCTTTCGCTGTTGTTGGATGCTCTCGCCAGGAATCGCAAGTCACATCCGGGCCGACGATGGCTGTAAAGGAGGAGCAGGTCGTAGTTCCGATCAAAACGCAGCAGGAAAACAACGAAAATGAATTCGGGATGGAGTTGATCGATATCGGCGAAAACCCCGAGTTGGAGCCTAAGCTTCTAGAGGCGGATACTCCTTTGTACTTGTTTGACAGTGAGGATCTCTTTAGGTTTCCACCTCAAGTCATTTCAGCTATGGACAAGGTCGGAGTCGAGGTCAAGATTTTTGATAACTATCCAGAACTGTATGAAGCTTGCCCAGTCTTGATTGATCCTTCACTATTGGATCAACGGAAGCAATTTGTGGAGAGTTTGGGATACACCATCAGATGTCACCCTGTTCATTGGGACGTATTTGTAAGAAAGGTGCTGGAGCGTCCAAATGATTATCTTGTCGAGGCAGTTCCAGTAGTTAGCGAGTACTGTGACCAGGTCCCGCTTTCGACAAAAGGCTGTGTCGAGAAGTGGGTTTTTCCGAAAAACTCCTTGAATACACCTAGCCTTGTGAGTCGTAGAAATACATCCCAACCGGGCGATCCGGACTTTCCATACGGGACGTTCCCATAGCATCGCGCGCATCCAAGCGGATCTACGCGAAGGCCAGGGAGTCACGGAACACCCGAATACCTGGGAACCACGGAACACACGAAGACCACCAAACCAGAGAACCACGGAACACACGGAACACACGGAAGTAGGAGATAAGTGGGTTAGATTTCCAGGGGTAGAATTCTAAATGGGATCCCGTGGATCGCCGCTCCGGGGTTGTAGAAGACTTGGCGTTGGTAATCGATGGCGTCGACGGGTCGGTGGGTATGGCCGAAGAAAACTTGTTCGGCGCCGCTTTCGGGCGTTTGGCCAATCCACTCGAGGTACCCAGAGACTTGGTCTAGGACTTTCTGGTTCGAGTTTGCCATGTGGGCGACGAGTCGATGGATTCGGGTTTTGACGACGACATCGTAGAGGGAATGTCTCATCGGGTGGGGACGTGGTCGATGTTCGTGCGCAATTCGCCTTGCATCGAGCATTTCGTGAAAATCAGCTTGATAGGGTATTCTCGCATCGATGATGTCTCCGTGCAAAAAAACAGTGCGGTTGACTCGCAAGTAGTGTTTATGCCATTGGAGTTGTGGGTTGGCCAGCGCCAGTTGTTCGAGTTGCTCGGTGAAGGCAGGCAGTGCGTCGTGGTTCCCGAGGATGTAGTGGAATTGGCAATCGGGATTGACCGAGATGAGGCCTTGGAGCCAGCGGACACTTTCCTCGACGGTTTTTTCGTGGGAGTCCAGGGCGCTCCAACGGAAGTCGAAGATGTCTCCGCCGAGGATGAAGGTACTGGACTGTGCGACGGCGGATTCGATGGCGCGTTGGACTTTGGGCCCGGAACTTCGGCGGGAGAACAGGTGCAAGTCGGAAACGAAATGGGCTTTGGGCAGCTTCATGGAATCGCCGTAACGGGAACGAAACAACACCGTGTGGAGATCTATTCTAGGAACAATGAACGCGGAGAGGAAAGGAACGCGGAGAGGAAAGGAACGCGGAGAGGAAAGGAACGCAAAGGCGCTAAGGCGCAAAGACGCAAGGAAGAAAAGAAGGAAGGGGGGAGAGGAAGGGAGGGGTGAGAAGAAGGGAGGGGGTATGGAGGGAAGAGGGAAGAGGAATGAATGCAAAGGCTTAGACGGTGCAGAGTTTGACGGCTTGGGACAAGCTGGTCATTGCATCTCGGGTGGGGAGAAACTCGTGTGCGATGTAGCCGTTAAATCCGGTATCAGCGATGGCCTTGGCAATCGGTGGGTAGTAGATTTCTTGGGACTCGTCGATCTCGTGGCGGCCTGGATTGCCTCCGGTGTGGTAATGGCCGAAATACTGGTGGTTGTTTTGGATGGAGCGAATGATGTCTCCTTCCATGATCTGCATGTGGTAGATGTCGTAGAGCAATTTGAAATGGTCGCTAGCGACCTGTTTGCACAGTTCGATGCCCCAGGCTGACAGATCGCACATGTAGTCGGGGTGGTCGACACGGCTGTTGAGAAGCTCCATGTTGAGGATGACATTTTTTTTCTCGGCCACAGGAGCGATCTTGCGCAGTGCTTCGGCGCAATTCTTCATTCCGGTTTTGCGGTCGATCCCGCGAGCATTTCCGGAGAAGCAGATCACGTTGCGGAAGCCCGCGAGCGATGCTGCTTCGATCGATTTTTCGAGCGACTCGAAAGCTTCATCCCAGAACTTCGGCTCGCAGAGCCCATCGGTGAGCTTATGCGAGGTGACCATGGTACAAACCAACCCGTACTTCTTGAGGGTATCGAAGTCTTTAGGGCCGAGCAGATCGATCCCGCTTAGCCCCATCTGCTTGGCGTTTTGGCACAGTTCATCGAGAGTAAGGTTTTTGTCGTAACACCATTTGCATAGCGATTGATTGAGCCTGCCGGCTTTGGCATCCGCAGGCTTGTCATCCGCAGGGGTGACTTCGCGGTTGGAGGCCACGGCCGGCAAGCTTGTAGAGCCGACTCCAAGGCCAGCGAGGGCAGCGAGCCCGAGGGAGTTTTTTCCAAAGGCCCGTCGGGACGTTGGCGGCTGGTTTCCTGGGGATTCCATGATTCAAATCCTATTTGCAAATGATCCGGATGATCTGGCTGATAATGATCTGGCTGATGGGGTTTACTTCAGTGGTACTTTGATCAGTTTCTGGTCGTTGCGAACGTAGATCGAGCCGTTTGCAAACGCGGGCGCGCACCATACGACTTCGCGACCAAAGGCGTTGTTCGTCGGCTCGATGATTTTCGTTCTTGCGATTTCCTCGTAACCGCTCTTGGTGATCTTGGCGATGAGCAGTTCTCCGGACTCGTTGAACAAGAAAAAGCGGTCGGCGTTTTTGACCATGAATGCCGTGCCGCTTCCCAGTGGCCGAGCGCTGATCGGTTTGCTTGTTTCCCAGAGTCGGTCGCCCGAAGCGATGTCAAAGGCCATGAGTTCGCCGCTTTGGTCGCAACCATAAACGACCTCGTCGATGACCATGGGCTGGACGTTGACTGGCGACATCCCCTTTTTGGCTTGGTTTCGCCAGACTTCGGTGGCCGTCGGTTGAGAGGCACCTAATTCGAGCAGCAGATTTCGGTTCGAATATCCGCCGATGAACAGGTACTTTCCGGCTCGTACGGGGCTCATGATGATCGATCCGTTGTCGGCCAAGTAGGGGATTGACCAGTAGGGTTTGCCGTTTTCGGGATTGACCGAGTTGACGGCTTGGGGGTTGACTAGGATCAGTTGTCGCACACCACCGGCTTGGATGATTGTCGGAGGGGAGTAACCGGTTTCGGAGGCTGTTCCGAACTTCCAAACTTCTTGGCCGGTGGATTTGTTCAAGGCGACGGTTTGGGAACCTTCGCCACCTGCGAGGGTGATGAGGTTATCGCCATCGATCAGCGGGTGGGCGGCATAGCCCCAGAGGGGCGACTGGGTCTTGTAGACTTGTTTGAGGTTTTTCGACCAAATCACCTTACCGGTGGCAGCTTGGAAGCAAATTAAGTCCCCTTCGGCTCCTAGGGTATAGAGCTTATCGCCATCGACGATTGGGGTGCATCGAGGCCCGGCTGGGTAGGAGATTGCATAAGTGACGGGATATTCGTGGGTCCAAAGGACCTTGCCGGTCGCATCGTCGATGCAGTGGACACGTTCGGTAGCTTCGAAGGCTTTGCGTCCAAAGTTATCGACCTTGGCGTCGGCTTGGGTGACCATATCGGTCACGTAGACTCGATCTGCGACGACCGCTGGTCCGGAGTATCCTCCGGCTAGGTCTGTGCTCCAAAGGGGTTTGAGTCCCTCGGCGGGAAAGGAGTTAGGTGCCGTTTTTGGGTTCCATTGGTTGTCCCGATTCGGGCCCATCCAGCCGGGCCAATCCTCGGCCAGAGCTAGGCTCATCGGGATGCACGAAAGGATCAGATTCGCAAGCAAAAGGGACTTTCGCATGGTTTTGTCGCAGGGGTTGGAGAAAAAGTCACACGCCGAAGCATCTGGGAGATTATAACCGTAATTGGCGATTCTCTCGGATTCGACCCTTGGATCGGGACGATAAATCCACGTAGAATTCGGTTTGGTTTGGTTTCAGTTCGGGTTGGCTTCGTTCGGGTTGACTTCATTGATTGCGATGGATTTTGCGATGAAACATTCGATATCCCACCGGAAGACGATTCGATCGACGGTCGAACGAGCTTGGTTCGATGATTTGGCCCAACGCTGCATTGGCCTCAGATGCACGGGCCGCCGCTGCATAGCCCTCAAATGCATGGCCCTGAAACTTGTCGTGCCGATGCTTATTGGATTGGGGGGGTCGTCGTTGCTGGCCGACATTGTCGAGCTTAAGGATGGCGGAGTGATCTATGGCAAGGTGCTTAACCCACAGTCGGGGCTGATGGTTCAGATCCAGGCCGAGGATGGGACGCTGATCGAAGTGGAGCGAAAGTTCGCTAAGATACGTATCTCACTGGAACGAGATAAAAAATACGCGCAGGATGTCTTGCAGGTAGGCGATTCTCTAGAAGAGCATCGCGCGATTGTCGAGAAGTGTTCCAACGAGCAGATGAACAACATCGCCAACGCCCATCGCGAGCGGATCGTCGAGCTCGATCCGGCCGACCGGGCGACTTGGGTAGCGCTTCGATTTTTTCCTGACGAGTCGACTGGCAAATGGATCCGCGACGACGTGGTGATGTACCGCCGAGGGAAGATCAAGGGAGACAAAGGACGCTGGTACACTTGGCAAGAGAAAGCGCTTTTGGACTTCGAGGAAAAAAGCAAACTTCTCAAACGGGATCTTGAGCGGGAGTTCGATGGCAAGCTCAAAGCGTACTTCAACGGTGTGCCCCGTTTGAAAGGGGAGGCTGAAGTCTATCTCGAAGGGGTAAACAGTCCCTTGCTCATTGGGCGGATTGTCAAATTGATTCGCGAAGGGGATGCTGCGGAGAGGCAATTGGGTTGGAAGCTCATCAAGCAGATCCCGTTGCGGGCGGCGACTCCGGCTTTGGTTTCCATCGCCATGGAGGAACCCAACACCGCTTTGGTCGATAGGATTTTAGAGATTCTCAGTGGTGGCGACGAATGGACTAGGGAGGCGGCTCTGAGCGGTTTTGCATCGAAGCTTGGTAACCCTGCGACACGCGACCGGGCCGCGCGTTGCATGGCTCCGTTTGTCGACAAACGCTACATCAGCATCTTGATCAATCATTTGCTATCGACCCAAGTGGTTCGACCGGCTGGCAACCCAGGTGGGCTTAATGCGGCTTCGGGCAATGGGGGAATCGGACTCGGTGGGGGTGCGACCCCGGCCCAAAAGCAGCTTGTCCAGCACAAGGATGTCCTCTCGACCTTGTCGGGACTAACCGGAGAGAACTTCGGCTACAACGTCGAGCAGTGGCGTGTGTGGTTTGCGCAGAATCATGCGGTGCAAAATCTCGATTTGCGGCGCGACGAATACTGAGTGGATATGCTGACGGTATCGGTGTTTACGGGTCACTTTTTGGAATCCTTGGGGCGATTGTTTCTTGCGCGTTGCAGTATTTGAATTTCTCTGCTCGAGCGGCCTTTATCGAGACGATGGTCCTGCGGGGCCTTTTGCGCCGCTGTTGGACGAAGGGGCCGCTATGCTCCTTGCGCTCTCGAGCGACCTTGAGGTCTGCGGCCATCGCGTCTTGGTCGCTTTGGAGCCCTCGATTCAAGCCGCTTGGAAATCCTGCCGCTTGAAGTCTGCTCGGTTGGATCGACTCGAGGTCCATGGGGTGCCGACGGCGGGCCCCGATTCGGTTCCTGACATCGAAGCGATTGCAACGCAGTGGGCGCGTATCGCAAGCTCTTGCGATACATCGATCGTCATCGCCCCGGAGCTTGACGGACTTTTGCCGGAGCTTATCGAATCCATGCGTCAAAAGGGGTGCTCGGTGAGTGCTCCAGATGCGAGTTTTCTGGGTCGAGCTACGGACAAATGGGAAACGCACCAATGCTGGATCGCTGCGCAGCAAATCACTGCACCGACGTGGTTGGCCAGCGATTGGCTCGCGATTTCGGATGGTCTTCGATCGGACGGACTTCGAGAGGATGGGCTTCGAGGGTGGGGGGCTCTAGGCGGTGAACTCAAAAACGTGCAGGCCGACGGATGGGTTCTCAAACGGCGTCGAGGGGCCGGTGGGACCGACATGGAGCGATTTGCCGATGGCGAGCGGTTGATCGGTAAACTGGGCACGCTTTTGGATCTGAGTGAGTGGATCGTTCAACCTTGGATCCTTGGTCGATCGGTGAGTCTGGCTCTGACGGGAGCTTGGGGGGTACCCCAAGGGCGATCTCTTCCGGATGGAAAATCGCTTGAACTCGACGGTGCAATAGGGCCTGAGGTGATCGGTCCGACCGAGCAGCTTTTTGGAACCGGCAGCATGATCGACAGCGCTTCGGGTGGAAGTTATGTCGGGGGAAATGGCCCAGTGGAGGTTGACCCGCAGGAGCTCAAGCGGTTTGCACAGGGGTTACTCCGCTCCGTGCCTGGGTCGAGGGCGGGTTGGATTGGGATCGATTTCCTGATCGTCCCCGAGGGGCCTTGGGTCGCCTTGGAGATCAACGCGCGACTCACATCGAGTTACCTTGGGTACCGCAAGCACTACGGGCCGATGCTAGCCGATACGATTTTAGGGGGTCCGTTGCCGATCCGACCGTTTCCTAATCCGGGGGCATTTCGCTTTTCGGTTCGGGATTTTCATGGATAATGGAGCGCTCAAGCGATTTGCTTGACCACGCCCTCCTTCCCACCGAACCCACTTGATTTTCTATGAGCTCGATCATGCTTGCCAAACCCCTAGGAGTCTCTAGGTTGACATTCGTCCTTACGGGCTGGGTTATCTTGCTTGCGGTTGCTCCTTCTGCGTTTTGGCCTTTTGCCAAGAGTGCTCAGGGTGCCGAGGGAATTGATTTCCGGAGGCAGATTCAGCCGATCCTATCGGAGCACTGCGCGCAGTGCCATGGGGTCGACGAGTCGACTCGGGAGGGTGGTTTGCGGTTGGATCTGCGTGAGTCGGCGTTGGCCGGCGGGGAATCGGCCCAAGGAGCGATCGTTCCTGGCAAGGCAGCCGAGAGCCATATGGTTCGTCGGATTGAGTCGAAGGACCCCGATGAGGTGATGCCTCCACCGAGTTTGAACAAGCCATTGAGTCCCGAGCAGGTTGAATTGCTGCGACGATGGATCGACCAAGGTGCCCAGTACGACAAGCACTGGGCATTTATTCCTCCGGTGCGGACCGAAGTGGACTTGTCCAAGCCCATTCATGGTCGCAAGGTGCAGCATACGATCGATTGGCTTGTGACCGATACATTGCACACCAAGGGATGGCCGAGCACAGGCCAAGCCAAGGCATGGGAATTGTGTCGTCGCGTCTATTTGGACTTGGTAGGAGTCCCGCCGACGCCTGAGCAGCTTGCGGAGTTTCATCAACAGGGGATAGAAGCGACGGTCGAGAAGCTTTTGGCCGACGATCGGTTTGCGGAAAAGTGGGCGCGTTCGTGGCTCGATGTGGCCCGTTATTCGGACACCAATGGTTACGAAAAGGATTTGCAGCGCGAGCAATGGGCATGGCGCGATTGGGTGCTCGACGCGATCCGAACGGATATGCCTTATGATCGTTTCATCATTGAGCAGCTTGCGGGTGATCTATTCGAGCAGCCGACTCAGGAGCAGATCATCGCGACGGGTTTCCTGCGCAATAGCATGATCAACGAGGAGGGAGCGATTGTTCCCGAGCAGTTCCGCATGGTAGAAATGTTCGATCGGATCGACTGCATCGGCAAGGGGGTATTGGGCATGTCGCTTCAGTGCGCGCAATGCCATACCCACAAATTCGATCCGATCACGCATGACGAATACTTTGGGATCTTCGCGTTCTTGAACAACACCTACGAATCCCGCTCGTGGGTTTTTACACCTGAGCAGCAGGCGCTTATTGGCCAGATCCGTGCGAGCATTGCCGCCTCGGAGCAAAAGGTTCGCGAATCGAATCCCGATTGGCGGGCAAACTTTCAGTCTTGGCGAGATCAGGTCCTCGGATCGCGCCCGAAATGGCAGGCGTTGCGCGCTGAGCTTCTCGAGACGGTCAGCGGCTTGAACCATCCGGTCCAGGAGTCCGACGATTCGATCTTGATGGTCGGCCACACCAGCAATGACGTGTTTATGATCGCACCGGCGACTTTATCGACGATCACGGGCATACAGTTCGAGGTACTCACGCACGGTGAGTTGCCATTCCGAGGTCCAGGCCGCAATGGGGTCGGCATGTGGGACCTGCGGGAGGTAGAATTGTTTGTACAAAAGCCCGATAGCAAGGACTGGGAGAAGCAAAAGTTTTCTGCAGCGAGTTGCGACTTTAGCAATCCTGAGGAGAAGTCTGCCGATGGCAAGAATGCATCAGGTCCCGTCTCGTTTCTCATCGACGGCAAGGATGAAACGGTTTGGAAATCGGATCGAGGGTTAGGTCGTCGCAATCGATCTTCGGTGTCTGTCCTGCAGCTTGAAAAACCGCTTGAGAATGTCCAAGCCCACAAGTTGAAAATTGTGTGGCGTCAGGGTGACATGGTCGGTTCGTGCCGCATCAGCGTGACGGACACACCGGCACCGACGGCTCCAGCGATCGACCACGATGCGGTGCTTGATCTGATCGAATCGCCTGAGACTTCTGAGCGTTCTCAGATCGCGTTCCAGGCATGGATGGCAACGCGTCAGGAGACCAAGGATCTGTTTATGGCGATCGACAATGAATGGAAGCGTTTTCCTAGCGCCAAGACCAGCGTGCTGCACATGACCGAGCGAGAGCCTCGTAAATCGCGAACGACGTACAAGCTGCAGCGAGGCAATTGGGACCAGCCTGATGTGGCGATCGAGCCTCAGTTCTTGGCCAGTTTGCATCCGCCGATTCAGACCGCCGAGCCGGCCCGTTTACGATTGGCCCGATGGATGGTCGATCGGTCCAACCCGCTGACTGCCCGCGTGGCGGTCAACCGAGTATGGCAGGAGATCTTTGGCCAAGGTTTAGTCGAGACGTCCGAGGACTTTGGGACCCGCGCATCGGTCCCTGAGTATCAAGGGGTGCTCGATACGTTGGCCGTTGAGTTCATGGACACGAATTGGAGTCTCAAGAAGCTGGTGCGGACGATTGTACTGAGCGACACATACCAGCGCAGTTCGCATGCGACAAAGATGATGCTTGAGGTCGACCCGAAGAACCGATGGCTGACGCGCGGACCGCGATTCCGGTGCGATGCGGAGACGGTGCGCGATGTGGTCTTGAGCATCTCGGGTTTGATGCATCAGAAACTCGGAGGTCCGAGCGTGATCCCTCCGGTCCCGCAGAACGTGCTCGATTACAATTACACTTATCCTGGCTATTGGAAAGCGGCCGAGGGGCCAGAGCGTTACCGGCGAGCGATCTATATGTTCCGCAAGCGGTCGATGCCCGACCCGGTTCTCAGTGTGTTCGATGCACCCAACGGCGATGCGGCATGTGCTCGACGGATTCGATCCAACACACCCTTAGCGGCCTTGACCAGTCTCAACGAGCCGATCTTTGTCGAAGCCGCCGGGGGCTTGGCGATACGGATCTTGCGAGAATCCGCAGGATCCGATGCAGAGCGCATCGAGAGAGCTTATCAATTGGCCACGTCGCGGAGTGCGACCGAAGTGGAGAAAGCAGAGTTGCTCAAGTTCCTCGAGCAGCAGAGAAAGCGTCTGGCCGAAGGTTGGCTCAATCCGCGTGAGATTCTCACGGGTGATCCGGGTAAGCTCAAGGACTTACCTCAGGGGATCAATCCCCAGGATGCAGCGGCTTGGACGCTCGCGGCCCGGGTGATCCTCAATCTCGACGAGACGCTCAGCAAGCAGTAACGAGCACCGCTTCGCTGAGTACGAGTACGACGAAAATCGATGCGGATTGCCGAACGCATGATCTGTAGCTGCAAGTTACGCCTCCGCCGGGGCAAGCCCGAATGGCGTTGAATTAGTAGAAAATGGCCTAGATTTAAAGGCCTCCTGCCCTGGATAAGCGTTTCATCACAAGCGCAAACCAAGGCAAGGAGGCCAGCTCAATGAGTCTGTTGAATAGTC
>Ga0082207_1000258_pt1 | contig 31320 bp, 34 predicted proteins | sample LakMenEpi10Aug09_FD_71540 | JGI IMG/M metagenome (GOLD analysis project Ga0082207, IMG submission 71540)
GACGGGGAATTGGCTTCAAGATCTGATTCACTTACTAGGAGTAGAACTTGGTATTGGCTTCGGAATCGGATTAGTCTGTTTTATACGTGGGATTTTTCAATCAGCCAAACGCAGCAACAATATTTGTGATGTTTATATTGGTGAAAATGGGTTTTATGCGGATGGTGAATATTGGTGCTGGGAAGGAACACCCTATCATTTATATGGCATCAATTTATCAAAACGAGTCTTAAAGTTTGAATTATTTTATCAATTGCTAGTACAAGAATCCGAACAAGATAAAGATTTTGTTCTGAACACTCGTTTATTTGCAGATGAACCCACTGGGGAGATCACTCGCTCTATTTTTGTTCCTCTTGGTCAAGAACAAGCTGCTGATCAAATAGTAAAAGAATTAACGAAAAAATGTATTCCAAACCCAATAAAGGGCAGGTATTCTAATAGTGACTATTATGGCGATAGTTACTACAGTGATAGTGATTCAGGTGATTCTGGGGATAGTTGTTCCTGGGGTGATTCAGGTGATTCTGGAGATAGTTGTTCTAGCGATGATTAGTCTTTTAGGGATAAAGCCCTGAAGGGCTTACTACGGGTTTACCAAATTAAGGTTAAATTAAGAGGAGTAGATTTAGGGAAAATAGTGTCGCTGAGTCATTGTCATCACAACGTTAACCGTAAGTTCAGGGAGATCACCCAAAGTGGGCAAAATATCTAAACCTGAACAAACTAGGGGTAATTCATCGCCACAAAAACCTACTTGCTGTTTAGCGTCCAATAACGCCTGGGCTAAGACTTGCACATCTTCATCAGGACGCTTAAAATATGCGGCGCTAGGCGTTTTCCAAACCGTAGTAAGCCCTTCAGGGCTTTCTTAGAGAGTCCTAAAGGACTCACTACAAAATTGTTTACACCAGTTACTTTGGCAATTAGCCTTGCAACTATAGCAAGTTGTTGATGCGATCGCTACTTTTTTAAGTGAGAAGACCAAACAATACCTTGATCACCCTTGACCCAATGTTATGAAAATATGACATTGAATCGAAAGGCGTCCACATTCGAGTGTTATAATAAAAAGTTGGCTTTTTATAGAACTAACTCCCCCTTCAGCAACTGCTTAAGTGGGATTTTGTAGTGACTCAAATCTCCTATCAGTAGAAAACCGTAGCGTCTACCCTATTGTACCTAAAATGACAGAATCAATTCGCTTTCTGATGTGTTCTCCAGACCACTATGATGTGGACTATGTGATCAATCCTTGGATGGAGGGAAACATCCACAAATCCTCCTTTGACAAGGCTAGAGAACAATGGCAAAATTTGTACCATCTGATTAAAGATCACGCCATTGTTGACCTAGTAAACCCCGCCAAAGGTTGGCCGGATATGGTATTTACCGCCAACGCCGGGTTAGTTCTCGATAAAACCGTCGTTCTTAGTCGTTTTTATCATAAAGAACGCCAAGGAGAAGAACCCTATTTCAAAACCTGGTTTGAAAGTCAAGGATTTACCGTTCACGAACTCCCTAAAGACCTCCCCTTTGAAGGCGCTGGAGACGCATTATTTGACCGGGAAGGGCGCTATTTATGGGCAGGATATGGATTTCGGTCTGAACTCGATTCTCACCCCTTAATTGCCGAATGGCTCGATATTGAAGTCCTATCCCTGCGGTTAATGGATGAACGTTTTTATCATTTGGATACCTGTTTTTGTCCCTTAAAAGGCGGGTATTTAATGTATTATCCTCCCGCCTTTGATTCCTATTCAAATCGCTTAATTGAAATGCGAATTCCTCCCGAAAAACGGATTATTGTTGAGGAACCCGACGCCATTAACTTTGCTTGTAACACCGTCAATATTAATCAGATGGTGATTATGAACAAAGCCAGTGAAAACCTCAAAGCTAGAATCGAAGAAGCAGGTTTTACTGTCCTAGAAACTCCCCTAACTGAGTTTTTAAAAGCAGGTGGGGCTGCCAAATGTTTAACCCTGCGGGTGACTGAACCTGTAATTGTTGATCGTCATGCGGTGGTTAAAGTCGAAAGCCACACCGTCCTAATGGAAGGACATCTATTAGACGCCGGGTTAATTAACCGCGCCCTGGATTTAGTTGTCGAAGGCGGGGGTAGTTTCAAAGTCCTTAACTTCAATTTAGGGGAACAACGCCAAAGCACCTCCAAGGCCGAGATTAAAATTTCTGCCCCCTCCCATGAGGTGATGGAAGAAATTATTAGCCAATTAATTGATATTGGCGTGGTGTCCTTAGAAGATGACCAACGGGACGCCCGCTTACAACCCGTCGAACAAGATGGCGTTGGCCCCGATGATTTCTACGTCTCCACCATTTACCCCACGGAAGTTCGGGTTGATGGCCAATGGTTGACGGTTCAACATCAACGCATGGACGGCGCGATCGCGATTTCCGAAACCCCCAACGGCCTAGTCGCCCAATGTAAAATTCTGCGGGACTTAAAGGTCGGAGAACGGGTTGTTGTGGATGTGGTTGGTCTTCGCACCATCCGCAAAACCGAATCCAGGGAAGCCCGGAATGCACCCCAGGAATTCAGCTTTATGTCGGCTGGGGTGTCCAGTGAACGCCGGGTTGAGTTAATTGTGGAACAGGTCGCCTGGGAATTGCGCCAAATTCGCGATCGCGGCGGTAAAGTGGTGGTCACAGCCGGCCCAGTGGTAATCCATACCGGAGGGGCGCAACATTTATCCCATCTGATCCGTGAAGGCTATGTGCAGGCGTTATTAGGGGGAAATGCGATCGCGGTTCACGATATGGAACAATCGATTATGGGAACCTCCCTTGGTGTCGATATGAAACAAGGCATCGCTGTTAAAGGAGGGCATCGACATCACCTTAAAGTGATTAACAGTGTTCGCCGTTATGGGAGTATTGCCACTGCCGTTGAAAATGGCTTGGTTAAGAGTGGGGTAATGTACGAATGTGTGAAAAATAATATTCCCTTCTCCTTAGCGGGTTCGATTCGGGATGATGGCCCCCTACCGGATACCCAAATGGACTTAATTAAGGCCCAAGAAGATTATGCCGAACTTTTGCAGGGCGCGGATATGATTCTGATGCTGTCCTCGATGCTGCATTCGATTGGGGTGGGGAATATGACGCCTTCGGGAGTTAAGATGGTCTGTGTGGATATTAACCCGGCCGTTGTGACCAAACTGAGCGATCGCGGTTCTGTGGAGTCCATTGGCGTTGTCACCGACGTGGGACTATTCCTAAGTTTATTAGTCAATCAATTGGATAAATTAACCAGTCGTTACGGGGTCGTACAAGTCGGTTAATTTCATTTTGAATTAACGAAAAGTGATCACATTCAAAAATTTTGAATGTGATCCTTTCTGTTATAATCAAAAAAAATAAAGCCCGTGACGAGGATTGAACTCGTGACCTCTTCCTTACCAAGGAAGTGCTCTACCACTGAGCTACACGGGCAAAAAAAATTAATAACAAAAAACTAAAATATTATAGCTTCTAATCTTTAATTTTTTTAACTTTAGAGGTGGGCCGAGCTGGATTTGAACCAGCGTAGGCGTAGCCAGCGGATTTACAGTCCGCCCCCATTAACCGCTCGGGCATCGACCCATTTATTCAACAATTTTATATAGTAGCACGATCTCAGAAAATGTCAATGGTTTTGGCAAAAAACTTTTTTAGTCTAGGGTAAAGGGGGCTGATAACCCTAGCGTTCAGGGAGTTTACGGACTTTTTTGGTTGGGCGGGTTGGACGGGAAGAACGGGTGCGAGGCCGGCCTGTCGTGAGTTTATCAAGCGGTTGGGTGCGGCTGGGAAAATCGCTCTCATCGTAAATTTCCCCGACTAACTCCTCCAAAATATCCTCCAGGGTTACTAACCCAACGGTTCCCCCATATTCATCCACCACAATTGCCAGATGTAAGCGTTGTTGCAGCATTTCCTTGAGTAAATCCCCAACCCGTTTAGTTTCGGGGACATAAACCGGAGGACTCATGGCTTCGGTGACAGAAATGTTGTCCCGTTCCTCATCGTGGGCATGGGCTAATTGTAACGCCCGTTTCAAATGGACAATCCCGACAATTTGATCCTTTGATTCTCCCTGCACTGGAATCCGAGAATATCCCGTTTCTAGGCATAACTCAATCACTTCTGGTAAGGTAGCTTGATGGGAAATAGTTCGCATCTCAATTCGCGGTTTAACCACCTCTCGGGCGATTAAATAATCCATCATCAAGGCTTTATTCAAGAGTTGATGTTTTTGCCAATCTAACTGACCCCGACCCCCTAAAATTTCGATCATCAATCGCAAATCCTGTACCGATAATCCCTGCTGAACCCCCCCCGGACTAAACATCCGAATAATCCCTTGGGTAATACTTTCTAACAGGACAATCACTGGCGAGAGGACAATAGATAACAAATAAATCGGCCGAACCGTAGCTTTAAAAATGGGTAAAATGTTGTTAATAGCAAAGGATTTCGGGGTAATTTCCCCAAAAATTAATACTAGAAAAGTCACAACACCCGTAGCTACCCCAATCCCCGCATTACCTAGCCAAATCGCAAATAAATTACTGGTGAGAATCGCCGAGAAATTATTTACCAGGTTGTTTCCGACTAACAAGGTGGTGATAAATCTGGCCCGCTTTTCTAAAACTAGAGTATACATGCGGTTGGGGTCGCCCTGTTCTTTAATTAAAGCTCGTAATTTTAAGTTATCGAGGGCGGTAATGGCGGTTTCGGAACCGGAGAACAAGGCTGATAGAATCAGCATAAATACCAGCACTAGAATATCTAGCCCGATATTTCCCAATAAAGGTACGCTTGCAGAAACAGCAAATAGAGATTCTGAGGGAAAGGTTCCGAACATCAACGGGATAAAGTTATCTGAAAAAACTGTTTTGATTGTAGCCGATGGGGTTTAATATAGCAGGGAACAGGGAATGGGTAATGGGTAATAGGTAATGGGTAATAGGTAATAGGTAATAGGTAATCTGCTGTGCTATACAATAAAAGACTTCCTGGGAGTAGGAAGTCCTATAAATAAATAGATTGGGTTTTGGTGTCAGACCCAGATTAAATAACGGTATAATCGGAAATTACCGCATTTTTCAGGATCACAACAATACCACTGCGGATATAAAATCCTAAATCTTCCCTTTCCGCTTCTTGGATATCCTCTTTATTGATAATTTGGACATTGCGACCAATGCGAGCATTTTTATCAACAATAGCCTTACGAATTACGGTATTGGAACCAATACCCAGTGAAACTTCACCTTCTCGTAAACCCGAAGAACGTTCTGAGAATGCTTGATAAAAGTCGGAACCCATGAGTAGGGTATCTTCAATCACGCATCCAGCTTCCACCCGGGAACGTAACCCCAAAACAGAATGATCAATCCGACATTCTTTCAGGATACAACCTTCAGCAATAATAGACTCCGTAATCCGACAATCTAGGATTTTCGTAGGGGGTAAGTGACGAGAACGGGTATAAATCGGAGATTCTTCGTCGTAGAAACTGAAGTTGGGGTGGGGTTGTTGTGTTAAACCCAGATTGGCATGATAAAACGCTTCGATGGTTCCAATATCTTCCCAATAGTCTTTAAATAAAAAGGCTTGAACGTTTAAATTGGCCGATGCGTTGGGAATTACTTCTTTCCCGAAATCAGTTTCCTGGGGATTTTCATCTAATAGCTTAATCAAGGTGTCTTTGTTAAAGACATAAATCCCCATAGAAGCAATATAAGGATTTTCTTTAGCCTGTTCGGGAGATAAACCTAACGTCGAGGTATCCACCTGCATTTCTTTGAGGGCGTCCCCTTTGGGTTTTTCGCTAAAACTCACCACCCGTCCAGAGTCATCAAGTTTCATTAAGCCAAAATCCGAAGCCCGTTTTTCGTCAATGGGCAATACCGAAAGGGTAATATCCGCTTTGGTGTCTAAATGACGTTGGACAAATTCCCGATAGTCCATGCGATAGAGATGGTCACCGGATAAAATCAGAAATTGGTCAACGTCCCATTCCTTCAGCAGCCACAAATACTGACGCACCGCATCCGCCGTACCCTGGAACCAATTGGGGTTTTGGGTGGTCTGTTGGGCGGCTAGGACTTCTGCAAAGCTATCATCAAAGCCAGAGAAGTTGTAGGCGCGAGCAATATGGCGGTTTAAGGATGCTGAGTTAAACTGGGTTAAAACGTAGATTTTGAGAATTTCTGAGTTAATACAGTTACTAATGGGGATGTCGATTAACCGATATTTCCCGGCGATGGGAACCGCAGGTTTGGCCCGCATTTTGGTTAAAGGATACAGGCGGCTTCCCGCACCGCCACCGAGAATGATTGCTAAAACTCGTTTCACAAAAAATTACCTCTCAACTGCCAATAGTCTTCCCAAGTCCAGTGTCCGACTGTACGGTACTCTTGACAAGGGGGGAGAGGCAAAACCGACATTAAGTTTGGGTTTGGGTTAAGTTAAGAGGAACGGAAAGGGCCAAAGAATTGTTAAACGGTTATTGAATTTTAAGTGTTGAAAATTTTCTAGCTGTTTAGAACTTGATAATTCTTTATATTTTTTTACCGGATTAGTCAGGGATTGTTTTGTTAATTTCAGGTTATACGAGAATAAACACGATCAATTTTGATTAAAGATAGAGGATTTATGATGCACCCATATTGGCATAAGGTTTCTCAGGCGATTAAAGTGGCTGTGGTCGGGGTTTCTTTACCTTTATTGTTGTCGAGTGCAGGGTTGGCGCAACAGAATGTTCAGCAAAAAGCTATTCAGGTTGATCCGAGAATTCAAAGGCTGAGTGACAACTTGATGAATAAAAATCCCGATGATGATCTAGATGCAGTTCAGCAGTTAATGACAATTATCGAAAATCAAGAAGAAAATGATGATACTCGTCTTTCTGCGGCTGAAAAATTAGTTGAAAAGGTAAAACTAGACCAAAAAACTATTGATCGATTAATTAAGCAATTAGTAAATTTTCAAAATAAACCCTATTTCAGAAAATGGTTGTTACCTTCTTTGGGTGATGAGATTAGCAACGAACAGTTAAGTCTTAATGATGAACAAATAAAAAAAATAATTTCCCTATTGGATGATAAAGATTATCGCATTTATGAGAAGGTAACTTATCCTTTGAGAGAAGCGATAAAATATCGTAAAAATCTTGAAAATGAAAAGATTAAAAGTGAGCTTGAAACAATCGCTAACGATGAAAATAAACCTTGGAAAACTCGAATAGGTGTCGCACAAGCACTTGGCTTCAGTGGTCACGAGGTTAAATTATCAATGGAAGTTTTAACGAAGTTTATCAAAGATAAAAATCAAAGCGATCAAACACAAGAATCTGCTGTTAATTCTCTAAATATAGTAGCTGATGAACTATCAAAATCAGTTCATAAAATTGCTGGTAATAATAACCTTAAAAAAGATTGGATTGATGGTTTAGAATTAGCAATCAATCAACTCCCCCAAGAGAAAGAAAGTAATGATAATGATATTTCCCAAGTTTTACACTCTTTAAAAAATGCAAAAGAAGCAATTAATGCACTTCAATATCCTGCAAATCCTGTCTGGATCTGGCTGACTGAAAACAAAAAAACGTCCATCCTTGTATTTTTATTTAGCTTTTGGCTTTTTCTGCTTTTTTTATTGCTTGGTGTCAAACCATTATCTCTGTTATGGCTGAATAGCTTTTTGCAAAAAACTGATTTATCCTTAGAAGTTCTTGGGGTTAATATTCAGACTACCACATTAAGAAAATTATTGTTTGATTTGCAATATCATCCCAGGGTACTTGATGATTGGGTAAAAACAAATCTGAAAACAGCACGCCGTCAGTTTGAGAATAAGCAGACGGTTAAACAGAGAAACATTTATGTCCCTACGATTCCTGTAATTTTGAATGGTGATTCAATTCCTGAATTGACCCCGAAAGATTTACAATATAAGTTTAGTGAATCGAGAGAAACTTTACTGATTTGGGGAGAAGGCGGTTCAGGAAAAACAACTTTAGCTTGTCAGTTAGCAAAGTGGGCAATGGCAGATGATCCTGAGCAACGTCTTTGTCCCAATCATCGAATGTTACCGATTTTAATTGATCAAGAACTCAGTGATGAGGCGGGGAATCAACAACAGGTTTTAATGGAAGCGATTCATGGGCAACTGCGAGACTTAATTGAGGCAGTAAAACCGATTTCTGAAGAATTACTGGAACATTTACTGAGGGAAAGACGACTGCTGGTGATTATTGATGGCTATTCCGAAATGCGTCCAGCAAGTCGCAATAAAATTAAACCCGAATTACCCAGTTTTTTAGCGAATGCGTTGATTGTCACCTCACGCAGTGAAGAATCTTTAGGCGGTGTGAATAAAACAATGATTAAAATGATGCGGGTTCACAGTAGTAAACTGGCAGAGTTTTTACAAGTTTATGTTAATAAAAAAGGAAAACAAGATTTATTCAAAACGGATCAAGAACTTTTTCAAGGCTGTATTCAGCTTTCAAAGCTTGTCGGTGAAAGAGATATTACCGTTTTATTAGCTAAACTGTATGCGGATCAATTGATTGCGAATGAATCTAATCAGACCACTAAAAATTTACCTGATAATATTCCTGATTTGATGTTATCTTACTTAAATCAAATCAATTATCAACTGATTGAAAAGGGACTAGAAAATCATTTAGACAATCTGACTGTTCATCAGGTTGCTAAAGTGATAGCATGGCAATGTCTAAAACAGACTTATCGATCCACTACTGTTCCACTTGATACCCTATTAAAAGTATTAGGTGAGCAATGGGGCGAGGAGCCAGCAAAAACTTACCTGAAGTATTTAGAAAACTCTCTAAATATTGTTGAAACCATCAAACCCAGTGAAGATCAAATTCGTTTTTCTCTTGATCCCTTAGCAGAATTTTTAGCAGGTTTGTATTTAGTTGATCTTTATAAGGATAATGAAAAATTATGGACTGAATTTCTGGCACAAGCGGATGTTCAACCCGGTGCGCCAGAAAGTATTAGAGGATTCTTACAAGCTGTGCAGGATTGCTGCCAAAAGAAAAAGGATATAGTACCTAGAATGATATTAGAAGCACTCTCTCAAAGAATTATCTAGGATATTTTACGGTTTACATCCGTTAGGACATTCCTTATGAAGCAAATCTTGATCGGTGAACAAGTTACTATTTTCCTGCGCGTGTGAACTTGCTTCTCCTAACGCTTCCATAGCATTAGCTAACAACTCTGATCGGTCTTTAATATTCTCGATAGCTGGTATCTTTGATTCATCAGTAATTAGGTCTGTAAGCACTTTAATAGCTTCTTCTTGATAACGACCTAGTTTTAATAATCCTTGTGCAGCAAAAACTTTAGCTTTGAGAGCAGTGTTTTCATCATTTAGTTTGGTCATCAACTGATAAGCTGCTTTTGAAATGGGAGATCGCGGGACAAAATTAGCAGGAGTAATGACTAACTCATACTCATTCTTAATCTCGTCATCTACGTTTTGCAGGGCTTCATCTAATGCACACAAAATTTTCTCATAGTGCTTTCTGAGTTTAGAATCCATAGTAACCTCTGTTAAATTAATGGGTGTTTTTTGAGATAAAAAATTGGGTTGCTGGTTTGGTTGTTGTTTAGGTGAATGGGAATTTTTGGCTAAACGTTTGGCTGTTTTTACCGCCTCAAACCCATTGACTAAACCTCTTCCCGTTGCCCAATCAAATCCGGGTTTAGCCGAATGTCCTCCGGTTGCAGAATTGCTATTTCCTGCAATTACATCAATGGCGGTTTGTTGCAAAATTTCTTTTGCTTGTTGGGAGGATAATTGGGGATTAACTTGCTTCATCAAAGCGCAAATTCCCGCTAGTTGGGGCGCTGCGGCGGATGTTCCACTAAAGGCAGCCCAGCCATCTTCTGAAAGGGTTTCATCCGCATCAGGATGTTTAACTCCGGGTAAACCAAAAACGGCATCTAACGTGCTTCCAGGGGGAACAGGTAAGATAATATAAGCGGCTCTAGGTTTCTTTCCAACTAACCCACAAATATCAGGAACAATGCGTCCAGAATAGATGTTACTGCTAAAACCACTAGCATAATTACTCGCTTCTAATTTGCCATCAGAATCCAAATAAACGCCTCCAGCCGCAATCACATCCGGGTGTTGAGAGGGAAATCCCCAATGCCCATTTCCGGCGGAAAAAACAACAATAATTCCTTGATAAACTGCATCGGCAATATTAGCAGTTAAAGCAATATCATAGGCCGATAAAGGGGCATATTGTTTGCTACTTCCCCAACTACAAGAAACAATATCAGGACGCAGGGAAACCGCTTTTTTAAAGGCAGCAATGGAATTTTTGAAGTTCCCTTTTACCATCGTAAAATTGATTTCAGGAGCCACGGAAAATAGATTGGCAGATTCTCCGGTTCCATGTCCATTTTCATCAACTTCGGGATTAATACATCCTGCCCCTAAGATGACTTGACCCCGATATCCATTCCGGGCAAAAAAAGGATGACGATACCATCCTGAATCTACCATCACAACGTTAATACCTTGACCTTTAATTCCCTGTTGATGAGCCGTTACTGCATTCAGTTTCGGGGCAATATCCTGGGGAATTAAATGCCAATAGGAAGTATCCGGGGGATGTCCTGAAGGCAAACCGACATCGGTATAATAAGCTGGTTCACTTAAAGCAATTCCTTCAATTAAATCAGATAAATCACTTGAAGATGTATCAACAAAACCGATGATATCAGTATCAGGAGTATCTAAAAACGTGCCTATACTTTCTAATCCACCCCCTTTGATAACGGGTTTGTCTTTAGCAATAATTTTCGTGTTAAAAACACGCTCATACAGGTCAACAGAACCTGCAATACTAAGAGTGACTCGTCCTGTTTCTAAAACTTCAAACCCTTCAGCTTTTAGACGTTGAATTGCTAAATTGACCTGTTGAGGATGAGAATAAAATTGAGTAATATTCTCACGGGTAATTAGTTCTGAAGATCGGAATAGGGAAACCCCTCCTTGTGAATTAACTGAGGCTTCTGCGTAAACAATGGGTGGTAAATTACTATTGGGGTCATTCATTCCTCTGGGTGTACATCCAATAAGTTGTTTCTAATTTATCATTGGTAAATAAGATATTCAGGTCTGCTTAATAAAACTTAAATATCTGATTAGAGTGATGGACTTGCTGGAGAGGTTAGCGATCGCCTAAAATTAAATAGCTAATTTCTAAGCTCAGTTTTGCTTAATTTTAGCAGTTATAATTAATCATATGTGATTAAAAATTATTTATGCAAATACAAACTCCTGATTGGGTCAAACACGCGGTATTTTATCAAATTTTTCCCGATCGCTTTGCTCAAGCAGCTATTCCGCGCAAAACCTTGTTAAAATCCGATCGCTGGGAACAATGGGATTTACCACCGAGTTTACAGGGATATAAAGGAGGCAATTTATGGGGCGTGATTGAACAATTAGATTATTTACAGGATTTAGGGATTAATGCGATTTATTTTACTCCTATTTTTCAATCGGCTTGTAATCATCGCTACCATACCCATGATTATTATCAAATTGACCCCATACTCGGAGGAAATACTGCTTTTAAAGAGTTATTAGATGCAGCCCATCAACGCCAGATTAAAATTGTTTTAGATGGAGTCTTTAACCATGCCAGTCGGGGCTTTTTCCAGTTTCATGATATTTTAGAAAACGGCCCCAATTCTCCTTGGTTAGATTGGTTTAAAATTGAAGGCTGGCCCTTATCGGCTTATGATGGTAGTCAACCTGCTAATTATGTGGGTTGGGTTGGAAATCGGGCTTTACCTCAATTTAACCATGATAACCCTGATGTTAGGGAATATATCATGGAAATTGCTGAATATTGGATTAATTTTGGGATTGATGGTTGGCGTTTAGATGTGCCTTTTGAAGTCAAAACTCCTGGTTTTTGGCAGGAATTTCGAGATAGAGTTAAGGCTATTAATCCAGAGGCTTATATTGTTGGGGAAGTGTGGGGAGATTCCAGAGAATGGTTAGATGGGACGCAATTTGATGGGGTAATGAATTATTTATTTACGGCTCCAACTATTGCTTTTGTTGCAGGCGATCGCGTTCAAATGGAATTGGTTGAAAGCCCCTCTTATTTTCCCTATCCGGCTCTATTTGCTAAAGAATATGGTCAAAAAATACAAGATTTATTAGCGTTATATCCTTGGGAAATTCAACTAACACAACTGAATTTACTCGATAGTCATGATACCGCTAGATTAATTAGTGTGACGGGAGGAGATAAAGCAAGTGTTGAGTTAGCAACCCTATTGTTATTTACTTTTCCAGGTGCGCCCAGTATTTATTATGGGGATGAAGTGGGGTTGGAAGGACATCTTGACCCCGACTCTCGCCGCAGTTTTCCGATGCAAGATTCTTGGCATCAAGATGTTTTAGAATATCACAAAAAAATAATTGCTATTCGTCACCAATATCCGGCTTTAAGAGCAGGTTCTTACAATATATTATATTCTCAGGATATGGTTTATGGATTTGCTCGATGTTTAGACCATCAAGAATTAATTATTGTGGTCAATTCGGGAACAGAAGCAGCCGAAATCAACTTAATGGTTACTGAGTTAAAAAATCGTCCTAATCAGTTAATTTATGGAGAATGTAAGTTCAGATGGAAACAAGAAAATGGCACAACGGAATTAGAGGTCTATCTTCCTCCCCGTCAAGGAATAATTTTAGTTAATTCTTAGTTATATCCGTCGCCAGAGCAGTTACCGAGATTGATTTTTCATATATTCTTTAATCACAGGTTCAAGACTCCAGTAAGATTCTTTATTATTCCTCACTTGTTGAATTAAACCCCGTTTTTTTAAAGATTGTATCGCCCTTAAAAAATCGTTATCAGATGAAAACTCTGTCGGTTTACTCAAAATATCTACTGTTTTATCTTGGTTAGCTAACCACAACATCAGAAGTTGTTCAGATTCGGATAACCGTTGATGCAGAGGGAATTACCTCAATTAACCCAGTCTGGAAAGCCTGATCGTAAGTGATAATAGGCAGTTCTTCCAGTTCAGCTTGAGCCATCAGCATCCGGTCAAACGGATCTCGGTGTAAAATGGGCAAGTTTCCGGCTCTCAGAGCATGAGCGACCGTGATGGTAAGTTCGTTGAACTTGGCTTGGTTTAATGTGTCCTGATAATGCTCAACCAAAAATTTAGCTTCAGGAAGTTTCCCAATACGGTATTTGGTAGCAATTTCCCAAGCGGAAACACTGCTAACTAAAATGTTATGGTTCGGATGGCGAATGATATCTCGGCATTCTTTGTCAAGTTTGAGGTCATTAAAAAGCCACCAGAGGAGAATATGAGTGTCAAGGAGGTAGCTCATTCCCATTGCTGGAGTTCCCCTTCAGGTAGGGGTTCAAAGAATGCGTCCCCCAGTTTTCCGGTGAGGAGTCCAGGGATACGAGGTTGGGAGTTTTCAGGATTTAACCCTAAACGAAAATCCTGAATCATGTTATAAATTTCTGCCAGTTTATCTTCTGGGATATCTTGGAGTTCTTGCATGATTTGATCGATTATCATAAATCCTCCCAGGTTGAAAAAATATACAAAGCAAGTGCTAATTATTCATCCAACAAATCCTTGATTAGCAGTATTATTGTCAGATAGAAATAATACTTTTTTTATGTTTATTAATATCAACATTTTAAGATCATTATAGCATAACTGAGATCAATTATCGAGCATCGGTCTTTTATTTTCCAAAATTGCTATCGCTCTTTGATTTCCAAGAATTGCGATTAAAGATGTTGATAGATCGATTTGCCAAACTAGATACTGTCGGATATGCTAAATACATAACAATCATTTCCTAAAAATATTGATCAAAAATAAAAATTTAACTGCCATAATTTACTCCAGAAGATGATATGTACATAGCCGAGTGTCCAGAAGTAGGAACAGTTGACCAAGGCGCAACCATAGAAGAAGCGATCGCTAATCTCAAAGAAGCTACAAGACTTTATCTTGAAGAATCTCCTTTAGTGGAAACAACCCCAAGATTAGTGACAAGTATAGAAATTAGTTATCCGTTAATCATAAAAATATCCCCACTTGCTCAGGCAAAGCGGGGGCATTGATAGATTCATAATGAATTTACCGTTATCTCAATAACAACTGAATTAACTCATGGACGAGCCACTGCGGTCATAATTACTAACAGAATTGGCACTGGGTTTGCCTTGAATGGTTGAGACATCACCGGGTTCTGTACCGACTTCATCCGAAACCCGATTCAACATCGATTGTTGACGGTTTTTAATTACTTGATGATGACGCATCATTAAGGCCCGAGCTTGATTTTGAGTATCCATAATTTGTTTCTCCTCTGTTTAAAATTGAATGGTTTTTTGAGCTAAAATTTGCTTAACTAAAATATGAAGAAAGATTACAATTATTAATCTTCCTAGCTCATTGTGGCATTACTGCGATCGTAACTGCTGGCAGAATTGGCTCTGAGTTTGCCTTGAATCGTGGTTGGCTCACCAGGTTCGGTACCGACTTGATCGGAAATCCGGTTGAGTAAAGACTGTTGACGATTTTTGATGGTGTGGTGATGACGCATCATTAAAGCGCGAGCTTGTTCTTGAGTACCCATGAGTTTGTTCTCCTGAATGAATAGCCTAGAAAATAAAAGGCTGTTTTGGTCTTCAATTTCTAATATACCAGAACATTCTGTAGTCTAATTTACAAAATGCCCTTATTTAACAAATCTTTACATTTTTATTAGAATTCAAGAACAAAAAAACCCTAGCCCAGGGAGGTAGGGGAAGCAGGGGGAGCAGGGGGAGTAGGGGAGGTAAACTCTTTTCATTACCCATTACCCATTACCCATTACATCAAGGGTCGATAGACGCGAAAATCGATATTAGGGAAGATGTTATCAATGGCTTCGACCTTTTCCAGCCAATCTAAATCTACCTTGCCAATTTTGAGATCTTCGTAGATTTTGTTAAACCGCATTAGGTGGGAACGGGTACGACGCACGGCGTAGGGGGTCATAGTTCCCGAACTCATGATAAAGGCCCAGTCGGAAGACTGTGCTAGGAGTAATTCTCTTGCGGCTTGATTAAGCGCCCGTAATTCTAGGTCGCCTCTAGGTTCTCGACCCGCCATTTTAATCATCCTTTCGGCGGCTTTGTGGAGATGGGGATAAATCCAAGAATTGGTATGATTGAGCCAATATTCATGGAATCCCTTATATCCCCAACTGGACTGGGCGGGATGACAAACCTGTTGGGTGGGAAAGGCTTGGAGATAATCGGCTAAATGGGTCATGGCATAAACCTTTTGATTTTCCCAGGTTTTGCGGAATAATTGATCGAGAAACGCAGGCCCTTCATACCACCAATGTCCGAATAATTCGGCATCGTAGGGAGAGATAATAATCGGGGGACGCTGCATAATTCCATGCAGATGTTCTACTTGGCGCTCGCGGTTAAATACAAAGTCCGCCGCGTGTTCGCTAGTTTTAGCTTTTGCCCAATAGGGGTCATAAAGTTCCTTCTCTCCCAGTCCTAGACCCCGACCCGTAATTTTGTAATATTTAATCCCGGTATTTTTGCGCTGACCATTAGGCATGATATAGGGCTTAATATACTCATATTCGGCTTCCCAGCCCAAATCCTTATAAAATTCTCGGTATTCCGCCGCCCCAGGATAACCTACTTCCGAAGACCAGACCTGCTGAGAAGATTCGTTATCCCTGGCAAATACAGCCACACCAGATTCCGTATAAACAGGGGAATAGGTGCCAAAACGGGGACGGGGACGGGCGTAGAGAATCCCATGACCATCGGTGAGAAAATACCGAATTCCTGCATCCGCTAACATTCGTTCTAAGCCATTATAGTAGGCACATTCGGGCAACCAAATCCCCCGAGGGCGACGGCCAAAGGTTTCTTCATAGTGTTGACAGGCGACTTCAATTTGTCCCCAAACTGCTTGGGGATACATCTTCATTAGCGGTAAATAGCCATGAGTCGCACCGCAGGTGATAATTTCTAAATTATTACTATCTTGAAATTGTTTAAAAGCCGTGACTAAATCGCCTTGATAGCGTTCCCAAAGTTTACGGGCTTCCTGCCATTCTTCGGCATAATGTTCGGCGAGGTAACGAAGATGAGGGGTTTTTTGATAGCGATCAATTTCCTGTTCGGTTAACTCTTGGAGTAAACTCAGGTGTTGATCATATCGGTCTTGGAGCAGAGGGTCTCGCAACATCGACACCAAGGGTGGAGTCAAACTCATGGTGATTTTGAAATCAATTCCATCCCGCTTTAACCCTTCAAACATTTTGATTAGAGGGATGTAGGTTTCGGTAATTGCTTCAAATAGCCATTCTTCCTCTAATACATAGTCACTTTCAGGGTGGCGAACAAAGGGAAGATGGGCATGGAGAACCAGGGCGAGATAGCCAATAGCCATAGGGATTTAATGGAAATACGCTTGTTATCGGAGCTAGATAGTTTTTCAATATTATTAAGATTTTAAAACGAAAGGGTAAGATCCGAGTCACTTGAATTTTAGGAGGTGATTGTAGATAATTTTTGCAACTCAGCCAAAGGCTATGGACAATAAAATTGATATCCAAGATTATAAGTGATGTTTTATACTGTAGATAGATTGGCAAAGGGACAGAATTTATTGTGGAAATTCCGGTTTATCAAATCCGATAAAAATGGTCACTTACCCTTGATTGTGAATTAAAATTGAGCGCGAACAGTAAAAGAATAATCCCCACCAGGTTCTAATTGATAATCATACTTTTCTAAAAACCGTCCCAAGGGTTCTTGTATTAAAGCTCGTCCTTGGGATGGTTGAATTGTGAGTTTTTTGGTATGTCGAAATCGCCACTGAAATCGCCACTCATAATCCCCAGCACTGACCTCCCCTTCGAGTAGACCCTGGTGCCAAGATTGTCGCGTAATTCGCACATACGCTGTTGTTTCCGGTAAACTTTTAGAACTCACTCTGTACTATCAACAAAACTACGATTATTGTACAGACTCATGGCTTTTTCTACACCTTGATGCAAACTTAAATCAATCGCTTCCCCCGCCCATTTTAGAACTTGTTCCATAATTTGCATTTCCGGTGAGGAAAATTTTCCTAGCACATAGGAAACCGTTTCCCGTTCAATTGTTCCAGCCATTGATTTGGGTTTACCAATACCAATTCTCAACCGAGGAAAGTTTTGGGTTCCTAAATGGGAAATGGTAGATCTCATCCCATTATGACCTCCTGCTGAACCAGACAACCGCAGTCGCAACCGTCCTAATGGTAAATCCATATCATCATAAATTACTAATACTGATGTGGGCGGGAGTTTATACCAATCAACAACAGCGCGAATTGCCTGTCCTGATAAATTCATATAGGTTAGAGGTTTTAATAATCTAATTTTTTCCCCAGAAGATGTTACTCCTTCACCGAATTTTCCTTTAAATTTGCGATTTTCTGAAATTGGAATTCGCCAAGCCTTTGCTAACGCATCAATAGCCTCAAAACCAATATTATGTCGGGTTTGCTCATATTTAGTTTCAGGATTTCCTAAACCTACGATTAATTGAGGAACAATTAATATTTTAGCAGGCGTAACCTCCATAATCATAATTATTGATATATCTAAATAACGTTAATTTATTGATTTTACCTATTAATTAATCAAGGGTATTGACGGAATTTTCCGTTGGGGTAGATGCGACAGTTGAGTTTTTTTCTGGCTGAATTTTAGCTGTTTCTTCTAACTTTTGAGCTTCTTTTTTAAATTCATCTTCAAACTCTTTAGAAGCCTGTTGAAATCCTTTTAGGGCTTTACCTAAACTACTGCCAATTTCGGGTAACTTTTTCGGGCCAAAAATTAATAGTGCCAGTACCAAAATCACAGCCATTTCGGGTAAACCAATACCAAATATATTCATTAAAATAGTCTCCTAAGTTGCAAAAAATAATCGTTATCAATAGAAAACCGTGAACTGTGATTTTTAACTTTCCAGAAGTAGCAATACAGAATTTAGGTTAAGTATTTTAAAATTATTATACCTTAAAACCTATTTCCTAAATTGATCCTCACAGTTCACGATTAACTGGATTGTAAACTTGATTAGCGGGTTAAATTAGCCCAGTTTACATCCACATTTTCAAGCAGCAGTGAGGAATTATAAATCTGTAAAATAATTAACAGAAACACAAAAAACAGACCCATAAACACTGCCATTAAAGAGGTGGTTCCCCAACCGGGAGAAACCTTACCATACTCGGAATTTAAAGGTCTTAATAAATCTCCTAACCAAGTCCGTTGTGCCATAGTTCACCTAAATTTTTTACGTCAACAAAATTTTTTCTGGATTTTGGACACTCTCACCGCTTCAAGCTAGGGAAGACCGGAGAGGCTTAGGCTAATGTTACCCGATTTAGGTGTCCCCATATCGGGTTAAACACAATATCCTAACCCCAGAATTGAAACAATTGTTAAATTGTCTTAAGTTTTCTAATTATTTTATTATAGAAGCACACGAATAACAAGGGATTAATCATAATGGAACCCGCATTAACTCTAAGCATTTGTATCGCTGTGTTTGTGATCGCCCTGACGGGATATGCGATTTACACAGCTTTCGGCCCCGCTTCTACCGACCTGCGCGACCCCTTTGAAGAACACGAGGACTAAATGGGCGAGGAGACCTCGCCCCTACCAGCAATCGGTAACGAGGTTGTAATCTTTGATCGTAGGGGTTTGGTCTCTAAACCTAACAGTTGAGAATGGGGGGACAGAACTTGAGGATTTTCAGAGCGCGTCTAGGGTAGAATAGAAAGTTTGGCAAAATAAACACAACCATTATGGGCAACACATTTGGGCATTTATTTCGGATCACGACCTTTGGAGAATCCCACGGTGGGGCGGTGGGAGTTGTGATCGATGGTTGCCCTCCCCGATTAAAACTTGATATTACAGATATTCAGGCGGAATTGGATCGACGTCGCCCCGGACAAAGTAAGATTACTACTCCCCGCAAAGAAACCGATACTTGTGACATTCTCAGTGGAGTCTTTGAGGGACGAACCTTGGGAACCCCGATTATGATTATGGTACGGAACCAAGATACTCGCCCCCAAGATTATAGTGATATGGCGGTTAAATATCGCCCTTCCCATGCCGATGCTACTTATGATGCTAAATATGGGATTAGAAATTGGCAAGGAGGGGGACGATCTTCGGCCAGAGAAACTATTGGAAGAGTGGCAGCTGGGGCGATCGCTAAACAAATTCTTAAACAATATGCTGGGGTAGAAATTATTGGTTATGTGAAACGAATTCAAGATATCGAAGGAGTGATTGATCCCAATAGCGTCACCCTAGAACAAGTGGAAAGTAATATTGTTCGTTGTCCCGATGGCAATTGTGCCGAAACCATGATAGAACGGATTGAACAGGTTCGGGATCAGGGGGATTCTATTGGTGGCGTGGTAGAATGTGTTGCCAGAAATATTCCTTTAGGACTCGGATCTCCAGTATTTGATAAACTAGAAGCAGATCTAGCCAAAGGGGTAATGTCCTTACCCGCGAGTAAAGGATTTGAAATTGGCTCTGGCTTTGCTGGCACTCTGCTCACAGGCAGTCAACATAACGATGAATTTTATATTGATTCTGTGGGCGGCGTCCGAACAGCAACCAATCGATCGGGTGGAATTCAGGGTGGGATTTCCAATGGAGAAAATATTATTATCCGAGTAGCATTTAAGCCAACTGCTACAATTCGGAAGGAACAACGCACCGTCACCCAGGAGGGAGAGGAAACGTTGTTATCGGCGAAAGGACGGCATGACCCCTGTGTTTTACCTCGGGCTGTGCCAATGGTAGAAGCGATGGTTGCTCTAGTTTTGTGCGATCACTTATTGCGTCATCATGGTCAGTGTGGAACTTTGAAGCCTGAAGAATAAAATGGAAACCAGCCTATCGTCTGTGGGGGCTAACCCTCAGAAGCTCTCTAATTTATCGGCTCCCGACTCTAACCCAGAGGATTTTGTGATCCAGTTCTGGGGGGTTAGGGGCAGTATTCCCACCCCCGGAAAAGAGACGATTCGTTATGGGGGTAACACCTCCTGTTTGGAAATGCGAGTGGCTGGTAAACGCTTGATTTTTGATGGCGGAACTGGCCTGCGACTCCTAGGAGATGATTTACTCAAAGAAGCCCCGGTGGAGGCGTATATGTTTTTTACCCACTACCACTGGGATCATATTCAAGGATTTCCCCTGTTTACCCCGGCTTTTATGCGGGGTAATTGCTTTCATATTTATGGGGCAATTCCGCCGGATGGGGACTCGATGAAACAACATTTTATCGACCGAATTTTGCATCCTAATTCTCCAGTTCCCCTGACGGGACTGCAAGGTGACTTGAGATTCTATACACTCAAGCCTGGGGATTCGATGATGTTGGATGATATTCTGATTGAAACCGGACAACTGAACCATCCGAATACAGCCATGGGATATCGGGTGACTTGGAAGGGACGGACAGCGGTTTATTGTTCTGATACCGAACATCTCCCCGATGGCTTGGATGAAAATGTCTTAAATCTGTCTCAAAATGCCGATATTTTGATCTACGATGCTATGTATAGCGATGAGGAGTATCATAATCCTAAATCTCCCAAAATCGGTTGGGGACATTCCACTTGGCAAGAGGCCGTAAAGATGGCTAAAGCTGCCGGAGTTAAGCGAGTGGTGATTTTCCACCATGACCCTAGCCACAGCGATGACTTTCTCGATCAGGTAGAAAAGGAAGTCCAAGCGATATCTCCCCAAGCAATTATGGCACGGGAAGGGTTAGTGGTTCCCGTGGGATTTTAGAAAGTATTTAGAGTAAATTCGTGCCACCATTAGACGGTGCAAATTGAGATGAAATCAGCTCTACAACCAATTATAGTTGCTTTGGTAATCGGGATATCAGTCCTGAGTTTTAGCTTAAATGCGATCGCCTTTCAGTTTGATCAAACAGAGGTCGATCAGGATCGGTTTGTCGCGATCGCTGTGCCTCGCGCCTTTGGACATACTTTAGTGATTGTGGAACAGGTCTCGGATCGTCGCCCCTGTTGGAGTGAAAGCGGTAGTCAACCCACGATTGTTGATCCGTTACTGTTGAATTTTGATTTTACTGGGATTTGCGGACGAGCCACCGATAGTAACGGGTATTCGGTGAGAATGGCTGGAACAGATTTGGTGCTGTCCCATGCGCTGAGTGTTCAAAGTACGCCGAGTGATATTTTATTGGTTGCCCAGTCCCGGGCTGATGTCTACGCGCCACCGATTATTATTGGTAGAACCTATGGATTTACGAGTGGTTTCGCTAAAATAATTTTAGAACCGGGTTGGCGTTTAACTAAACGAGTTTATCAGGGAAAAACCCTAGGTCATATTTATTTTACCAGCGATTCTCCAGCTTCTTAAACAAGATGATTTGATGGGTTTATGATTACTGAATTAGACCGAGTGGTTTTAACTCATGATTTAGCCGAATATAATTTAAAAGTAGGCGATATTGGTACTGTAGTTTTAGTCCATCAAGAAGGTTTAGGATACGAAGTAGAATTTATGACCCTCACAGGTCAAACAATTACTATTATTTCTTTATTTAGTTCTCAAATTCGGGCGATTGGTAATAGAGAAATTGCCCAAGCACGAGTTCTGAGCTAATTATGTTGAAGGGATTTAATCTATCGCCCGTGAGTTTAAACAGTTCTGATTATTTAGAGAAACAACCTTTACACTCAAAGTTATTCAAGATGATAATGTTACACGATACGACCTGCTGCAAAGATTTGTTGGGCGGTGATTTTTAAATTGGGAAAGATTGATGAAACCAGTAAATCATTATTTTTAAATAATTGTTTTTGATACTGATCACCGACTAGATTACAAATAGTAAGAGTAGGTTGTTTTGGTTTACCAATATATTCTCTACCTCCTATTCCTAAATAATCAATAATCCAATATTCAGGAACTCCGAATAAAGCATAATCTTCCACCTTCCGCGCATAATCATTTTGCCAGTTGGTACTGACAACTTCAGCAATTAGTTGAATGGATTTTCCTGATGTAATTATAGGTTTTTGTTCCCATAGGGGTTCATAAATCAGTTTTGTTTGATCTAATACAATCAGATCGGGACGAAAAGCGGTTTCTGTTCCTAATAGTTTGATCAAACAACGATGGGGAATTAGGGAAGGCAGGTCTTGACGATCAATTTCTACATTTAGTTTTCGACTGATAAAAGCTCCTACTTGTTCGTGTAGTCCAGTCGGTTCCATTTCAATTAACTCTCCATCTATTAATTCATGGCGATCGCTATCACCATATTCAGTAATAAATTGATCAACATTTAAGAGTTTTGTTGCTGATTGAATCATTGTAAGTAGTTACACAAAATAAATTACCTAGTTGATAGAGGGAACACCGGAACAGCCCCCCCAAACCCCCCGTGCACGGGGTGCTAGGGAGGGAGGGAATAGGGTGGAGGATGTGTAATTAATTTTGTTTAGGTACTTAATTATTCCTTATACTAATAATTAATGAATATAGCAATCCCATTTAAGTTGTGTTCAAAATTGTTGAGCAAAAGGGTTTAATAAATTCAGGATAATCAAAGCCGGAAAACTTAATCAAGATGATTATAACCTGGCTTAATTATCCTAATCATGGGAGAGAAAATCTCGTTTATTTTTAGTCTTAAACCTGAGAAAGTTTTTGTGAAAAAATTCGTTCAATTACTTCTTCCACCACTTTATCAGGGGTCGATGCACCAGACGTAATTCCGACTAGAATCTCTCCCTGTGGAAGCCAGTTTTCTTGAATTTCCAAAGATTGGCCTAACGGTTTATGTTCAATGCGGTTATCGTTTAGAATTCGTTGGGAACAGTCGATATGATAAGAAGGAATCCCCTTTTCTATCGACATTTCCTGTAAATGGGTTGTATTAGAAGAATTAAAGCCCCCAATTACAACCATTAAATCTAACGGTTGATCTAATATCCCAATCATGGCATCTTGGCGTTCTTGGGTGGCATCACAAATGGTATTAAAACTTTGAAAATGAGTATTTAATTGATCGGGGCCATATTTTTTAATCATTGTATGCTCTAATAGTTTGCCGATTTGTTCGGTTTCACTTTTCAGCATGGTGGTTTGGTTAGCAATGCCAATTTGCTTTAAATCTTGATCGGGATCAAAACCTTCGGAATAGGCTCGACTAAATTTTGCTAAAAACTCTTGATGATCGCCTCCATTCAGAATGTAATTAGACACATATTCCGCCTCTTTATAATTCAAAATTACTAAATATTTATCGGCAAAGGAAATGGTGGCAACGGTTTCTTCATGGTTATATTTTCCATGAATAATAGAGGTATAATCTCTTTTTTTGTGTTTTTCAATACTATTCCAAACTTTAGACACCCAAGGGCAGGTGGTATCAACAATTTTACAGCCTTTTTCGTTCAAGGTTTGCATTTCTTGAATACTTGCCCCAAACGCAGGTAAAATTACCACATCCCCAGAATTCACTACTGAAAAATCCTTATTCCCATTTTCGACAGGAATAAACTCAACTTTCATATCCTTTAAATGTTGATTCACCGAAGGATTATGAATAATTTCGTTGGTAATCCAAATATTTTCCGTTGGAAAATGTTCACGAGTTTCATAGGCCATAGCCACAGCCCTTTCCACACCCCAACAAAACCCAAAGGATTGAGCCATTTGAATCGTAACATTTCCCCGTTTAATACTATAGTTATTCTCTCTAATCTCTTGAATTAAAGAACTTTGATAGGCTGAGTGCATAACATTTGCCACTTCTTCCTGATGACCAAAGCCTTTGCGATGATAGGTTTCTGACTCTTGTAAGGAACGTATAAATGCTTTTGTATCCATTTTTTTATCTTGAAATCAGGTGCATTGTCATTGATGATCTTAAACTACCATGGCGTCAGCAAACACGCCCCAAGGGGTTGAATACTCGGCTTCAATGGTCTGCAATTCCCTATCTGAGAGGGCCTGTATTACCCATTCTCCCCCGAACCAACAACGGGCTGCTACCCCCAAAGCATCAATAACCGTTGAAACCAACTCCTCCCCAAACGGTAAAGTAGTTAGGGTTGGTGAGGGCATTTCCAGGCCAAACACCTGACGAAACAGTTCTGCATCAGGAGTTAACCGAATGGAGCCATGTTGTAGAATTGTCCCATTTCCCTTGAGTTGGGCATTACCAATTAATTTAGTGCCATCGGATAGGACTAAATCGGCTGCGGTGGCGGTGGCAAAACAGTTGGGGTTGTGAATATATCCCCGTCCAGCAGAACCATAGTGGAGTTCATAGCCGAGCGATCGCCATCCTTCAATTAAAAATTGGCATAATGTTTGATAGGCTACCCTAGAATTTTGGGGCAATCCCGAAGCGATGACCGCATAGGTTAAATCCCCTTGATGTAAAACCGCCCGACCTCCGGTGGGACGTTTAACTAACTCTAAAGGTTGGTTTTGCCAAGTTAACTGTTGCCAATGTTCCGGCCAAGATTTCTGATGATAACCTAAAGAAATACTCGCAGGTTCCCAAAAATAAAACCGTAAACTGGGGGGATGTTTTCCCTGTTGATGTTGACGAAACAACCAATGGTCAATTGCCATTTGCAAATGTCCAGAGGCTTTAAATACAGGAATTAAACGCCAAATATTAGACTTTGAACTCGGCTTGTAAGCTATCATCGTTATTATCGGCAATTGTCGCCACAATGGTAATAATGCGTGAGATTTCAGTGGCAGAAATATCTGCTAAAGTGCGGTTCGATAAAACTACAACTTGATCATTCGTAATCGCAAAATGGGATTCTAAAGTAGATAACCAGTTCATTTCTAATAATTTTCGCATTAACTGGTTTTCATTTTTAACCGGAAATTTTAGCACCGTAGCCCAAACCGTGATGGTATCTTCATCGGTTTCCCCTGTGAGTTGCACAAAAACTTCCACACTACCATATTCAAATTGCCAAACCTTACCCGCTTCGGACTGTCCGACCATTACCTTTTGGTCTTGAGCTAACCCGATGAGGACGTTTTCAATTTCTTCTGAGGGTCTGACGGTGGCCATAGCATTATCAATCAGTTCTGCATCAGTCTCAGTCGTTAACGGTGCTTGTTCTGTAGTTGTCATAATACTTGATACTAGCTTTTACATTGAATTGTATCGTAACTAGCCCTGCCTTTGTGAAGATTATTTAACTCAATAATCTTTCAACAGATATCTCAATATCTGGAAAAGCTAAGGAGTTAATCATCCCTTGATTAATAATTTGTTGACTCAAATAAATATTATTCTCAGGATTTCTAAATACGATTAATTGTTTTTGGTATAAATCTAAAACCCAATATTCCTCAATTCTAGCTTGAGCATAAATTGATAATTTTAATTCTAAATCTTTTTTTAAACTACTTTTAGCCACTTCAATGAGCCAAAAAATATCCTCAGCATAGGGATGATGATCTTTATAGGTTGACTTGGGTAGTCGGACAATAGCAATATCCGGTTCGGGTTCAGAATCCGAAAGGGTAATAGGGCCATTAAAACGAACATGAACTTTACTTGCTAACAAGGTTTGTAAGTATTGTGTACCTTCCTCAGTTGTATAGTAATGAATGGGACTTTCTGGACTCATTTCAATAATTTCACCTGCTAATAATTCGACTTGGCGATCGCATAAAATCCCAGCATCAATCATCTGGTGATAATCCTCTACAGACCATTTTGCTAACGTCTTCATGGCAGAATTACCTATTTTTATTAGAGAGTTGAGTTATTCCTATATTAACATTTTTTAGGGAGTTGTCACAAAATAGAGTAAAATTTTATGTAATTATTTACTCTGGCAAAAATTCGGGGGATAAAATCTCTGTTAAGGTATATGAACAAGTTTCAGGAAATAAAGATAACCCGGTTTCTCTTTCCGCGCTTAGGGTCGCCAAAGGATACACCTCTTCTATCGCTTCCGTCAAATTAGATTGAAGACTAGGGTTTTTTTGTAGAATTTTTTCTAACCGGAGGCGTTGCTCTTTAATCGTTAATTGCCAACTCCGAGAGCGTAAGTTAGGCTGAAATTGCCATTTTAATAGGTGCATAATTAAGACTTCTAATCGGCTTTCTAATTGTCGTTTTTCCGAGCGTCCCATGTCCTCTATTTCTTCAGCAATGTTTTGCCAATCAATTTGATTAAGTTGTCCCGTTTTTAATAGCTGTACCTGTTCATTTGTCCAAGCATAAAAGTCTGTTTCATGGGTGGTTGAGTTCATGAGTTCTCCTGTAATTCAAGATACAAAAATATTGCTTCATTTTAAAATATCTAGCCAGTCTTTAATTCGCTGTTCTAAATTCAACAAATCTTCTCGGCAAAGTTGCCGTAGTCGTTTATAGTTTCCAATGGGTTTGAGCATATATTGATCTTTACGGAAATCTTCAGGAATAACTAAAACTTTCATAAACTATTCCTCCTCCTGAGAAAATTCCATAATATTTTCTAACCATCCTGACTCATGGAGACGGGCTAAACTTTGTTCTTTAATTAAAGTTTCTGTTTCTGGGGAGATATCAAAAATTCTTTTAATTCTAGCATCGGGTTGATTTTCTAAGCGATAAGTTAAAGAGGTATTTTGTAAGGTCTCATAACTTAATAATCTTAGCAGTTGCGAGGAATGGGTTGTGGCAATAATTTGCAAGTTAGTTTGTTTAACACGAGTTTCAATTAATTCTATGAGAAGATGTAAACGGGTGGGATGAAGACCATTATCTAATTCTTCCAAGAAATAACAACTAAAATTAGGTAAATCATCAGATTCATTAAATAACGCTGCAATGATAGCTAAAAATCTTAAAGTTCCATCGGATGCACTAATAATCGGGATTTTTTGCCCATTCGCTTCTATTAATACCAGTAGGATTTTACCCGTTATATCTGTAACAAATTCTAAATCCGTTGCATCCATTGGGGTTAATGCTTTTAACCATTCCAATACAGCCCTTTTACGGGTTGGATTTTCACAAATTCCTTGTAATACTGAAGATAAGTTTTCTCCGCGATCTCCTAAAATATTTTGACCGGGGTTAGAGGGTCTTCGCATCGCATCAGGAAATAAATCTAAGAATTTTAAACTACTTAATTCGTTAAAAGTATCATCAATACTCCAACCAATTTTATCTTTATCTATTATGTCATTATTTTTTAAAATATTTTTTATTGAGTTACTATCAGTAAAGGATTTACTGTTGTTTCTTGAAAATTCTATTTCTTTAATATCTTCTGACTCAGAAGATACATAAAGTAACATTTTTGCAGAATTATTAGGTGATTCATTGACCTTAAAGATCAGATTTTTTTCCTTTGAACGTCCTAAATCATATAAACTTTCCTCTATAACTTTAGGCTGTTTACCATTAATTCCTGGATTAACCTCTACACGATAGATTAATTTATATTCACCGGCTCTCACCATTGGCTGTAAGTAATCTTCTTTTTCATCTATATCACCTATGGGCAAACTAAAAGTGACTTCTATAGCAAAAGTTGGAGAATTTTGAAAAGTAATATTCTGTTTCCCTCCTCTAATACCTTCCCATTCCAAAAAACCTCCTTGTCCCCACTTTTCTCCTAATATTTCAGCTAAATTATAGCCTCGACTAATTCCATGTAAAAAACGTAAAGCGTCACCAATATTACTTTTACCTGTAGCATTAGTACCCACTAAAATTGTAGAATTACCCAAAGTTAATTCGGCTTCTTTAAAATTTTTAAATCGTTCTAAACGTATTTTTTTTAGCATATAGCGAATCAATTTTGTATTTGTTAATTATTGGTAATATTTTTTAAGGTAAAATTAGTTCCGTATAGCACATTATAACCTTTAATAACATCTTCTAATGTAACTAATTCTTGATCGTTTTGCTCAATCACAACTTTCTCTCCCTGCTGTTCAACACGACTTAAAAGTTCTGAAAAATTCCCTTGAATTTCGGTAATATCAACATTAGTCATTTTTAACTCCCCTTGAACTTTATGAAAACCTTACCCTAAGATGATATCAATTTTAACCGCTAAAATCAAAAAATAAGTCTATAAAACCTTAACCTAACCCATGACCCTAACACCCTCAGTAGAATTTTTAGATGAATTTGACATTATTGTGGTCGGGGCCGGACATTCGGGCTGTGAGGCGGCACTGGCTTCCGCACGGTTGGGATGTCGTACCCTGCTCTTGGAGGCCCTGCTAAGTCCCAACTCGTCCATGAAGTCGATGCTTTAACCACGGCTGGATCAATCGTGGTTTTTAGTTTGATAGAATAGTATTGATCATTAATAAAATCATCATGCAGCAACTTTATCTTCAATTTAAAAGTCCTAATCAATTTCCTTATCAAAACTATATGTTTAATCAGATGAAACAAGAACCTTGCTTCATCTCAAAACAGGGCGTTCTTTTTGAAGAAGATTGTCTACCACTTTTAAAACAGATCAATAACAGTGTAGCTGATGTTGTTTTTGCCGATCCTCCCTTTAATTTAGGGAAAAAATATGGCAAAAAGCATGATGATAGCCTCGAAGATAGTGAATATCTAAACTGGTGTTATACTTGGCTGGATGAATGTTGCCGGATTCTTAAAGACGGGGGCAGTTTATTTATTTACAATTTACCTAAATGGAATATGTTATTAGGCAGTTATTTAATGAATAAGGGTTTAACTTTTAGACATTGGATTACTATTAGTCAAAAATCGAGTTTACCTATTCCTGGGCGATTATATCCTAGCCATTATAGTCTTTTATATTATACAAAAGGCAAGCCTAAAGTATTCCGTAAAATTAGAACTCCCATAGAAACTTGCCGTCATTGTGGGGGTGAAATTAAAGATTATGGCGGTCATCGTCATGCCATGAACCCATTAGGAGTCAATTTAACCGATGTTTGGACAGACATTCCTCCTGTCCGTCATTGGAAATTTAAAAGTAAAAAACGGACAACTAATCAACTTTCAACCAAGATTTTAGATCGAGTCATTGAAATGTCAAGTTTACCCGGAGATTTAATTATTGATCCCTTTGGCGGAAGTGGGACAACTTATGCAGTTTGTGAAGCTACAGGTCGCCATTGGATCGGAATGGAAATTCAAAATTGTGATGTGATTATTGAACGCTTAACGGAAGGAAATCTACACTATCATAAAAATAATGATAGTGTAAATTAATTCCTACTTTTATTTTTCAGGAATTTCTTGATCAATAAAAATTTTAATTGCTAGTTCTCCTACCGCCTTAGTTGCCACAGTATTATTTGCTACGGAAATTACACTACCAACGCCAGGTATAAGTTTAGCAACTTCTCCACTCACTGTAGTTAATCCCCAATTAGCACCTAAACCTACGCCTGCTGTTGCTATAAAGTTTGCTGCTGTTTCTTCTGAAAAATCACGTCCACTTAAGTATCCAATAGACATTACCATAATTGTTTGAATAGCTCCAATAATTGGGAACGAAACTCCCGGAATCGGATTCGCACTAATCACCGCAGATAAAGCACAACAAATATCAACTACACTAATAGCTTGCTTACGTTGAAAGTCTTTGATTTTTGATGTTCTTGCCATCGAGGTGGTTGTTTCTTTGGGAAGATATTTAAGCATCTCTTTAACTAAGGTTTCAATATTCCATCTTCCATCGAACTCTGGATCTATTTCCGCACCTTCACCTTCATAATACTCCGCATAAGTAACAGTAGGAACAACATTATTTTTAATATCAATAAAATTTTTAATATCAATAAAGCCAGATTTCTTCTTTTGGTAATTAACTAGATTATTATTTAGAAGTGTCTGGGAGGGTCGCGTCAGTTCAATTTTAGCTTGATTATCCAGTTTCTCCCACCTTGAGCCATAGACTAACTGATCACAATGGGTCAATACACAAATCAAAGGAAGTTTGCGAGAATATTTTTCATAAATTACTTGATATACTTCATTAAGAGCTTGTAAATCTCCTTCAACTCCTGAACTAACATCACTGGCTTTACAAAGAAAGAGAATTAAATCAGGAGAATATTGATTCACAGCATTGACAATACTCTTAAGTGGAGTTCCTGCTGAATCTTTTTCAAGAGGATTTGTTTGTTCTTGAAAGCCTCTTGTGTCTAAAATATGAATAATTTCACGACCCTTATATTGATTATAGTATGTTTTCCATAGAGCCTGTCCAGTTTGAGGTTCAATCATACTTACCTCAGCGACTTTCCTTCCACAAATAGCATTAATTAGAGATGATTTACCGGACTTACAACGACCCACAACCATGATACGAGGAGGACGCATTTCCAGGGTCAAATCAAGAAGTTCATCTAAATAATTGTCAATTTTTTGTTGATAAGGAAACCAACCAGGAACAGAGGAAACGAACTTTTTCAGTGCTGTAACCGAGGGTTCAATCGGATGATTTTTAACTTTAGACATACAATAACCAATTTAAGATGATAAGTAGGTGGTCATAATTAAAGTTAAAATCCTAAATGCTGTAAGCCCTTTGGAATAATGATTTTAGCTTTCGGTATGTTGACGTTATTTATGCCCGCCTACTTATTAATTTTAACCGCTAAAATCAAAAAATAAGTCTATAAAACCTTAACCTAACATGACCCTAACACCCTCAGTAGAATTTTTAGATGAATTTGACATTATTGTGGTCGGGGCCGGACATTCAGGCTGTGAGGCGGCACTGGCTTCCGCACGGTTGGGATGTCGTACCCTACTTTTAACCCTCAACCTGGATAAAATCGCTTGGCAACCCTGTAACCCGGCCGTTGGTGGCCCTGCCAAGTCCCAACTCGTCCATGAAGTCGATGCTTTGGGGGGGGAAATTGGCAAAATGGCCGACCGCACCTATTTACAAAAACGGGTGCTGAATATTTCTCGTGGCCCTGCGGTGTGGGCTTTACGCGCCCAAACAGATAAACGGGAATACGCCGCCGTGATGAAAAATATTGTGGAAAATCAGGATAATCTTACCGTCCGAGAAGGGATGGTAACGGATTTAATTTTAGGTAAAAATCAAGAAATTATTGGGGTAGAAACCTATTTTGGAGTTGCCTTTAAATGTCAAGCGGTAATATTAACAACGGGGACATTTTTAG
>Ga0082207_1000260_pt1 | contig 30923 bp, 22 predicted proteins | sample LakMenEpi10Aug09_FD_71540 | JGI IMG/M metagenome (GOLD analysis project Ga0082207, IMG submission 71540)
CAGAACGCTGAAGCCCCAGCGTCTAGGGTCGTTGCGCTTGATGGATAAGCTCAGGGGATGACGACTGGGTGATCGACGGCCAAATCTCATCTTTACTTGGCTTCTAGCGTTCGTGCGACTCCCTATGGCAAGATCCGCTGGATCTGTCGTGCCGGGAACTGGTTCCGGGTACTAGTTGCTGACGCATGGCTTGGATTCTCTTCGTCCTGAACCGCCGGAAATGCGAGTCTGCTAAAGCCTAATCGCAGCAAACTGGCAGGCGTGCTTCGTCAGATCGCCCAACCGATAGCATTGGTTGGCTCCCATTGGAAGTGGCCTGCCGTCTGCCGCCAATGGCCAATCGTACCCGGAGTGCCATCGAGCCCGGCACCTTTGCAAATCGTGCCCGGATGCTAGCAAACTGCTGCCAACCCGGTGCCAGGCACCTGCCTGCGACGCAGCTAGATGCTAGCAATCTGCGAGCCGAGCATGTACCCGGTGCTGTACCCGGTGCTGTACCCGGTGCCAGGCACCTTTGCGATCCCGCGTCGGAATGCTAGCAAATCCCGTCCACGCATCCGGTGCCAGGCACGGATGCTACCAGGCACGGATGCTAGCAAACCAGACACCCAAACCCAGTGCTAGGCACCGGTTGATTCTGGATCTGTCGTGCCGGGCACTTGTTGCTGGTGCGTCTGCTAGAGCATAAACGCAGCAAACTGGTTGGCGGACTTCGTGAGATCGGCCAACCGCCAGCATTGGTTGGCTCTCATCGGAAGTGGCCTGCCGTCGGCAGACAGTAGCCATGGCCAATCGTACCCGAAGTGCCATTCGTGCAGTGCCATTCGTGCCAGGCACCTCTGCAAATCGTGCCCGGCACTACCAACCCGGTGCCAGGCACCAGTTGCGGTCCCTGAGTCGGAATGCTAGCGAATCTCGTCCACTCTCCCGGTTCAAACCCGGTGCCAGGCACCTTTGCGACCCCGGGTCGGAATGCTGGCAAATCTCATCCACGCGCTTGGTGCTAGGCTCCAAGTGATTCTAGGCTCCAAATGATTAGTCTGGCAGAGGGTTCCAGCCCGTTCAATGACGCTTTTTTAGGAACCCTGAGTGCTCCCCCTTCATCCAAGGGATTCGTCGCGGCTACTGTTCCGGGACTTCGATCTCCCAGAAAAATCAGAGGAGCGGCCCGAAATATCACGAAATCCTGTCAATCACACCAACTGCACGCCGAATGAAAAAACGTTAGAATCAAATCGATCCGGGCTATCGCAACCGCTCCTTTATCCGTCGTGATCCTACCGCGACCCTGGAGTGACCTGAAACCCTTTCGAACCAAGCCTCTAACGCAACCACCAGAATTAGCTTTTCTAACCTTACCTAGATTGGTCCGCAATGTCTTCGGGTTCAAATGAAGAAAATGTCGAGCAAACCAAGCGGCAGATTCGAACCTTGGTCAACGAAGTTGCCGAGCTGTCGAAGTCTGAAGTTCTGGCCGCTGAGTTCTACCCGGCTGTTCTTCAAAAAGTGGTCAACGCGCTCGCTGCCCGCGGGGGTGCTGTCTGGCTACTCGATGGAGAAAATGGTCTGCGGCTTGCGCATCACATCGACATTTCTCCCAATTTGATCGATGCTAGCAATCAGGAAGCCGTAAGCCATGGGCGACTTCTGGGCCGCTTGATCCAGCGGGGGACTCCCGAGCTTATTCCTCCCTACAGCGGATCGGAGCAAACCGGCGAGGCCAATCCAACCCCATTCCTGCTAGTAACCTCTCCGCTTGTTTCGCCGAAGGGTCCTGTTGGATTGTTAGAGGTTTTTCAACGTGCCCAAACCCCTCCGGAGGCGCAGGCTGGCTATTTGAAATTCGTTAAGCACATCACGGATTTGGTAGGCGATTGGCTCAAGGGGCACACGCTTCAGCAAGCTTCGACCCGCCAAGAACTCTGGCAGCAATCGGATCAATTCGCACGCTTGGTCCATGAAAATTTGGACTTAAAGGATACTGCCTTTACGATCGCCAACGAGGGCCGTCGACTCATCGATTGCGACCGTGTCAGCGTCGCGATTCTCAAGGGTGGCAAAGCCAAGGTGATATCCATATCCGGTCAGGATTCGATCGAGAATCGGTCGAACAATGTCCAAGCATTGAACAACTTGGCAACACGTGTGATCAACAGCGGCGAGCCACTCTGGTATGACGGGTCGACGGAAGATTTACCCGGACAGCTTGAGGAAGCGATCGAAGACTATGTAGATCTGTCGCATGGACGAACCGTAGCGGTATTGCCGATCCGCCAACCGGAACGCAAGCTCGAAGGAGACGTGCTGGCCGAACGCAACGAGACGAACGAGGCTCGCATTCGCCGGGATATCATCGGTGCTTTGATTGTCGAACAGATCGAGACTCAATTGTCTCGCGACACACTCCAAGGACGAGTGGATTTGGTTTACGAACATGCTTGCCGTGCTCTCTCGAACTCGATCAACCACAGCAATATCCTGTTCATGCCCGTCTGGCGTTTCCTAGACCGGTGCCTTTGGATGTTCCGTGGCTCAGCCCTTCCTAAAACAGCTTCCATTCTGGGTTTGATCGGAGCCGGAATCTTATCGATGTTCTTGATCCCCATGGATTTCGACCTTCAAGGTAACGGCAAGCTAAAGCCCACCGTTGAACGGCAGGTTTTTGCACACGTCGACGGTGAAGTCGAGCAGGTACTCATCAAGCACGGCGACGACGTCAAAAAAGACCAAACGCTTGTGAGTCTCAAAAACAACGAACTCAACCAACAAATCCAAACCACCCAAGGCCAGTTTTACCAGTCCAGTCAGCAAGCTTACGAACACGAACGTCAACTCAATAACCTCACATCCCTTACCGAGACCGAGCGCATTCGCCTTCAACAAGATTTAAACCAAGCCAAACAAGAAGCACTCAACCGCCAGGCCGAGTTGCAACTTTTGGTTGAAAGGCAAACTAAGCTTGAGCGAAAAAGTCCAATCGATGGCATTGTCACGACTTGGGATGTGGAAAAAATCCTCAATGCCCGTCCTGTGGTAACCGGCCAAGTTTTGATGACCATCGCCGATCCCAATGGACCTTGGGAAGTTGAGGTTTTAATGCCTGAAAAACGAATGCGATATCTAGATGATGCTTTTAAAAACGATAAGGTCAGCAAGACAGACGCCAACTCTCAGCGTTATCTAGACGTCGAAATTATTTTGATGACCAAGTCGGATACCAAGTATTATGGCAAGCTCTATCAACCTGCGGTTGGGGAGCGTGCGGAACTTGATCCTGAGGACGGAGCAGTCGTCCGATTGCGGTGTATACCAAACGATGAAGCCCTTTTGGAGATCACTCGGCGACCGGGTGCTCGCGTCATGGCCGACGTGAAATGTGGAAAGCGCAGTGTTGCTTTCGTATGTTTCTACGAAGTGATCGAGTGGATTCGAGCCAACGTGTTCTTCTAGTCCTGCCGGTCTCAAAGCGTATTTCCTCGCACCCCAAAAAACACACACTTGGATTCCACGGATATGAAACAAAAAGTACTTGTCGCTTTGTCATTGCTTGCCATGGCTGTTTCATTTGGCGGATACTTCTGGCAGTCAAAAAAAATCGAAGTGCGAACTCCACTCGAGACCGTTGCGAGTTCCTCGGAGTCCGCGCCGAGCCCTCCGACGCAATACGGTCCTGAGCTTGCCAATACTCCAAGCAGCCATCAAGACGCTTTGCCAAAGCTCGTCCAGATCGATCGAAGCCAGTCCGACAGGGTCGTCCCAACCCCTATTGCACTGACCCAGACGAACTTGATCCCGGCACTTCCAACCCCGAGGGAAGCCGCTTCTGTGCCGACGCTCGAGGCCACCCAAGACGGCAGACTGAGGTACAAAGCGATCCTTTCGTTCGTCAACGATATCAAAGTAGTCGCGCAGACCGACGGAATTATCCTGGATATCTTGGTCGACGAAGGCACAGCGGTATCTAAGGACACCATTATGATTCAGATCGACAATCGCTTAGCCGTCGCCGAGAGGGAAGTCGCAAGCAAGGAACTCGAATCCGCCAAGCTCAAGGCTGAGGATGACAGTCAGATCAAGTTCTCTGTGGCTTCTTATGAAGTCGCCACAAGTGTCTTCAATCGCTCACAGGAACTTTTTGCCAAAGTTGCAGAAGGCCAGGAGGAATGGGAAAAAAAGCGGCTTGAGAAAATCAAAGCGGGATTTCAGATCGACGTTTCTAAACGTGAGCAATTGATCGCACAAGCTGCCGTTGGCGTCAACGAAGCGAAAGTAAACGCGTCGAACGTGCAACTTGAACTCAGGACGATCAAAGCCCCATTTACCGGCGTGGTCGCTTCGATGCAAAAAGAACGCTACGACTGGGTCAAAGCTGGCGAGGAGATCTTGAGGCTCGTCTCTCTGGACAAATTCCGCGTCAAGGGGACCGTTCGAATCGCCGACTCGCCCAATTCACTCGACGGAGCCAGGGCCAATGTGATCATTCCGACCGGAGGCGGCAAAGTGGAGCGTCTGGACGGAGTTGTTGGATTCGTTAGCCCCGAGTCCCAAGGCTCCGGGGCACGCAACGATGGAACCCAGGAATATACCGTGTGGGTTGAGATCCCCAACAAACAAGTCGGAGGCAAATACCTCTTTCGTGGAGCGATGGACGCCATCGTTGAAATCATCCCGAACCCCTAATCGCTTGTTTCGCTCGCAGCGATTGCTGATCCTCTTGGTAGTGGCTCGCACCAAACTCTTCTAAAGGAAATTCGACTCGATGACAACGATGGCAGACTCACTGGTCAACAGCGCGATGCGGCCTTTGAAGCTGCGCCGTCGTCCTGACCTCGAGTCCCGCAAACATCACTACGATGGCAGGTCGTATTGGGTCGTCAAAGAGCCCCTAGGTTTAAACTACTTCCGCTTCCATGAAGAAGAGTTTGCCATCCTGAACATGCTCGATGGTCAGACTTCCTTGCAAGCGATCAAAGAGCGCTTCCAAGCCGAGTTTGCGCCTCAGCGAATCAGCCTTCAAGACCTGCAGCAATTCGTCGGAATGCTACACAAAAGCGGTTTGGTCATCTCGCATGCGGTCGGACAGGGCAAGCCGTTGCGACGCCGGGGTGAAACCAAGAAACGCAAAGAGTGGATCAGCAAACTCTCGAACGTTTTTGCAATCCGATTTCGTGGGATCGATCCCGAGCGGATCCTCAATGCATTGCTTCCCTGGTTCGGGTGGCTCTTTACAACATGGTGCTTGTTTTTGGCGATGTTCCTAGGCTTGGCCGCCATCACGCTGGTGTTGGTAAACTACCAGGAGTTTCGTGGAAAACTGCCGACATTCGAGACGTTTTTTGCCGCTAACAACTGGCTCTGGCTCGGACTGACCATGGGCGCCGTCAAAGTGCTTCATGAGTTCGGACACGGTCTTAGTTGCAAAAAATTCGGCGGCGAATGCCACGAAATGGGTTTGATGTTCCTGGTCTTCACCCCGTGTTTGTATTGCAACGTATCGGATTCATGGATGCTGCCGAACAAATGGCAGCGAGTATTCATCGGTGCGGCGGGGATGTATATCGAATTGATCATCGCCTCGATCGCCACCTTTTTATGGTGGTACAGCGAAGACGGCATGTTCCACTTTTTGTGCTTGAGCGTCATGTTCATCTGCTCGGTATCTACGGTGGTATTTAATGGAAATCCCCTGTTGCGTTTCGACGGCTATTACATCCTGATGGATACGTTAGAAATCCCGAATCTCAGGCAAAAAGCCAGCGAAATCCTCAAACGATGGTTCCAGAAAAACTGCTTGGGCCTCGAACTTCAAGAAAACCCGTTTCTGCCTCAAGGCAACCGACTGCTCTTTGGTGCTTACACCATCGGCTCGTTCGTCTACCGATGGGTCGTGGCTTTCGGAATCATCATGTTCTTGAACCAAGTTCTAAAACCTTATGGACTCCAGTCCCTCGGACGAGCCTTTGCCGTTGCAGGGTTAGCCGGAATGGTGGTCCCAGGAGTCATGTCGGTGGTGAAGTTTCTAAGACAACCCGGGAGGGCAGCGAAAATGAAGCGAGCGAACATCACCACGAGTCTGATCGTAGCCAGCGCGATCCTCTCGGTCATCGCGTTTCTTCCGGTCCCTTTTTATGTCTATTGCCCAACAGAAATTCAACCGACTCGCTCGTTCGAAGTTCGCACCATCGTCGCCGGTCAGTTGGTCACATGGCATAAAAAGCCTCAGGACTCCGTGCTCAAAGGGGAAGTCCTGTGCGAATTGCAGAACATGGAATTGAAATACCAGCGGGTTAAAGCCGAAGGTGAATTGCAATCGGCCACCATCAAGCTCCAAGACTTGCAACGCTCCTCGGCAGCCGATTCCCAGCAAGTCCAGTACCTGCGGATCCAACAAGAGGATGTGCAGTCCAAGCGGAACCTTCTGGCCGTGCTCGACCAAAAGATCGCAAACCTTGTAATCCGCAGCCCCATGGATGGCTTTGTATTCAAAGCTCCACCGAAAGAGGAAAGCAAGGCGGCAAAAGCTCAAGAGCAATTGCCGAGTTGGCATGGGGATCCCTTCGATCCTGCCAACAGCGAAGTCTACTTTAGCGAAGGCGACTTGCTTTGCCTGGTCGGACCAGAAAAGAAGATGGAAGGCGTCATGATTGTCGATCAGCACGACCGAGATTTGCTCCAGGCTGGGGACCGCGTGAGTCTGATGCTTGAATCCGCAAGGCTCGAATCGCTCAAGGGAACCATTGTTGGCTTCAGCGCATCGGAGATCAAGGAAGCTCCCCCGCAGTTATCCATCCAAGTCGGCGGTTCGCTCGATACAAAATCCGACGAATCAGGCAGAACCATCCCGATCAGCACTTCGTACCAAGCTAGAGTCGAATTTGATTCGGCCGAGATCCCAAGCAGGCCCGGGTATCGAGGAGAGTCCAAAGTCCATTTGGCGTGGCGATCCCTTGGTTGGAGATTGAAAAGATACTTTATGAAAACCTTCAACTTTGAGTTCTAAGCGTTGTCGACAGACGACCCAAACCCGCTTAAAGTGAAGGATGGTGTTTTTGGGGATTTCCCCGGTGAACCTGTCAGTTAGTTTGTTAGTTGTTTTTTAGAGAAAGAACGAACGATGTCCAACGATTTAGAGCAAGAAGCCGGCCAGAATCCTCAAGCAGGTGCCCCTGCTGCACAACAGGTCTCGGTACAAGTTAGGGACGAGGATGCGATTGCCCTTTACGCGAACTTTTGCAGAGTCACCGGCTCGCCAGAAGAACTGATCGTCGATTTTGGCTTGAATCCCCAGCCAGTTGGGATCCCGAAGGATCCGATCCATGTCAAGCAACGGATCATCATGAATTTCTACACTGCCAAGCGACTGCTTGCGGCCCTGAGCATGTCGGTCCAACGTCACGAGCAAGTGTTCGGCGTTTTGGAAACGGACATTCAGAAGCGACTGCGAGTCCAGTAGTTCGTTATTTGGCAACGAGATACGAAATTTCGGCCCGTTTGGCGGTTTGCCAAACGGGCCGAACTCGTTACACTCTTGGCTGTTTGACGAGGCGGTCAACCGGGGCAATCGGCCTGCAGGTTTGCTGCTGAAATCAGCGAAACATCGGGCCGTAGCGCAGCCTGGCTAGCGCGCTACCTTGGGGTGGTAGAGGTCGTGGGTTCGAATCCCGCCGGCCCGATTGGCGAAAACCCTTGGTTTCCTTGCGATTCCAAGGGTTTTTTCGTTTGGTGGTCGCTTGTTGCCGCCGTCTTGGTCCCAAAATGCCCCCGGGGATTTCGATAGGTGCCTGTGCCTAGCAGCGGCGATGGGTTTGCTCGCATGGCGAGTTGCGTAGGGAGATCAGACAGACGCTTGTCGGGCCGATTCCCAATGGCAGCGCTCAGAGCGGTAGTACAGATACATCGAGCCCAACGCCAACGCCGTCAGTAGGTGCCACAGGGCGTGTCCTTGGATCCAACTTTCTGGCGTTCCAAACTTGCGCGCAACATCGAGTTGCCTAAATAGTACGGCTAGAACCAATGCCACCATCCCAACGAATAACCAAGTGGGGTTCAGTCTGCGGACACCGGTTTTAGATCGATCGGGGATCCAATCTACCAATGCAAAGACGACTACAATCAAAATGTGAATCGGGAGGACTTGGCTCGATGACATCGACCATTTGTAGTGGTACAAAAGGTAAGCGCCAATGACTACCAAGCTAGCAAGTACTGGCCAAACCGATATTCGGCTGCCAGAGCCCATGCGAAAATGGGAGGGAAAATAGCGTCCAATGTTGATCGCGATGCATGTTAGGAGAGGCGCATACATCGATCCAACATCCAATTGCTGACCCCATCGGGTTAGCGATGCATGAAACAGCCCGCTACCTAAACCGAGGTAGAAGCAGGCAACGCCAAACAACAGACTCATCGCAGGGGTGCAAATCAGATAATTGCCTTCCACCGAGCCCGAACGCTGTCGATCGTGAAACGCTAATGCAAGACAATAGAATCCGACGAGCACATACGCCAGATTGGACCAAGTGTTGGCGCGGGTTCGAAACAGATCGTTGGGATGGATTCGTTCAGAGTACCCTGGATTGCTCAATTCATGACTCTCGACCCAAGCTTGCCAAAAGCCCTGCTCGCGATAACGATCAGCGACCAACACCAATACAAGGATGAGGATCAAGAGTCCACCCCAAGCGACGGAGTGAACCCATAGGGGAAGTCTGTCACGCTGTTTCATAGGACGATTATTTGTCGCTGTAATCCTGCCACATCCAGACCAAGGTGTCGGCAAGTGTGTGCTCGAAAACCTTGCGCTCGCAGTGCTTTGAATCGAGGCTATAAACATAGCGGTATTCATAGCCCTTGGCCGCAAGCGATTTCGCAGTCCGTTCGTTGGCCATCACCCAATTGTGGTAGGACTCCTCAGGGTCGTTGAATCGCAAATCTTTGTCGGCCACATGGGTGAAGATTCGCAGGGGCTTTTTCTCCGAGCTTTCGATAAGCTTCATGCTGGAGTGGTACTCCCATGCCCCCAAGGGAAGCTTCGCTTCTTCGGCCGCATCATCGTCCTGCTGATCGACGAAGGTTCCTGAATAGGTGATCAAGCGTCGGAACAGATCGGGCCGAAACCAACCCATCGAGAGGGCAGCGGCTCCACCGGAACTGCAGCCCATGGCGGCGCGTGCAGAGGGATCGTCGGTCAGTGCGAGATTTGGGTATGCGGCACGAATTTCGGTGTTTCCAAGCACGGCGGCGAATACCTCCTGGTGGACGAAATTGGCCAACCGATCGGACATCGTATCGTACTCCAATCCCCGCTGACTTCCCTTTCCGTCGTTCCCACCATTCTCGATGCTGATGGCGATGAACGCAGGGAGTTTGCGCTGCGGGTCCTTGGATACCGTCAGGTTGTCCAGCGCGTTGCGGACAAGATTCAGGTTGCTCGGTCCATCGTGCATGACAAGCACTGGAGCTTTGGTTCCGTCGCGATATGCGGCTGGGATGTAGACGAAGATCTTCCGTTCTTTACGGACCTCTTTCTTCGGATCCAAGGTCGAGTCTGTCCCAGCGAAGAATTTGCTCTCTGCCAGGGTCATTCGAAACTCAAACTGCTTGCCCTTGGGGTTTCCTCGATCGCTAAGGTCTGGGTCCAAGCGGTACTCGGGCCCAACGACGAAGTCCCCGTTGCCTGGTCCATACGTTTTCTTCGGTGCGATGTCCTGCGCTTTGGCTCGGTCGCTACCTTCAAACCCTATCGTTCCGACAGCCATCGCAAGAGCGAGGAAACCTGAAACACGAATTGTCATTTCTACTCCGACATTGGAAAGGATCGATGGAACACGAAAACAACTATGATATCTTACTTGCGGACGCATTGCATTCGAGCGACAACGCGACGCGTGCGTCCAAGATATCCTTTCGAAGATATCCTTCGAAGAACTCCTATCGAGCAGATGCAACGATCAGCCCAAACGATCAGCCATAGGTCGTGCCTCGCATCGGATTTCGTCGTACTCGTACTCAGTCCGCCGCGGCGGACGGTACTCAGTGAAACGGTACTCGTACTCGATGGCTGTTCGCGGGAACTTGCGGACCAAAAGGTCGGATTGCTATACTGGATCGAATCGAGTACGAGAAAACGCACGAACAAAGTGGTGCACCACGGTCGGTATGCGGGGGAACTCAAGAGAATGAACATCGATCCAAACGAATCGGGGATAGGTTTCGAGAGCAACCGCCGTGATTTCCTGAGACTTGGCGGGAAAGCTTTGGGAGCAACCGTCGCTGGAGGTTCACTCATCGGGTCGCGAAATGCGCCCAGTTCCCATTGGGCAACAGGTGCCGAATCGGCGTTAGAAATCATCGACTGCCACACCCATTTTTATGATCCAAGTCGTCCTCAGGGGGTCCCTTGGCCGCCGAAAGACTCCAGTTTGTACCGAACCGTGCTCCCGCAGGATCTTCGGAATTTAGAGATGCATCGACCGATCACTGGCACGGTGATTGTCGAGGCTAGCGAATGGATCGAGGACAACCAGTGGTTGCTCGAGCTTGCCCAAGCGGATCCATTTATCGTGGGGATTGTAGGGCGCTTGGATCCGACATCGGGCGTCTTTGCGGAGCAGCTTGAGCGTTTTGCTGCCAACGAGCTGTATCGTGGCATCCGTATTTGGGAGGATCGAGCCAAATCGCTTTTGGATCGAAACGAGCTTGAGCCATTCGAGCGGATGGCCCGTCGGGGCATATCTGCGGATCTCAATGGTGGTCCTGAAACGGTTTGGGTGGTTGATTCGCTTGCCAAGCGAGTCCCGGATTTGACGATTGTCTTGAATCACATCGGCAACGTTGCGATCACTTCCGAATCGCCGCCTGAGGGTTGGAAGGTAGCGATTCGAGCGGCGGCGAAGCATCCGAATGTGTACTGCAAGATTTCAGCGCTGGTCGAGGGAGCCGCTCGGGATTCGAAGAAAGCGCCGGAGGATTTGGAGTTTTATCGACCGACTTTGGATGTGGTATGGGATGCTTTTGGGGAGGACCGGGTCATCTACGGGAGCAACTGGCCGGTGTGCGAATTGGCGGCCGATTACAAAACGGTCCAAAGATTGTCGATGGACTATGCGATGCAAAGAGGCCAAGGGGCGCTTGAGAAGTTTTGCGCCAAGAATTCCTCGAAGGCTTACCGATGGATTTCGGGTCGGTAAACTGTTTTGCCGTTGGGATTGACCGGCCCGAGAGGCTATACTTTGGGTTGTTCGAACTGCGGCGGCGCAATCATGGATCGAGGCCGTCGATATGCCGTCGAGAGAGTCGGCGGCTGTTTGAGCGATGGCGACTTTGCTGGTCGTCTGGTGATGGTAGTTTTCGTATTGAAGAAGATATTTTCCTAAAACTCTGCTGAGACTTTGCATTTATGAAAGCGATTGCCGTACGTCCTGGAACTCCCCACAGCGTTCACCAACGGGATATTCCTGAGCCCAAATTGGACTCGATCAAGGATGGAAAAGGTGTATTGGTCAAGGTGCTCAAGGTTGGAGTTGACGCAACGGATCGAGAGATCAATGACGCGTTGTATGGCAACGCTCCCCCGGGCGACGACTACTTGGTGCTCGGACACGAATCTTTTGGCGTAGTCGTCGAGGTCGGCGCCAATGTTCGCAACATTCGGGTTGGGGACTATGTCACGGCCACCGTTCGTCGTCCTGGTGGATCGATCTACGATAAGATCGGGACTTACGACATGACCAGCGAGGAGACTTACTATGAACGCGGAATCAATCTGCTGCATGGTTATTTGACCGAGTACTTTGTCGACCACGAGGACTACATTGTTCGAGTCCCGAAGGGGCTTAAGAATCTGCACGTGCTCATGGAGCCGATGAGTTGTGCAGCCAAGGCGATCCAGCAGGCCTACGAGGCGCAGCGCCGCATGAAGGTATGGAGTCCTAAGCGAGCCTTTGTAATGGGTGCAGGGCAAATCGGCTTGCTCTCGACGCTCGTGTTGCGACTCAAGGGTTTGGAGGTATTCACTTTGGCACGCGCCAAGGGTCCGCATCTAAAGAGTTCGATTGTCGAAGGGATGGAAGCGACCTACGTTGCGACTTCCGAGACGAGCTTGGAGGAGTTGACCAAGAAGGTTGGCAAGGCGGATATCATTGTCGATGCGACGGGATCCTCGAAGATCGCTTTTGGTGCCATGGAGTGCCTTGCCCATAACGGTGCTCTGGTATGGACGAGCATCACGGGTGGCAAAAACACGACCGAGGTTCATTCGGACAAGATCAATATCGAATGGGTATTAGGCAACAAGCTTTTGCTCGGGAGCGTCAATGCCAACCGGGAGCATTTCGAATCGGGAATCCGCGATTTGGCGCTTGGCGAAGTCATGTTTCCAGGTGTGCTTGAGAAAATCTTGACCAACCCGGTAGCCGGCTTGGACCAGTACCAAGAGATGATGCGGTTGTTGGTCGAGGACACCAGCGCGCTGAAGGTCTATGTGAATGTCGCCGATGCGTGATCGATGATGGGATCCCTGAAGAAGCCTTTCCTTGACTACCTGGAGTTGCTCTTATGCAATGGCCGATCACAATTGCAATCGTCTTTGTAGCCCTCGTGCTTGTCGTGCTGAAACTCCGCCGTTTTTGGTTCGAGTTTAGCAGACTTGGTTCCTCGGAGTTGAGCGATCAGGAAGCTTCTAGGGCTACCAAGCCGAGTTGTTACGGTTGTTCGGGTTCCAGCGCAAGCGAGTCGGATTTAGGGATCCGGATCAAGCCGTTGGTGCAATTGGGGGACAAGCGGAAACGGTCGGTCGTTTCTATGTGTGTTTTGCAAGCGGCAGTGGGTGGTGTTGTGTACGGGCAAGAGATTCGACCACCGAACTACGACGAGACGATCGCTTCGGATTACAAGCTAGGCTCGGTTTTGGCAGGCCCCCAAGGGGAGCGGATCGAGTCGAAGGATCAGTGGCCTGCGCATCGTAAGTATCTGTTGGATCTGTTTGCAGACCAGGAGTATGGATACGTACCGCAGGGATCGGTCGAGGTGCGAACGGAGGTGATCGACGATGGGCAGGCGGTTTTAGCCGGGGAGGTTCAAGCGGGGATTCGCCGCAGGCAACTTGCGGTCTATCTGGAACGGAACGGCAAGCAGGTCCGCATCGACTTGCTCGTGTGGTCCCCGAGCGACCGTCCGAAAGCATCTTGTTTTTTGGGCTTAAATTTTCGGGGGAACCAATCCACGAGCGATGACCCCAAGGTGCGGCTAACGAGCAGTTGGTGCGACAGTCGCAATCCTGGAGTCGTTGAGAATCGGGCAACGGAGGCGAGTCGAGCGAATCAATCCGAGCGATGGCCCATCGCGCAGATCATCGAGCGAGGCTACGCCGTCGCGACGGCCCATTACAGCGATATCGACCCGGACTATGACGATGGTTTTGAGAATGGTGTCCATGGTTTGTTCCCGGAGCACAGGAGCGATGCAGAGCATCCGAATCGGTGGGGCTCGATCGCTGCGTGGGCATGGGGTCTATCTAGGCTAGCCGATGTCTTGGAGAAGCTTGAGGGGATTGATCCCAAGGGGTTGATGGTCGTGGGTCATTCACGGCTTGGGAAAACGGCGTTATGGGCAGGGGCAAATGACGAACGGTTCAGATTGGTCGTCTCGAACAACTCCGGTTGCGGTGGAGCGGCGCTTAGTCGACGAGTCTATGGCGAATCGGTCGCGAGGATCAACACGTCGTTTCCGCATTGGTTCAATCGCAATTTTCGCAAGTACAACGATCGAGAGGACCAGATGCAATTCGACCAGCATCAGTTGATCGCAGCGATTGCTCCAAGGCCTGTGTACATCGCAAGTGCGAGCAATGACAAGTGGGCCGATCCGTTAGGGGAGCTCCTCTCGGGGTATCATGCATCGAGCGCCTATCGCTTGCATGGCAAGCAGGGGTTAGACACCCAAGAGTTGCCAGCGGTCAACACTCCGATTGGCGACGGGGCGATCGGATATCATCTTCGCCAAGGGGATCATGATCTTCTGCTCTACGATTGGCAGCAGTTCATGGTTTTTGCCAAGCGGAATGGACTCTAGTGGAAAATTCGAAGATTCGATCAGCTCAGGTGCTTTGAGATCTTGTTGAACGAATCGTCCCAGGCCTCTGGTGATTTCGGTTCGTAGACATCGATCGAGCTGGTTTGGAGCATCCAAGCTCTGGCTTCTCCGACGTTTTTGAATCTGCCTAGAGCGAGCATTTGGGAGATCACATTTCCCAGCGCGGTCGCTTCGACAGGTCCGGCAACCACGGTACGGTTGCAAGCATCGGCGGTCATTTGGCACAGGAGTTGGTTTCGAACCCCGCCGCCGACGATGTGGATCGTTTCGATCGAATATCCTAGAAGGTCTTCGAGCATTCCCAGGCAGATACGGTATCGCATGGCCAGCGACTCGAGGATACTACGGACGATCGCACCGTCGGTATTCGGAGTGCTTTGGCCGGTTTGTCGGAAGTATGCCAGGACCGCATCGAGCATGTCTTCGGGAGCGATGAAGGCTGGGTTTTGGACATCGATCCAGTGGGCTAGCGGTTTGGCTTCGCTGGCGAGGGTAGCTAGGGTGGTCCAGTCGTAGGGTTTCCCTCTTCGCTGCCAGCTTGCGCGGCATTGTTGCAAGGGCCACAATCCGGCGATATTTTTCAGGAGGCGGACCGTACCGTTGGCGCCACCTTCGTTGGTGAAATTCAATTGCGAGCACTTTGCGTTCAAGCGAGGCTGGCTCAGTTCGACCCCCATGAGAGACCATGTACCGCTGCTGATGTAGCACCAATTGGGTTTCGATTCGGAGAATCCTTTGGCCGGGACGGCCAGGACGGCCGCACCGGTATCGTGCGTGGCCGGCACGATGGTTTTTGCTCGTTGCGATAGACCTGTGAGGTTGCGCAGTTGGGTTCGGACCGAGCCTAGGGAGCAGCCGGGTTGGACGGGGGTTCGGAAGAGTTTTTCTGGGATACCCAGTTTTTCGAGGATTTTCGAGGACCATCCTAGGCCGCCGGGTTGCATCATTTGGGTTGTCGATGCGTTGGTAAATTCGTTGACTTTTTCGCCCGTGAGCATCCAGTGGAAGAAATCGGGGATCATCAAGAAGCGATCCGCGATATCGAGGATCGGTGAGTTTTCGACGCGCATGCTGTAGAGCTGGTAGAGCGTATTGATCTCCATGAATTGGATACCGGTTTCCTGGAAGATCTCGTCACGGCTGATTTTTTTGAACGCATGGTCCATCATTCCTCGTGTTCGCGGATCACGGTAGCAGAAGGCTGGACCGACCAGATCGTCGTTTCGGTCGAGCAGCACGTAGTCGACGCCCCAGGTATCGACACCGAGGCTAACGATTCGGTCGCGGTGTTCGTCGACCGCCTTGCCGATGCCGATTTCGACTTCTTTCCAGAGTGAGAGCAGGTTCCACAGCAATCGGTTACCGACGCTTAGGGGGGCATTTTCGAAGCGGTGAACGTCTTTGAGTTGGATCATGTCGCCGCGCAGCTCGGCTGCGATGACACGTCCGCCGGAGGCACCAAGATCGATGGCTAATGCGATGTCGGGTTGATCCATAGTAGGGATAAACGTTTTAGGTGGGGGTTAATGAATTGATCTTCTTTTTTAGGCCTGAGCCGATGGCGTCTTCCAAGCGTTTAAGGGTCGCTTGGATTGCACCGGCTTGGGCTTCATCGAGTTGATCGTGCTGGCCAAATCGTTTGGCATAAAACGCCAGGGACAGATCGGCTAGATCCAGATCAAGATGAGCGAGTTTGAGTCGCGATGAGGCGAGTTGTAGGAATTCCTGAGGCGTTTGGTGGGGTTGTCTGCGCATGCCCAGGGTGCGCAGGAGTTTGATGAGTTTCTCGTAGAATTCAACCCTGGAGTAGCGTTTGCGTCGCAGCAGAGTTTTTCGGTGCAAGCCTTTTGGGATGAGGTTGGGAAAGAGTCTTTGGATCGCTTTGAAGAGCAGAAGCAGGGTTGCGGCGATTGCGATGAATCCGAGGGCGACTCTCCAGGAGAACCATCGGTCCGGGGAGAGGAAACCTCCGACGAAGCGACTCGATTGCATGCGCGAAAAGAGGGTTTGAAGTTGGATCCAGAATCGTGCGTAGGTTCCTTCGGAGGAATCGCCGAAGAGGGAGAACAAACCACCTTGGCGAGATTTGTCCATATTGATGACCATCTCATCCCAGAAGTCTTGCATGGCATCAAAGGTCTGGGAGTTGGAGCTACGGAAACTGCCACCGGCGTTGGATCCATCGACCGGTGGGGTTGGGTCTAGGCGGAGCCAGATCCCTTTTTTGGACCATTTTGGGACGGGGATACCGATGCGCACATCGGGGGGAGCTTGTTCGATTTCATCGAGCGTGAAGTAGGCTTCGACCCAGACGTGCGCATGGCTTTGGGAGACTTGAAAGTACCCGCCGATTTCGTTGTACTCGCTGGGTCGAAATCCGACGACCAGTCGTGTCGGGATCCCTTGGGAGCGCAGCATCAGAGCCAGGGCGCTGGCGAAGTACTGGCAGTGCCCACGTTTTTTATTGAGTAGAAAGTCTGCGATGGGGTCGATCCCGGAATCTCGGGGTCCGGTCAAGGAGAGGGTGTACTCGAACTGTTGGCTGTCGGCCAAGTGGTTTTCCAGGAAGATGGCTTTGGTGAGTTTGCCATCGAGTGGTTTATCGCTTAGAGACAAGATCCGGTTGATTTCCGGTCGGATCAGTTCCAGCGAGGCTGGAAATTCCAGGATAGAGTTTCCGTATAAGCTGAACGCATCGGCTTGGTCTTCCTCATAGACATCGGCTTGGTCTTCGAGCACTGGGGACTCTTGTCCGCTGACGAATGCGTAGGTCAGAAACGAGTAACGTCGTTTCGGTGGGTTTGCGGCCGCGAAACTGCTACGCGGGTCGATCAAACGCCAGTCGCGTCGGCCCGAGAGGAAGGGAGACTTTTCGATTTGGGCGTAGGGCGGTAGCGAGCAGACGACAGGCCCGAAGGGAGATCGTTCCGCAACATTGACACGGACGCAGTCGCGGAGTGTGGTCATCTCCGTATCGCATTCCTGCTGGGTGATCAAATCTCGCAGATCGTTTTGTTTGGGGCTATAGTTGTCACGGTCGCTCGGTTGCCAAAGTCCTCTGCCTGGTCCGTCGATGTAGCGGTGGACGACCGTCCCACGGATGTAGGGTGGTTGGTTGGGTCGATAGGTTTTGGTGGATGATTCATTGGTCATACTCATGCGGAATGCGGGGGATTCATTCCTGAGCAACTCACCTACAAATTGCAGAGAGATCTGTTCGCTGAATCCGATCCGACTCCCGCCCCAGCCGAGTCCTTCGCCGTCAAAGGACTCCGAGTAGAGCCGAGGGAGCATATAAAAGTAGCCCACAGAAAACAGGAGCATCGAGAGAGCAAATGGAATGATGCTCGAGGTCCAACGGCCGGGTCGAAACTCTTGGGTTCCGCCGAAATTCGATTGGGTATCGCTGGCAAAAAGTTGCAACCCTGAGACCCCGCGACTCGGGACCTTCTCGACTCCTATCCAGTGCAAGAGGCGAGAAAGGATCGAGGTGGATTCCGAATGGGTTTCGTTATGACGTTGGTACGAAGCGAATTCGGCCAGGGCGATCAGAGCCCCGCTGCCGACGGCAAGCACCGGGAGCATCAAGACACCGTAAAGGACGTTGTCGTTGACCAGGGTTGCGACGACCAGTTCGAGCAGTAAGAAGATGCCCCATTGCTCGAAGACTCGTTTCTCTTTGCGTTGGAAATAGAGGGGTAATTGAACGTAAACCAGCAAGTTCCCGACCCACAAAAGTTGGTTTGCTCGCATCTGCGTGAGGTACTCATAGCCTGCGAGCAAGGCACCTGCAATCATGCCGATGTAGACTACGAATTTTGGCAAATAGATCAGCCCGAGGCTATCGGTGCAAAAGTAGGCGGCCAAAGCGCAGGTGCAGACGAGTATCGGCAAGTACCAGGACTCTTGGCCTAAACCCAAGAGGATCGCAGCGATCGCTGAGAACAGGGTAAAGCAAAAGGATAGCCGTCGGAAGTTCTTTTGTTGGATCATATGACAGTGCTCAGTCCCTTCAACGCCGATCCATTCCCAGCATCCGTTTAAGCCGATGGATGGTCAATAGCAATGCTCCTAGGATGATCAACAAGATGGCTAAGGCCAAAGGAGCGATGACTCCTGAGACCATCCATTCATGGCAGTAGTCCCAGGTTCTTTGCCAGTTGAGCATCAGGAAAGCCGTCGCGGCGCTGAGGTACGGGCCGAATGGAGTTCGGCTATTTCCTGTAGTTAGAAAGCTTGCAAGAACGATCAGAATTCCAAAGAGTGGAGCCAGGAAGAAGGCGAACCATACGATTTGCCAGCCAAAAAAAGCCCCAACCATCGACATCAATGTTACGTCGCCGAATCCTAAAGCTTCTTGGCCGAGGATCTCACCGGCGATCATGCGAAAGGCCCAGACCAATAACCCTCCGAGCCACATCCCGATCAAGGCGCTGCAGAGTCTCATCCAGGGTTGGCGTTCCAACTGGTAGTAGGCCACGACGATGCAGACCCAACCGAGGATCGTCAATCCCGTAATGAGTTTACGATTTCCACTGCGCCAATAACTAGCCCATGCATACCAAAAGGCCTTGCGCCACCCTCTTCTCGAGATCCAGCGGAAATCGACCAAGGAGGTACACCAAACCGTCCAGGTGGCCAGAGCGATCCCAAGTCCGAGCCAGTTGCTTTGCTGCCATGACTCTGGGAACAACTCCGGGGAATTCGCATGGAGTGAGCGGAGCACCGTAAAGGGTGGTACAGCGATATGGACCTGTTCGAGCCAATTCCAGCCGACCAAAAAGGTGGAGCCCAATAGACCCAGTATCGTCCCCGGGATAGTGATTCCATCGGGGATGGTGTACTCATCGAAGTCGATGAATGTCGCGATGGCAAGAAGCGTCAGCAGGCTCGCATAGGCGATGAACTGATGCCGTTGGATGGGAACATCGATAAACCGCTCGGGCAAAGTGTTTCCGCGGTCGATATACACGTAGAGGGCCAGAAAGAGCCAAGGGACCAGTAATTCAATGAGCAATGGACGTACCCAGAACCACTTGCCAAACACCGTGCGATCCTCAGCGCGGCGGGATCGAAGCAACCAACCGACGGCCGGTAGACGCTCCAAGAGGCTTAAACGCGAGGTCCCTTTGGGCCTTTTTTGCCATGAGGAAACTGGCAAGGAGGTGTACGCTAGCGCGTAGATGCAATGGTTGATTACAACGCTTGCTAAAACTCCGATTCCCAAAAGGAGCAGAGAGGTCCCAGGCTCGTCGAACATCTCTAAATTGACTTTCGTGATGGAGTAGGTCGCAAGCCCAACTGCGAGGCGCACATTACCGCGGCGGACTTATTATAGGGTACATGGGATACCGAGTCGCAGGGTTTCGGATCGAAGTTGGTCGGGGTTATGCGTGAGAGTTATTTTCCCATGAGTTATTCCTGGGAGTCAATCCTGGGAGTCAATCCTGAGTCTTCGCGAGGATTTGGAAGCTCAGCGGTACGCAGCCACCAACGCGCGATTTGACTTGCGAGTTCTTCGGGACTCGCGGATCCGGTCGGGACGATCAGGTCGGCTAGGGTGCGGTAGATGGGTTCTCGAACTTGGAGCACAGAGGCGATTTCCTCGACGACGCCCAAGTCGGTCAGGGGAGGCCGCCCTGGTCCTTGGTTTTGATCGGCGCGAAGTCGTTTTGCCAGGACCTCGACGGGGCAATCGAGCCAGACGATTTTGCCGGTGTTGCGGAGGATGGCTTGGTTTGCAGGGTCGAGGATCGCCCCACCGCCGAGCGAAACGACTTGCCGGGGTGTGTTGGCGACCGCGCGGATGGTATCGCTTTCGATCCGGCGAAAATTCGCTTCGCCTTCGCGTGTGAAAAAAGAGGCGATTGGCTCGTTGAGGGAAGCCTCGATCTGGTGGTCGGTATCGATCCAATCGAATCCGAGTGCTAAAGCAAGGAATGGGGCAATGGAAGTCTTTCCGCTGCCGCGATATCCGATCAGGTAGAGATTTCCGCGAGGATCCGCCACACGTAGCCGACTAGGCGTTGATCGATTTGATCATGATGCGGGTATATTTTTGGCGGTGGCCGGTCCGTGCGTCGTAGTTTTTGCGACGGCTGAACTTTTGGATGAAGACTTTCTTGCCCTGCTCCAAACCGACAACTTCTGCGGTGACTTTGGCACCCGAGACGTTGGGATGACCGAGTTTCAGACCGGTGTCGGCTCCAATGGCCAAAACTCGATCGAACTCGATGCTATCGCCGGTTTCGGCGGCTTCTCGGTAGTCGATGTCTACGAGCAAGCCTTCGGTAACTTTGTACTGTCTTCCACCGTCACAGATAATTGCGTACATGGCAATCCAAGCCGATCCAAAAAAAGAAATTCTAGTAAGGGAGCCCGCCGAGGGCAGGAATTTCAAGGTCCAGGAGTCTAATCGAGACGGCTCAGAGCGTCGAGACCTTTTTGGGATTTCTGGGCTGGAAAGCCCATCCTTTGGTTGGGACTATTCAAAGGGCTTGAGATGGCTACATTTCCGACATGGGTCAATTAAATCCAGCACAATCCGAAGCGGTAGGGACTTTAGGGGGGCCATTGCTGGTCCTAGCCGGGGCGGGGACTGGGAAAACCCGGGTTATCACCTTTCGAGTAGCCAATCTAATAAAGCATGGTACGGCGGCGGATCGGATTTTGGCGGTAACGTTTACCAACAAGGCCGCGATGGAGATGCAGGAGCGGATTTCTGGGCAGTTGAAGTTGCCCAAGCGAGTTCGCAGGGGGCAGCCGGCCCCGGCGCGACCGCAGATTGGGACTTTCCATTCGCACTGCGTGCAGATTCTCAAACGCTGGACCGGGGAGTTGGGCTATCCGGATCGGTTTACGATTTACGATCGCAGCGATGCCGAGAGTGTGGCTCGGACGGTGCTACGGGAGATTCGGGTGGCCGAGAGCACATTATCGCCGTCGGATTTTTTGAATATTGTCAGTCGGTGGAAGAATGCGGGGGTTCGGCCGGAGAATGCCGACAGTGCGGCCACGAGCGACCAGGAGCATATCGCAGCGAGTGGATTTCGGCGTTACCAGAGGGCTTTGAAATTGCAAGCGGCCTTTGATTTCGATGACTTGTTGGTGTTTGCCGAGCAGTTGTTGGTGGAGAACCCCAAGGTCCGATTGGCCGAAGCGGGCCGTTACGACCATGTATTGGTCGACGAATATCAGGACACCAATGGGTGTCAGTATCGGATCATCAAGGCATTGGCACAGGGCCATCGAAACTTGTGTGTTGTGGGGGATGACGATCAATCGATTTATGGGTGGCGAGGTGCAGAGGTTCGGCACATTTTGAATTTTCGTCAGGATTGGCCGGAGGCCAAGGTGGTACGGTTGGAGGACAACTACCGTTCGACCGATGCGATCCTGACGATGTCCAACCGATTGATCGCATTCAATCGCGAGCGGCATGATAAGGTTTTGCGGCCGGCGCGTCCCAACGGCAAGCCGCCGAGGGTGTTGCAGTTTCCCGATGAGAACGAGGAGGCCAAGGGGGTCGTCGAGGAGATCGCCGAGAGGCTCAGGGTTGACAAAACCGTATCGCCCGGTGACTTTGCGATCCTGTTTCGAACCAACGAGCAACCTCGCCCGTTTGAGATGGAGCTTCGCAAGCGCAAGGTGCCTTATATGATCACCGGTTCGCAGTCCTTTTTTGATCGCAAGGAGGTGCGTGACCTATTGGCTTATTTGCGATGGATCGATTCGCCCGACGACGAGTTAGCGCTTCTGCGAGTGATCAATGTTCCCCCTCGTGGGATGGGAGCCGGGAGCGTCGATAAACTGCTCAAGCAAGCCGTAGCGACCTCATCGAGCGTATGGAAGGTCATGCATGACGAGGTCTTTCGTGCGACGTTACCGACTGCTGCGCAGGGTGGTATCGCGAGCCTCAAGGAGTTGCAGAGTCGTTACAAAGCCCAATTCGATGGCCATTTGTCGGCTCATCAGGATCCGAGCCAAGTGCCGAGCATGGCCGAGGTATTGATCAAGTTGATCGATGATTTGAAGTATCGCGAGGAGATCCAGCGTTTGTATGCCGAGCCCGAGGAGGCTGCCATGCGGATCGGGTCACTTGAATCGGTGCTCAATTCGATTGCCCAGTATGAAGAATCGGCCGCCGAACCGACGCTCGACGATTTTCTCGCATCGATTGTCTTATCGGGGCGCGAGTATGGATCGGGCAAGGACAAGCAGCAGGGGCTCAATGCGGTGTCCTTGATGACTTACCACAGCGCCAAAGGATTGGAGTTTCCGATCGTGTACATGATTGGAATGGAGGAAGGGGTCTTACCGCACCGCCGATCGATTTCCGGGGAGATCGATTCGGTCGATGAGGAGCGTAGGTTGTGTTATGTCGGAGTGACGCGAGCCCAAGACGAGCTTGCGTTGTCGCTTCCCCAGAGCCGTTTTAAGTGGGGCAAGCCGCGTCCGACGTATCCGAGCCGGTTCCTTTACGAGTTGACTGGCCAGGGTGACCATCCCAACCGCATCAAATCGATTCAGGCGGCGGCCCAAGAGGCCAAGAAGTCGGGTCGAACGAAGCGATAAAGGCGACGATCAAGCGAAGCCAGCGTTCAAGCTGAGCCGACAAGTCTCATCGCCTCGATGTACTCGGTGCGTTGGAGGTGGCCTGATAGGAACCGGTGGGACAGGATGTAGCGTTCGAGTCTGTGGGCATCTTCTAGCCGATGTTCGAAACGGTACTTGACTCTACCGATGGCGTAGTTGTCTTCAAGATCCGCGATTTTGACTTCCTTAGCGATCGGATCGTCGGCCAGCGCGAGGATGTAGTCGGCATAGTCGATATGGGCAGTGCGGGTCAGACGTTTGACGCTTTGTGTGACGTTTGGGCAGATGCCTGCTTGGATCAGATCCTCTTCGGTGGCGGAGGTGTCTTCGAGGATATCGTGGAGAAGTCCCGCTTGTTTGGCCGATGCACAATGGCACTTGAGCATGACGCGCATCAGGTGCAGGATGTACGGATCGCCGTCGGCATCGCGTTGTCCTCGATGAAAATTCAGAGCCAGTTCGGTGGCCAGCTCGATAGCCTCTGCGGTGGCCTGTGCGGTGGCCTGTGCGTTCCGTTGGGTCGATTCCATAGATTCAGTGGCGTTCGTCGATAGACGGAGAGTCAGGTCAGGATGTTTTGATTTCGCATCCAATCGATGGCATCGGCGATCGATTCATGGACGGGTCGAATGCGGTAGTTCAATTGATCGATGGCTCGTTGGCTTGAGTACCAGTGGTATTGCGAGGACATCGCGATGGCTGCGGAGTTGACCAAGGGTTCCTTGCCGGTGATTTTTCCGAGGCAATCACCGGCCGTTGCGGCAAGGAATTTCCCTGGTCCTCTGAGGTAGGTCCATGGTGGGCGTTTTCCGAATTGCCTTGCGATTTCCTTCCAGAGTTGGAAGTAAGTCCAGTTTTCGCCTGCCAAGACGAAGCGGGACCCAGCGGGTGTTTGTTCGATTGCGGTGAGGATGGCGGTGGCGACATCGCGGGGGTCGCAGATGCTGCAACCGCCCGATGGTGCCAGGGGAGGGGCACCGTTGCGTAGGTCTTGGATCATTCGTCCGCTGCTGGGTTTCCAGTCCCAGGGACCGAGCATGAAACCTGGGTAGACGAAGACCGCATCGAGTCCTTTGGCGATGGCTTGATGGACGCATTGCTCAGCGGCGCGTTTGGAGACGACGTAGGTGCAGGGGATTTGTCCATCCCCGGGTGTTTGTTCATCGGCTGGATTGGTTTTTGAGCCGATAGCCAGGGTGTTGACCGTCGAGACGTGGATCAAGCGGGCTTGGTGTTTTTGAGCCAATCGAATTGCGTTGAGCGTACCGGATTGGTTGGTGTGGATTCCTTCGGCGCGTTGAGTCCATCCGATATGGATGTGAGCTGCCGAGTGGATGACCGCATCGAGGGTACCGGTGAGGGCATCGAGTGAATCCCATTGGGTGATATCGGCGTCGAGTTTTTCGACATCTAGATCCTCGAGCGCTTTTGCGTTCGATGCATTTCTTGAAATGCCGACGACTTGGTAACCTCGATCGATCGCTTGTCGAGTGATGTTGTTACCGAGCAAGCCGGTCGCACCGGTGACTGCAATTCTCATCGAGTTACACGCATGGAAAAGTGGCTGAGGATCGAATTACGGGACTCAAGCCGCACCCCAAGTCCCCTGATCGTAAGATCTTACCAAAGAAACCGGAAAACCAGAGGTCTCCAAGGGATTGGAATCCTGATATAATCCGGACTCCCGGATCTTCAACTTGACCTACGACTGAACTGTTTGCGCATGCCGATCATCGAAGTTAGAAACCTGACGAAACACTTCGGTGCCGGTGAGCTGGCAGTCGAAGTACTCAAAGGGGTGAACTTGCAGATCGAAGCTGGCGAGTTTGTCGCGTTGATGGGTCCGAGCGGTTCTGGAAAAAGTACGTTGATGAACATCATCGGCGGGATCGAACCGCCGAGTTCGGGGCAGGTACTATTGGACGGCGTGGACATCGGCAAGCTTGACGACGAGCAGCGAACGTTGTTGCGTCGTCGCCGAGTCGGTTTTATTTTTCAGGCGTTCAATCTCATCCCGACCCTCAATGCGATCGAAAACGTGTCGCTTCCGTTGCAACTCGACGGGGTACCATGGAAGCAAGCGCAGGAGCGGGCTCAGATCGCGCTACAGCGTGTGGAGATGGGGCATCGGCTAGACCATGTACCCTCGAAGCTTTCTGGGGGTGAGCAGCAGCGTGTTGCGATCGCTCGGGCGTTGGCGATCGAACCGGTGATTCTTTTGGCCGACGAACCGACGGGGAATCTCGACTCGCGTCAGAGCGGTCGCGTGACCGAGTTGCTCAGGGACTTGGCGATGTACTCGCGGCAGACGATCATCATGGTCACCCACGATGCGACGGTGGCTCGAACAGCGTTTCGCCTTTTGAAGTTCAAGGACGGCAATATCGAACGGGATATTGCCCAGGAGGACTTCGAAGCCAACGCGTCGGTCTTCCATGCTTCCTCTGTCCAGAACGCAACGGGTTGAGCGCCCAAGTCGAGGCACTTGTGGCAAGAGGCTCTTGAGGCAAATAGGCAATGGCTCTATCGAGACTTTCACTTCGAGAACTTCAAAGTCGCCCGGCGCGGTCGTTGTTGACACTCCTGAGTATCATCATCGGTGCGGGTGCGATCGTTGCGACTTATATCGCCTCGGACAGCGCGAGGCTTGCTCAGCGCGCCATGGTTCAAAACGTAACGGGCAATGCGCAGCTTGAAATCCAAGCCGCCGGGGGGAGCTCGTTCGATATTCGGGATGTGTTGTTCCTCAAGGAGATCCCTGGGATCACGGTCATCTCCCCGTCGGTGCGTCGGTACTCGACACTCGCGACGCTCGATGCTGAGGGTAAACCGGATCGCAAGTTGCGGGTGCAGCTACTCGGGGTCGATTTCGATGAGGACCGCAAGGTTCGCAATGTGGAGTTTATCGCTGGAAAGGATCCCTATGCGTCCCCTGAGGTCGACCTTCAAGACGAACCGAAAACCTCGGCCCTTGCGCCGGAGGTTTGGTGCGACGAAGGGCTGGCCAAATCCGCGAAGCTGTCGATTGGCCAAGAGATCAAGTTGTTGACCAAGACGGGAAACCAAACGGCAAGCATCGCTGGATTTGTCAAATCCAACACGGCTGCATCGGCTTTCCAATCGGCGGTTCTTTTAGCACCGACGCGAACGATTCAGAAATGGACGCGATCGACGAACAAACTCGATCTTGTGCAATTGATGATCGAGGATTCCGATCAGGTCGGTGCGATCCGAGAACAGATTGCAGGGAAGTTGCCCGAGGGGGTTTACGTGCGCGAACCCCCGATGCGCAGCGAGCTTGCCAATGAGAGCACCGTAGCGATCCAGCGAGGGCTTTTGATCGCCACGATCTTCTCGCTGGTCATGGCTGGTTTTATCATCTTCAACACGTTTCAGATGAATGTTGGGGAGCGTCGTCGGCAGCTTGGGATCCTCCGAGCTATAGGAACGACGCGCAAGCAGATACTGACGATGGTGCTGCGGGAGGCGGCGGTATTGGGGCTCGTCGGGAGCGTTCTAGGGTGTTTTCTAGGTTATCTTGGAGCCGATTTGCTGAACCAATCGACAGCGTCGCTTTTAGGGATTTCGATACCCAGCACCGGCGTCGGAATCGCACCGATCGCGATTGCGATCGGTTGTGGTTTTTTCGTATCGTTGCTAGGTGCTTTGCTACCGGCGTTGACCGCCGCGCGCGCCTCGCCCTCGGACGCCATGAAGAGTGTCCCTCAGAGTGATTCCAAAGCGCTCTGGACGGCATGGTTCCTTACCGGATGCATCGTGATCGCAATAGGTTTATTGATCTTTTGGTTATCGACCTATGGCTTCATTTCGGTACGGTTGGGAACTGTCGGCATTGTGATGGTGATCCTGGGAGTGATTCTCCTGTTGCCGGCATCCTTGCCTTGGTTGACCAAGATCGCCGCGGCCCCACTGATGGTTTGGATGCCCGTGGAAGCTTCCTTGGCCCGTCGGCAAGTCCTACGGCATCCGGGCCGCGCGGCGATGACCATCGGTATATTGCTTGTCGCCATGGCGATGGGTTTAGGCATGGCCTTTACCATTATGGACAACATTCGGGACGTGCAGTTTTGGTACAAGCGCACGATCGTCGGGGACTTCTTCGTTCGAGCCGCGATGCCCGATATGAGTAGCGGTCATGCTGCGGACATGCCTGAGGGCTTTCCCGAGAAAGTAGCGGCTCTCGACGGGGTCCTGCTGAGCGATACGATGCGATTCGTCACCGCCAGGGCCGGTGAGTTAAGCGTGATTGTTATTGTCCGCGAGTTCAACTCCTCGACCCAAGACTACTTTGATTTGGTCCAAGGCCAGGAAGATCAGGTGCTTGAGGGGATTCGGCAAGGGCAGGTCGTTCTAGGATCGGTACTTGCAGAGCGGTCGCAATTGAAAGTCGGCGATCAGATGGAGTTGGAGACCAATGAGGGGAAGATCAGGATCCCTATTGCTGGTGTAACGAACGAGTACCTGGCCGGTGGCCTTACGCTCTACATGCAGGCCCAGCAAGCCAAGCGGTTGCTCAGTGTCGACGGGACCGATGCGGTGATCGTCCGCGCCGATCCATCGAAGCGAAGCGAGGTCAAGCAAGCGTTGCTCAAGCTCGCAGACGCCGAGGGCCTCATGGTCCAATCGTTCCAAGAGATGGCCGACATGGTCGAGAACATGATCCGTGGTGTCGTCGGAGGGCTTTGGGTTGTCTTGGCGCTAGGGGCGGTGATCGCTGCGTTTGGATTGATCAATACTCTTGCGATGAACATCTTGGAGCAGACCCGCGAGATAGGGATGCTACGGGTCGTGGCCATGACCCGTCAGCAGGTTCGAAAGATGATTTTGGCCCAAGCTTTGATCATGGCGATCATCGGGATCCTGCCCGGGATGGTTTTGGGAGTTGGGATGGCTGCGGCGATGAATTTGAGCACCTTGATCGTCACGGGGCATGCGGTCCGATTCCAGTGGTACCCGGGCTTTATGGTCGCGGCATTGATCGCCGAGATCGTGATCGTGGTCCTATCGGCGATGTTCCCAGCCGAGCGCGCCGCACGATTGAACCTTGCGAAAGCCATGCAGTACGAGTAACTTGGGGAAGCTGGTGCGGCCTAGCGGATTATCGAAGCTAGGGAGTCTGCCCCTTTTGCTGCTTGAGGAAACTACGCGTTGGGCTCTGAAGCGTCGAAATTGATCCAAGTCCGGGATTTCGTTGAGATAACGACTACGTTCCCGGACGACCTTATCGCCGACGACATCGCCGAGGTTTTGGTGCAAGGGGGACTTATAGCTTGTGCCCAAGTTTCAGGACCGGTGCAAAGCACTTATCTTTGGAAGGGTCACTACGAGCGGACTTTCGAATATAAAGTTTGCATGAAAACGACGCTCGACCGCATGCCAGCGGTCATCGAGTTGCTCCGTTCTCGGCATCCTTATGAAGTTCCCGAGATCACCGCTCGACGCATCGAATGGGTCACGGAGGATTATGCGCAATGGTTGGTTCAATCCACCACACCTGGGATCGACCCGACTTGAAGGAAATCGAACACTAAGAGCTCGGCGAGGGTTGGAAGCGACAGGGACGTTAAGGGGCGATACGACGGTGGAACAAAAGTTAACTTGGATTGAGCAACTTGAGTTGATGACGCTCTTGTTCCTACACGGCATGGCATTAGCCGCTTGGTTTGTCCCTATGGGAACGGTACTGCAGGCCTCGGGACTAGGTTCCTGGACACCCTATGCGTTTGGGGCCTCGGCCATCGCGGCGCTTTTGTCCCCGTTGTTTTTTGGGGCGATGGCCGATCGTTCCGTGCCCCCTATTCGAGTGTTGCGTTGGGTTTGCTTCGGTTCCGGAGTGCTTTCGCTTCTTACTGCTTATGCGTTGGGGCAGGGCGCCAGTGGATGGGTTGTTTGGATGATGATTCAATCGCAGGCGCTTTTGAGTGTCCCGACCAACAGCCTTTCGGGCTCGATTGTATTGGCTCGCGTTGCGAATTCGCATGGCCAATTCGGTGCGATCCGAGCCATGGGAACGGCCGGTTGGATGGCAGGCTGTTGGATTGTCAGCGGACTGCACTTGGATGCCAGTCCCGGCACCTTTTTGCTTAGCGGTGTTTTATGGTTCGTGGTGGCTGCCTATACGTTGCTCCTACCTGCCGGTGTGGTACCTATGGGTGGGGCTAAACGACTGACGTTGCGTCAACGCTTTGGCCTCGATGCGCTCAGCTTGCTCAAGGTGCATGATCACCGAGTGATCTTTGCGACCGCGGCGCTTGTGGCCATCCCGTTTTCCGCTTTTTATCCCTACACTCCGAGCCACATGAAGGATTTGGGGATGGAGCGGACCAGCGCCTGGATGTCCATCGGCCAGGTGGTCGAGGTGGGGATCATGTTTACCATCGGCGGTTTCATGGTCGATTGGAGGCTCAAGTTTGTCATTCTTTTTGGGCTTTTTTCAGGTTTGCTCCGTTATCTTTTTTATGCGATGGATTCCCAGGTCCCGTTGCTCCTAGGGGTGGCCCTGCATGGAATGGCTTTTACTTTCACCTACATTTCCACCCAAATCTACCTTGCTCGTCGTATTGCCCCCGAGTGGAGGACGCGCGCTCAGGCCCTATTGAGTTTGCTCGTCGGGGGGGTCGGGAACCTCACAGGCTATCTAATCACGGGCGCTTGGTTGCATTGGTGCACGGAGAATTCCGCTGTGAATTGGCGGCCTTATTGGCTCGGATTGGATCTGTTGGTGCTCGTCGTTTTGATTTACTTTGCGATCAGCTACCAGGGGGAGCGGCAAGACAGCGGGCTGGAATCTCCCGGGAAGCTGACTTGATAGATTGGTCGTTTTTGAATAGCTTTAGGGTATGAACGGTTCGTTGATCCGATACGCACTGATTTTCGCAACGGTAATCCAGCAGATCGCAGGGGCTGGCTCCTGCTGTTGTTTTGCCAATGCCACGACGGGCTGTGCGTCTGAGCATTCGGTCGTCCATTCGATAGAAGCCCAGAGAGCAGGCTCCAGGTCCTTTTGCAGCAAGTGCAAGGGTAAGGCTGGAGACGCGAGGACCCGGGAAAACAAGGCCCGCGAACACAAGACTGTGGATTCAGGGGGGCATTGCGTCCAAGAGGTCCGTTCGAAGGGTTGCAGTTGTCGGCTGGTCGCTCAGCAGAACTTTGTTTCGACGGAACGTTGGGAGCTTAAGTCTACGTCGCAGGGGCTTTGCAGCGGGTTTTTATCCCTAGGTTTTCAGATCCCATCCTCATGGGAGGATTTGGCTTACCGGCTTTCGATCTTACGCGGTGGGCTCTTTTTTGCAGAACAGCTTGCGCCTGCGCCGATGATGTATCGGCTCTCTTGGCTCAGCGTTTGGATGATTTGATTCCGCTGATTTCGTTCGGTGCAAGTCTCGGCTGTCCGATCTCAATCCCCAGCTTTGCTTGCGATTGCGGTTCTCAACTGCCTGCAGACTTCTTGTTGCCCTGTGGTCTTTTCATTTTTACCGAGTGGATCGTACGCTTCGGCAGATCCTTCGATCGGTGCTCGCGTTGTACTATGACCAAATCAATTCAGAACCAATTAAAAACCTTTGAGGTGTGTGATGGGAAATTCAATAGTGATGAAGCGTCGACTGAGCGTGGCATTGGGGATCTTTTTGGTCAGCTCCGGCTGTAGCCCCAATCCACAGACTGGGGAAAAAGACAATCTATCCCTTAATAAAATGTCCGAAACCAAGGGCTCTGCCGAGCCGCATTCGCATGATCATGAGCATGCCGAGGGGCAACATGGAGGGACGATCGTTTCGCTCGGGGCCGATAGCTACCACGCCGAAGCGCTTCTCGAGACCAATGGTACCTTGAGGTTATTCATGCTCGGAAGAGATGAAACAAGGGTTCAGGAGGTCGATCTGCAAACGATCAAGGCGTATGCGAGGCAGGCCGAGGGTCTTGATGTGAAGAACCTCGAGCTTGTACCCGAGCCGCAGCCGGGGGACAGTGCAGGCAAGACCTCGCAATTCGTTACGTCCATACCAGCGGAGTTGCTCGGACAATCGATTCGCATCACGATCCCCAACTTGGTAATCTCGGGGGAGCGGTTCCGGGTCGCATTGGATCTAAAGGGCGATGATGCGCACGAGCCGATGGGAAAACCGGTCGCTTCGGGCGTGGAGGAAACCTTGTATTTGACACCGGGTGGCAAATACACCGCTGAAGATATTGCGGCCAATGGCAAGACGATTCCA
>Ga0082207_1000262_pt1 | contig 30738 bp, 24 predicted proteins | sample LakMenEpi10Aug09_FD_71540 | JGI IMG/M metagenome (GOLD analysis project Ga0082207, IMG submission 71540)
AGTCAAGGACCTTCTCCAATCCCTTAGACTCCAAAAGGCTCTTCGCAACGTAAGTGACGAAGAAATTTGTGGGTAATGATGAGGCCCAAAGCCTAAAGCCTAACGCCTGATCCCGCTTGGCCCCCTTTCGCCCCCAGGGCTTTGACTGGGGGAGAAAGGGCGGGGGGATAGAGGGGGCTGACCGCGCGTAAGGCTGTTTTTTGAACCGCTGATAGACGCTAATATTCGCTAATGAAGACGAAAACCGGACCGCTGATGCACGCTGATGAACGCTGATACAGTTCCTCGTAGGGTACGTGAAGCGGTTGTGCGCGATAGGTATCTCGATTGACTCAAGAGACAGTCGCGACGACTAGATCGTACCTGGATCATCCACCAACCGCGGAACGTACCATTCAAGCGCGTAAGGCTGCTTGGCTAAGGCCTGGATCTCCATCCACTCACCCCACTTTTCGCCACCGGGCTTTGAGGTCGGAGAATGGGGCGGGGGATGATGAGGGGGGCCGACCGCGCGTACGCCCACCCTGTCAATCTTGTCCGCCGTCAATTCGGTCAATCTTGTCAACACCGTCAATACCGTCCAATAAACCGCCGCCGCTAGGTGGCGTTGCAGTAGCGAGACATCATCGACAAAATTGACGGCAATGACCGAATTGAATTCGGAAGGCTCGAACAAATTAGGATCTATATCGAATCGAGGATCTGAGTCCGTTTGGTTTGAAACTCAGCTTCCGTGATCAGTCCATTTTCAAGTAGCTTCATCCTGTTAAGCGTCCGAGTACTGATTAGCTGCCAACGAATGCATGGAGCAATGGCTATAATCAACATTCCTTGCACCCACCACCTCTGAGGTACATTGACGATGGATATGCAGCTTGTCGCTTCGATCGTGATCGGGATTTGTCTAAGTGCCGCTTGCGGGCTGAAAGTGTTCGTACCACCACTTGTTGCTGGACTGGCTCATAAGGCCGGTGTGCTCTCGCTGTCCGAACACACCCAGTGGCTCGGGACTTGGCCCGCTATCAGTGCATTGGCTATCGCTGTGGTATGCGAGTTCGTCGGGTTTTGTATTCCGGTATTTGGTAACCTGCTCGATATCATCGCAACGCCCGCTTCGGTCGTCGCTGGTGCGTTCTTGATGTCGTCCCAAGTCGAAACGTCTTCGCCGCTAGTGAATTGGTCACTGGCCATCGCCGGCGGCGGAGTGACATCGGGACTCGTGGCAACCATTATGGCCGCTATACGGTCCGGTGCATCGATCGTTTCAGCCGGCATCTCGAACTTCTTCGTTGCCCTCTTCGAATTGGCCTCGGCTGCGATCATCACCGTTTTGACCCTCTTTGCACCACTCATCTGCCTGGCACTGGTGATCCTGCTGGTCCTGGGGTTGCTGCGAGCCGTGATGCATTTTAGGAAACTGGTGAAAGACAGGTTATTGAAGCCAACCTAAAGAATCTGGAAGAATTGCTCCGCTAAGCTTAGAAACCCACATTTTCGGTTTTCCCAATCCTAAGTGTCCCGGCGGGACTTGCCCGAACCGTGTTTCGTTGCTAAGCTAGCCCCCCCTTGACGTAACTTTGATTCGAATTTCCACCGGCACTATTTCCACCGGGACTATTTCCACAGGGGCTTTTTCGTGGGTGTAAAGAAAACTGGACGTGGACGACGTAAAATCGGGCGTAAGAAGCGACGTATGCGAGCCCGGATTCGCCATCGCAAGAAATAGTCTTTGCGTATTGGTCTGTGCGATATAGTCCATGCGGCCTTGCCGCTTGCTCTTCGGCTCTCGAAATCCGCCGGGATGGTTCTTTGCCCCCGGCCCATGAGATGACCCTTGCCCCGGCCCCGGTACACTTTCTCTATTTGACCGAGTCGGCCTAACTGTCAAATTCGCCAATTTTGATCAAGTTTTCTTGCGGTTTTAGCCCATTGTGAAACTATACTGGGGCCCCGTGCCGATGACGAAGCACGATGTCTGGGATTCTCTCATGGGGCTTAACGTGCAACTTTCAACCTTTTTCAAATTGCAACTGATCAGACTCTCTGTGTCAGCCCTCGTGGCAATTATCACCCTCGAATCGTTTGCGTTGGCCCAAAATCAAGGCAATGCGGTGGACAACGGACTGGGGCTTGCCGGCCGCAAACTCGCCGATGGTGTCCTTACGATTATCCCTTCGGATCAAAATGCCGAAGACACCGCGCTTGGGCCTTTTGACTTGGATTTCGTAGCCAAGCACCCGGAGTTGAACTGGACCGCACCGGATTTCCCAAACAACCAGCCAAACTTCGCCTCACCAGCCGAAACACTTCTGGCGCAATCCAAAAACGTCACCTTCCGACATCCGGTATGGGGCCTCGAATTCGCCTTCAAACCGATGCGGCTCATCGAGGTCGACATCCCCAATGCTACCGGGGTCATGGAGAAAAAGACCGTTTGGTATCTGGTCTACCGCATCCGTTACACCGGTGACGACCTTCAACCGGCCATCAAGGATCCTTCGGATTCCGAAGCCGTACCGGGGGAACCGAAGCGAGTGCGTTACGATTCCGTTCGGTTTATTCCGCGATTTACGCTCCTTTCCAAGGAACGCCAACTGGCCATGGATTCACAAATCCTAATGCCTGCGGTTCAAGCGATCGCGGCCAGGGAGAGGGTTCCCGGAGGGCGGTTGGCAGACCATATCGAGATTGCCCGCCAGGAAGTCCCTGTGAGCAAAGGGCCAGAGGATGGGATTTGGGGCGTGGCGACATGGACCAATGTCGACCCCCGGCTCGATTTCTTCGCGATCGATGTCCGCGGATTGACCAACGCTTATCAAATCCAAGTCGATTCTGGGAACGAAAAGAAATACCTTCGCCGAACACTTCGAATCTACTTCTGGCGCCCCGGGGACGCTTTGGATGTAGCCCGGGATCGAATCTATCTAGGCCCGCCAGCCTATGAAGATCCAGCTAGGGTCAATTATTATCTGCAGCAATTCGGCCTCAAAGAACGCCTTGATTATCAGTGGATTTACCGCTAGAATCTCGCTCCCTAAAGTTGGGCAAGGCATTTTTTTACCACGACCACTGATTCCACCTAAGAACCTATCGACCGCGCATCATGGCACACAAAAAAGGACAAGGATCGACTCGAAACGGACGCGACTCGAACGCACAACGTTTGGGAGTTAAGAAATTCGGTGGTGAACTAGTCGCCCCGGGCAACATTCTTATTCGCCAGGTCGGAACCAAGTGGCGACCTGGACGTAACGTCGGAATGGGTACCGACTACACGATCTTTGCTTTGGTCGACGGCAATGTCTACTTCGACCAAGAAGGTCGTCGCATCAACGTCAAGCCTTTGGCAAACTAACGCGATCTCTCAGCGCTGCTGCTGGAGGCATCCGCTATGTTTGTCGATCGAGTTGAAATCGAGATCATTGCGGGTAAAGGCGGGGATGGTTGCATGGCCTTCCGCCGTGAAAAGCATTACCCTCGAGGTGGTCCTGCCGGTGGTGATGGCGGCGATGGTGGTAGTATCATCATCCGCGCCAGATCTGGCGTGAACTCTCTGGTATCTTTCGCACACCAACGCCATTGGCGAGCCGATCACGGTTCACCCGGCTACGGATCCGATTGCCACGGTAGAAATGGCAAGGACATGGTTCTCGATGTCCCCCCCGGAACGGTCTTGATCGATAAAGACTCCGGACTCGAACTTCGCGATTTGGTCAATGATGGCGATCAGATTATCGCCGCTCGAGGCGGGAAAGGTGGATGGGGCAACACCCACTTCAAATCATCGACCAACCAAGCTCCCCGCGAAACAACCTCTGGAGCGATGGGCGAAACCAGACGCATCATCCTCGAACTCAAATCGATCGCCGATGTGGGGCTCATCGGAATGCCCAACGCCGGCAAAAGCACGATGCTCTCGCGGTTGTCCCGCGCAAGGCCAGAGATCGCCGACTACCCTTTCACGACCAAGTTTCCGAATCTCGGATTGGTGCAAGCCGACGAGGATCGCAGTTTTGTGCTCGCCGATATCCCAGGCCTGATCGAAGGGGCCGCCGAGGGACATGGTCTAGGGCATGACTTTTTGCGCCATATCATGCGGGCCGGTATCTTGGTGCATCTTGTTGAACCTTGTCCGATGGATCAAACCGATCCGATCCTCAACTACAAGACGATCCGTAGCGAGCTTGCTCAGTACAGCCAAGAGCTAGCCCAGCGACCTGAGATCGTCGCTGTCACGAAAGCGGAATTGCCGGGAGCTTCTGAAATCCACGCTGAGTTGGCCAAACAACTCGATAGGCAAGACATACTCTTGGTAAGCGCCGTGACCGGTTCGGGCTTGCGTCAATTGGTTCAGCGCATCTCCGATTTGTTAGCGGAGTATCGATCAAAAGCGAATTAAAGCCCACGCGAAATGATCCTCGTCGATATCGGAAACAGTGGCCTGAGGGCTTGCAAAAGCAATTGCGACCATCGCGTTGATTACACCAGTGCGAAGATCTTTGGCCCGGTCGTCAAACTATCTTGGAGTTCGATCGGCCAAAAGATCAGCAAGCATCGTCCTGAACCAGCCGAATCCGAAAATCGGCGGTGGACCCACATCGATGATGCCCAAGGTTACGAATGGCTCGTCAAGCAAGTCACCAGCCAGGAGCATCCTGTCGATGGAGTGATCTGGCGCATCGGTAGCGTGAATCGCAAAGCCCTCGAACATCTCGTAGAGGCAATTGAGAAAAACGCCAAGTTCGCTCCGCGTGAAACTCCGATCATCTATCAAGTCATCAATCATCGACTCGTGGGAATCGAAGCCCAGGTCGACTATCCCGAAAAGGTCGGCATCGATCGGCTCTTGGCCGCGCGCGCCGCCAACGCTTGGAACGAGAGTCGCAGCAGATCCGAAGGCCGATCTGATCGGTCACCGGTGATCGTCGTCCAAGCGGGCACGGCACTGACGGTCGACTGGATCGATGCACAGGGACGCTTCCAAGGCGGGTCGATTCTCCCTGGGGCGGGTTTGGCTTTGCAATACTTGGCCGCAGGTACCGATCAGTTGCCGTGGTTGCCGACCGACTCGATCGATCGACTGCCAGCATTGCCTGGAAAGAACACCGAGGAAGCGATTGCTGCAGGTGTCCATGCGTCGCTCGTCGGCGGAGTCCGCTACTTGGTCGAACGTTATCGCCAGGAGATCGGTGGCAAGAGCGAAATTCCAGTCGTGATTTCTGGAGGGGATGGACGACTGGTGCTCGAGCACATCGCAGCACCTGCGACCTACGTCGAAAACCTCGTTCTGCTCGGCTTGGCTCTGTGTGAACCGCTGTGAAACGCCGCAAGAGTGTTGCCTTGCTGATCGAGACCTCCAATGCTTATGCACGAGGTCTGCTCGAAGGGATCGTCAAGTACCATCGCGAGCACGACGCCAGCACAATCGCTCCTAGATTCTAACTTGCATTTCCGATTTTGCGATTACAATACAACCAATCGTCACAGTCGAATTGATGGCGATTTATTTTCAGCAATCCGCAGAGTTTGACTTTCGAAGTCCACTCTCGAACTATATCATCGCGCAAGCTTTCGATATCTGAGCGATTCTTATATTGTTTGTAGCATTCCAAGCCAAACGACGCATGATCACATCCATCAAGCCACACTATCTGTTGTTTTGCGAGGGAAATGCCGGCCCAGGCTTTGGCTTTCCCGAAGACGATGCGAGTCGCTGGCGCTTCGTCCTTGAAAATGTCGAATCGGGTCACAAGATCGAAGCTTGGGACTACGAAGAAATCCTCCATCCAGACCGCATATCCCTCATGGCCGTCATACGTGGTCTTGAGGCTCTCGATCAACCGAGCAAAGTCACCTTGATAACCACCAATCGCTACGTGGCTCGGGGACTCCAGTATGGGCTGGCTGAATGGAGAGACAATGACTTTTGTTGGGAACACTTCGGCTCGATCCAACCGATTCGAAACCAAGACCTTTGGCGGAGAGTCGACGTGGCCTTGAAGTACCATGAGGTAACTTGCCGTTGGATGGCCTACGACGCCCAGCAAGATCGTGTCGATGGGGACAGAAGGGATGTTCCCGTGGAAACCTTGGCGTCCAAAGAAACTGCGGGGCAACCCAAAGAGGAAATCATTTCTGAAACTCCTAGGGTGCGTTCTCGATCCTTTTCGGCCATGACGCGCCTTGCAGAACCATGGGTTGATCCCCCAAATCCAAAATACCAGACAGGGGCTTCCGGGCAGACATCCGGCCACTGCACTGTGGCTAATACCGTGGCTAATGCTCAATCCAGTGCGGTCTCTATTCTCCAAATGCCTAGCACTTGGATATGGAGATGCGTGCTTCGAGCCGATACAATGCTCGTGTATGCCTTTCGATCGATGCTGATGCTCGATCCGAAACCGGATAGTTACCGAGCCAGGCGCTAAGATCTCAAGTGCGAGATCTTTACGGTGCCACTTCAAGGCGGCACTTCGCTCAAAGGACTCGCGTGTGAAGACCCACCTGAACCTCGATTCACTCGGTAGTATTCTCGATGGCACCAGCCCCTTCCCAAAAGATCTTTTAGGTGCCCATGCTATCGAAGACCAACAAGCCTGGGCCGTGCGAGGTTATTTCCCTGGAGTACAACAAGCATGGTTGGTCGATCAGCGAAGCGGTGCGACGCTTCCCATGCGACGGTTGCACCCATGGGGCTTCTACGAAGGTGTCTTACCTCGACTCGATGATCCACAGCCACCCGCATACCGATTCAAACTCTCTGGAGCTTCTGGCAACGTGACGCACCAAATCGATCCCTACAGTGTCGGATTCTCGTTTAGCGATTTCGACCGCTATTTGTTTGGCTCCGGGAACCATTGGAAAATCTACGAAAAACTCGGTGCGCATCTTCGCAGTGTCGATGGCCACCAAGGTGTCAATTTTGCCGTTTGGGCACCCAATGCACAAAGTGTCCAAGTCGTCGGCGACTTTAATCATTGGGATGGCCGAGCCCACATGATGCACAAGCAATCGCCGTCGGGAATTTGGGAACTGTTCGTGCCGGACATCGGCAATGGGATGAAGTACAAGTTCCGGGTTCGCTCGATCGATGGGGGCGTTATCGACAAAGCCGACCCGTTGGCCTTCTATTCAGAGCTCCCCCCTCGAACCGCGTCGATCGTCCATCCCCTCGAATATCGGTGGCAAGACTCCGAGTGGATCGCCGAGCGAGCCGAGAATCGGATCCTTCAAAAACCGGTTTCGATTTACGAAGTCCATTTAGGTTCATGGAGAAAATGCGACAGCGCCAATCATGGTTGGTTAGGTTACCGAGAACTGGCCCATCAATTGGTCGAGTATTGCAAGCAGATGGGCTTTACCCATTTGGAACTCATGCCGGTCTCCGAACACCCCTTCAGCGGGTCTTGGGGATACCAAACCACAGGTTACTTTTCAGTCACAAGTCGCTACGGTAGTCCCGAAGATTTCATGTACTTTGTCGACTACTGCCATCAACACTCCATCGGCGTGATCATCGACTGGGTACCGGCTCACTTCCCTCGAGACGCTCATGGCTTGTATCGCTTCGATGGCACTGCTCTTTACGAACACGAAGACCCTCGCCAGGGCGAGCATCCCGATTGGGGCACCATGGTGTTCAATTACTCTCGACACGAAGTTCGTAACTTTCTGATCTCCAATGCGCTGTTTTGGTTCGATAAGTTCCATATCGATGGACTCCGCGTCGATGCCGTAGCGTCGATGCTCTACCTGGACTATTCGCGCAAGGAAGGGGAATGGATCCCGAACCACATGGGTGGCCGTGAAAACCTTGCTGCCGTCCATTTCGTCCGCGAATTCAATCGCCAATGCCATGCGGAGTATCCAGGGATTCTAACGATCGCTGAGGAATCGACAGCTTGGGCTGGCGTCAGCCATCCGGTGGATGTCGGCGGCTTAGGGTTTTCGATGAAATGGAACATGGGCTGGATGAACGACACGCTCCGTTACATGCGGCGCGATCCGATCCATCGCAAACACCACCAAAACGACTTAACCTTCAGCCTCATCTACGCGTACTCCGAAAATTTCCAACTTCCGCTTTCGCATGATGAAGTTGTCCACGGCAAAGGATCGCTCATCGGCCAGATGCCTGGAGATTTGTGGCAGAAGTTCGCCAACCTACGCCTGCTGTTTTCCTACATGTGGACACACCCTGGCAAGAAGATGCTGTTTATGGGAGGTGAGCTGGCTCAGTGGCACGAATGGAACTACGACGCCCAGCTCCAATGGGAGCTTTTGCAATGGGAAACCCATGCTGGAATCCAACGACTCGTGGCCGATTTGAACCGATTGCATGCCAGCGAAAAATCGCTGCATCGATTCGACTTTAGTGGCGAAGGCTTCGAATGGATCGACTGCCGAAACGCTCACGATAGCGTTCTGGTCTATCTGCGTAAAAGCCACGATGCTCAATCCTCAGAGCACTTGCTCGTATGCTGCAACTTTACACCTGTGGTTCGCCCCTATCGAGTGGGTGTTCCGTTTGCAGGGGGCTATCGCGAGATCTTCAACAGCAATGCGTCCATCTATGGAGGATCAGGGATTGGAAATCCAGGTGTAATCTACGCCGATGCTCAAGTCCCCTACCACGCCCAAAATGCATCGTTAGAACTAACGATCCCACCGTTGGGAACCGTGATTCTCAAGCCCCTGCAGTCGCACTAGAACCATTGGCGATCAATTGCTCGATCTCTTGACGCATCGTCGAGCGTGCGAACTCATCGGCTGCCTGCAACTGCACATCGCCATGGCTACCCAAGTTCCGCTTGCCAATCACCAGTCGACCGCTGACGGCGACAACATCCCCACGCATCCCCTGGGCTTTTACCTTGACGGTATTCTCATCGGATTTGTCCCACTCGACCGTTACGGTCAAGACTTGACCTGGTTGCATGAAATCGGCGAACTTGACATTGCGAACCTCATCGAGTGTGAGCATTGAGTGCTCGAAGTTATCGGTGGCATGGATCAGCCACATCGATGCTTGAAACAACGCTTCGAGCATCATCACTCCGGGCATCACCGGAAAAAGAGGAAAATGGTCTCGGAGGTAATCCTCGTTTTCATGGAGTTGGCGTGTAGCGACTATTCGCTCACCAGGAACAAGCTCGATGATTTTATCCAGTTGACGGTATCGCACAAATTCACCTAGATCTTTCAGGTTTCCAGCGCAGTCAGCAGACTCGAAACCAACTGGCCCGCATTCTGCAGTGCTTGCTCTTCGGAGCTCGATGCACTTTCCAAGCATCGAACGATCGCTGAGCCGACGATCAGCCCGTCGCTCACTGGAGCTAGCAATCGAACATGCTCGGGTGTGGAGATACCAAATCCGATGCAAATGGGCAAGCTCGTTCGTGCTTTGAGCCACCCGACCCTATCGACCAATCCTTCTGGCAACTGGGTTCGCTCGCCGGTGATCCCCGTGACGCTGACAAAGTACAAGAAACCGCTTGATGCCTCTGCAATTCTCAAGGCGCGATCTGGAGGGGTTGTCGGGGTGACCAACTGGATCAAATTGAAATCATGCTTGCGACAAAGCGAGGACATTTTAGGACTTTCTTCGACAAGCAGATCTGGAACGATCGCTCCGCTAAAGCCGGCTTGCTTGGCCGCCAGGATGAAAGACTCGGGCCCCTGGCGATGGATGATCGCATAGGAAACCATCGCGACCAGTGGCATCGACCAGTTGGCCTTATCCGTTTGGATCTGGTCGAAGATTTGCTGAAGCTTAAGTTTGTTGCCGAGTGCTCGAGTGTAGGATGCTTGAATCACCGGCCCATCGGCGATCGGGTCGCTGTAGGGAAATCCCACTTCAGCCATCGAGCAACCGAGCTCCTGAAGCCTTGTGATGACCTTGGACGTAAAAGCCATATTCGGATCGCCGGCGGTGACAAAAGGCATGAACGCCTTTTTTCCGGAAGCTCTTAACCTAGCGAACAGATCATCGATAGCGGTCATACACAGCGCGTTTCTTAGGGATGAATTCAGGGGTTTGTAAGCCGATTTGGCTTACCATTGCTGGCCACGTAGCCGAGCCAGTTCTGCAGCATCTTTGTCGCCTCGGCCCGATAAACAAATCACCAAGTGCTCATCGCGAGACATGGTCTTGGCGATCTCAGCCGCCTTGGCAAGTGCGTGGCAAGTCTCCAAGGCTGTGAGGATCCCTTCGTTGCGAGCTAATAGATCAAATGCTCCTAGGGCTTCGTCGTCTCGACACGAGGTGTATTCAACTCGATGGGTATCTTTCCAATAGGAATGCTCGGGGCCGACTCCAGGATAATCCAGACCTGCAGAGATCGAGTGCACATCGCTAGTCTGTCCATCATCATCTTGCATGACATAGCTGTAGGAACCATGGAGCACACCTGGAGAACCGAATGTCAAAGGTGACGCGTGCTCGCCGGCTTGTGCCCCCCGACCACCCGCTTCAACTCCGATCAAACGCACGCTGGTGTCTTGGATGAACGGATAGAACATCCCCGCAGCGTTGCTACCACCACCGACACAAGCGACGATCGCATCGGGCAGTCTGCCAATGCTGCTTAAGCATTGCTCACGGCACTCTTTGCCAATGACGCTTTGAAAATCGCGAACCATTTGAGGGAACGGATGAGGACCGATCACCGAACCAATGATGTAGTGAGTATGCTCAACGCTCGACATCCAATCCCGCATCGCCTCGTTGACTGCATCCCTGAGAGTCTTCGAGCCGCTCTCGACAGGACGTACTTCGGCACCCATGAGACGCATACTAAAGACATTTGGCTTTTGCCTTCGGACATCCTCTGCACCCATGTATACCACGCATGGAAGTCCAAAATGGGCGCAAGCCGTCGCGCTTGCTACCCCGTGTTGCCCGGCACCGGTCTCGGCGATCACGCGAGTCTTTTTCATCCGAAGCGTCAGCAGGGCTTGTCCAAGGGTGTTGTTGATCTTGTGCGCACCGGTGTGATTGAGATCCTCTCGCTTGAGCCAAATCTGCGCACCACCGACCAAACCACTGAGCCGCTTGGCATGGTACAAAGGTGAAGGCCGCCCGACGAATCGATGCAACAATTCATCTAGCTCTGCTTGAAAGTCCGGATCGTTCCGAGCCTTTTGATACTCAACGACCAATTCGTCCAAAGCCCTGGTAAGAGTCTCTGGAACATAACGGCCCCCAAAGTCCCCGAATCGTCCCGATGCATCGGGTACCTGCATCGAGGCAGATGATTGAGGCTCGACCATTTTCGGTAAACTTGAATCGATGGTACTCATCGAGGATTCCTTGAGAGCGACGGCAAGTCCTATCGCCGATGCTCAGTAAGTGATTTTGACAGGATAACAAATCGCTTTGCTGATGGCTTATTGTCGATGCCGCTCCAATGCGGTCAAGCGACGAAAATGCTCAGCCGACGAAATCAACCAGTTCCTTGTAGGCCGAGATGATCAGATCGGCTGCAAGGTCGATCTGGGAGGCAGTATTAAATCTACCTATGCCGAATCGCAAGCTACAGCGGGCTTGATCCTCACTTAGACCGATTCCCAAGAGGACGTGACTCGGCTGAGGCTCTGCCGAACTGCAGGCAGAACCGCTGCTAAGGGCCACAGACGGGACTCGAAGCATCAGCGATTGGCCATCGACGCTGGGAAACTGGACGTTGAGATTGCCCGGTAGTCGCTCGAGGGTCGTTCTTGGGCTCCTTGAGTCTTCGAGCCAACTTGGACCGTTGAGCTTCAGTCCGTCGATTCCAGATTGCAATCGTTTCCATAGCTGCTGGCGCAGCTGGACGATTCGGGGGAGTTCTGTTGTTATTTCGGCAATAGCAACCTCAAGGGCCTTGGCCATACCGACGATGCCTGCGGTATTGAGGGTTCCGGAGCGAAGATTGTTTTGCTGACCTCCACCTACGATCTGCGGGGTGAGTTTGACTTGGTCGTTGCAAATCAAGAGTCCACCGACCCCCTTAGGCCCGTAGAATTTGTGCGCCGAGAAGCTTACCAAGTCAGCCCCGGTCGATAATGCATCGAAGTGAATTTTGCCGACGGCTTGTGTTGCATCCAAGTGGAGCAGAGCCCCGTAGGAATGACAAAGATCAGCCACAGGTCGCATATCTTGTAAGGATCCGATTTCATTGTTCCCTAGGATCAATGAAACCAGCGCGACATCCTCGCTCAAATGCTCTTGGAGCGACTCGATGCGATAAGCTCCAATCGGTGTGGAACTTCCTTGCGATTCGCTCGACTGTACCTGCAGGCACTGCTGCGGCTGCAGACTCTGCACGCTTAAACCTGACTTGTGGAGTTTCCTCGCACAATCCAACACCGCTCGATGATCGATGCTTCCGATCAATAGCCTTCTTCGCTTTTGCCTTGGATGAAGACAGACACCTGCAAGTGCCAAGTTGACGCTTTCGGTCGCTCCACTGGTGAAAACCAGATCGCCCTGGGGAGTTCCGAGAAGTTCGAGCATCTGTCCTTTGGCTTGTTCAAGGATGCGTGCTGCGAGCCGGCCAGGCTCATGGGTGATACTGCCGGCGTTTGCATACTGACGGATCATCATTGGAACCATAGCATCGACAACACGCGGATCGACTGCGGTAGTCGCATGGTTGTCAAGGTAGATTTCTTGGGCTTCGATCGAGTCAGTCTGGAACAATCTAGACACGTTAACCTTTTGGTAAAAAAATACCGGGGTGTCGCCCCAGGCTACATTGAATATCGCCTTTTTAAAAAGAAAGAGCAATCCATTTGGCAACCGAACATCACGAATAGCCCGATTGGCCAACGGCCAAGCACACCATAACCCGACCTGGGGCGTTGCCCCAGGCTATGATGAGTATCGCCTTTGGCGAAAAAAACCGGGTATCGCATTGGGCCATCGAACATCGCGACCGGTTCGATTGGCCAACGGCCAAGCACACCATAACCCGACCTGGGGCGTTGCCCCAGGCTATGATGAATATCGCCTTTGGCGAAAAAAACCGGGTGTCGCATTTGCGCCATCGAACATCGCGACCGGTTCGATTGGCCAACGGCCATACACACCATAGCCAGGGGCATCGCCCCTGGGACGATCGTTGGCGAAAAAACCGACAAGGCACCTTGCGTTCGAACGAATCGCGAACCAATTGTCCATCGAACATTACGCCCAATCCGATTGGCCAACGGCCATGCACACCATAGCCAGGGGCAACGCCCCTGGGACAATGCCCCGCCGAATCAGATTTGCCCACGGCAGGATTAAAAATAGAATCCCGTTGGCAAACATAAATGAGGATGCCGTTGTTTCAAGGGCCATATGCGATTTATAAACGAGGTTCACGCCTATGCCGCAATCGTTGTCTCAACTCTACGCGCATTTGATTTTTAGCACCAAGGATCGTTACCCATTTCTCAAAGTCGATTTACGCCAACGGGTTCACGCGTACCTCGCGACGACGCTACGAGATATGGGATCGCAATACGTGGTAGTGGGTGGCGTTGAAGATCACGTCCATGTCTTATTCGACATGGGCCGTATTCACGCAGCAAAGGACTTTGTAGAAAACCTCAAGCGCGAATCGTCAAAGTTCATCAAAACACTCCGGCCCAACCTTGATAAGTTTTTTTGGCAACGTGGGTACGGTATATTCTCCGTAAGCCCCACGCATCGAGAAAGCGTCGTGTCGTACATCAATTCCCAAGAAGAACATCACCGCATCAAAACGTTCCAGGAAGAGTATCGCGAATTTTTGAACCGTTACGGTATCAAATTCGATGAACAATACGTCTGGGATTGATTGCGTCGAAATATCGCCTTTGGCGAAAAAAACCGGGTGTCGCATTTGCGCCATCGAACATCACGAACGGTTCGATTGGCCAACGGCCAAGCACAACATAGCCAGGGGCATCGCCCCTGGGAAAATGAATATGGGATAACGTGGCTCGCCCGATTCCTGGGGCGTTACCCCAGGCTATGATGAATATCGCCTTTGGCGAAAAAACCGGGTGTCGCATTTGGGCCATCGAACATCGCGACCGGTTCGATTGGCCAACGGCCATGCACACCATAGCCAGGGGCATCGCCCCTGGGACGATGAATATGGGATAACGTGGTTCGCCCGACCCGGGGCGTTACCCCAGGCTATGATGAGTATCGCCTTTGGCGAAAAAAACCGGGTATCGCATTTGGGCCATCGAACATCACGACCGGTCGGATTGGCCAACGGCCATGCACACCATAGCCAGGGGCATCGCCCCTGGGAAAACGAATATGGGATAACGTGGCTCGCTCGATTCCTGGGGCGTTGCCCCAGGCTATAATAAATATCGCCGTTGGCGAAAAAGCCGGGTATCGCATTTGGGCCATCGAACATCACGACCGGTTCGATTGGCCAACGGCCATGCACAACATAGCCAGGGGCAACGCCCCTGGGACGATGCCGTTGGCGAAAAAACCGGGTAGTATATTGGGTCATCGAACATCACGACCAATCCGATTGGCCAAAGGCCATACACACCATAGCCAGGGGCATCGCCCCTGGGACAATTTTGGCAGATCAACAACGGGACAACCATTTGGCCGATGGCCAAACTGAACACATCCAGGGGCAAAGCCCCTGGGCAACTGAAACCTTGCACCGATGGGTTCCTGCCATCGGCTCGCTGCGAGGCTACACCGCTTCGATGTTTCAGCGAGATTTTTTCGCTGGGATAACCGTCGCCGCTGTGGCTGTGCCTCAAGCGATCGCGTATGCAAAGATCTTCGGCATGCCCGCAGAGATGGGGCTCTACACGGCCATCGTCATGACCACCGTCGGTGCGATGCTTGATTCGTCCAAGCAGCTCATCAATGGACCGACCAACGCCATCTCGATCGCCATGCTCAGCGCCTTGGCAAGCATCGATGGAGACGAGCGACGACGAAGCGCCGCAATCTTGATGGCCCTTCTGATAGGCTTGATTCAAACAGCCATTTCACTCGGTCGTTTCGGTGACTTGTCGCGATTTATTTCCAAAGCGGTCATCGTAGGCTTTACCCTTGGAGCCTCGGTGCTGCTGCTGATGGATCAGCTCAAGAATGTTCTTGGGTTGCAAGTAACGACCGATCCGCACGATCATTTTCTTGTCCGGTTTTGGAAGACCATCAGCGCCAGCGACGGAGTCCACTGGCCGACGTTTTGCGTGGCCCTTTCGACTGCGACGATTGCACTTGCGATGCGTTGGATCAATCGCCGTTTCTCGGTTTGGCTCCCTGAGTTCCTCATTGCGATCGTGGCCGTATCGGTCGGACTCTACTGGATCGATCCGGCTCGCGAACTGCAAGTCAAGCTGACAGAGAACGTACCTAGGCAACTGCCATGGTTCTCTCTCCCGACTTGGGACTGGATGATGGTTCGTGAGTTGTCCGGCAGCGCACTTGCAATCGCTTTCTTAGGTCTCCTCGAAGCGATGGCGATGGCCAAATCGATCGCATCGAAGACTGGTGAGAAGCTCGATATGAATCAGCAGTGTTTAAGCGAGGGGCTGGCCAATACCGTCGGCAGTTTCTTCAACTGCTTCCCCGGATCAGGCTCCTTGACACGAACCTACATCAATCATTCCTCTGGTGCTGCTACGCAATGGTCCGGTGTCATCAGCGCCGCAGGTGTGGCTGCGACCATCCTGCTGTTTGCACCCTTTGCTGCCTACATTCCACGTCCAGCCCTCGCCGCTATCTTGGTGCTAACGGCGTTTCGCATGACCGAAGTGGCAACGTTGAAGTACATCGCAAAAGCCACACGCTTTGATGCCCTGATCCTGGCGATCACGGCTCTGTCGGCCATCTTGGTATCGGTCGAATTCTGTATCTTGATCGGCGTTGCTCTCTCCTTTGCTTTGTACATCCCCAAAGCGGCCAAGATCTCGATGACCGAATTGGCCGTGACGACCGATCGGGTCATCCGTGAAGTTCAGCCCCAGGACCCTCGTTGCTCGCTGATTCGGATCTATAACCTCGAAGGCGAACTCTTCTTCGGTAGCGCTCCGGATTTCGAGGACCTGATGGATTCGATTCAAGAGCAAGCCGAGTCGGATTGGAAGGTGATTATTCTTAGGCTCAAGCGGGCTCGAAATCCCGATTCGGTCTGCATGCAAATCCTCGAAAAATTCGTCACTCAAATGCACAATCGCGGGGTGACCGTCATGCTAAGCGGTGTCGATGAGGAAATGCTCGGCGTCTTGGCCAACGTCGGAATTATCGAGCTCATCGGTGCCTCGAACGTCTTCCGAGAAGAGTCAGAGATCTGGGCAAGTACCATCCAAGCGCTCAAGGCAGCTTACAGACTCATTAGCCCGAATCGTTGCGCGAATTGTCCGAACCATCCTGAACATCTCGATGCAAGCGACTGGTCCTACATGATCTAGCCGATCGCTGAGATCCAACTCTGTGCTGTTGATTTCGAACATCAACTGCAGTTATAATACGTGGGTGTTTTTCCCGCCTTGCGGCCCGAGTGTGCCGCCCCTCCCACCTTGAGGCGTTCGAAAGTCTGGCTCTACCGAGCAAGTCCTGCGAATACCTAGCTAACCGCATGAAGAACCTGCGTTTTGAACTTATCTGTGTGGCGATCGCTCTCGGGCCGGTATTGGCCATGCCGGCCAGCGGTCAGATCGATTTCAACAGTCAAGTTCGTCCGATATTGGCCAACCACTGCTTGCAATGCCACGGTCCAGATGCTCAGAATCGACAAGCCGAGTTGCGACTCGACACCCAGTCGGACGCTATGCAATCGGCGATTCTTGCAGGTCAGCCCGATCGCAGCCCGCTGATCCATCGCATCGAATCGCGTGATCCGGACGAAGTGATGCCACCGGGGCATCTTGGCAAACCCTTGAGCAACCAGCAGATTACCATCCTCAAAGAGTGGATCGCCCAAGGTGCAAAGTACTCCGAGCACTGGGCCTTTGAACCCATCGGCGATTCGACCAAGCTACTTGCGCAAGTCACCGACGAATCGACCGCAAAGGATCTTCCGATCGATCGCTTTATCCAGCATTCGCTCGGTAAGGCTGGACTGAAACTTTCGCAAGAGTTGTCCAAGGAGCAATGGATTCGTCGCGTATCATTCGATCTGACAGGACTGCCGCCGACGAGCGAGGAAATCAACCAACTGGTCTTGGATACCGATCCAGAGTCGATCCGCAAGTGGATCGACCGGTTGCTGGCTTCGGCTCGCTATGGCGAACGATGGGGCAAGCATTGGCTGGATCTTGCAAGGTATGCCGACACGCATGGCGGGGCAGCCATCGGTTTTACGAGCTTTCCATTCTCCTACACCTACCGAGACTATGTCATCGGTGCAATACAGCAAGACCTCCCGTTGGATCAATTCATCCTTGAACAGATCGCTGCGGATCAACTGGATTTGCCCGAGAACGACCCAAAGCTTGCGGCATTGGGATTCCTAACCGTCGGAATGCAGTTTCGGAACTATCACGATACGATCGACGACCGGATCGATGTCATCACGCGAGGCCTAATGGGACTGACGGTGACCTGTGCTCGCTGCCACGATCACAAATTCGATGCTATCCCAACGGCCGATTACTATGCACTTGTGGCTGCCATCGCCCCGAGCAATCCTCCTGAGACACTCCCTGTGATCGGGCAAGCCCCCGATGCCAACGCGCAGCGAGAGTACGAAAAACAGTTGACCGTTTTGACCGATCGGCATCAGCAATTTGCTCGCGAGCAAAACGAAGTCATGCGAAGTCGGCTTCGTATGCAAGTCGGACTCTACTTGGCCGAGATCGCCAAAGGTGCCGTAGAAGCAGATCTGGCGACGGCCTTCTTATCCTATCGAACCGACGAAGTTCGGCCGGCGATTGTCAATCGTTGGCTGAAGTACCTCGCTGAGCTTAGCCAAGACGACCCGGTCTTTCACGTCTGGTTCCAAGCCCGATCCTGGGGCCAGATCAGCGAAGAAGAATTCGCCACGAAACGTGATGAATTGGTCGCAAAGCTTAACGGTGAACTTGAAGCGGCCGGATACAAACCGGAAAGTTTCCACAAGCTCTCTGGCGACCCACCCAAGTGGAACCCATTGCTTTTGGAAGCGGTCTCGCAAAAGAAGCCAAAATCGATTTTGGAGCTAGCGAATCTTTACGGAGAAGTCTTTGGCCAGGAGCACAAACAGTGGCTTACGGCATTGGTGGAAACGGCGCTCGAAGCTGTTCCGGGCGCAACGGTCAAACCCGACGATCACCCCGAACACCAATCGATCAATAGCCCCTCGCATCGACAACTGCGGCACCATCTCTATGGGCCAGATACCCCATTTGATCTTCCTGAAAACGAAGCTTCGAAACTGACGAATCGTACCATCGCCGACATGATCAATGGCAAGCGAGGTGCAATCCACCAACTGAACCTTGCCTCACCTGGCGCTCCGCCTCGGGCGATGGTCTTGGAAGAGAACTCAAAACCCAAAGAGCAGAACATTTATCTACGAGGCAATCCGCTCTCGAGGGGATCGGTCGTTGCGCCCGGTTTCCTGACGGCACTTCGTCGCAACAACCACTCGCAGACTTTCGAGGATGGCAAGCGACGTTTGGGGTTGGCTCGGGCGGTGATATCTGACGACAACCCGCTGACGAGTCGAGTCATTGTCAATTGGGTTTGGCAACAGCATTTCGGAGTAGGGCTTGTACGAACCCCCGATGATTTTGGAACACGAGGCCAACCCCCGACCCATCCAGAACTGCTTGATTTCCTAGCCAATGAATTTCGCAAGAATGGATGGTCGCTTCGTTGGCTGCACCAACAAATTTTAGCGACAAAAGTATACCGCCAGGCTTGTATTGAAGACCCCCACAGCCGTCAATTGGATCCCGAGAATCGTTTGCTTTGGCGTATGCCTAGAAGACGGCTGGACTTTGAAGCCATGCGGGACGCAATGCTTTGGATTTCAGGAGAGTTGGACCTGGCCCAAGGTGGCCGACCTGTGGACTTCGAAGCCAACCCGACAGCCACTCGACGTAGCATCTACGGGTTTGTTAACCGCGATATCGTATCGCCCCTGATGAGCACCTTCGATGTAGCAAACCCGAACGCTTGTACGGCCAAACGCCCCGAGACCACCGTACCTCAGCAAACCCTCTTTGCTCTTAACAGCGAGTTTATCCAAGACCGTGCTGCCAAGATCGCTTCGGCAACGAAGAAGGATGCTACCCAAAGTAAGACCGATAGAATTTCCGAACTTTTCCAAAGGATCCTTGGACGCAGGCCCAATGCCGATGAAGAGCAGTTGGCTCTGAAGTTCATCGACGAGTCCAGTCAGGCGAGCATCGAAGGCCAAGCACCCGATTCGGAAAAGGGATGGACTCAATTGGCCCACGCCCTGTTGGCATCGAACGAATTTACTTTTATCGATTAAACACCCATCGACTCTCAGGATCATCGCCATGAATCCATTGCAATCCAATTCATCGATGCCTAGAAGGCATTGGATGCGAAACTGCGGGATGGGCTTTGGCTCATTGGCCCTTTCGAGCATGCTCGCCTCTTCCTCGCGGGGACTAACCCAAGATGACTTGCCAAGCCTTGCAACCCAAGGTGCCTTGCCGCTGCATTTTCCGGCGAAGGCCAAGCATGTGATCCATGTGTTTTTAAATGGAGGGGTATCGCAAGTCGACACGTTTGATCCCAAGCCTGAGTTGACCAAACGAGCCGGCCAGATACTCCCGTATGAGAACCTCAAGACCGAGCGCAAGACCGGAGTGGCACTACCATCGCCGTTTGCCTTTGAGCAGCATGGCCAAAGCGGGATTCCCGTCAGCGATTTGTTTCCCAAGCTTGCCAAATGCGTCGACGAGATGACCGTCATTCGTTCAATGTATGCCGAGCTACCCAGCCATGAATTGTCGCTGATGCTCATGAACACTGGGGATCAGCGATTGGTGCGACCGAGCCTTGGCTCTTGGCTGACGTGGGGGATGGGAACGGTCAACGAGAACCTTCCCGCATTCGTCGCCCTGTGTCCTGGAGGTTTACCCGTAGGAGGTGCTGGGAATTGGCGAAGCGCCTTTTTGCCAGGAGCTTATCAAGGCACAAGGGTCGACACCTCCAAGAGCGATACGTCGAAACTCATCGATCACTTGCAGAACAAGCGGTTGTCGGCAAGCGAGCAGTCCAAGCAATTCGAACTCTTGCAGCAACTCAACGACAAGCACTTGGAGCAACGCCCAGGGGAAGCGGCGATCGAGGCGAGGCGCAAATCCTTCGAACTAGCCTTTCGCATGCAGACCGAGGCAAGCGAAGCTTTTGATATCTCCAAGGAGCCCGAGCATATTTTGAATCTTTATGGCCAAGGCCCACAGAATCGGCAGTTGCTCATCGCAAGGAGGCTCGTCGAGCGAGGGGTAAGGTTCGTGCAGACATGGCACGGTGAGATGCAACCTTGGGACAGCCATTCAAACATTCAGCAAGAGCATCGCAAGGTGGCCAACGAGTGCGATTCCGGTTTGGCTGCATTGATCATCGATCTCAAAGAGCGAGGGTTGCTCGATGAGACATTGGTTTTGTGCACAGGTGAGTTTGGCAGGACTCCGACTGTCGAGATGGGCCAAGATGGCGGAGGGGCCAGTCAGGGCCGAGACCACAACCATTGGGGATTTTCATTGTGGATGGCCGGTGGAGGGGTCAAGCGGGGGATGGTCTATGGAGCGACCGATGAGTTTGGTTTCAAGGCAGTGGAGAACCCAGTATCGATCCATGATCTGCATGCCACGATCTTGCAATTGATGGGTTACGACCACCAGCGGATGACGTTCCGGTACGCCGGACGCGATTTCCGATTGACGGATGTGCATGGAAATGTCGTCCAAGAGATCTTGGCCTGATCCGTCCGATCCATGTTGAAGCCCAGCGGCCGCGATGTTGACAAAAGGTCTGTTTTCCAGAAACCAATCTGTTCTGGTTGCAAGCTTTCCGCGATACAGGACAATAGCGAGACAGCCCGCGAAGGTTGATTCATAGATCAACGAAAAGTTAGGATATCGGAACTTCATCCATGTTGCGCAGCATCAAACTCACCAACGTTGGACCGTCGCCTGAACTCGCGATGGAGCTTAGCCCTAGGCTTAATCTCATCACAGGAGACAACGGGCTGGGCAAGAGCTTTCTCTTGGATGTCGCCTGGTGGTCCTTGACAGGCTATTGGCCAGAGGAAGTGAATCCTCGTATGCAAACCGGCAAAAAGCCAATACCATCGAAGCGATCGTTTGCATCCATCGATCATCAAGTCGGTAACGGCACAGAACAACTTTCTTACCATGCTGTGTTTGATCCCCGTAGTGAATCATGGGAGAATATTGGATCAGAACGGTCGCCCACTTCGTGGGATCAATTAGTACTATACTCCTTGGCCGACGGCAGTTACGCCATCTTTGATCCTCGAAGAAACATTCGCTCGAAGTTCTACAAAATCACTGGCCGACCTGATACGAATCCCGCGTTTGTATTTACATCCTGGGAAGTTTGGGATGGGTTGAAAGCGACCAAGTCCCATCGATTTCATTGCAATGGTTTAATCAGTGATTGGGCAAGCTGGCAACGGGAAAACGGCGATTCATTTCAGAAGCTCAAGGCGGTTCTCAAGGAGCTTTCTCCATCGGACGGGGATATCCTCGTTCCAGGAGAGTTAACGCGTGTTAGCATCGATGATGTGCGAGATATTCCCACTATAGTGATGGGCAATGGCCAGCAAGTCCCGGTTATTTACGCGTCCTCAGGGATCAAGAGGATTCTCGCAAACGCGTACCTGCTCGTTTGGACCTGGCAAGAGCACGTGAAGGCGGCCGAGTTGCTTGAAATGGATAATGTTTATGACATGGTTTTACTATTCGATGAAGTCGAATCCCACCTGCATCCTACTTGGCAGCGTTCGATTGTTAGAGCCATGATGTCGGTCGTCGAGCAACTCTCTAGCAAGGTCCATGTGCAAATGATCACCACGACCCACTCGCCTTTGATCATGGCATCGGTCGAACCGCTCTTCGACCCGGCAAAGGATGCATGGTTCGATCTGGATCTCCGAAAAAGCAACGACTGTCAAGGTACCGTTGTTTTATCGCATAGGCCTTTCGTGCGGCATGGCGATGCATCGAATTGGCTCACCAGCGAAGCCTTTGATCTGGCGAGCGCTCGCTCCATCGAGGCTGAGCAAATCCTCGAATCCGCAACGAAAGCAATGACAGATCCAGGGTTTAGTAAGTCGGATGCAAATCGAGTGTACGAACAACTTCAGTCGGTACTCGGAGATACCGATCCATTCTGGGTTCGATGGCGTTTCGTCGCTGAAAAGAAAGGTTGGCTAGAATGATCCGAGTCCAAGAGAAACCCGAACCCAAGGACTTTCATGCAAAAGTTCGGGTCAAAGGTCAGCAGTACTTTTTGAGCAAAGGGATCGACCCTCAGCATCCACTCCCAGAAGGTGTCAAACTAAACCCCTACTGGAGAGACTGCCTGGACGACTTGTATTACGCATACGATGGCGTTTGCGCTTATTTAGCGATCTATTTCGAACGAGCCGCTGGCGCTGCTACAGTTGACCACTTCATCGCTAAATCATCCAATCCTGCATTGGCTTATGAATGGAGCAACTACCGCTTAGCCTGCTCGATGATGAACACACGAAAAAACGACTACGACGATGTTCTCGATCCCTTCTTGATCGAAGACGGTTGGTTTCACCTGGACTTTTTAAGTGGCAGCGTTTTTCCAAATCCGAATTTATCCGATGATGAAAAAAAACTGGTTTCGGATACCATCTCGCGATTGCATCTAGACAACGAAGAAAACCGAGGGATTCGAATTAGGCATTTCCAATACTACCTAGACCAAAGCATCGATCAGGATCATCTTCGTAAAACTTCACCATTTGTCTGGCTAGAAGCTCAACGGCAGGAACTCTTGTAGCCTGACGCTTTCGATGCTTTCTAATCTGTTGGCCGTCCCAATTCAAACGCCAATGTTGTCAGCAGTACATCGATGCGATCCGGGCGCATTCGTGCACGGTCATTGCGTGAATATCGACGATGTCATTGACATCTGGCGCGTAACCGCCGGCCATGGCCACTGCGATTGGGATCCCCCGCTCGGTAAGCACATCCAAAACCAAGCGATCTCGCATCCGCAACCCCTCCTTGCTCAGCGCCAAGCGTCCGAGCCGATCTCCAACATAGGGGTCTGCACCGGCAAGATAAATCGCTAGATCGTAAGGCCCTGCGGACATGACTTGTGCAAGCCCTTGTTCGAGCTGGGCCAGATAAGCCATATCGCCAGTCCCTTCCTGCAGATCGACATCCAAATGGCTGGGGTGTTTACGCGAAGGAAAGTTTTTGGCGCAGTGGATCGAAAAAGTAAAGACATTCGAATCCTCCCCTAATATCTCCGCTGTTCCATTCCCTTGGTGTACATCGCAGTCGATCACGCAGGCGCGCTGGATAAGCCCCTCTGCCTGGAGCGTGCGGATCGTCACTGCCGAATCGTTGAAGACGCAGTAGCCCTCCCCTGCCCCACGCATCGCATGATGGGTTCCCCCTGCAAGATTCACTGCGATCCCTTCGCCCAACGCCACGCGCGCTGCGGCCAAGGTGGCTCCAGAGCTGCGGCAGGAACGCTCGACCATTTCAGCCGACCACGGAAAACCGATCCGCTTGAGCTCCTTGTCCGTAAGTTCTCCTTGGACGACTCGCTGGACATAATCGTGGTCATGTGCAAGGCTCAGCTGCTGGATCGTTGCTGCAGGTGGTTCGAGGAATACATCCCCAAAATGAACAGGGCTTGCGATCAATCGATCCCGTAAACGCCGGTATTTGCTCATCGGAAAGCGGTGGCCTTCGGGAAGCGGCAAGACAAATCGATCGGTGAAGTATATTTTCAACGCTCTCCCCTGATGTATACTCGCGATGGAAACATTTGAAACGAAAGCCCCTGGCCCGACGAGAGTCGCTATGCGTCATCCCTTCATGGACTCACTGAACTATTCTATCTTGGCAAGACCGCTGATGTTTTGCTTGACTCTTTGTTTGTTGATTGGACTTGTAACGAGCACTCCGGGGTTTGGTCAAGATCCGACGGGCAAACCCTACGTTGAGTTTACCGCCCGAGCCAGTAGCATCGATCCTCGCACCAAAGCTTATCCTGAGATCGATTTCTTTCTCGAAAAGGACGGTAAGCCGGCTGATATGCAGCACGCTTGCCGTCCGAACAAAGCGGGTTCCAAGGGCAAGCTCTCCAAGGGCAAGCTTGTGGTATGGCTTATGGGTCACAGTCCTGAGCTTTTTCATTTCCTGGCCGACGAAGGCTTCCACGTCTTGAGGGTGCATTATGCCAACGGTTGGTTCAATCGTTTTGGAAAAGAGCCACCGCCTGAGGATCGAACCACGCTAGGCAAAATTCGCTTAGAAGCCGCAACCGGCGAGGACTTTAGCGATCTGGTCGCGATCGATAAGCCCGATGGTGTTCAAGAAAGAGTGCGTCAGTTTCTGCTATGGCTCGGTGAAAATGACCCCCAGGGTGGCTGGGGGCAGTTCTTGCAAGAATCGATCGATGGCAAGTCGTCGAAGTCAAACGCGCAGGTCGATTGGCAACGAGTCATCGTTTCGGGAGCTTCTCACGGAGCGACCACTTCTGCGAGATTCGCTCTGCATCAACGGGTCGATCGGGTGGTCATGTTCTGTGGCCCCCGAGACCAGTACGAGGTATGGCAAGGGCTCGATTCGGCCACACCCAAAGAGCGTTTCTTTGGATTCTCCCACGTCCTTGATACCGGATGGAGCGGGGACCATTATTGTCGAAGCTGGGAGTTGCTGGGATTGCAAGCTTTTGGCCCGATCGTCAACGTCGACCAGCAGCAGGCCCCTTATTCCAACACGCGTCGGCTCATTAGCGATGCCGATGTCGGCCAAGACGAAAAGCGGGCTCACAGTTGCGTAACTCCTGGGAAAGCCGCAGTTCGCAGAAGCGACGGAAAGTACCTCCACGAAAGTGTCTGGAGATACCTTTTTACCCACCCGGTCGAGTCGGTCGGCCAGCCGACGCCAAACGATCCAGACTGCCGCAGGGAATTGCGTCCGAAATAACGACAGTAGCGAACCCTTTTTTACCCATTGCGTACAATACGCACATCGTTTGCACATGCGTGCATGAATCAAGTTGCCACCCAAGCTAGGAAAACTCGCTATGAAAATCTCGAAATGGATCGCACTGTCCTTGGTTTTAAGCGTCCCGGTCTGGGTGGGATGCGATGCTCCGAAAAAGGGAGGATCTAAGCAAGCCGCCGGTGCCAAGAGTTCTGCTCATGATCACGACCACGATCATGGGCACGATCATGGGCACGACCACTCCGATGGCAAATCGGCCAAGAAGGACGATCATGCTGGGCATGACCATCCCGAGCATGGCCCTAATGGAGGTCACATCGCCCACTTTGATACCAACGCGACCACTCACTTTGAATGGGCTCACGACGAAGAGAAACAAACCTTGACCGTTTACTTCGAAGAACTCGTCAGTGGCGGGAACAAAATCGAGTCGGTCGAAGTCGTCGTGACCTCCAGTGGCCAAGAGAAGAAGTTCAAACTCGAACCGCTTGAGTCAGCGAAAATCGCTGGATCGATCTTCCAGGTCAAAGACCAAGAGCTCTTGACCCTTGTCGGTGCAAGTGGCCAAGACGAGAAGGGTGTCCAAGCTCGATTGGTTGCCAAAATCGACGGCAAGGAAGAGAAGCTCCTGCTGATCGATCATCACCATCACCACTAAGAACCCGCCGGGCGGGAAAACCGACAGCGTGTTTGAACCCATCGAAATGGATCTGCCTCCGGAGGTGACTCCGGAGGCTGTTTTTTCCAAGCTATCGAAGTTGCCCGGTTGCATCTGGTTCGATAGCGCCTTGCGCAACGATCCACGAAGCCGTTTTAGCTTCCTTGCGGCGGATCCTATCGATGTTTTTTCGATCGATGAGCCCATCGCTGATCCACTTGCCTCCGTCGAACGATGGATTTCTAAATATAAAACATTCGCTCGATCAGATGTGCCCTTTCAAGGTGGCTTGGCCGGGATGCTCAGCTATGAGTTTGGAGGGTGTTTCGAAAAGATCCCGCAAGCTCTCCACAACGAACTGGGTGTTCCGATCTGTTGGCTCGGAATCTATGATGTGGTCTTTGCTTGGGAGCACCGACAAGGGACCGAGCCTGACCGAGGCTGGGTCTTTTCCCAAGGCTTCGGTTCCTTGACGCAACCGGTTGCCTCCGATTCGGATCGGGCAACAAGAGCGCGGCAACGAATCGACTGGTTCATGAAACTCCTTGATGACAAGACCGCTGTGGTTGAGTCACAAGCTCGCGCTGCAAGTGTTCATGCCATGGCGCATGGCCTGCGGGCTGAGCAATTCGAAACCCGACTCGGAGGAGGCTGGCTTGGAAATTTCGATAGCAATGGTTATCGCCAAGCCGTCGAGAGAACACGTCAGTACATCTTGGCCGGGGATGTCTTTCAAGTAAACCTATCCCAGCGACTCCTATGTCCTCAGCGCTGCGGTGCAAGCGAACTTGTCATGCGTCTGAGGCAAGTTAATCCGGCGCCTTTTGCAGCCTATCTCGATGTCGGTGACGCTCAGATCGTCAGCGCATCACCGGAACGATTTATCCAAGTCAAAGATCGATGGATCGAAACCAGACCGATCAAAGGAACACGTCGCAGAAGCGGTGATCCTCTAAAGGATCAGCAACTGGCCGAGGAACTCATGCATTCTCAGAAAGATCGCTCCGAGAACATCATGATCGTCGACCTCCTGCGAAACGACTTATCCAGGATTTGCGAAGTCGACTCGTTATCGGTAGATCGCCTTTGCGAGATTGAAACGTTTCCTTTCCTTTTGCATATGGTCAGCAGTATTCGCGGACGTCTCAAAGAGAACGTCTCTTTGAGCCAACTCATGGCCGCGATCTTCCCAGGCGGTAGTATCACGGGAGCACCGAAGATCCGAGCCATGGAAATCATCGCCGAGATTGAACCCACCGTGCGAGGGCCCTATTGCGGCTGCTTGGGCTATATCTCGACCAACGGAGACATGGACTGGAACATTCTCATTCGAACACTCACTTGCTCGCACGGTTGGTGGCAATTCCAAGTCGGTGGTGGAATTGTCGCCGATAGCCAGCCAGAACAAGAGGAGGAGGAGACTTGGACAAAAGCTGCGGGGATTGTCGCAGCCATCAGGGATTCGCTCCCGAATTCTTAAACCCACCAAAAGGGGGTTTTTCGATTCTGTTAGAACTTATGTCCTTTACCCAGTAGACCACAGCGACCCTGCCGATTATCCTTTTCGCTTCTCCTCTCCTTGTCGTTATCTTCCTTTTCTGCACTGTCCATTCGCCCATCGTTAGACCATGCCTGAAGCCAAGCACAAGGGGATCACTAGGATTGATTACGAAGGGCTCAGCACCCGTGGTTGGATGGTGCGATTGACGCGCCAAGGCAAACGCCAACAGCGATTCTTCAATGATCGACAGTACGGAGGAAAGTCCAAGTCGTTGCAGGCTGCGAAAGCCTGCTACACCAAACTGGTCAAGGAATCTCCAAGCGTCCAAACGGCTAAGGGGCGCAAGACCCATCGCAACACCACCGGTAAAGTCGGCGTTCATCAGGTCAAGAACGTTGACCCTCGATGGAAGAACGCCGAATCCTATGCCTACTGCGCATCATGGATCGATTCCAAAGGCAAAAGGTGCAAGGTGAGTTTCGCTTGGAACCGCTACACCAAAAAGCACGCTTGGAACCTGGCTTGCCTAGCTCGCGAGCGAGAAATCAGCGATCGAGAAAGAGTCATCGAACTCTATGGGCCAAAGAAAATCAAGCCTAGGTAGTTCGCTTTACTGCGAATCGATGATCAGAGGAAAGTCCGCCGCCATCTCGGCAGGGATCCGCATCGGAGTCCCCCGTTTGTAATCGATAAACGCCCAATTGGTGTGAGCCACCGCAAGGAGCGTTTCTCGCATCGGAGCATTCGGATCAACAACTCCTTGCGCGTCGGCCAAGGGTGGATCCATACGAACCATCCGATAACGCCGAGTCGACGTCACCTTCTTCATGTCCGCAACCCATGTCTTGATGATCACTCTGTCTTGGGCAAATGCGGGTTGCAGGTACTCGATCTGATGAAGTCTTGCAACCCATCCGGCTCCGAGTTCCAAGTAGCGTTCAAGCGTCCAGCCTAATGCTGCCGAGTGAGCGTATGCTGCGTTTTGCATCCATTGCACATACACCACATTGTTGACATGCCCAAGTACATCGATGTCCGAATCGCGAACATCAATGATATGTTCAAATACCGAGTCCATCACAAAACCCTAATCCGTGCAGTCCTTGAGCAAATGAAACAGGCTCCGCCAAGTCTTGCCACTGCCAGTCGAGAGCGACAGGGCGCAGGAACGAGCATTGGTATAACCTTCCTGGCAATCGGCTTGCTGCATCTGTGGACCGACCTCCTTGGTGGCGCTTCGAACCAGCCCCGGTAGTTCAAATCCTCGATCCCCACCCATTCCACAACACTTCCCTTCGTGAGGCTGCAGAACCTTGTCGCTGCAAGCTGCAGCGACTTTGACCATCGCATCTCCCCATCCAAACTTCTGATTCGAGCAAACCGAATGGATGGCGGTGATTCCTTTTCTCCGCTTGATCGTCAATTTGGGCAACAGCGACTCTGCAAACACGGATGAATCGAGGATCGTGATCTTCTGGAGCTGTTCGCGTCGGACGGGATCCAAATCAGCAAGCCCCTGAGAGATAAACGCGGTGCAGGACCCAAGATCCATCACGATGGGTCTGGCCCCCCGATCGCTCCATAGCCACATCGCATCGATCAACTCCGATTGCTTTGCGACTGCCGATTCTAAGAAGCCCTTCGAGGAAAAGGCTTGTCCGCAGCATCGTCCTACGGAGTCTTTGGGGATGTGCAATTTCACTCCCGCCCGATGCGCGACGGTCAGGAGGGCCGCAGAGGTTCCATGCATCATGCGGGACATACAAGTCGGCCAGTACACAAGATCGCATTGATCGAGTGTAGCTAACATCGACTTGTCAATCGATTCGTTCTGCCCCTCGAGCCCTTGATGCCAATGAGGAAAGCCTGCGAAGACCGACGACAAACCACGCGTCAGACCCGCCATAGCATTGCCCCCGATGATCGAAGCGGCAGTACGGCCAAGGGACAAGCTCACTCCAACGGCCCGCTCAGCCAGAGCGAATGAAGATGCCACTTGGGCTGCGACTTTCTTAGCCCCAGGAGTGACGGTCTCTCGACGCAACTGCTTGATGAGTTCACCGGTGTTGATCGCAACGGGACAATCCATAGCGCACAGTCCATCGGTCGCGCAAGACTGCTTGCCTGCAAACTCATAGTCGATATCCAACTGCTTGGCCAATTCACTTCGGCCCTGGGCAACAAGCCGCTGCCTGGCCCTTCGCAAAACGATCCGTTGCCTGGGTGATAGGGTAAAGTCGCGACTAGGACAACGCGGTTCGCAAGCTCCGCACTCGACACACTTATCGACGACATCTTCAACGACCGGCAGATCCTTGATGTTCTCCAAGTGCAACTTGGGCTTGGACGTTAGAATCACGTCGGGATTGAGCAACCCATCTGGATCGACGGCATGTTTGAGCCGCCGCATGAGTTCTACTGCCTCGGTGCCCCACTCGGTCTGGACAAAAGGTGCCATGTTGCGACCAGTCCCATGCTCGGATTTGAGCGCACCATCGAAACGATGCACTACCAAATCGACCATGTCGTCGATCAACCTTGCGTACTTTTCAGTATCCTTCGGACTTGCCATCGGCTGGGAGATGACAAAGTGCAGGTTTCCGTCCTTGGCGTGCCCAAAGATGATCCCGTTGGCGTACTGGTGCTTGCGGAACATCGACTGGAGTTCGATGATCGCATCGGCGAGTCGAGGAAGTGGGAAGTTGATATCTTCGAGGATTGCCGCTTCGCCCCGAGCTCGCATGGCTGCCACGGCCGGATACATCCCTTTACGCAACTTCCAGAGATTCGCTTGCTCTTTTTTATTCTCCGTGAAAACGATTGGACTCAGCGGCCTAAGATGGGGTTCGCACCGCGAGCGAAAGTTGTCGAGCTTCGCAGCGAGCGACTCTTTATCAGCCGCTTGGAATTCGAAGAGCAGGCCCATAAGTTTTTGATGCTGCGTAAGCCTCGCGGGCAATTCGGCTGGGGCCCCTTCCAGGTTTCGAATCGATTCAAGACTCGCTCGATCCATGAACTCCACAGCATCGGCTTGGATGTCGATCAGCTCCGGGATGATATCGCAAGCGCTGTGTGCATCTGCAAAAAACGCGAGTGTTGTCGCTTTCTCAGGCAAATCGGGCAACGTCCGCAAGACTGCTTGGCTGATGAATGCTAAAGTTCCTTCGGCTCCGATAAGCAGATGGCTGAAAATCTCCAGTGGCTCCTGATAATCGACGAATGCGTTAAGCGAGTACCCAACCGTGTTTTTTTGTTGGTACTTGCGGCGAATCTTGTCGAGCAAACTCGGGTTTCCAAGAATCGCTTCGCGGATCGCAAGAAGTTCGTTGCACAACTGCGGTTTCTCAGTCCGAAATCGAACCGCCTCTGAGCTTTGGCTCGTTTCCCAAACCGACCCATCCGGCAGAATGAATCGGATCGATTCGAG
>Ga0082207_1000264_pt1 | contig 30591 bp, 18 predicted proteins | sample LakMenEpi10Aug09_FD_71540 | JGI IMG/M metagenome (GOLD analysis project Ga0082207, IMG submission 71540)
TAGTATCAGTAATTAATCCTACAGATATTCCTAACCCAGAAATTCCCGTTTCAACTCTCCAGAAACAACCGGAATCAGTATCAACAATTAATCCTACAGATATTCCTAACCCAGAAATTCCTGTTTCAACTCTCCAGAAACAACCGGATTCTGCAATTGATAACATTCCCCAAACGGAATCAGTATCAACAATTAATCCCACGGATATTCTTAACCCAGAAATTCCCGTTTCAACTCTCCAGAAACAACCGGATTCTGCAATTGATAACATTCCCCAAACGGAATCAGTATCAACAATTAATCCCACGGGTATTGTTACACCAGAAATTCCAGTTTCAACTCTCCAAAAACAATCGGATTCTGCATCAACAATTAATCCTACAGATATTATTAACCCAGAAATTCCCGTTTCAACTCTTCAAAAACAACCGGATTCCGCATCAACAATTAATCCCACGGGTATTGTTACACCAGAAATCCCGGTTTCTGATATCCAAAAACAATCGGATTCCACCGTTGATAACCTTCCCCAAACTGAATCAGTATCAACAATTAATCCCACGGGTATTGTTACACCAGAAATCCCGGTTTCTGATATCCAAAAACAAACGGAAAGTCAAACTGTTGCACAATTGTTAAGACAACCTGGTGCTATTCCTCAACTTCCTCAAGTATTAGAAAATATTACCCATAGCAAACCTTTAGGTATTTCCAAATCTTTAATTCAACCATCTAAATTGATCTCAGAAACTTCCTTTCTTCAAACTAATCCTATGCTATCAAAAGATGAACATGAAAATGTTTTAGATAATCTGGATCAGTTTGCTTCTCCTTCAACGATTAATATAGAGCCAAAATCTGAGCCGAATTTTAACAATGAATCATCAAAACAAGGTATAATGATTCAACAGCAAGAAAGCGATTTTTCAACCTCAGATGTTCCTGATTCTTGGTCAAGTATTGAAGAATTGCTCGGTGAAAGCAACTCAACGCCAAGTAAGCCAACTGTTGTGCAAGCTTTCTTCAAAAAAGAAGGGCGACAAGCGAAGCACCGTAAACACCAGCATCAGACATTGGACTTCCCTGCTGGGATGCTGTTACCCCCTGGAATTTCTAGTGGTGTTGCGGGAATTCACAATTTAGATTTACAACAGCAGCCAACTTCTGTGAAGGTACTAATGGAAAAAACAATCCAAACTAGAATACAACAGGAGCAAAAAACTGCTAGTCGTAAAGCTGAACCTGTTGAAACTCTTACTCGCTCAAATTTAGGACTAGAATATCATCAGTCTTCATCAGCAAGTGTAGCACAAAAGGAGGAAACAAAACAGGCAGAAACTAAAACAGATCAAGTTGAAGTTTTAGCTAGAGAAATTTATGGTCTTGTCCGACAACGTTTTGAAATAGAAAGGGAGCGACAGGGTTCATCTTATGATCGTCGATTATTTTAAGTATGATTTTGGCTCAAAAAGTTCTTAATAAATTTTTTGATGCTATCAACAAATAGGACATAGAATAGGAGAAAAACATGGCTGAATCAAGTTCATCAGGATCACCAGCAGCAGCAGTTCTTTCAACATTGCAAACAGCGTTGAAAAATGCTATGCTCGAAGCGGCCGATATAAAAATTTTAGAAGCTGCCGCAGCAGAGGATCTGGCAAGAGATCGGCAGTTTATATTAGAAGAAGATAGTAACAAAACTCTAGCTCAGCAAAGTTACAAAGCGCAACAAAGGGATCAACGGTTAGTCAAAGCTGCTCTAATACCGAGAACGGGTGAAGCAGCTTCTCCGATTTACTTTATGTTCAATCCAACTGATTTGAGTTTAAGCCGATCTGTTACCATTAAAACAATGGATGGATCGAGAACACAAAGGGGCTTACCGAAAGTTAACTTTGGCTCTATTGAAGCTTATAAACTTACCTTATCTGGGATTTTATTTGATACCTATGAAACGGGTGCGAGTGTTTTTGATAGTATTAAACCCCTATTGGATGCAGTGGATTTTTCTAAATTTAAAGATCCTTTTGCGAAATCAACAACTCCTGGGGGATACCAAGAAAGGCTGGTTAAATTAAGTTCATCGGAAACAGCAATGCAATCCTTTGTGGGATCGGTCGGGGGAAAAAATGTCTTGGGTTATAGAGAATTTGGTTCAGAAAAGGTCGGTAGTCAGACATTGGAAACAAGACGACCTCCTGTTTTTTATTTTATTTGGGGTGAAAAGAATTATATGTGTTGTATGATTAAACAATTAGACTATAAATTAACCATGTTTTTACCCAATGGAACACCCGTGCGAGCTATGGTTAACATTACTTTAGAAGAAGTTGATTTAGGGGTGGCAAGTAGAGCCTTCAGCGAGCGCCAAAAATTTGTGGTGACATAATCACTTTTAGTTAGGGAACACCGGAACACCGGAACACCGGAATAGGGATGAAAGACTGATAACTGATAACTGATGACTGATAACTGATTATTAGTGGGTTGTTTTATGAGTTCACAAGCAACGGATTATGTCTCGACTCCTATTATTACAGTTGATGGAGTTGATCCAGACTTAATGAATGATTTTAGGCGGGATATTCTGCAAATTTCTGTAGAAGAAAGTTTGCATTTACCCGCTATGTTTACCGTAGTTATTAATAATCCCTATGCTGCCACTGATCAAGAAACAAAAACCTGGAAGTATGATCAGGACATTATCCAAATTGGTAAAGTTATTAAAATTGGTTTTATTCCCAGTACGAATTCTGATTCTGAACAACCCAATAATCAGCCAACCTATTTAATTGATGGGGAAATTACAGCAATTGAAACTCATTTCTCAGGACAAACTCAAGCTCCTATTGTAATTCGGGGTTATGACATTTCCCATCGCTTACATCGAGGACTTTATATTCGATCTTTTCAAGATTATACTGATTCGGATATTGTCAAAAAAATCGCCGAAGAAGTGGGAATTGAAACCCATACAATTGACTCTAGTGGGGAAAAACATGAATATGTGTTTCAAGAAAATCAAACCAATATGGCATTTCTGCGGGAACGAGCCGCCCGCATTGGGTTTGAATTGTTTGTCCAAGATGGTAAACTGAATTTTCGCAATCCTCAGATTAATGAGATTTTACAGTTAGTTTGGCTGGCTGATTTTACCAGTTTTCGTGTTCGTTTAACCAGTGCTGAACAAGTGAAAGCGGTGGAAGTACGGAGTTGGGACTATGAAAGAAAGGAGCCCATCGTTGCCCGTATTCCCAAAGAAACCAGTCAATTAACTACTTCTGAGATTCTGACTCGTACCGAATACGGAAAAGGCAGGGACTATAGCCAAAAGTTCGGGTTGAACCCTTCTGAACCTAAGCTATTAGTTGTGGATCAACCCACTGCTACCATTAAAGAAGCAGAAGTGATGGCACAGGCACTTTTTAATGAGTTAGAAGGGGACTTTATCTATGCCGATACCCGGGGACAGGGCAACCCCCGCATCCGACCGGGGAAAGTTGTAGAACTAGATAGAATGGGTCGTTATAGTGGCAGTTATTACGTTACAGAAAGTCGCCATCTATTTTATGAGGGAATTTACACAACGGAATTTAGTGTGCGGGGACTCCGGGGAGACAACTTGCTGCAAACCCTTTCCCCAAGTACACGCCTCAGACCTGGACAGACCCATCTGGTGGGTATTGTCACAGATAACAAAGATCCCAAGGGTTGGGGACGGGTGCGGGTGAAATTTCCGACCCTGACCCCGGAACAAGATAGTACCGCCCATGCGAGTTACTGGGCGAGGGTTGTGGGGGTGGGGGCTGGCCCAGATCGTGGGTTCGACTGTTTACCGGAAATTAATGATGAGGTGTTGGTTGCCTTTGAACATGGAGACATTCATCGCCCCTATATTATTGGTGGGGTTTGGAATGGCAAAGATCAGCCCCCCGCCAATATTGAAGACTCGGTTGACAAGGGGAAAGTCCGCTTAAGAACATTTAAAACTCGTACCCAGCACACTTTACAATTTGTGGAAGAAGATAAAGATGGGACGGCGGCGGGTATTTATATTCAAACCAGTCAGGGCCATCAAATTCGCCTCAATGATAGTAATGGGTCAATTGAGGTGAGGACTAAGGCGGGACAGTCAATTCGTTTAGATGATCAGGGGGGTATTACTATTGAGTCAAAGGGAAATATTCAGCTACAACCGGGAACGGGACAGGTATTAGTATCGGGCAATGTTTTAGCGACACAATTCCTAATGGGTACAACGGTTAATAGTATTAATGTTGGAGAAACCTTAACTAATTTGCAACAGCAAATTCAGCAAAATACTAACAGTGATCTCTCTCGTGCTCAAGAAATGGCTCAACTTAAGGAGCAGGTTCAACAAAATATCACCACTGATATTCAGCAAGCTCAAACCTTAAGCGACCTGCGAGAAAAAATCAAAGAACCCAGCAATTAGAAATCGTGGCTACACAGACAAAACCCACCTTCGTGGGTTTAAGAAAAAATTAAAGAACCAAGCAATTAGAAATCGTGGCTACACAGACAAAACCCACCTTCGTGGGTTTAAGACCTGAATTTTCTCTTAGTCCACGCAGGTGGACTTAGTTTGTATAACCCGCCGTTTCAACGGCTGGGAACTTCCATAAAAAATATCTTAGGTGTGATTAGACCTTTGGAGAATACACCCGGTCGAATCAATAAGCTAAATTAAGGGCATCCATCTGGATACAGATAATGGGTAATAGGTAATGGGGAATGGGTAATAGGTAATGGTTAATTTAGCGAATCGACAATTAAGCCGTCCTTACTTGGGTCAAGGTTTACGATTTCCCGTGCAAATCAACCTTCAGGGCAACCTCGACTTGAGTGCAGAGGAACAGAATATCAGAGAATCAATTTATATTATCCTGCTGACCCAATGGGGAGAAAGGGTTTATCGGCCTAATTTTGGCTGTCGTTTGTCCGAGTTGAATTTCGCCCCCATTAACCAACAAACCCTGATGTTAATGCGAATTTATGTCCAAGAAGCATTAGAACTTTGGGAACCCCGAATTATTGTTGATGAAGTCCTAACTGACCCTGACTCCTATCAAGGAAGAGTTGATCTTAATATTATTTACCATCTGCAAAAAACTTACGAAGGACGCAGTATTGTTTTTCCCTTTTATTTGCAAGTTGAAAACTAATTACGAATTACGAATTACTGATAACTGATGACTGATAACTGATAACTGATTTTTATGGTTTTTGACTTTTTACCTAAACTACCTAAACCTAACTTAGATGATCGGGACTATGAAGACCTGGTAAAAGAATGTATTCTGAGGATTCCCCGCTATTGTCCAGAGTGGACAAACTATAATCCCAGTGATCCAGGTATTACCTTAGTTGAACTATTTGCTTGGTTAACCGACCAAATGTTAGCTCGGTTTAATCAAGTCCCCCGACGTAATTATATTACCTTCTTAGAATTGCTCGGTATTCGTTTACAACCGCCCAAACCAGCAACAACAGAAATCACATTTTATTTAGTCGGCGATCTGCCAGATACTTATACCATCACAACGGGAACCGAAGTCGCCACAGGACGCACGGCCACCCAGTCCGCCATTGTGTTTACAACCGACCAACCCCTGATTATTGGTCAACCCACCATCCAACACTTTCTCACCGGGGATACGGCACCCTCGAACCCGCAGGTTTTGCGCGATCGCTTTACCAACTTCTGGAGTGCCGCATTGCCGGGTAACTGGTCTGGCCCTGAGCTTTCCCTGTTCAGTGATAGTCCCCAACCTGGTAATTGCTTCTATCTGGTCTTTGACCCCGATGAACCCCTGGATGGTAACGTTCTCACCATTAGGATTAAAGGTCAAGAAGCCACTCCCACCGGAATTAACCCCGCATCGCCCCCCCGTCGCTGGGAAGCCTGGAATGGAAGTGAATGGCAACCCGTCCTCCTACAAGAATCCGATGACGAAACCCAAGGATTTAGCTTCAGTAACCTCGCCCAAAAAGGCGGCAACCCATTACAAGGTGCCGACGTGACCCTGCACCTGCCAATTAACTTTCCTCCGGCTAACTTCACCGCCTATCGAGGTCGGTGGTTGCGGTGTGTTTGTACAGAAACCGATCCCAGACAACCCGCCTACAGTCGCTCACCTCGGATGATTGGGATTACGGCCACAGCCATTGGCGGAACCGTGAAAGCCACCCAATGTGAAATTATTGAAGATGAAATCTTAGGGGAAAGCAACGGCGACCCCGGACAGTTTTTTCAACTTCAAGGAACACCCGTACTAGAACGGCGAGAGGACGAATATCTGATTGTTACCCCCCCAGGTGCCATTCCCCAACGCTGGCAAGAAGTCAAGGATTTTTCAGAGTCGGGAGTAAACGATCAACACTATATTATCGACTCCCTAACAGGTGTCCTGCAATTAGGCCCATTAGTCAGGGAAGCCAGCCAACTCAAGGAAGCAATGGAGTTAAGGGCAAACGCACAAACCCATACCTCTAGGCAAATGCTACTTTCAAGTTCCGACTTACAAAACCAATATGGCAGTATTCCCCCAAAAGGAGCGACGTTGCAGATGTCTCGTTACCGCACGGGAGGAGGTTCGGGGGGAAACGTTCAGGTGGGGACGTTAGAAATTTTGAAAACGGCCGTTCCCTATGTTGCCAGTGTGATTAACCATCAACCAGCCAGAAATGGAGCCGAGGCTGAAACCTTAGAACAGGCGGCGATCCGTGTGCCTCAAATGCTTCGTACCCGCGATCGGGCCGTTACCCCTGAAGATTTTGAGGAGTTGGCGATTAGGGGCGGGGCTGGGGCCGTGGCTCGCGCCCACTGTTTACCTGTTACCAGTGGCAAAGGAGGGACAGTACGGGTTTTAATTGTTCCACAGGTGACACCCCTAAACTCCCCGTTCACGGGGGGCTTGGGGGAGGATGACATCATCCGCAGTGAGGGCATTCACCCCGACCAGTTCACCCTCACCGATGATCTGGAGCAAAAAGTGATCGCCTACCTGGACGAACGGCGGCTTTTAGGGGTACAGGTGTTATGTGTCTCCGGTGACTATACGGGGGTGGCAATTCAGGCGGAAGTTGCCCTCAAACCCGAATACAATCACCCCGTTGCCCAGCAAACCCTCCGCCAACAAATGCTAGTCGCTCTTTACAGCTTTTTTAATCCCATTACCGGAGGCATGGATCAAAAGGGCTGGCCCCTGGGTCAACCTGTCTATCTCAGCGATGCGATCACTGTGATCCAGCAGTTTGATGCGATTCGTTATATTGGGACACTGCAACTGTTTGAACTTCAGCGTCAAGGACAATCTTGGATGCGTCTGCCCCCATCCCCCACTGTTAATCCTGGCCCCAAGGGATTGATCTGTTCCTGGGCTGATTCGACCCTGCGATCGCAGCACGTTATTTCATTTATCAGTTAACAGTTTACAGTTATTAAGTTTACAGTTAATTTATTAACTCCTCAACTGATCACTGATACCTCTTACACTGATAACTGATGACTGATGACTGATAACTGATAACTGATTTATGGCTCGTGAACTCCTGATTTTAAAATTAATTCCTATGCGATCACCGGAAGCAAATTTAAACACGCTTCCGATTCAGGCATCGGAAAATATTAATCTGGAAAATCCGAGTCTTTTACTTGTCCCAGGAGAAGCCAGTGAATTGGTGGTTAATTTAGAAAATTTAGGAAGTTATACTTTAGAATTAACCCTAGAAATTACAGGAGATTTTCCCCAGAATTGGTATACTATCATCACAGAACTAGAGGAAGAAAATCCCGCGTTTTTACTAACACCTGCCGAAACAATCAAAGCGATTATCCGCTTTCAAACCCCGGCGGATTTCTTTGAAAATCCCTTTGCCCTTGGTGTGGGTCAAGTTCTGAAATTAGATTATCAAAGCCGTTTAGCTGTTTATGGAGCAGCCCCGGGAACAGGATCACAATTGCTAGAAATAGCAACTTTTAACCTTTATGTTCGCCCTATTAGCCGTTATCAACAATTTCTACCTAATTTTTATCGAGAAATTGATTTTGTTGGACGTTTTCTGCAAATTTTTGAAGCGACTTTAGAACCGGATGTCCAAATTCTTTCTAACCTTTGGGCTTATTTAGATCCCCTAACAGCCCCGATCGGAATGTTAGAGTTTCTAGCTCACTGGGTAGGCTGGAAAAATCAACCTTATTTAACCTTAGAACAGCAAAGAAACTTAATCCGAAATGCGATTGAAATTTATAGATGGCGAGGAACTCGTCGGGGTCTGCGCCTATATCTTTACTTAGCAACTCGTTTACCTTTAGATGATCATATTATGAATGAAGATGAAAAACATATTGGAATTTATGAGTTTTTTAATTCCGGCTTCGTCTTGGACAAAACTCGCTTAGGTTACGACGCTATTTTGGGAGGAGTGCGACCCTTTCATTTTACAGTTCGCCTGCGTCCAGAACCCGATCGCCCCATTGAAGAAGCCTTAGTGCGAACTATTATTGAACAGGAAAAACCGGCATTTTGTAGTTACGAGTTAATTATAGAAACAGGGTAACACCGGAGCAGGGGAGGCAGGGGAGGCAGGGGCAGGGGGAGCGTCCTCGCTCGCTGAATATCACCCAAAACCCATTCGTAAGTAATTCGTAATTACCTATTACCTATTACCTATTACCTATTACCTATTACCCATTACCTATTCCCCATTCCCCATTCCCCATTCCCCATTCCCCATTCCCCATTCCCTATTCCCCATTCCCTCTCTTAAAAACTTTATCCTTTTCTTGACAAAATCATCATATAATTATCATTATGTTTTCCTTATTTGATTACCCTGAACCATCGCCCCTAAAACGTCTATCCGTCGAGGATGGACTGCTCTTAAATGCTGAACGTTGGCAATCTGCCCACGCCTATCACCAGAATCGTCAAAATCTCCATTATCAATCCCTGAATCAACCAGGAATCGTCTGTGGATTAGGGGTTTCTGCTATTCCTGCACCGGATCATATTGTCGCTAAATATCGGGATAATCGCTGGATTAAAATTGACCGTGGAATTGCGATTGATTTAATCGGGAATCCGATAATTGTTCCCGAACCGATGGAATTTCATATTGCCTCTGAAGCTGGGGAAAACCCTCTATTAATTTATATTACTATCAGATACGTTAATCCAGAAACACTATATCGACCCGAATCAAAATATTTGATCGAGGAAATGTTTAGAATTGATGAAAAAATTAATAAACCTGAACAACTAGAGGTAGAACTCTGCCGGATTATCTTATTAGCAGGAAACGTTCAAATTACCTCCCCAACTAATGTTTTCTTCCCCGCCGGAAATCATATTGATTTGCGCTATCGGCAACAAGTAATGGCACGTCATCAAGGGGTGGTGAGCGTCGGTTTAATTGCCAACGATTCACCCATTGATCAGATGATTTTATCATCTTTATCTGGACTAATTCAATCTTTACCTGCACTTTATCCCGCCCTTGGAGGTCGGTCAGAAATTGGCAAAATTAAATTACAGACAGAAGAAAATAACGAATCTTTAAACTATGATTTACTCTACCTCAGTTATCAAAAAATTGCTATATTAACAGAATCAGAAACTGAAATTCTCAGAGAATATAGGGAAACTGGAGGGATAATTTTTATAGAATTAACAACTCTGGAAAACGAAATTGTGCAGTTAATTAAAATTCAACAAAAACTGAAAGAAACCCTAAATTATCTTAAAGAAGATGGAGAATTCGATCCGTTGATACAACAGTTGGAAAGCGAATTAGAGACGACAACAAAGATTTTAGATAAACAGTTGGCTGATGTTATGGCCGCCGTCAGAAATTTAGCCCAAAAAACAGGCGAAGTTACAGCCAACGATTCAGGAGCAATTACTCGTCAACATCCCCTGCGAAATCAGCCATTTTTGTTTAGTCAGTTTCCGATCATTAAAGAACAGGAAATTAGTCTATTTAATTGGGGTAATATTATCTTGGTTTTAGGGGATTTGTCAATAGGTTGGGGATTAAATGAAGGGTTTAGTTTTCCCAGAGAAACGATTAGAACTGCTCAAGAACTAGGGATTAATTTTCTACATTTTGCAGTAAAAAGGCGACAATTAACTCAACTTCTACTTTAGGTTTATGAACAATTAATTGATTGAAGTTGTTAATCTTTTTGCTACTATAAAATTAAAACTTACTATGGCCAACAAAACTTTCTCTACTTTGTATAAAATTTTTGATAAATCCGTGGGTTCTTTATCCATTCGCCATACCTTGCCCCTGATTATTGTTACACCTTTATTGGCTTCCATCGCCGTGATTGGCTGGTTTAACTTTCAATTAGGAAAACAAGAGATTGAAAAGTTGATGTTACAAGTCAGTGAAAAATCGACTCAGATAATTGAACTCAATGTTCGCAATTATTTAGGAAAGCCACAATTATTATTACCTGCATATTTAGCAGCTATCCAAAGTAGAAATGTTGATGTTAATAATTTACCGGAAGTCAAGCAATATTTTTGGCGACAAATACAAGACGAAACCGCTTTAAATTCCATTTATATAGGAACAGAACAAGGAAATCATGTAAGTTATGAAAAAACAGAAAATGAATTTATAGAAAAAATTAGAGATGAATCAACGAACTCGAATCGAAACTTTTATGAAGTTGACTCCAAAGCAAATCGCAAAAGATTGATCAAAAGCGTGGAGTATGATCCTCGCCTTCGTCTCTGGTATAAATTTGCTAAAAGCGCAGAAAAACCAACCTGGACTCCGGTTTATAAATTTGGCAGTATCAATACGGTGGGGATGGATTTTTCTATTCCGATTTACAATCAGGAATCTGGGAATTTTGAAGGAGTGATTTCCACTGATATTAGTCTGGTACAAATTAGCAAATTTTTAGGAAATTTAGAAATTAGTCAGAATGGAAAAGCTTTAATTATAGAAAGGACGGGAGATGTAATTGCCATCTCAACTTTAGAGCAACCATTTAAAGTAGTAAATAATCAAACTGAACGACTGAATATTAGTGAAAGTCAAAATCCGACTATTCAAGGAACAGGTCAATACTTAATTGAAAAATTTAATGGTTTAGATCAGATTAAAGACAAACAACAATTCACCTTTCGATTCAAAGGAGATTTACAGCTTGTCCAAGTCACCCCTCTACAAAATCAAGAAGGAATTGATTGGTTAATGGTGGTTGTGATTCCCTATTCTGATTTTCTTAAACATATCTATACCTATACCCTTTTAACCGTAATTATTGGCATTTCGGTGGCGGGTATTGGCGTGATTTTAGCTCTGTTAATGGTGCGTTGGATTATTAAACCTATTGAACAGTTACAACAAGCAGCCCATACTATTGAGTCACAAAACTTTGATCAAAGTATATTAGAGGAGGTGAGTAGTCGTCGCGATGAATTTGGACAGTTAGGAAAAGTAATGTTAGCTATGGCAAATGTTATTTACAGCCGCGAACAAAATTGGAAACAAATGATTGATCAACTTAAAAATCAAGATTTGCAAAAGCAAAAAATTAAGACTGGAAATAATTCCCAAAAGCAAGTTAAAAACTTAGAAGTATTATTGAGAGAATCACAACAACTCAGGACAAAAATAGGAGAAAAGGATAAAAATTCAATAAATTGAAGATAATTAATTATAAATTAAATACGATAAATTTCAAGGAATTAAACATGAAAACCAATCTAATTACCACTGAGATTTCTACAACTGAACTAACATTCAAACCGGGTGAATCAGCCGTATCTTTTGAAATCAATGCGATTAACTATAGTGATCGTTTTGCCAGCTTTCAGGTAGAAGTATTAGCTGCGGGTACCGATGAAAATTTAGCCCCAAATTGGTATATTCTCTCCCCCGAAATTTGCACGAAAAAACCCCCAGGAGATTCTACACAATTTCTGGTTAAAATTATTGATAGTCCTTTACCTGGTTTTGTCGGTCAAATGAATCTAACCGTGAGAGTTTTTTCCATTGAACTTCAGGAAGAAACCCGTCAATTATTGCGGTTAAATATACTCGAAGGAAGCGGGGGAGTTGGCTTAAAATTAACCCTTCCTGTCCAGGAATTTCAAGCTTACCCCCTACAGCAAATTAAAATCCCTGTTCAAGTTTATAATCCCAGTTCTCAACCTGCCAATGCGGTATTAAAATTAACAGGAATTAATCCCACCTGGTTAATAGAAGAACAACAGCTTATCCAAATTCCATCTCGTTTTCGAGTTGATGCCGTTTTCTGGTGCCAAATCCCCGATATTATCCAAACTAAAAGCCAAGTTCAGCCCTTCACTATTACAGCAACAATCACCAATGGTTTATCAAGGCAAATCACCGGAAATTTATTAATTTTACCCCAAGGAATTGTAGAATTTAGGTGTTTTCCCCAGGAACGTCGCATCCCCAATAGAAGAAGGTTTTTTTGGCGTTCTGACCCGGTTATTTTTCATATAGAAATCAAAAACTATAGCAATATTTCGCAGATATTTCAACTCCAAATTAATTGTTCAGACAAAATAAAATATGAATTAAAAACCGATTTATCTCTATTAATACAAGACAAAAAAAAATCCATAGAACCCGTAAATCATGATGTGGAAATTAATGATTTTGATCCTACTATTGATCTCGAAATTGGCGAAACAAATCAAATCTTATTATTAACAAAAGTTAAACGACATTGGTTAGGTCGGATGAGAGAATTTTTAATAGAAGTAACAACAATACAAACACAAAATCTTTCCTCTGTTTCTGATAGCCGTTTGTCTGGAACTTCTCCCCCCAGTCAAACCTTAAAATTAAAGGTTTTACCCTTTATTCCCCGGTGGTTAATATTAACGGGCAGTGTTGTATTACTGGGGTTACTGTGGTGGTTTTCGGCACTGAATCCTTATCATCCCTCTTTAGGACATAAAAAACCAGTTAATTCTGTTCAATTTGATGGGTTAGCCAGTACGATCATGAGTGGTTCTAATGATCAGACAATAGCTGAATGGAAAGTTACTAACTTTTTTAATGATTTACACAATCAATTTATCGGTAAAATTGGCAATACTAAAAAGGCTGTGCGAGTCTTACGTTACCGACCTGTTGACAATAATATGATCGCCGCCGGATTGGAAAATGGGGAGATTCAATTGTGGGGATTAACGGAAGAAACCGGGTTAATTGATACTTTTTCAATTAATAAAGATGATCGCGTTTTTGCCTTAGAATTTTCTCAAGATTCTCAAACATTATTTAGTGGTCATGGTAGTGGTTTAGTTGTACAGTGGGATGCCAGTCTTCAGCGAGATCAAATGACTAAAGGAAGCGATCGCTTATTAAAGAAAAAACAATTTGATTTTGCTGTTTATGACCTGAGTTTTGTCGGAAAAGATAATCGTCATTTAGCAGTTGTCGGTCGGTATAATCAGTTTTTAATTTGGAATCTTGACCAGAATAAAACCTTAAAAGTTCCTTATCCAACCGGAGGACAAGATGATTATATTTTAAGTGTTGATGTTGCAGAAATTGCTCCCAATATTTTAGCAACAGGGGATAATCAAGGAAATATTACGATCTGGAATATGAAAAACTGTTTAGATAGTTCAGGAGAATGTGAAGTAATTGATCGTTGGCAAGGAAGCAAGATGGGGGAAGCGGTTCGTTCAGTTTCATTTAGTAACAATGGCTGCTATTTAGCCAGTGGTGGGGACGATGGTAAAGTCATACTTTGGGCTTTAACTTCTGAAGGAAAACGACCTTTAACAATGCCTGATGGTTCATCTATAGAAAACAATCTGGGAATTAAACAAGAAGTTAGCCATTCCTATCATCAGAAAAAAATTAATAGTGTTGATGTTAAAATTGTCGGTAAAAATATCTTAATTGCTAGTGGAGGTGATGATGATCAAGTCAGAATAACCCAAACAAAAAGAATATTTAATTTGGGTTGTGATTTTCGCAATAATCTTGAGATAGAGTAGAGACTTAAATAATTAATTTAACTATTTTTGAGGATTTAAAATTATGGTACATCAAACTCCACAAACTAACGGTCAAGCTCTGAATGATATTGAATATTCAGAAAATGCGGGAATTGCTAAACCCATCGCCTTGATTATTAACCCTTCCGAAGACAGTTCTGCCTGTGCTGGAGAGATTTTTGAACTGCGGGTTACAGTAAGCAATCAAGGCAATAAAGGCGCTGTTATTAATGTTTATATTGATGAAACTTCTGGCTTGTTACGTCAGTGGTGTAGCTCTGCTTCGGAAAGTTTAGCATTAGCTAATAATTGTAGCGCAGAGGTAGTTTTTTACTTCGCAATTCCTATTAATGCTACCCCCGAAAATCATAGTTATTTATTAGTTATTGATGCGCCTAAACACTATCCAGAAGACACGCCAATTCGTCATCAAGCGCGACTGCAAATTTTACCATCAGTACAATCCGCGACCCAGATTAATGACCCGACATTTCAAATTTTACCAATTACAACTTATCAAAAACCAACTATTATTGAACCGGGCAAACCTTTAGATTGTAAAATTATAGTTAATAACCGTTCTTCACGGGTTGATCGCTTTCGTTTAAGTTGTTCTGATCTGCCCAATGATTGGTTTACTGTGATTTATCCAGAGGGATTAGTTGAATTAGGATTAGTCGGAGAACGGCAAAGTTTAGCATTGAATCCGGGGGCGAAAAGTGAGATTATTTTCCGCTTACAATTTCCTCTAAACGTCAAAGCCGGAAATTACTCCCCAACCCTACGTTTAACTTCCTTGAATAACCTCGATTTGGTACTAATTGATGTCTTGTATTTGCGGGTACTTCCCACCTATAGATTAATCCCAGAATTGCAAACGAAAATTGGGAAAGTTAGTAAAGAAACGGGATGGTTTCGGCTGTTATTAGGGAATGGGGGAAACACCCTCCGCAATGTTAGTTTTACGGCCGAAGAAGACGCAGGTAAACCAATTTGTACTTATATTTTTGACCCTGAACAGGTGAAATTAGGGGCGCAATTAAAAACTCAAATTGACCTAAAAGTTAAACCGAATAAATGGTGGCGACGTCCTTGGTTTGGCAAGGGATTACCTATTGAATTTTATATAGAAATTGAGGATAGTTATCAACTACCTGTTCCCGAACGGTTGCCAGGAACTTTAATTTGGGAAGCACGACCCCTTTGGCAATTTATTTTATTAATTTTTATGATTTTGGGGGCGATCGCATCCCTAATTTTTGCGATTTGGTGGGTATTTTTCCGACCGCCAACACCCCCGAAAATTTTAGAATTTACTTCGGTTTTTCCGACTTATGAACAAGCCGCAGGAGATGCGATTCACTTAAATTGGCAAATTCTTCAGCCTCAACAGTTAAAAACGATTAAAATTACTGGGATTGCCGCCGATAGTGGTATTGTTTCTAGTGAAGATATATTGTATGATTTTAGCAAGGGGATTCCGCCGGAATTGAAGGAATTTTGCACATTAGAATCGGTTTTAAATTGTCAAAATATTCGTACCGATGCCCAACAAGCGGGAACTTATATTTTTCAAATGGATATATTTGCTAAAAAACGCTATCAGTTAGCTGATTCTAAAAAAACAAACACGATTCGTATTAGTGCTTTACCCCAGCCTAAAATCTTGGATTTTATGGCAACACAAACAGCCTATCAAGAAGCAGCCCCAAATCAGCCTATCCTAACATTTAATAATGAAATTGCCTTGAATTGGAAAATTAAAAATCCCGAACAATTGCAAGCATTAAAGTTAATTGCTCGTTCCACAGATGACACTGTTCTAATTCCATTAAAAACCTACGATTTTAGTGACGGTATCCCCTCGGAGTTAAGTGGATTTTGCTTATTAGAATCGGAATTAATTTGTCAAAGAGTCCCTACAAATGCCCGAAAAGCCGGAAACTATATTTTTGAATTGTCGGCGGTCTCTAAGGAGACACCAGAGGAAACTGCTATTAGCCAGAAAAGTGATATAATTAAGATTATTCCTTATATTTACCCGACTAAAATTGTCTCTTTTTTAGTGAATGATCAGGACGCTTTACCTAAATATATTTTACCGATTAATCCTGAAAAAACTGCTAAAACTATTCGGATTAGTTGGAAGGTAGAAGGGGGTAAAAATACAATTGTTGAATTACTTCCCGCACCCGGAACAGTGGGTCTTGAAGGTTCGATAATTTATCCGATTACTCAACAACCGGGTGTAGAAACAATTACACTTGCGGTTAAAGGAGAATCGGGGGAACAATTGAATCGAACTGTCACCTTTGAAAAAATTGTTGTTCCTATTTCCGAACCTAAAACGCCCCCGGTAGATAAACAGCAGGATACTTCTATAAAAGATTCCAGAAACCCTAAATTAACCCCAAATAACCCCAACCTTTCTCCAAATCGACCTAATCAAACTGTCCCTAAATTGTTAACAACTCCACCTAATTTTCCTTTATTACCAACAACTCCAACTCCAACTCCTTCTCCAACCCCTTCTCCAACTCCAACCCCTTCTTTCTCGGCTTCGCCGATTGAAATTCCTCCTCAATTTGATTAAATAGTTAATAGAATAATTTTCACTCTTATGTTAAAACTATGACCAAAATAAATAAAATTAAAAAAGTGCGTTTTCCTTCTGTTGCTCTAAGTTTTAATTTTTGGGGGTCGATAATTATTGCTCAATTTTCCTTACCTTTTAATATTAATATCCCTCAACAACCGACCGCAATTCCTATTCCCCCTATTCCCATTACCGGAGATTTTAACTACTATTTTTCTTTATGTAATGTCCTGCGGAAACAACCCCGGCTTGAAGAAGCGTTATCAGCCTGTAATCAAGCAATTAATTTGAGTAAAAAAAAGAGAGCCGATTTATGGGGATTTCGCAGCGATCTATTATTAAAATTAGGACAATATGATCAAGCTTTAGTATCGAGTTTACAAGCCCTGGAAATTCAACCTAAAAACTCTCTAGCCTTAACCCTACAGTGTAGATCTCTTTTAGCATTAGGTCAACCAGATCAGGCTATTTCCGCTTGTGATAGTGCTTTAGAAATTAATCAAAATTGGGAGGAATTTTCTCCGAGTCTGACTTGGTTAAGTCGAGGTTTAGCTCAAGAACAGAAAGCCCAATATTCTGAAGCTTTAGCATCTTTTGATCAAGCTTTAAAACTCGATCCTCAGAATTCTATTGTTTTAGTCAGTAGCTGCCGAGTTTTGTTAGAAATGGAGAAGCATGAACCAGCAATTACCAATTGTGATAACGCTTTAAAAGTTAATCAAAATTGGGGAGAAAGTTCTCCGGCTCAAGCCTGGTTTTGGCGAGGTTTGGCTTTTAGTCGTTTGGCAAAATATCAGCAAGTTTTAGCCAGTTGTGAGGCAAAGAAAACTGATTTAGAGACTAATATTGGAGTCAAAAATAATTGTATTTTAACTACTCGAATCTCTCGCTTAGAATCGGCAAAAACTTCTTATGAACAAGCAACAACCCTCGATCCTGAATTTGCTGTGGCTTGGACATATCAAGGGATCAATTTAGGAGAATTAAACGAATATGTGCAAGCAAAAAAGGCTTTAGAAACAGCTATTAAAATTTATCCTAATAATGCCTTAGCTTTGGTGAATTTGTGTGCAACTCTGAATAAATTAGGGAATTATCAAGAAGCACTAACAGCCTGTGAAAGTGGATTACAACAAGATAGTAATTGGCTAGAAAGTGAGCCTGCTGATACTTTTATCCAGAAAGCACAGGCTTTAGCAGGTCTGAAACGCTATGAGGAGGGAATTTTGGCGATTGATCAAGCCTTGAGTTTGAAACCCGACTCAGCGATCGCTTGGAATACAAAAACCGTGATTTTATGGCAAGCCCAAAAATATCAGGAAGCTCTCAACGCATCAGAAAAGGCCTTAGCAGCCGATCCTAACTACTTTCAAGGGTGGTTTAATCGGGGGAGTATTCTGCGGGCGATGCAGCAAAATCAAGAGGCTCTAAGAGCCTATCAGCGTGCTATCGGTAGCGATATCACTTTTGTACCAATAGAAACCCTGGGGTCAGTTTGGACTAATTCCAGTGCAATTTTGTGGGACTTAGGGCAATATCCAGAGGCAATTGCCGCAGCGAATAGTGCGATTGAGATCGATCCTAATTCCGTATCCGCTTGGTTTAATCGAGGGTTATTTTTCACGGGTGTAAAAGATTATGAAGAAGCAGTTAAGTCTTATCAACAAGCTCTGAAACTTGATCCAAAAGCGGTTAATATTTGGGTGGCTCAGGGGATGGGATTCTTCTATTTAAAGCGCTATTCAGAAGCCTTAAATGCCTTGGAAGAAGCGTTAAAGATTGATCCGAACTATTTACCAGCTTTAGAAAATCGGGATTTAATTAGTCGGTATTTTCAGGGTAAAGTAAATAAATAATATTTAATCGTGCTTTTCTAAACCTCAAAAATCAAGTCCACTAAACTTTTTAAATCAGCTACTTCTAAATCCGGTTGGGCGATCGCAATTTTCGTTGCTCCTCCTCCAGGTTGTCCTTGACGACGATTAACCCAAACTGTTGTTAATCCTAAACTATTTGCTGTGGCAATATCATGGAAAATACTTTGGGCAACGTGCAGCAACTTATCAGAAGAAAGCCCCGTTTTATTTAAGGCAAATTGAAAATTATGGGCAGAAGGTTTATAGGATTGAGCTTGTTGTGCTGTAATAATATGATCAAATTCTATTTGTAAATGTTGGTTAGTTTGGGCAAATAAATCATCATCAATATTAGAAATAATCACTAATTTATATTTTTGTTTTAAGGCTTTTAGGGCTGCTACCGTATCAGGAAAAGGTTGCCAATCTTGAATTGAATTGGCTAAACTTTCTAATTCCGTGGAAGTGGGAGAAAACCCTAAACGTTCTCCGAACTTCTGCACCACCTCTCGCATAATTTGCCGATAGGTTTTATATTCTCCACTTTGGGCTTCCGGTTCTAAGATAGCAAATAATTCGAGTAACTGTTGATTACTCATCTCAATGCCATGAGCATTAACTAATTGTTGTAAAACCGGAGTAATTCCGTTTTCCCAATCAATTAAAGTGCCATAGCAATCAAAACTCAAGGCTTCAAATTGATTAAATTCAATCATTTTAGTAGATAGTATTTTGAGAGAACAGGGATCACAGATTTAAGAGGATTTCACGGATTTCACAGATTTTAATCTATGCTAATCCCCATTACCCATTACCCATTACCCATTACCCATTACCCGTAACCGATAACCCTTCAAGAATAATAGAAGGAGTATAACAGGAACCATTCCAAGAGGCATCACCTCCTAATTCTATAACTTGTTTGAGGGCGGTGTAAACATTTCCGGCGACCATTGTATTTTTTACCCGTCCGACAATTTCGCCCTTTTCGACTCGATATCCTAAATCCACATTAATCGAAAAATCCCCACTAATTCCCGCACTTTCTCCTAACATTTGATCGATAATTAAACCTCGATCTAAACTTTTAATTAACTCAGCTAAGGAACTTTTTCCAGGTTGTACTAAAAGATTAAATAAACCAGGAGTAGGATAACTGCCTAAATGGGTTCTAAATCCGTTTCCGGTTGTACCACTTCCCAGGGTGCGACCCGTAGTTAAATCAGTATAAAATAGTTTTAAAACTCCGTTTTGAATAAAAGTAATTGGACGGGTGGGGATACCTTCATCATCAAAGGGGCAACTAAATGGCCCAGCATCGGGTTCTTGATATAGGGTTAACAGGGGAGATATGACAGGAGTATTTAAGCGATCGCTCCAAGGAGAAGCCCCCTCTAAGACCTGTTTACCATTCAAAGCTGCATCCAGGGTTCCCCAGAGCATATCGGCAGCTTTAGCGGTAAATAACACCGGAATCCGACCTACCGGAGACGGCACGTTATTTTTAGCCCAATTTAACCGCATTAAAATCCGTTCGGCGAGTAACGTAGGATCAAGAAAATCCCGTTGAGTTTGGCCATCGGAAACATATAAAAAATCATCCTTGCGAACCCATTCGGTTTCCATATAGCCACTGAGGGTAGTGTCGGTGTGGCTACATTCAAGTCCCCTGGAATTAATCAAGCGAATTGATTCCACTTCGCAATCCCATTCGGCTGCACATAAGATATCAGGATAGGCAGCCCGAATTAATTCAATCGCCTGTTTCCCCCAACTGATCAATTGTTCAACGGGTACAGTTTCCCCAATATCGGCATAGGTGGATTGGGCCTTAGATTCAGTTAATTCAATGGTTTCTGGCTGATTTAGGGTACTTAAAGCCAGCGCCCGGGTAACTAATTTTTCCGGTTCCACTGGCCCATAGGCAACGGCTAAACCCGGACGTCCATCTCGCCAAAGTCGCAGGGTTGTCCCTTCCGATTGGCTACTTTCTATTTGCTTGAGTCGATTGGCTTCAAAAAAAATCGGCTTGGATAGGGATTGAGATTGAAACACTTCCGCAGCCTCAGCGCCCGATGCGGCAGCTAACTCTAATAGCTGTTCGGCTGATTGGTCGTAGGTCATGGATAGTAGTGATGGCATGGCGTCATCGTTCATCGTACCCTGATCGGTGATCGGTGATTTATTTTTAGAAATAAAGCCCTCGGCGATTGAAATCGCGGCTACACAAACGATGTCGGCCTTCGTAGAAATAAAGCCGTCGGCGATTGAAATCACGGCTACACAAACGATGTCCGCCTTCGCGGACTTATATGGTATGTGGGTAGGAAAAATCCGCCCCCAGAATCTTCAACCCGCGTCGGCGGGTTTTGTTTGTGTAGATGCGGTTTCAACCGCCTTTAATTTGATGTGATCTATCTTTCCCTATAGAGTAGAAATAAAGCCCTCGGCGATTGAAATCACGGCTACACAAACGATGTCCGCCTGCGCGGACTTATATGGTATGTGGGTAGGAAAAATCCGCCCCAGAATCTTCAACCCGCGTCGGCGGGTTTTGTTTGTGTAGATGCGGTTTCAACCGCCTTTAATTTGATGTGATCTATCTTTCCCTATAGAGTAGTATGGAATATGACTTAAAAGTAGTTCACCCAGTCAGGTTAGCGTTGGCGAAGCCCGGCGTCAGCAGCGCGTCCTCGCACGAAGCGAATATACAGTTTAAATGCAGTACAGCTTATTACCCCCATTATCCCCCTAGCTTTGATTAAAAATCTTTTAAATAAATCTAAATGAAATTGACACAAACCCCTTTAAATACCTTTTCTATTACAACACCTCTTTATTATGTCAATGATGTTCCTCACATTGGCAGCGCTTATACAACCATAGCGGCTGACGCCATTGCCCGATTTCAACGACTCCAAGGAAAATCAGTTCTTCTGATTACGGGAACCGATGAACACGGTCAAAAAATTCAACGCACAGCAGAGGAATTAGGTCGTTTTCCCCAGGATCATTGTGATCAAATTGCCTCTAGTTTTGCCTCCCTGTGGGAACATTTTGATATTCAGTATGATCGCTTTAGTCGAACAACTGCAACCCGTCACGAAGCCATTGTTAAAGAGTTTTTTCAACGGGTTTGGGATAACGGAGATATCTACCTCAGCCAACAGCAAGGTTGGTATTGTGTCGCCTGTGAAGAATACAAAGAAGAACGAGAATTAGCACCAGGAAAATTATGCCCCATTCATACTAATAAAGTGGTAGAATGGAGGGATGAGCAGAACTATTTTTTCCGGTTATCTAATTATCAGAAACATTTAGAAATCTTATATCAAGAGCATCCTGAATTTATTCAGCCAGAAAGTCGGCGTAACGAAGTCATGAACTTCGTGAAGCAAGGACTACAGGATTTTTCGATTTCTCGCGTTAATATTGACTGGGGATTTCCCATTCCTACCGATCCGAGTCATACGATTTATGTTTGGTTTGATGCCTTATTGGGATATGTAACTGCTTTGCTTGACCCCGAAGATGAACCCACCTTAGAAAATGCTTTATCGAAATGGTGGCCGATTAATTTACATCTAATTGGTAAGGATATTCTAAGGTTCCACGCCATTTATTGGCCAGCAATGTTGATGTCCGCAGGTTTATCTCTACCCGGTCGTATCTTTGGACACGGTTTTTTAACCAAAGATGGGAAGAAGATGGGCAAAAGCTTAGGGAATACTCTTGATCCCGTGGCTTTAGTCAATCAATATGGTTCCGATGCTATTCGCTTTTATTTTTTGAAAGAGATAGAATTTGGACAGGATGGTGATTATAGTCAGACTCGGTTTATTCATACCGTTAATGCTAACTTAGCTAATGACTTAGGAAACTTACTCAACCGGACGCTGAAAATGGCGCATAAATATTTTAATGGTTGTGTTCCTAATGTTAAGAGTCAGGATATCCCCCAAGAAGATGGGCTCAAATCCGTCGGTCTAACCTTAACGGATACAGTAACTCAAGGTTATGATTCCCTCGCTTTTAGCGAAGTTTGCCAGGCTATTTTCAGCTTAATCCAGGCTGGGAACAAATACATTGATGAGAAAGCTCCTTGGAGTCTTTATAAACAAGGAAAACAAGAAGCGCTCGCTCAAGTTCTGTACTCGGTTTTAGAATCAGTTCGGTTATCATCTTATCTTTTGTCCCCGATTATTCCGAATATTAGCACTCGGATTTATCAACAACTGGGATATACTATTGACTTTAATGACCAGACTATAATCACAACATCACTGTCCTTTGATATCCATGGGGTTTGGGGCGCTTTACCCGCCAATCAACCCATACAGGAAGGACAACCCGTGTTTAGACGCTTGGAGGATTTAGAGGAGGTGTCATCCTAAATTCAACCCCGTTTTAATGATAGCCTGGTTTAACATAAAACATCAATTTCAATTGGTTTACCTTACTCACACTCAAATCATTTTTTTCATAAAAAAGAGGTATAAAAATGTTCAATCATCTCACCACTGGAGAACTGTTTACTCCTGAACAAGTTCTGGAAAACAGGGGCCGGGTTGCTATCTTTATTGATGGTTCTAATCTATTTTATGCAGCTTTGCAACTGGGAATTGAAATTGATTACAGCAAATTATTGTGTCGTTTAACCGCCGGATCTAGGTTGTTACGCTCCTTTTTCTATACGGGAGTCGATCGGACTAATGAGAAGCAACAGGGCTTTTTATTGTGGATGCGACGGAATGGCTATCGGGTGATTTCTAAAGATTTAGTTCAACTTCCTGATGGGTCTAAAAAAGCCAATTTGGATGTAGAAATCGCCGTTGATATGATGGCCTTAGTAGGTTCCTATGACACGGCGGTTTTAGTCAGTGGCGATGGAGATTTAGCCTATGCGGTGGACTCCGTGAGTTATCGCGGTGTGCGGGTAGAAGTAGTGAGTTTGCGAGCGATGACCAGTGATAGTTTAATTAATGTCGCCGATCGCTATATTGATTTAGAAATGATCAAAGAAGAAATCCAAAAAACCCCCCGTAGTCCCAGCTATAGCTATCGTCCCCTATCGGGAATTAGTTTAATTGATGGACAAATAATTGAGGAGCATTCCTAGAAAAACAAACAGAGTAAAAGCTGGCTTAGGCTGGTTTTTACTCCATTTATTTCTGAAGTTCTGAATTCCTAAATTATTAAAATTAGATGCGGTTGTTACTGGTTTGGGTAATTATTTTAGTCGGAATTTATGCTTGCGCTCCCAAAAATGTTGAACCGACCTCAAAGGATTCTAAATCTAAGCCTTCTGAAGAATTTGAACGGACATTAACTTTAGATGATGTCACCTTAGAACAGGCGGATGATCAGGGAAAATTGTTATGGAAAATTAAAGCCAAGCAGATCAATTATAGTAAAGACAAAAAAATGGCAACGGTAAAAAATCCCGTTGGTGAATTATACGATCAGGGTAAATTACTATATAAAATTAAAGCCGATCAAGGGGAATTTGAACAGAATAGCAGACGTATTTTTTTACGCAATAATATTGTGGCTACCGATCCAAATACGGGTCTAGTTTTGAAGGGAAAAGAACTAGAATGGATTGTCCAACAGTATATTATTGTAGTGCGAAATGGAGTCACCGGAGATCATGCTCAATTGCAAGCGGTGGCTCGGGAAGTTCAGGTATTTTATCGCCAAAAACGAGTAGAATTTTGGGATAAAGCCACTGTCAGCGCAAAAGATCCGGTTGTTAAGTTACAAAGTGATCATATTATTTGGCAAATGGAACCGCAACTTTTAATCAGTAATATGAAAACTGAGATTGAACGCTATCAAAATCAAACTATTACAGACCGAGGGGTGGCAGAAACAGCAGAAATGAATTTAAAAACTAAAATTGGTATTCTGAAAAAGAATGCTCAAATCGCTTTATCTCAACCACCTTTACAAATTTCTAGTCAGGAATTACAATGGAATTATGAGAAACAAACGATTAGTTCTCCCCAGTTTATTACCATTATTCAACGAGAGCAGCAAGTAACTTTAACCGCAAATCAAGGATGGGGAGATTTGAAAAATAATATCTTTTATTTAACTGGGAATGTAGTCGGAATTGGTCAAAAACGTCAAGTCCAATTAAATGCTAATGCAGTTAATTGGGATATTATTCAACAGTCTTTTTCCGCCGAAGGAAACGTCGTCTATCGTCAAATTGATCCCCCATTTAGTTTGATGGGAGAAAAAGCCGTGGGTCGGTTTGAAAATGATACAATTGTGGTTAGTGGAGGGAATACGGGAACCCCTGTAGTTTCGCAAATTATCCCTGAATAGTGATATAGCAGGGAACAGGGATTTTAAACACAACTCAAATAGGATTGCTATATATAATCAAAACAGTTTTTGATCTATTTTTACCCTCTTATTTTAAATTAATTAATTTAACTAAACATCTAACTATGGAGATAGAAATAAAAAATATTCAGTTATTAGGACTATATAATTATGCAGAGATTCTATTTAATTTATTAGGGCTAAATTCGCCAAGATGTATAATAGGTAAGGTTTACCCTAAAATCCTTCTGTTTTCTGCAAACGGCATCAAATATTAGTGTCAAGATAAAACCAGGCTCGGCTTAAAAACTCGTGAAAGTCAGATCCCATTCGTTCACAATTATTCCTGTAACCCAGCTTGTTGTAAAGCTGACTCTAAAAGAGGTTGGAGTTTAAGGATTTCAGTCCATTGATTCAGATAGTTAAAATCAAGACGTTCTCCTTGGACTTTTAAAACCCCTAAGACATCTCTCCACTGTTTTTGAGACTCCGTAGCCGAAAGTTTATACCAAGACAACTTTTGTAGAATAATATCTTCAGATGAATAGATATAAATTCCGGTTTCGGAATCATCAATCCTATAAATTTGACGACGACTCATTTTAGAACGAGAAAAACCATCATCTCCAATTACAAAAATATCGACTTTTTCCATTGATTTTAAATGAATAATATTAAATGATCTTCTCTGATTAATAGCCTCTATAACAGCAGATTCACTAATATAAAAATCTTCTGTCAATGCTTGAATAAGTTGCGGTGCTTGCGACGGTGAAATACTAATCACTAAATCTAGGTCTTGTGTTGAACGACTTTCTCCTAAAAGAGAACTCGCCACAGAACCCCCCACCAAATAGGGAATATTTAAAGTTTCAAACAGCACAGCTATTCGACAGGCTAATTCTAGGGGATCTAAAATCATCCATTTCTCCTCTATCTCGGATTCTATTGTTTTTAACCCTAAAATTGTAATCCATTCTTGACCTAAACGCCTTCTAATTAATTCTTGACGAACCCAAGACAAACAACTATTAGGATACTGATTTTTGATGCCAATTAGTATTAATTTTCGAGTGGATTGATTGAAGTGGCGAACTCGTTGAGCTTTCTGTTGGGGTGTAAGTTCTCGCAACAGTTGAAACATTAGCACATCTGCATCAATGCTGGTGTCTTCTGACTGGGGAGTGTATCCAAGTTTGACTGTAGCAACTGGAATAGATGGCATAGAAATTGGCAGGTTTGATGGCTAAAATATATGATTTTTATTGTTGCTATATTCTACCTGATTTTAACCGAAGTAGATGCTCTGAAAGTTCGTCCCCTGGAGAACCAGGGAACGAGAGTAACGAGGGTATTTAAGGTTATTTAAGGTTATAAAATTTCTCGAACTTTCGCTTCTCCGTCGATAACTTCACCGACAAGAATGATATCAGCAACCCCCACAAATAAACCATTATCTAAAACCCCAGGAATATTGTTGATTTCTTTTTCTAATTCGGCGGGATTTTCCAGCAGATCAAACTTAACATCAATCACCAAATTTCCTTCATCTGTCACCACTGGCCCCGCTTTTTTTACCCCCATTCTTAGGGTCGGTTTTCCCCCTAATTTTTCCAGGGCTTTCATCACTGGAGTCATCGCCATCGGAATCACTTCAACGGGTAATAAAAAAGTTGATCCGAGTCTATCAACCAGTTTAGAATTATCGACAACTACAATAAAAACTTCTGCCAAACTATCAACAATTTTCTCACGGGTATGGGCAGCCCCACCTCCTTTAATTAAATTTTTGCTAGGATCAACTTCATCAGCACCATCAATGGCAATATCAATGTGATCCACTTCGTCTAATGTGGTTAATGGAATGCCATATTGTTTGGCTAATACTGTGGCTTGAAAGGAGGTAGGAATGCCTTTAATATCTTTGAGTTCTCCACTTTGGAGCCGTTCTCCAATATACTGAATCGCATAGGCTGTGGTGGAACCAGTTCCGAGTCCAACAATCGTTCCCGATTGTACTCGATCGGCGGCGGCTTTGCCCACATACTGTTTCATTAATGTTACGGGATCTGGTTGGCTCATTTTAATTCATCCTCAATAAAGGGTTGTTTTAGATGGGAGTCAAATCTAATTTAACCACAAAGACACAACCAACACAAAGAAGTTATAAACACTAACCAACTGATTGATATACTGATTAACGTGGGCATTTGATTCGTAATTGGAGAGTAAATTGTGAGTTTAGATTCGGTTTCTTCCCTATTAAAACAAGGGATTCAGCTTAAAGAATTGGGGAATTTAGAAGCTGCAATTCATATATTTCAGCAGGCTTTAGCCATGGATTCCCAAGACGCAGAAGTTTATAAAAGACTGGCGGAAGTTTATATTTTAATCGGTAAGGAAGAAGACGGAATTAACTATTTACATCAAGCCCTAAATTTACAACCGGATTTGGCTTCTGCGTATTTGGTTGTGGGAAATGCTCTTTATGTTCAATCTCGGTTAGATTTAGCGATTTTAGCCTATACCCAAGCCCTAGAAATACAACCTGATTTTACAGAAGCCCATGCTAATTTAGGCAGTATTTATTTTATCAAAGAACGTTTAGATGAAGCACTTTCCTGTTATCAAATAGCACTAGAAATTAATCCAAATCAAGGGTTAATTTATTGGATGACGGGAAATTTACTCACAAAACAGGAGAAAATAGAACTAGCAATTAATTATTATCAAAAAGCCATAGACTTACAACCAGATAAAGAAATATTTTATTTAAAAATAGCTGAAAATTTAGTTAAAGTAAATCAAGTTAATCAGGCAATTAATTGTTATAAAAAAGCGATTCAACTTAATCCCAAACAAGCCTTTACCCATCAGGAACTAAACCGACTACTGCAATTAAAGTTTCAAGAGTCTGGCGAGGTTGAAGGCGAGAATCCAGGGTTTTATGAAGGGGGAGTTGAATTAGCAAATGCTGGACTAGAAACCCAATTCCAATCTCGATCTGAATCCAATATTGAAACAGCTTTAGTTGCGTCTGCAAATCAACAGTTTTTAGTGAACACTCCCCCAGAAAAAGAGAGTGAAAATTTAGAAGTTCAACAATATAAACAAAAAGCTGAAATTCTCATGAGTCAAGGGTTTTATCAACAAGCCCTTGTCGCTTGTCATCAAGCCTTGAAATTACAACCGGATTATTTACCCGCCTATTTAACACTAGGAAATATTCTGCAATTCCAAGGCAAAATAGAATCGGCATTACGGGCTTATTTTCAAGCATTAGAACTGCGACCAAATTTCGCAGAAATTCATGCTAATATTGGCACTATGTTGTTTAAAATGCAACAGTGGGAACAGGCAATTTCGAGTTATGAAAAAGCATTAGAACTTAATCCTAATTTAGCGGCAGTTTACTGGAATTTAGGCAAGGTTTTTCAAACCGTGGGTCGGGTTGATGAATCTATTACAGCTTGGCAAAAAGCCTTAGAATTACAACCGAATTTAGTTGAAGCGGAATTTAACTTTGAATTTGGCAATAGTTTAGCCCGTCGAGGTCTTTGGGATGAAGCTGCTAAAAATTATCAACGAGCGATCGCTTTAAAACCTCAGTGGGCAGAAGTTTATGCTAATCTAGGGAGTGTGCGATCGCAACAAGGAGAAGAACAAGAGGCTATTCAATATTATCAAAAAGCGATTGAACTTAAACCCGATTTACCTCAACCCTATCTCTATCTCGGTCATATTTTCTCAAATAAAGGGGAATCGGAACAGGCTATTTATCATTATCAACAATCAATTAAACTTAAACCCGATTCTATTGATAGTTATGCCAATATTGCGAATATTTATGCTAAAATTGGTAGGGTAGAAGCAGCGATTCAAAACTTTGAACAAGCCTTAGCTTTACAACCGGATTGGGCAGAACTTCATTGTCGATTAGCCCATATTCGCAAACATGATCAGCCCTCAGAAGCCCTAATTAATTTAGAAAAAGCAATTGAGCTTAAACCGGATTTTGTCGAAGCCTATCAACAATTGTGTGATTTACTCAGCCATTCCACAAATTTAGCTAAAGCTAGAGAAATGTCGGATTTATATTGTCAGAAATGTGGGGATAAAGTTCCGGTTTTATCAGCAGTTGCCTATATTTTTGCCTATAGTCAATCGGGGGCTTGTCAACAGGCGCTAGAAAAACTCATAGAATTAGAAAAAATTTGTTATCAAGATCCCGATAAATTAGAGGTTTCAGAAGTAATTATTCTCTATGAAATTCTCCTATTTACGGTTTCCCACCTGCGGGATGATGTGGAAGCCAACGCCAAATTATATCGCTTAATTGCCCAACAATATGCTAAACATCGCTTCAGTGGAGTCCCCTCGCCTCAGTATGCCTTGATACCTGAAAAAACGAGTTTGAAACCCCTAAGAATTGGCTTGATTTCTAAACACTTCCGACGGCATTCTGTGGGCTGGTGTAGTGAGAACTTAATTAAAGAATTGTCCCTAATTTCCCCCCATATTTATATTTATGTCACCGGACAGTTACCAACGGATGAAGTTACCCAAAGATTTGAACAAATAGCGGCGAAATTTTACTGGCCAAAATCCTTTCCGAATGGGTTTGGTTCGCCAGAGGAATTAACTACAGAAATTCTGGGAGATCGATTAGATATTTTAGTGGATTTGGACTCTATGACCGTGCCTACAAATGTTCAGATATTATATCGTAGACCTGCCCCGGTTTGTGTGTCTTGGTTAGGGTTTGATGCTCCCTATGTTTCCGGTGATAACTATTTCTTTTGTGATCAATATAGCCATCCCCAAGGAATTGAAAAACATTACCTAGAAAAGTTAATCCGTTTACCCCATACTTCCGTCGCTTTAGAACCTTTTAAAAGCCGTCCAGTGGATAGAAATGCGGTGAGAAAGGGTTTAAATATTCAGCCGGATCAAATAGTTTATTTATGTGTAGCACCCGGACGAAAAACTAACCTAGAAATGATTCAAGCTCAGGTTAAAATTCTTCAAGGAGTTCCCAATAGTGTATTACTCAGGAAAGGTCAAGGGGATAATAACTTAATTCGAGAACTTTATCACCAAGTTTGTGTTGAACAGAATGTTGATCAAGGTCGAGTAATTTTTATTGGGTTAACCAAAACCGAAGAAGAACATCGAGCGATTTATTATGTGGCGGATGCCCTATTAGACTCCTATCCTTATAATGGAGGAACCCATAATTTAGAGGCTCTATCGGCTAATTTACCCATTATTACCCGGGCTGGGGAACAATATTTATCTCGCATGGGTTACTCGTTTTTAAAAGCAGTTAATCTCGATATCGGTGCGGCTTGGACTTGGGAAGAATATACACAATTAGGGATTAAATTAGGTTTAGATGCTAATTTACGCGATCAAATTAAATCCCATTTAATTCAATCTCAAAACCAAAATTCCTTAGCCCCTTTATGGAATCCTAAAAAATTAGCGAGGGAAATGTATGATATTTTTGAGAAACTTTATCGGGAATAGGAAATAGTTTTTACAGGACTTACGCAGGCACACTATATATAGTGTGCCTGCGTAAGTCCTGTCAGTTAAAAGCTGAATCTTTGTCCAGTTATTTAATCAAAGAACTGAATTGTCCTTCGATAAAAATGGAACTTGTTTGATTCTTTTGGGTTTATTTTTAAATAAATAATCAGGACTTTTTAGGGTGATTGCTATTATCATTGGTATGCGATCGCCTACTTTTAGTACGCTATATATAGCGTGC